>Ga0137418_10001482_pt1 | contig 21638 bp, 16 predicted proteins | sample CZODoug3_1_2_16f_FD_122242 | JGI IMG/M metagenome (GOLD analysis project Ga0137418, IMG submission 122242) | Vadose zone soil fungal communities from Angelo Coast Range Reserve, California, USA - CZODoug3_1_2_16fungal (Hybrid Assembly) | ecosystem: Environmental > Terrestrial > Soil > Vadose...
GCGTCTTTCCATGCGATCCAACCACTTGGTTCTCCCTATTTTCTCGTGGTTCAACGCAAACCACATAATGTTCTCCTCTACCTCCCCAGCACCTCCTCCATCGACTTCCCCTCGGAGACGTACATCATGAAATCGAACGACTGCCCGAATTTCTCGGTGATGCGCGTCTGGTTGACCACCCCCGGGTTTCCCTTCGCCCGCAGGTCCTGGATGTTGTCGCTGAAGCGCAGGCGCGTGGCGAGCAGGCCGCAGACCACGATGAACACGCACCAGGCGATGATCGTCACTCTCGGCCGCGCGATCGACAGATCGATCAGCTTCCCGGAGCCGAACGAGTGCAGGAACAGCTTCGGCGCGCGGCGCTTCTCCTTGCGCTCCGAGAACACGATCAGCGCGGGGAGCAGGAACATCACGCAGAGGAGGAAGAGCAGGATTCCGGTGCCGGTCAGGAGTCCGAGCTGCGTCATGCCGCGGACGCGGAAGCTGTACTCGTCGTCCTCGGTCGCCCAACTGAAGCCGCCGTTATCGAAGTCGTAGATGGACTTGAGCGACTGCTTGCCGAGGCGGCGATTGCCGACCTCCCTGGGGTTACCTTTACCCAAATTACTGAGCAGCAGATGGAGATCGTCCTGGTGGCTGGGAGCTATCGGCTTCCCATTTCCCAAACCGTGACCGATCAGATCATCCCTATTGGCATCGATGACGCAAACTGGGCTCCGGGACCCCAGCTCCAGGTGGATTGGCTGCTATCAAGCGCGCCCGCGAACGGGGCGCCGGTGGTGAGCGGCCACACGGTTGTTTCGAAGTGGATTACCAACGCGGACAAGGGCCAAGCAGCACAAGCCACGCCCCAAGGCGGCTCGTCGGATGCGCGGTGGTCGCTGCTCCGCTCGATTCCAAATATCGGATCGGGCGGCACCGTCACGTTTGAAATCGACCAAACGAACTATTCGCTAACTTCACCGACAACGCTGAAATTGGCCGTCGACGGCGCGAGTACGGCAAATGATGCGGACTTCGCCAAGACGCTCAGCGAAGCCATTAGCGCTGCGGGCAGCACAGATGTGAACTACGATTCGCGCGCAGGCATTCTGACATTTGGTCCAAAGACTGTTTTTCCTTTCACGTTCTCGATGACGGCCGGCGCCATTACGGAACCGCAGATCATGGGAAGATTGTAACGGCGCCGGCCGCCCAACCTTCCCCTACTGCTCCAGCAACAGGATTTCCCCCCGGTTCATTTCCACCGCGTCCCCGCTCCATCGCCCATAGCGCCCGGACAGGTGCGCCTCGGTCACGGGAAGTCCCCTTTGGCGCAGGTGCGCGAGCACGAGACGCAGCATCACGGGCCGATACGTGCAGGCGTAGCTGAAGGTCGGCAACAGATCGGCGGATCGAGCAGAGACGATGGAGCCGCGCTTCATGCCTGCGCCGCTGCGCCAGCCGAGTTCGCCCAGCACGACGACGGTTCCGGCGAGCAGGTTGACGCCGGTGAAGTCCCCGGCATTGCCGCCCACCGCGATCAACCCGCGCCGCATGCCGCTTCCCGTTTCGTTGCCGACGTTGCCGTGCACGATGATCTCGCCGCCGCGCACGCCCACGGCTCCGCCGCGGATGGCGCTGCCGACCAGGTGGCCGGCGTTGCCCGTCACCTCGATCGCTCCACCGAGCATTTCGACGCCGAGCAAGTCACCGGCGTTGCCCTTGACGACGATGGTGCCGCCCGACATGCCGGCACCCAGGTGCATGCCGACGTCGCCGTCGATCACGAGGCGCCCGCGCGTCATCCCCGCGCCGATCCGCTTCACGCGCCTGCAGTCGCCGACCAGGCGGATTTCGCCGTCGCCCTGGCCCTCGATGCCGAAGAAATCGCCCAGTTGCGCCCGACGGTTGCCATACAGCACGGCAATCGCGGCTGCCTGTGCGGCGCCCAGGCCCTCGAAGCGTTCGGGGCAGATCGCGTCGGCCTCGAGGGGGACCTCGGGCGTGTTCTTCATCGTCAGCGTGAGGCTCATGTCCCGTTCAGCAGGCCATGCAGCGCGATCTTGTACTGCCCGAGACGGCCGCCATAGTTTCCCGCGGTGATCTGCCGCACTCCCGGGCGCGCCGCGGCCTTCATGCCGCGGCGCATCGCTTCCTCGATCGGGCCCAGCTCCAGGCCGTCGATGACGATCTCGAGGACGCAGCCGATCTCGTCCGCGAGCTGGGTGGCGCCGGTCACCGCACGCAGCGTCGGGCAGTACGCGTCATTGGTCGACGCGACCAGCGCCTTGTAGCGCGAGCCGACCTTGCTGCCGCAGCGCACGACACCGTCGGGGAAGGGAAGGATCACGCCGGGAACGCTGCGCATCGCCTCGACCGCAGCTTCGGCCGCCGCAAGTGTCGGCGCGGTGTCCTCGCCCAGGATCAGCAGGTTGCCGCCGCCGATCGCCGGTTGCACGCCGAAGCGTTCCTCGACCACGAACTCGCCGTCCATCGCAGGCACCCGCCAGAAGCGGCGCCCGTCCAGGAGCTTCGCCGCCTGGAATCCGTCGCCGAAGTAGCGCAGCAGGCTCCCGACGGGAACGGTGGTGTCCGACGCGAGCGCGTTGTAGCAGGCGGTCGTGGGACAGGTCATCACGCACTGGCCGATGCGCTCCACCAGGCGCTTGCCCACGCTCTCCGCGCTGGTGCCGAACAGCAGCACGGCCACCCCGGGCCTGCTGTCCGGGGTCTGCGCCGCCGGAACGGCGCTCTCGATGCCTGCCTCGCACTTGCACCCGATCACCGAGGTGGCGAAACCGGTCATCGCGCGCGCCGCGGCCATCCCCCACTTCTCGTTCTCCGCCGTGATCAGCACCCGCGCGCCCCACATCGCGAACGCCTCGGCGAACGTGTCTTCGACGGCAACCCCGTTGAGCAGCATGCTAGTGGTCCGCAGCGCTCGATTCGGAAGCGGTCGGGACCGCGGCGGCCTGCTGCCGGGTGGGCACCTGCTCGTGCTTGCCGAGGTAGGAGTCGTCGACCGGGTAGTTTTCGAAGCGGATCGAATAGTAATCCTCGAAGAAGGCCCGAACGACCTCGGCGATGGCCGGATCGTGCTCCGGCGCGACGTGCAGCACGCGGCCCTCGTGGTCGGCGCGGATCTCGTGGTCCTCGATGATCAGCTGGCCGTCCTTGATCACGTAGCGCGGCGTGGCGAACATCGTCTCCTTGTCGTCCTGCTCCTCGTAGATGGTGATGTCGGCGTCGGCGCCCACTCCCAGGTGACCTTTGCGCGCCAGCCCCAGCAGTCGGGCCGGGCCCGCGCGGGTGATGATCGCGATCTCGCTCATCGTGTATTCGCGATCCAGCCCGTCGGCCAGCGCGGTCTGGCGCAGCGCGCGTGGATTGATCTTCGCCATCTCCTGCTTGCGGAACTCGCGGTCCATCAAGAGTCGGATCAGCTTCGGATAGCTCATGAAGGAGCCGCCGTTTGGATGATCGGTGGACAGCACCATGCGCCACGGATCCTTCGCCATCAGGAACAGCTCCAGCCCGATCGCCCACTGCAGCGCGTGCGTGTAGACGCGGTCCTGGTAGGTGAAGGGGACTATGCCGCAGCCCGACTCGTGCTCGGCGTCGGCGTTGATCCACTTGCCTTTCGTCAGCCGCGACAGCATGTAGCCGAGCGGCGCGTCGGCGGTCATGGCGGTCGCCTTGCCGAACATCACCTGCCCAACGTCGGCGCTGATGTTGGGGTGCGCGTTCACGTAGTCCGCGATCTCTCGCGCCTTGGAGGTCGGCTCGCTGCTGGACTTGCCCGCGACCTGCCCGTAGCTGTGGAACTGGATGTGCGTGATGTGCGCGCGATGCCCGTCGGCGATGCGCATGGTCTCGAGCGTGGTCTCGAAATTCCCGGAGTGCCCGAGGTTGTTGCAGTGGATGTGGGCCGGATGAGGCAGGCCCAGCTCGTCCACCGCCTCGATCAGCGCGCCGATCACCTGGCGCGGCGTCAGATCGAAGGACTCGATCTTCTCGTCGAGCTGCGTCACGTTGGCGTTGCGCCGCCCCTTCCAGGCCTCGTCGCCGCCGGGATTCACCAGCTTCGCGGTGTATGCCTTGGACGCGCACAGCAGCCATGCGACGGCGTTGCGGAACTCCTCGCGGCGCCCCTTCTCGAGCAGCTTGAAGAGCAGCACGTTGTTGCCCATCAGCGCGTAGAAGCCCTTGTCGATGATGGGCGTGTCGTGCAGCTCCTCCAGCGTGTGGCGCGCGAATATGGGCGGCACGGCCGCCTCCATCGCCGTGGTGTAGCCGAGCATCGCGTAGCGGTAGCCGGTGGTGAAGGTCGAAGGAACGGTGCCCCCGACCCCCGAGCGCGTGACGGCGGTGCGCGCCAGCACGTCGTCCCGGTGGTCCTCGGGCTGCAGCTTGCGCGCGAGGTTGACCTTGCTGCCGGCGATGTGGCAGTGCATGTCGACGCCGCCGGGCATCACGGCCATGCCGCGCGCATCGATGCGGCCCGCCTCCGGAGCGACGTCGGCGACGATCCTGCCGTCCGCGATGCACACGTCGCGCACCTCGCCGTCGACCCCGTTCGCCGGGTCGTACACCCGGCCGTTCACGATGCGCAACATGGTCCGCATCCGTCACTGGCTACGCGGCCACGCCGATCCGCTCCATGGCGGGAATCCGCTTGCCGCCGATCAGCTCGCCCACCCGCTCCCTGATCCGCTTGAGCACGCTTTCGTCGCTCGGATACGGCGACGGCAGCGCGGGGCGCAGGGTGATCGGCACGTCGTCCATCCGGTACACGGTTCCGCCCACGTTGATCCCGTAGGTCGATGTCGTGATCGCCACTTTCGCAAGCCGGCTGGTATGGGTTTCCTTCGGGTCCAGCACGATGACCGGGATGCGGCGCAGATGGTCGATGGCGGCCTGCGGGAAGTTCGAGCCGGGATCGGCGGCTACGATCAGTGCCGCGTCGGCCTCGCCGCGGGAGAGCACGTCCACCGTCGTGAATTCCCCGGGGCTGAAGCGCGGATAGCCGCGGCTCATGTTGACCCCGAACGGGAACCCGGTCTGCCAGGACACGACGTTGTCGGCGCCCGTCACGTTGCCGTGCCCGCGCACCGGCTTGGCGACGAAGTGCGTGTATTGGTTCAGGTCGGAAGCGAGCGCGAGCAGGGCGCCGGAATTGAAGTGCCGGCCGCGCGTCATCGACAGCCCCATGCCGAACATCAGCGCACCGAAGCGGCAGGCCTTCATGCGGGCCGCGAGGTCCTCGAGCGTAGCGAGCGGCACCCCGGTCAGCTGATCGATCGCCGGATCCACGTGCCGGCCCTTCACGAGCGCGCGCAGCGCCCACAGGACCTCGAAGTCGCGGCGCGGCTTCACCTGCACGAAGATGTCGGCCACCGCCGCGCTCGGCGTGCGCCGCACGTCGACCAGCACGACGGTGCGGTCCTTCTTCCCGTTGGGAATGTACATGCCTTTCGCGGTCACCGAATAACGAGTGAACAGCCGAGGATGCGATTCGGCCGGATTGCCGCCCCAGAAGATCACCAGGTCGGCCCGGTTGCGGATCTCTCCCAGCGTCGCGGTGCTCTCGCCCACCGCCTGGAAGGCCATGCCGCTCGGTCCATGGCAGACCGACGTGGTCGTATCGATGTTGCCCCCGATCATGTCGGCGATGGCGACCGCCTGGCGCTGCGCCTCGCAGGTCGTATCCGACAGACCGTAGATCATCGGAAAGCGCGCGTCGGCGAGGATGCGGGCGGCGGCCTCGATCGCCTCCTCGGTGCTCGCCTCGCGCCCCTCGATCAGTGCCTGGGGACGCTGCTCGATGCCGTGCTCCTTGAACCAGGCACGCCCGAGCACGCACGCATTCTCCGCCTTCACGATCTTGTGCGTGTCGTCGTCCACGGTCAGATGCATGTCGTCGCAGACGCAGCCGCAGAACGTGCAGGTCGCGTTGCGTACCACCCGTGTATTGGCGCTCATGCCGATGCTCCTTCCCCGGTCAGGCGACCGGCTCGATCTGCACCTCGATATTCTTCGACAGGGGCATGCCGCTGCCCGCGGTGTCGCCGTCCATCAGGGCGCTCGACAGCGGGCCGTAGGCGATGAACAAAAGCCCCGACGGCAGGTCCTTCGCCGCGCGCCCCTTGCAGCGTACGACGATCTCGCCGGTCGCGCTGCGCACGCGTACCCGGTCGTTGTCCTTGAGCCCGAGCCGGGCCATGTCCTCGACGTTCATCTCCAGCGTCGAGGAGACCTCCACGTACTCGGTGCCGAGCTTGCCCGCGCACAGCGAAGTGCCCTGGCTCGAGGAGCGTCCGCCGATCAAGATCATTGTCTCGCTCATGCTGGTCCCTGCGCTTACAGCGCCGGTTGGTCGACCCGCTCGAAGCAGGCCAGCATCTGTTCCACGCGCGTGAACTTTTCGCGCGGTTTGCCCTTGGGCCGGCCGCGCGCGACTTCCTCGGCGTCGATCGCGCTCCAGTCGGAGTAGCTCACCGGCCGCACTCCGCGCGCCTCGAGCAGCGGCGCAACCCCTTTCGAACCCATCCGGGAGTCCTGCGGAAGAGCCGGAAGATCGGCGAGCAGCGACTTGATGCTCGCCACGCTGTCCGCGCGGTTGGTGCCGATGATCCCGGTGGGCCCGCGCTTGATCCATCCCGCCGCATACAGTCTCGGAATCGGCGCGCCGGCCGCATCGACAATGCGTCCGTCGCGCGTCGGGATCACGCCTCGCTTCGCATCGAAGGGAACGCCGGCAACCGCCACGCCGCTGTAGCCGATGCTGCGAAAGAGCAGTCCGCAAGCCAGGCTCTCGATCTGCCCGGTCTCGCGCGCGACCTGCTCGAACGGCGCGCCCTCGAGGCGATTTCGCACCATCACCAGCTCCTGCAGCCGCCCTGCCCCGGTCAGCTTCGCCGGACTCTTGAGAAAATGGAATACCAGCCGGCGCGGCTTGCCGCCGCGCGCCCTGGAGGCGAAGTCGCGCAGAATCTCGACGTTCTTCGCGCTGACGAAGTTCGCTTTCGCTTCCAGCTCCGCGCGGCTCTCCGCGTTCAACTCCAAGGCCCCCGGATCGACCTGCGCGGCGCAGTTTGCGAGCTCTCCCAGCTCCTTCAACTCCTTGTTCGTGAACTTCGCCTGCGCCGGGCCGCGACGGCCGATGACGTGGATCTCGCGCACCCGGCTCGCGGCGAGCGCGTCGAGCGCGTGCTCGGCGATGTCGGTGCCGCGCAGCTCGTCCGCCGATTTCGCGAGTATGCGGCAGACGTCGGCCGCGACGTTGCCCTGGCCCACGACGGCCACCACTTCCGCGGACAGGTCGAAGTGCCGGTCCCGGTATTCCGGGTGACCGTTGTACCAGGCGACGAACTCGGTCGCGGTGTGGCTGCCCGGCAGATCTTCTCCAGGAACGCCGAGCCGCCGATCGGCTTCTGCACCGCATGTGAAGACGACCGCGTGGTAGTGGGCGCGCAGCTCGTCCACGGTGACGTCGCGCCCGACGGTGACGTTGCCCAGCAGGGCAAACCGCGGCAGGCGGGCGATGATCTCGTAGGTGAGGATCGCTTCCTTCAGCTTCGGATGATCCGGCGCCACGCCGTAGCGCACCAGGCCGAAGGGCGCGGGCAGGCGTTCGATGAGGTCCACGTCGACCGTCCGACCGCACTTGAGCAGGGCCTCGGCCGCATAGAACCCGCTCGGCCCGCTGCCGACGACTGCCACCTGCAGAGGGTTGTCCTCGCTGCCCGGCGCATGCATGGCGAGCTCAGAATCCCAGCGCTGCCTTGCGCTCCTCGGCCCCCGGCAGCGACTCCTGCTTGTCGCCGATCGCCGGCAGCGCTCGAGAGCGCTCGGCGTTGACCTCGATCCAGTGTCGCTGGTCCTCGGGAATGTCATCGTCGGCGTAGATCGCGTGGACCGGGCACAACGGAATGCACGCGCTGCATTGGATGCACACGTCGTTGTCGATGTAAAGCATCTTCTCGTCGCCGTGAAAGCAGGCGACCGGGCAAACGGTGACGCAGTCGGTGAAGCGGCACCCGTCGCAGTTGTCCGTGACGATTGTTGTCATTATTTCCCTCCGTATCCTGCGTCCCCGCGCGCACCCGGCGTATTCGACGCGCCGCCAGCGTCCTGCGGCGGGGCCTGCGCACTGGGCATCAACCGAGCCGGCCGAGCCAGCGACTGATCAGGCGCTCCATTTCCATCGCGGTCAGCGGAGGCCGGCACGTGTCAGGCCAGAGCAGGCTGGCGTTGTTCTCGATTATTCGGCGAACGGCGACGGCGTTGATGCAGCGCTCGGGATAGCTCTTCAGCGCGGCGACCGCGGCACCCAGGACCTGCTCGCGGGCTTCCTCGATGTAGTCGGCGCCGCGGTAGCCGCGCCCGATGTGCTCGAGAATGGTGGAAGGTACGACCGGCGGGCGCGCGGGCTCGCGCGTCAGCACCGGCGCCAGCTCGTCCGGAATCGGAACGTTCCAGGCCTTCGCGCACCGCAGGAAGGCGCGCGGCTCGACACGACGCTGCAGGGTCGGGCGCGCGAGATCCTCGGGGCCGAAGGGTTTCAGATCGCCGCTTCGCATCGCTTCGTCGGCGCGCTCGCCGTACTGCGCGATGGCGAGTTCCACCGGATCGAAGCCGCTGATGCTGGCGCTGGGATCGTGCCGCGTGGGCTCAGGCTCCATGGCGAGCATGAGGCAGACGGACTCGTAGACGGTCCACAATCTCCGATCGCACCACTTGGAGTAGTCGGGTGGCGTAGCCACCATAGTCGCAGCTGCCATAGTGTGCCCCGCTGACGAGTGGAGAATTGCTATCGAAACGTAGCACAGGGGCCAGAGCGTTGCCATCACAAGCCGCGAGCACCCGTCCAGCACTCGCCGTCTGCATCGCTCGAACATGAGCGTGGTTGGATGAGCTTCGAGTCGATGTCGAGCGCATCCGACCGGGTCTGGTCTTATTCTTCTTATAAATCATACATTTACAGAGCCGTTCGGCCACCACGGACGTGCGCTCAGGCAGAACGCGCGCGCGAGGCGGGGTACTATCCCGCCCGTTCGCTGCAATCTTCAAGGATTACGACTACGACTTCTACAAGATCGAGCCGATGCTGTTCGCTCCAGCGGTCGCGCTCGTCACCCATGTTGCGTCGGGGCGAACCTTCCGGGGCGGCAGCCTGAACGACGAGCTGCTCGCCCAGTCGTTCGGCGCACAGCGCCTGGCACCCGCGACATGCCGCTGCGCGTTGCGATCCTGACCGACGAGCCCGGCTGGCACGGCCGCGAGCTGCAGCGCGCTTTTCTTGCGCTGGGCGTGCAAAGTGCTTTCGCGAGCTTGGCGGACTGCCGGATCGACCTGGAAAGCCCGCAAGCGCGGGTGCAGGTGCCCGGATTCGGCGAGCGGGAGCCCGACGCGATATTCGTTCGAAGCATCGAGGCCGGTTCCTTCGAGCAGGTCACGCTGCGCCTGTCGGTGTTGCACGCGCTGCGCGAGCTGGGAGTGCCCGTCTACAACGATGCTCGGGCCATCGAGCGCAGCGTCGACAAGTCGATGACGACCTTTCTGCTGCGCCAACACGGCATTCCAACCCTGCCGACCTGGGTGACCGAGCGGGAGAGCGTGGCGCGCGGGATCCTGATGCGGGAGACCGCGCAGCGCCACGAGCTGGTGGTCAAACCGCTGTTCGGCTCGCAGGGCAAGGGCCTGCAGCGCCTGGCCAGCGGGGCATCGGTGCCGGGGCAGGACGAGGTCCGTGGCGTGTGGTACCTGCAGCGCTTCTTGAACTGCGGCGAAGGCAAATGGCACGACTGGCGGGTGCTGGTTGCGGGCGGCCGGCCGGTCTCGGCGATGCTGCGGCGAGGGCGCTCGTGGGTCACCAACGTCGCGCGCGGAGCGCGGGTCGAGGCGGTCGACGCCCAGGGTGACCTGGCCGGCCTGGCGATCGAGGCCGCCGAGGCGGTGGGCGCCGATTACGCGGGGGTCGATTTGATGCGCGACGCCGATGGCCGTTGGCTGGTGCTGGAGGTCAACAGCATTCCGGCCTGGCGCGGATTGCAGGCGGTGACCCCGTTCCGGATCGCCGATGTGCTGGCCCGTGACCTGGTGACCCGCCATCTGGGACAGGCCCTGGGCCGACTCGGGCCCGCGCGCACTCGATGAGTGAGTCGGGGGGATCGAAAAAAGAGAAGGAATCAGCAACAACGTAAAGCAAGCGGATCAATGACTTGCTTGTTTTGAGTTCCTACCGGTTCTTGCCGTTCTTTGCACCCGAGTGTCCCACCAGTGTCCCACCGGGTGCGCGCGGCGCGACCGCTGTTGCGCGGCGAAGCGCCGGCGCAGGTGGCGCTGAAGGTCGGTGCGCCGCGGCAAACCGTGTATCGCTGGCTCGACGTGCTGAAGGCCGATGGCATCGATGCGCTGCGCGTGACCAACAAGGGCGAGCGGCGAATCCCAACAGCGCGGCGCCCAGGCGCAGATCGCATAGAGTGGTTTTCTCATCGACTTCCCGCTGAGCTCATCCAAAAGCGTCGGCATGCTTGTCTTGCCAGCAGGGCAGCATCGAACCAAGGGTCGCCGCTCGCCGAGCGTGACCCACGCCCCGCGGCGAATTCGCCAGGGCTCTATGTTTTTTTTAACTACTTGTTAAGGTTTCTTGACCCAGGCCATGCAGTAGCCTTGAGGCGATATTTCAGTATCACCCGGCATTATCTTGCAGCCGCCTGGGCCTTGTGCGGACGGGCTGGGCACGAATTGCACGCAATTGGAGCAACTCTTGTCCCCTTCGGGCTTGTCCTGGTATTTCAACGCGCTGCGCATGGCGGCATTCGTCGCCGCACCCGCACTGCCTGAAGCAACAATGAGCGGTATCACGGCGAGCGTAGCGCCGCCGATCTTCAGAAACTGCCGCCGCGATGTTTGATCTTGATTCATCTTGCGCTCCTTCTGCATTCCCAGCGTGGAATCGGAGTGTGACCGTTTGAATGCATGTCACCGGTTGGGGACTACACGGGCTGCACCGGGTGCCACCGAAGAAGGGAAGGTTGGCGCGCCAGTGCGTCGTGTGTCCGTCCGCTGCCGCATATACTAGCCCCAGCGCCCGCGCATTCGTCCCCGCCTGCGGCAATCGCATCCCAGGCGGGAGCAGCTCGTTTCGGCCATTTGGAACATTTCCCGCAATTGCGCCGCTCTTTGGTTGCGCGGCACAGTCGAGACTGCGATGTGGCAGCAAGGCCAAAGTGGCGTGTGCTAACCGACGTCGGATTTCCGCTCCAGAGCTCTAACCAAGCATGAGCTAGAGGCCCTGCCCTAATGCGGTCGGGCGGAGCTGCCGCAGTTGGCGGCGAATGTGGGGGTCGGAGCACCGCACGCCTGCTTTCCGGGTACGTCTTGCAAAGCACGGCCGTCCATACCGCCGACGGGCTAGGCGACCGAGGCTGACGTCGTACGCGCTGCTCGAATCTCGTCTGCGGATTTGAGAACGTGTGCCCACGCGCGTTCCAACAGCAGGTCCGGTCAAGATCCATGGGAGACGCTGCCCATTGGGAGGGGACGATGTTGTGCGCACGACAAAACACCCAAGGCACGTCTCGGAAGGTCAAGCTCACCGAGGCGCTGATCAAGCGCGCTGAACCGCTGCCGCCGCAGCGACCAGGTGAGCCGCCCCGCAAGCTGCTGTTGCTCGACTACCCTGGCCGAAGCCTGGGCGCTGCGCCAGTCGATGTTGAAGTCGAAGGCTCGCTCCGAACGAACGATTGCCACGGAGAAGTACCTGCTGGAAAAGTGTCTCGCCGACCGGATGCCGCGTGAGCTGGCATCCTTCACACGGGAGGACGTGCGCCGCAAGCACGCCGCGCTAACCACCGAGATCGCCCGTGGCCGGCCAGGAACTCCCACCAGAGTCGCGCGGTGCCCCAGCGCCTATCTCGACCGCTAGCGCCGGGGCATTCCTCGATCACCGAGCGTCCGAAAAGCAACAGACGCGTGTTTGAAGATCGAAAGGTCTCAGAGGCCCAATCGTGGGTCCCAGAAGTCGCACTTATATGCGCTTCGGAATTGCTCGACGGTCTCCGTGGACACAGACAGATCCTGCACGAAGTATTTCTGCGAGCCTGCTGTGAAGACTGGCCACGGCGAATCTCCTGAACCGTTCGGATTGCCGGTTGCCGCGAAATTCGTCCACGCAGCCACCAATTGGTCGGATAGACCGGTTTCAGCTGCGTTGAGCTCACGTTGTTCCCCGGTGCCTTGATCGATATTCACGCCGAGATCTCCACCATGCCAACCTGGGAACAGGAATTGGATGTCGATGGTGTGGGCTGCCAGAGGTCGGAACCCTGGCATCTTCGCAAAGTAGTAAGGCGCGTTCTGATAGACGAAGTCATAGGCGTAGGTTGGGGTTTGCACAGCCCAAAGCTGCACGACGTGAAGCTCGGTGCACTTGAACTGATCCGTGACAGCCCGCTCATAGGCGAGCATCGGGTCGCCGCCGTACGCTGATACGGGATATTCCGCCGCAACGACCGCTCCGACGGCAGCTGCATACTGATCCGCTGTCAGCGGAGCCTGCGGCGGACCGGAGAACCACTCGTTGATGCCCGTAAAGAAGGTGATTTCGTCCTTAACCGCGCCTCCCATCATAGGCATCTTGTTGAACTGACCCGTTGTCCATGCCTGTCCGGGTGCGATCGGTATGACGCTTCCATCAACGATCAGCCCCGTGACGTACGGACTATTCGCTGCGCCCGTCGCACTTAACTGAAGGATTCGTGCCGCCGACAATTTGCGCAGGCAGGCCGCAGCAGCGGCCTTCGTACCCGGGCACCCGGCGGCCGCGGCAAAATTTATGCCGTTCGTCGCAGCTACTGCTGCCGGTGCCACGAAGGTGGTAAAGCCAGGTGTACTCTGAACAATCGCGCGGTTGAACAGCCCTTTGCTCAAGGGCGATAACACGTTGGCGGCGGTATCCTGCGCGCCGGCGGATTGGCCGCCCAGCGCAACTCTCGTCGGATCGCCACCGAAGACCGCGATGTTTCTCTGCACCCAGCTCAGTACCGCCTGTTGATCAAGGATGCCATAGTTACCCCATCGATGACCCTCGGCATTGATCGCAGGATGCGAGAAGAAGCCGAACATGTTCAAACGGTAGTTAAAGGTCACGACGACCGTAGGCGTGCCGATCGAGCCGCCGGTCGCGAGCTTGCTGCCATCGTAATCGTTGGATTCGCCGTCAAAATTTCCACCGCCGTGGATCCAAACGATGACCGGCTTCGAGTTATGACCTTCCGCCGTCGTAAAGACGTTCAAATACAGGCAGTCCTCGGTAATGCTCGTCGGAGCGGCGAACACTCCGAGTTGATACACCTGTGGACAGGTCTTCCCGTAGCGGTTGGCGTCCCGGGTCTCGGTCCAATGTCGGACCGCCTGTGGAGGCGTCCAGCGAAGGTCACCTACCGGTGGCGCCGCGTACGGGATTCCTAAGAAAATCTCTACCCCGTTCTTCGTGAATCCACGAACGGGCCCTTCCGCGGTGTTGACGACGGGACCACCATCGGCATCACCTCTTCCTTCCTGAGCCACCGCGGGAACTGCCGTCGCTGCGACGGCCGCCAGCAAGCAAAGAATGATAGGTTGACGCAACCATCGCACTGCTTCTACCCTCGTATCGAATTCTGCCCTCGTATCCAATCTTGCTTCCATTATTCGTCTCCTCATCGCAGCGAATCCGGGACATCAGAGCCGCGACTCATCGTTGAAGCTTCTCGTCGATATCGTTTGGACTTGGCTTTCACGCTCGACGGCCTTACTCCCGTTCTACGTGCTGATTGATCCATTTCAAGATAAGATCCGCAACCTGTAGATTGTTCTTGTCCTGCATCAGCATGTGGCTGTTGCCGAACAGGGCGGCATCGGGCAGGTGCAACATCGTCGCGTCGCCCCCCGCGGCATTGATCTGTTCGACGTATTGCTGGCAACCTTGGAAAAATCCAAGCCAGAAGCCAGAGACGCTCGGGACATCTCCAAGGTGGTCGCCATAGATTACGAGGGTTGGAATCTTTGCGAGCGTTGCGATCTGCTCTGCGCTCAAGTTCGTGGTACAGACGCCTTCGATTGAAATCAAACCGGCGACACCGGCGGGATTCGTCAGGGCCGCCTCCTCCGGGAAGAAGCCGGATTCGGAGTGACCCACCAGAATCGCGCCGTTCAACTTCACAGCGAGAGCCGCCAGGTTTGCGTAAGTCGGATTTGGCGTGGGCAGCGTCGAGTTCAGATCCGGGATCACCTGCTTGCCGAACTCATCGATCGCTTCGACCGGAAATTGTTCATCCGAAAACACCGCCGGGTAGGCCGGTCCGAATCGGAACAGCTGCCATGCACCGTTGCGACCGAACGTGAATATGTTAGGGAGCGCGCTCGGCGGCTGAGTGCCCAACCTGACTTCGTTGATAGTCGTGGCGTCGAAGCCGGATCGTGCACGCGATGACTGGTCGGGAATGTAGACCGCGTGGTGCTTTCTTACAAAATACTCACCCCAACCCATCCGGCCATCCGGCGTAGTCTCCCACGTCTTCCCCGAGAGACAACAACCGTGCAGCAGGACGACCGGGACATGCCGCCCTGCCCCTTCCGGAATCTGGTACTGAACATACATCTGGTTGACTTGGATGTCGTCCGGATTGGGAAACAGGAAGCCACCCGGTGTCCCGGTCGTCGCATCGGTGTGTTCCGTTACACCGCCGACGAAGAAACTCCCTTGCGCTTTCAGGACCAGCGGTCCCGTAAGGCTGTCGGCCCCCAGCGCAGGGGCCATCGCTGCCAGGGCAACTGCAAGGGCCGCTCCGTAAAAATTGGGACCTCGTACGGCATCAGCAGATCGATGAAAGGCCTTCATGCGAACCTCCTGTGAATCAGCCACGGAAAGTCATGAATCGGAGTGCCACCTCGGAACTGGATAGGCTATGTGGTCGGCTCGCGCATGTACATTCGACCAACGTCTATACGACGGCAGTGAGGGCATCCCTGCCCCGAACCCGATCGGAACTTTTTTTCAGGGTTTCGGAAGAATCTAAAAGACAAAAACCTCCGCGGGTCCTAATATCGCGCCCCCCAGCCGGTGTGATTGAAAACTGGATTGAGACCCAGGTTGCCGACCACGACGACTGAGCGTTCCAAGCGCCTCGCCAGAAGGTATCTGATCGAGCGGTGAGCCGCGGTGAGCTATCGGACAAGTTCGTGCTGGCGTCCAAGGGCTCAAGAGATACGGTCAGCCTGTTGGGACCGAACGGAGGCTTCGGCCGGCAGGTGCGGACAAAAAATGCACGGCCGTTGACGCGACCGTGCATTTTTTCTTGGACCCGCCTGCTAAGCGCGCCGGCTTATCCAGCCAAAGCGGAGATTGCTAGGCTGACCGCCCGTGGCCAGGTACTCTCTTCTCGCCTTTGAGAAGTTGTCGCCTGCACTTGCAAACCCTGGAAACTCCAGCAGCATCTTCAAACTGTCGGGAATCAACGACTCCCAGTCCTCAGGCACCGGATGGTACACCCCAGGCTCCCGCTCATCTTCCTGACCACCACTTTGAACTGCCCCGGGAACCAATCCGTAGAGCCGCGCCGAGTTCAGCCCCAGGATCTTCCGCTTCGCCGCGTGCGTTAACTCCGGGTAGCCGTACCGGTCGCGGAATTCCTCGGGTATCTCGAACCGCCACAGGGCCTCGATCTGCCACTGTGGGCTGCCATACCAGATCGAGTCCGACCCGAACACGATGCGATTCTCGCCCAGGTATTTCAGAAGCTGACCCAGAATGTGCGCCGTCACGGTGGGGAAGGTGATTATCGAGGAGGCCAACGTCGTCCCCAGCTCGGCGTAGCAGTTCGGGTGGGGTCCGACGAGCTGGGCATACAGCGTGGTCCAGCTGATGTCAGGCACGCCTTCCCGCGTCTTGCCAGACTCGATCTCCTCCAGGCTCTGATAATCCCAGAAGGCGGGTTGGATACACGAGTGGTAGGTAATGAAGTTGAGGCCCGGCCAATCCCTCGCCGCCTTGGGAAGGTCGGTGGGGTACCCTCTCTCCGGAATTAACGGTGGCCCCGGCGCCAAGCCCTTGTGGACGCAAATGCAGTTCGCTCCCGGGCGCTGTTTCTTCACGAGTTTGTAGTTATTGTTGATGATCTCGAACATCGGGTAGGCGACCAGCTCATCATCATGCCGCCACATCTTCATGAAGCTGTTCGGATCGAGATCTGCCTTGGCCGAGTTCGTGATGTTGTATCCCTTCCACGAGTCTGGTTTCAGCTCGTCGTTCTGGAACCGTATGAACTCCAGATTCGGCGAACCCCTGACGCCGGGCTGAAGGATGCCGTGCGCCATCATTCGGGTGGATCCGGCAATCTGGTTGACGAAATTCCTGACGCCGACGGTCTGCGCGGCGGTCAGAATCTCGCCAGCTTCTGACTGTGTAATGTTCACCGGCGGCAGTCCGGTGGTGGCGAAGATGGACCCCGGCGCGTTGCTCAGGACCGCCACCGTCACCTGGCTGTCGAAGAAAAAGCTCTTCACGTAATGAAGGACATCGAACACATCCTGCGGGAGCGGCTGGTCAATCAGGGCCGGGTTCCACGGCGTCCAGGCTCCGCCGAACTCGTCCAGACCTACAACATTCGGAGGTGCGTTGAAGGGATTCGATTTGAAGCCCGGAGTGGTCGGGCCCTGTGCGATTGCGCGCAGCGCGCCGACGAGAGCCCCGCCATTTTTGCTCCCTCTGACAAGGTGCGTCTGATCATCGAAAACGAAAAGGTCTTTCGGAGCTGCGCTTTCGGCAGCGGCTGCGGGCTCGAAGACCTCCTCGAGGCTTACCTTGAAGAACCGTCCGAACACCTCGTTCATTGCCACGAACGACGCCGCTATCCCACCTGCGCCGGCAAGGAATTTCCGTCGGCTGATCCCGAGCTTCTTTGAAGCAGCGTCGGCCAACTGCTTGATACGCGCCTCCACCCGCTTCTGGTCCTCCGTCTGCGGACACGGCATGTACTCGCCGTTCGACACCATCTGGGTTGGGATCGGTGACGGAAAGATGTCGGCCTCATCGGCCCGCTCGCATGTGGCCATCTGCTCCTTACTTAGCCATGCATCATCTTCGCGCGAGTCCGGTGGAAAGGAGCCGGACTTTTCGGGCTGTGATTTCTTCTGGGTGTGACAAAAGGGGCCGGATGTTTTGGGCTGTGATGTGTCCCTCATGGTCGGAGCTCCTTTTTCGTCGCTGGAGGAATTACTCAATACCCCCGAAGAGCCGCCCCAGGAAGAGCGCCTCCCAGGCGAAGTCAACGAAAAACCATAAGAAAGGTGCTACTAAAGACACAGCAAACCGCGGGGTGCCTGACACCTCTTGTCGCGTCCCCACGCGTCGCTTAGTTAATCTTGAGTCTCCCAATTATCACAGAGGCGGCTCGACGTAAATACCCCCCAACGGCAAGGCAGACTCGGTAAATCCCTTCGTACGGCAGATCGCTCGCGCAAAGGGGCAATATCGGAAGAATTTGACAGACCGGCGGCCAGCGGTGCGTTACTCTTAAAAATTGTGCTTTGATCAGAGGCGAGACGGTTGGCGAGACTAGCCAATGACGTGAAGCCACATCCCGATGATCTTCATCCGTTCGTTTTCGACTACCTTTTTACTCTGCCAGTCCAGGCGTCGTTCTTACTTGCTGGGGTCTTGATTCAATGGCAGGCTCAATCCTTCGGGTTTGTGGATCTACTAAAAGCGTTGGACGAGTCAACCCAGAATTGAGTTGAAATCAACCGCATTCGCGAACGCTTGCTCGATCCGGGGTTTGAGTTCGCGGATACGGCAAACGACCCCCAGGTCAACAGCATCACCAGGATCTCACGGGACACCGCAGACGTCAGCCATCGAAATGAAGTAGTCCGACGTGAACCTGGACACAGGCGTCCTGCACATTCCGAAGCCCAAGGGCGGCGAGGCGCGAGCGTTCGATTTGCCGCTGCCGACCCTTCTCGTCGATCTGTTCCGCGCCCGATGGGTGCAGCATGAAAAGCTCTTCGCCGAGGACAACAAGGAATAAGCCAAACCCCGACCGGAGAACATTCCGAAGACAGCCGGTACAGGAACTCGCAATTCAATATGGTCATCGGGAATGCCGGCGAAGCCTCCACCGAGCCCGCTTAGCAACGCATCGCGACGGAATAGCTCAACAGATCTCGGACGTTTTTCCTATACGCCCGTCAGCTGATCTCATACATTCATCTGTTGCGCACCCTCGCGGCGGCCATGATGACCGTCTCTACGATGAGCGTAAAGGCGGTTCACCGCGGTCCCGGAATGCGAGCTGTGGCCGCAAATTGGCGCTGCCAGATTGTTTTCGATAAACGGAGGAGACCATGACGTGCCGCGGCGACCGGGAAGCAGACGTTTGGCTGAGCGACGAGCAGCTATCTCAATTGTCACGGGCGGATGAGGCCGACGACCTCCACTCGCCGATCCCGACTCAAATGGTATCGAACGGCGAGCACATGCCCGTTCCCCAGACTGGGGAGCAGAAGCGGGTCGAATTCCGTATCAGGGAACTGGCCGACTTCGCCGGCAAGAAGCTCGGCATGAGCCGGCGCAAGTTCCTCTGCACCTCGGGCGGCATCGCCGCAGGCTTCCTCGCCATGAATGAAGTCTACGGGCAATTTTTCGACGTTCACGAGGACGAGTTGCTGGAAGACGAGCCGTTTGCCGGCCACAGCGTGCCCTCGGACATTTTCGTGTTCGACGATCAGCTGCACATGGTGCGCTCGAGCATGGCGGGCCCGGCGTTTTTCCGGGCCTTCGCCGAAGGCCCGACAGCTGCGGCGACCTCGGTGTTCAAGAGCAACCCCTTCCAGGTGCCGGGACAGCTCGATGAGCTGGGCAATGCCTGGGCCGTCCTGAACCCACAGGTAGTGGGCGCGGAGATCAATGACAGCATCTTTCACCTCATGAGCTTCGTGAAGGACATCTTCTTCGACAGCCAGACCACCGTCGGGCTGCTGAGCAATGCAACGCTGGGCGTATTTCCGCCCAACGACGCGAACGGACGTCCGCCGAAGAACATCCAGGAAGCGCAGGCCGCGGCAAGTCTCACCGCGGCGCAGACTGCCGCAGTCCGGAACTACGTCAACAGAATCTCGAAATCCCAGCGGATGCTCGCCCACGGGCAGATCTATCCCGGTGTGCCGAGCCTGTACTTCATGGAAGAGCAGATTGAAAACAATCGCCCAGACTCATGGAAAGGCTATACGGTCGCGACGTCCGCAAAGGTCGACAACGACCCCGAGAGCCTCATGCGAATGTGGCGTCTGGACGACGAGACCGTCGCCTACCCGACCTACGCGCTCATCGCCCGACATGGCGAACAGTTGAGGGACCACCCCGGCTTCTGGAACATCTGCATCCACAAGGGGTTCTCACCGGCGCCCTTCGATACGCCGGAGTGGGGAAATCCTACCGACATCCCGAAGGCGGCCGCAGACTGGCCTCAGTTCAATTTCATCATTTATCACGCCTGCTACGGCGGGATGACGCCCTTTCTGTGGCCCTCTCCGGATCTGGCCAATATCCGGACAGGCAAGCTGCGCAACGGCGTGCCCGACATCCCATGGCTGACCCAGTTTGGCCAGACCTGCGGCGGCATTCGTAATGTCTACGCAGAGATCGGGTCGACCTTTGCCGGCTGCGCCATCACGTTTCCCACGGTATGCGCTCACATCCTGGGGCAACTGCTGAAGTATTTTGGCGACGATAAGATTCTTTTCGGGTCAGATTGTTCGTACTACGGCTCGAACCAATGGCAGCTCGAAGCGCTGTGGCGTTTCCAGATTCCGGATGACATGCGGCGACGGTACGGCTATCCGGAGCTCACCCCAATGGCGAAGCGCAAGATCCTTGGGCTCAACTCCGCGCGCCTGTACAGCCTCTCGCCCGACGCGGACGTTTCAAACGATGGTCGCTACCGCCCGGTGCCCCGTGATTACGATACGCGCGTGCCGCCGGCACTCAAGACGCTTCTCGAGTTTCCGGGCTTCACGGGCGACGCTATGGCCCAGGCGCGAGCGATCTATCAGGCTGAGGGGGCGAACCCGCGCCACACGCGCTTTGGGTGGGTCCGCAAGAACGCCTAGTAATGTTGCGGGGCTCAGGCGTTTGGTGGGCCTCCCTGGAGTCGAACCAGGCACCAACGGATTATGAGTATGCTCCAGGCGTGTTTTCCCCTGTTTCTTTTTGTCCGTTGCTGTAGCCGGTTACCGACTCTAGTCCGCATAAAACCCTGATACGTCAATTACTTGGCGTTTCACTTTGTGGTATCTTGCGGAAATCTGCATTTTTGGCGCTTTTCCTGGATCCGGCTACACAGCCGGCTACACGGGCGCCAACGGAGAAATGGTCCGATGGGAAATCGCGCTCCGGCTACCCGGTCGGCTACACGGCTCACCCAGGTTTTCGTCGACGAAGTGCGCCCGCCGCGCGACGTGGCCACCGTCTGGTACTCCGATGGGGAGACTGATCGTGACCAAGGCGCGCTCCTTTTGCGCGTGCACCGCTCTGGCAGCAAGCGCTACTACTTCCGCTATGCGGTCGGGGGCGACAAGCGCCGGTTCATTCCGATCGGGCCCGCCGGCGGCGACGGGGGCCTGACGCTGAAGGCCGCACGCGAGAAGCGCGACGAGCTGCGCGCCAAGCGCCGGCATGGCGATCGGGATGTGGGCGCGACCCTACTGCGCGAGCGTGCTGAACGCCAGGCCGCCGCCGGGGCAAAGAAACTCGCCCGCGAAAAAACGCTCGAGGCGCTGCTCAGCCACTACACCGATCACCTGGCCGCGCAGCGCAAGCCGTCGGCGCGCGACGCCAAGAACATTTTCAAGAATCACCTGATCGACGCCCTACCCGCTCTGGCGCAACGGCCAGCGGCCGAGATCGAGCCGCGCGAGATCGCGCAGGCCACCCGCAAGCTCGTCAACAGCGGAAAGGAACGCACTGCCGGCAAACTGCGCAGCTTCATGTCCGCCGCGTATACGCTGGCGCTGCACGCCGAGACCGATCCGAAGGCGCCGGCGGCGCTGCTCGGGTTCAAGCTGATCGGCAACCCGGCCCAGGCCACCAAGCCCGTGCGGTGCGAGCCGCGCGAGCGGGCCCTGTCCGAGCCCGAGCTGTGCCAGGTGATCGAGCGCGTGCGCGCCTGGCCCGCCGAGATGGTTCAGCGCGATGCGCTGATCCTCGGCCTGCTGCTCGGCGGCCAGCGGCCGGCGCAGCTGCTGCGCGCCACCGTCGATGACGTGGATCTCAAAGCGAACACGCTCACGCTGCGCGATCCAAAGGGCAAGCGCACCAAGGCGCGCGTCCACCTGCTGCCCCTCGTCGGCGACGCCCTGGAGATCGTCAAGCGCCTGCATCGGCGCGCCAAGGACCTAAAGTGCGAGTGGCTGTTTACGGCCACGGGCAAGCACCAGCTGGTGCTCGAGACGGTATCGAAGGACGTCCTGAAGATCTGCAGGACGCTGGTCGCGGAGAAAAGGATCGCGCAACCCTTCCGGCTCGGTGATCTGCGGCGCACCTGCGAGACGATGCTTGCTGCGATGGGTATCAGCAAGGACCTGCGCGCGCAGCTGCTCTCGCACGGCCTGGC
>Ga0137418_10001483_pt1 | contig 21630 bp, 24 predicted proteins | sample CZODoug3_1_2_16f_FD_122242 | JGI IMG/M metagenome (GOLD analysis project Ga0137418, IMG submission 122242) | Vadose zone soil fungal communities from Angelo Coast Range Reserve, California, USA - CZODoug3_1_2_16fungal (Hybrid Assembly) | ecosystem: Environmental > Terrestrial > Soil > Vadose...
CAACCGGAACGCTGCACGCCACCGGCACCGGGGCCACCGTGCGGGCCAGTTGCAAGAAAGCCTTCAGCGAACTCGAAGCCCAAGTGAAAAAACACCAGTCCAAGTTGCGCAAAGACTATGAGTGGAAACGCAAGCGCCCTCTCCCTCGTGCCCAAGCTCTCTCCTGAAATCTGCGCCAGCGCGGCAAGCCGTAACGTATTGGAATGCCTAGGTTTGCCCTGACCGGGCCGTGAATCCGAATGACTTAAGCAGACATGCAGTATCGAACATCGCTTCCAGCGCGGTCAGTGCATACTCGTTGCGGGCCGAGCATTTCGAGACGGTAGCCAGCAAGTTGCGCCACGTGCAGGGGATGTCTGTATGCATCGGCCGGGCGGGCGCTGCATGAAAAGACAGCGCCCACAACCGGGCAGCACTTTGACGAAGCTCAATTTGTTCTGAACACGGACAAAAAAGGGAGAGTCGAATGAACAAATTTGATTCCGGATCACGCGAGAGGCCACAAGCACGCAGAGTCCGCCGCAATTTTGACGACAAAATCGAGTATTTATTGAGCACGGAAGAACAACTTCTTCAATCGATTTCCATCCATGGGCCCCTTCCCGAAGTACTGAACAGAATCTGCAGCGCTCTCGATTGCCAGATTGGCAACGTGGTTTCGCTCATTTCCCTGCCTACGGACGGTGCAAGCGAGCTTGACTGGCTTCTCTTCCAATACGAGAGATTGCATTTCAATCAGCGCCACGGTTTCAGTGAGGGGCATTATTTTCGGCAGGGCCATTCGATTTCCAGTGAATCCATGACTTGCGGAAGAATCACCGCGTGACTACCCAGAACCATTCGCCTTGGACGTGCTTTGGCTAGCGGGCTTTTCTGCCGAATCCTGTAATTCGCCCCAGTTATCGGAGACGGCCTCGTCGCTTTACTCGTGTAAGACTACCGACAACAAAGACTTATTGACTTTGATTTTGCCGTTGTATTCGATGAAGCCCAGTTTTCTGAATTTGTTCATGAAAAAATTCACACGCGAACGTGTGGTTCCGATCATCTCCGCCAGGGTCTCCTGGGAAACTTTCGGCAGTATGCGGTCCGGCTGATCTTGTTTTCCATAGCGCGCGAGTAGCAGAAGCGTACGCGCCAGGCGCTTTTCACACGAGTTGAAGAGTTGATCCATCAGATCCTCTTCGACTCGGATGTTGTGCGCGAGCATATACGAGATGAAATGGTCGGATAACTCATGCTCGGTGTGGAGCACGCGCCGCAGCTCGTCTTTTTCGATGACCAGAAGGGTGGTCGGTGTAATCGCTGTAGCCGTGCCCATCCGGATCGACTGGCCCGCCATGCATCCTTCGCCAAAAAAATCGTTCGGGCCAAACATCGCCACCACTGCTTCCTTTCCGGACCCATTCACCACAGAGAATTTCACTCCGCCCTTCTGGACGTACATGACGCTCTCCGCCGCCTCACCCTGAGAGTAAATCGATTCGCCTCTCCGAAATTCCGCAATTTTTCTTGCCACTCCAGCGGTATCCAGAAAGGCCTGCGGGTCAAAAGTGCCGGTCTTTCCGTTTTTCTTGAGTTTTTTTGGCTTCATATTTAAGTGGAAGCGCCATCTCCACACGGGTGCTCCGCGGCCGCTTCCACCTTACCAAGGAGATTCCTCCTAGAACTGTACAAAAGAAGACAGTCAAACGACTTAAGAGCGCTACATCGATTTTGTTCAATATTGCACATCTGACCGGGCCGAAATCGAAACTAGAGCACCACAAAACTCATGACTGCGGTCACTGGCAACGCAAACGATGACCGCAATCCGCCGCTTACAGCCTCGTCCACCACCATAGTGAACGTGGAACCTCCGCCACCTCCTGCCCCTGGCCCTGAGATCAAGCGGTTGGAAGCCAAGCTTGCCGTCCATAGCATTTACTTTCCGACTGCTCGGCCCACCCCCGCGAATCCCGAGGGTGGCCTAGTCGACAGCCAGGCAGAGATCCTGAAAACCCTGGCCTGGGACTTCAAGAGTTATCTGAGATACAAGCCTAGTGCCCACTTGATCCTCGGTGGCCATGCAGACCCCTGCGGCTCGGAGGAATACAACAAAGCCCTCGCAGCGACGCGTGGAACGCACCAAGAACTTCCTGGTGGAACACGGCGTCCCTGCGGACCACTTTGAGACGCGGTCATTTGGCAAAGAGGACCAACTGACTGCCGACCAGATAAAGGAGCTGATTGCGCAAAATCCGGACTTGAGTCCGGCCGACAGACAACAAATGCTGAATAATCTGCAGGTGTTGGTCCTGGCCAACAATCGGCGCGTGGACGTCACCTTGAGTACCACCGGACAACAGTCCACTCGCCTGTACCCGTTTAACGCCAAAGATTATTTGGCGCTGATCAACCCCAAGAGCGGAGAAAAAAAGCCACCCGTCAAGAAAAAGCCCAGAAGGTAATAGCGGAGCGCGGCCTACAATTGATAAGGATTTAGATCTACCAGCCAGTATTCGGGGGCATGGGCGCGCCCCCAACTTCTCTCGAAGTCGGATGTCATTTGTCCTAAATCACGTGGCGAATCTGAGTTCTCATTTTTCAACTGCACAATCCGAAAACAAAACCGTCTAATGCAGTCGCTCCTCGCTGTCCAGTGGTGCCAGGCGAGGGGATCGCAAAGTGGCTTACGTCGATTCCCGTGTATTTGTGCGCTCCCGGAAAGCTGCCTAGAAAAGCCTTCAGCGAAACTCCTGACGCCTGTCTCCAGCCCATCCTTTGTCTGTCGGTGAAGCACGCGTAACCCGCCTGCCAGGCGACAGTAGCTGCAGGAGCTTCCGTCGGATCCTCTCGAGCCAATTGTCGTTGGGGATGGAATTCGCGGTGGACAGGTCCGCCATCAACGATCCGGATTGTAATCCAACTGACCCTAAAACGGTGTCGATGGCCTCCCAAGAAGATTCCTCCCAGGACTGTCCAAAAGAGAACAGCTATTCGTTTTCATAGCCCGTAGGCTGCATCTATAGACGGCGAGACTGAGCGACATTGGCCGCGATGCAAGGCTGGGCCGGACAATGTCCCTCATTTCGCCGTTCTCCACATCCAGACCCCGGAAGACGGCCTTCCATTCCAAGTTGAGCGAGATAGAGGAATCTTTGAATCTGTCACGAGGGATCCGTCGCGTCTCGCAATTCTCCGGGTTGCTCCTGGTATTTAACGTGTACTCCTAACGCGTAAGGGAACGTCTGGTCTGCTGGCTATTCTTCAGTCTGCTGTTTGTATTGCTGGCTCTGGTGACTCCAGGCGTACTCGCTTGCTACGCAGGGAAATACGCGACTCTTTGGGCGGGCACGACAGCGTCAATCGCTTCAGTGTTCGCGCCTCGTTCTGCTGAACTTCACTTGAAAACAGCCTCCTGCCCTAGGAAGTTGACTTGACTGCGATCCTCGCGATCCCATCATTGAGCTCCGCTCGTGTTCGGACGATTGCTAGAATTTGCCAGAATGGAACATCGGCCTGCCTGTGTCAGCACTTGCCCCAACGCGTCAAAACGTTGTTCCGCCCGCTGTGTCACCATGCAAGACTACCCGGCGAAGATTTGCAAAATCCAATAAGCTCATCGGTACGCCCGAAATTGGCAAGAAGCCATCAAATTCATATACATGCTTTCACTCAACAGTATATACGCCTTCGAAACGAGGGCCTGAACTCGACCGCTTTGTTCCGTGGGCTCTTCGAGATGCGGCAAACTGTCGCATGGCCACCTGAATCGTCCGCGGTACCATATATGAAAGCCTGTCTTTTCAGTTAGTTGCAACCATTTCTGTAAGACAGTCCACTGGCGTCCAACTTGCATCTCATTCTGCCGGAGATTTCCTGCGAATTGCGCGATGGATCAAGATTTACGAAGCAGGCTGGCGAAATGGATCGACATGCCCCGCGAAAGTTTGTGGAGCCAGTTCTTGATAACAATTTTGTTTTTGGCCATGGGGCTTCCTTTGGTGAGTTCGGCGCAACAGCCATGCATCCTCCGACTGACCGTCCTGGACAATGAGGGGACCCCAATCCCTGAATCGAAGCTCAGTGTACAGCGAGAAGGGCGTGAACTATTCAATGCAACTTCAGATGCGCAAGGTCTTGCTTCCATTCTTGGCATTCCTTCAGGCAGTTACGAAATAGTTGCAGAGAAAACAGGATTCTTCCCCGCCTCGCAACCGATCAAACTGACTGGTCTCGAATCGGCCATCGAACTCATGCTCTCCCCCAAACCTGCCGGGTCCGAAAAAGTAGAAGTGCGCGCTGACGCCCCAGGTTCTGAACAGCAGAGCGCTTCTTCGTCAACGATACTCCAGCGCGACGAGATTAAGTCGTTGCCCAATCGGCCCACCACCGTCGCCGACGCTCTGCCATTAGTTCCGGGAGTCGTGCGATCCGCGGACGGACAGATCATCATTGACGGGGGAGGCGAACATAAGAGCGCTTTTGTAGTGAATGGAACGGATGTGACGGAACCAGCGACGGGAAGATTTGGCATGACCGTTCCGGTGGACAGTGTAGAGTCTCTGGACGTCTTGAAGACGCCGTTTCTTGGTGAATACGGACGATTCACTGCCGGCGTGGTCTCCGTCGAAACACGCCGCGGAGCGGATAAGTGTCATTTTGAATTGAACGATCCGTTTCCCGAATTTCGCATTCGCAGCGGACACCTCAGCGGTCTGCGAAATGCATCGCCGCGAGTGAATTTCGGCGGCCCGATTCTCGGCAACCGCCCGTACCTCGCTGAAGGGTTCGAATACCGGGTCGACAAGAACCCTGTGCGAACTCTCTATTTCCCCTACAACGAATCCAAGACGGAATCGTTCAATTCATTCAGCCAGCTTGACTACGTCATTTCATCGAAGCACTTCCTGACAGGAACCGTGCAGGTCGCGCCGCAAAACACCGACTTTGCCAATCTGAGCTATTTTTAGCCCCCAGCCGGTGTCGCCGAGTTTTCGGACTTCGGAAATGCTATTCACACTAACGGATCATTTCGCCTTCGGGGCAACGCTGCTCAACAGCACACTCAGCATCCAGCGCTTTCGAGCCGCGGTCGGAGCGCAAGGTAATGCCAACATGGTGCTAACCCCCACTGGAGATCTCGGCAACTATTTCCGCCAAGAATCGCGGAACGAAGCGCGCGTCGAATGGCTGGAAAATGCGGGCAGGACGCTAACCAACGGTTTGGGCGTAAGCGATTTAAAGTTTGGCCTGAGTGCGGCTCGCACCGGCAGCTTTGGACGAACCATTGAGCGTCCCGTGGAAATCCGGGACGCTCAGGGACGTCTTCTCAAACGCATCGCTTTCTCCGGGCAGGGACTCTTCGATCAAAGCGACACGGAAGTATCAATCTATGCTCAGAACCATTGGATGCCCACGCCCGGGCTCGCCTTCGATCTCGGAGCACGACTGGAATACCAGGCAGCGACGCATACCCAACGCATCGCACCGCGTGCCGGCATAGCGTGGACTCCGTTCCGCGGCGGCTCGACGATTCTGAGGCGTGGCTTCGGAATCTATTACGATCGCGTCCCTTTGAATGTTTTCGCGTTTTCCCGCAGCCCCGAGCAGATCATCACGACGTATGGCCCAGGCGGCGTGATTTTGGATGGGCCCCGGCTCTTCCGGAACTTGGCCGAGTCCATGTCCGGTAAAAGATTTCCGCTGGTGGACAGCAATAACGCGGCGAGCAACTTTGCGCCTTACAGCAAGACCTGGGACGTAGAGGTCGAGCAGACCGTGGCAAGGAGGCTGCGGCTGCGGGCCCGCTACCTGAGCAACGTGTCCGACGGAGTTATCACGCTGACGCCTCGAAACGGCCAAGGAATCGATGCCTATGTACTCGGGGCCCGAGGAAGATCCATCTACCACCGGGTGGAAGTCACGGCAAAGGTAAGGTGGCTTAAAGACCAGGAGATGGTTTTTTCCTACGTGAGAAGCCGGACTCGAGGCAATTTGAATGAGTTCAGCCGGTATCTCGGCGACTTTCCATCGCCCATCATTCCTCGGGACCTGTTTTCGCAGCGTCCCGAGGATCTTCCGAACCGCTTCCTGACTTGGGGAGTTTTTTCGCTGCCGTGGAAACTCAGAGTGTACCCCATCGTGGAGTACAGGACGGGCTCGCCCTATGCGGTTGTTGACGCGGGGCGAAATTATGTGGGTGTTCCTTACCGCGACCGCTACCGGTATCCGAACTTCTTTTCGGCCGATGCGCGGATTTCCAAGGATATTCCTTTCCGGCACAAATACACGCTGAGATTTTCGGTGAGCGGATTCAATCTGACAAATCACTTCAATCCTTTGGATGTCCATGCGAATCTGAGTGATCCTCTCAACGGCGTGTTCTTCGGGAATTACGTGCGCAGATTCCGGGGCGATTTTGACGTGTTGTTCTGACAGAAAGCCGTGACCAGAGAAGAGATGCCCAGCAAGAACAATTCGCGAGCGCGACGCAGACCCGGTCAGATTGGTTGGGTGGCGGCTCTTCTGCTCCTTTCGGCGGGGCTGGGGATGTTTGTCACATGGAGGGTGCCGGGGCTGGAACTGTATGCACGGAACTGGCTGACGAGGGCTAGAGGTCCGCTGCCTGTGCCCGATGATATCGCCATCGTGGCGATTGACGAGGCGAGTCTCGCCCGGTTCGGGCGTTATCCCTGGCGTCGCAACCTCACGGCCCAGATGCTCGATCATCTCGCCGTTGCGCACCCCAAGGTTATCGCACTGGATGTCCTATTCAGCGAAACCACAAACAGTGCAGACGACTCCCCACTCGCTTCAGCGATTGCGAAGGCGGGAAACGTCGTCACCGCGGCCCAACTCACACGCACGGAATCAGGCCAAGTGGTCTGGCTTCGGCCATTGTCCTCCGTCGAAAAGGCGGCGGCCGGGGTTGGACACGTGCATGTTTCGACCGAAGCCGATGGCGTCGCGGGATCCTTTCTCGTTCGCCAGGCAGACGACCAAGGGCAAGCTGAGTGGGCGATGGCACTCGAAACCATTCGCGTCGGAGAAGGTGCGAACGATCAGTCTATTCAAGAGCTGCCTGGGGCAGTTTCCATCGGCGGACGCACATTCCCGATGCGATCCGAAACCCGTAGGATTGAAATCGAATCTGGCCGCCCGCGAAACACACAGCGCCTGCGGGCAAGTTGGATTCCCATCGAATACGTCGGTCCGGCCGGTTCCTTTGCGCCCTACACATTCAGCTTCGGTGATGTTCTCGATGGGAAAGTGCCCGCCACCGCGTTCCGCGGAAAATACGTCATCGTAGGGGCCACGGCGGCGGCGTTAGGCGACCGTTTTATCTCACCATTCGTTCATACGGAAGGTCCCAACGGCCAGCAGCATGGGGAATTTGTGCCCGGTGTCGAGATCCTCGCCAATTCGCTCAACACGCTCTTGCGCCGAAGATGGTATTCGGAAACACCCGATTGGCTCGCCGTAGCTTGTGCGGCGCTGGTCGCACTCCTTACTCTTGGTGGACTTTCCATCGCGCAGGGTAAACAAGAAGTCCTCAGACAAGTGGTAATGGTTATCCTGCTAGGCGCTTTGATCCTGGGTCTTAGCTATTTTGCATTCACCCGGGACCTGATATTCCCGCCGATCGTGGCTTGCGGTGTTTCGTTTGTGGTTGCGATTCCGCTGGTTCTGCTGCACCGGTCTCTCGTCGCCAGCCGCGAGCTGGACGTCCAAATCCGGCAGATGGTTCACGCCGAAAGCTGGCTGTGGCCTTCCGCGAGAGAGACGAAATCGGATCCGGCTGCGCTCATCGCGCAGCTTTCGAATGCAAGTGGCGTGGCCATCCTTCGATTTGTTTCCCCAGGAAAGTATCGCGTGGCTGCAAACCACGGATTTCCATTGTTGCCTTCGGTTTTGAAGAGCCATGGGTTGAGCATTGAATGGCCGCAATCCCCAGGGCCACTCAAAAATGAGAATGCCTTTTCCGGCAAGGTGGATCCGGAGATGGTCTTTTTATTCCATGAGAGGCAGGACATCCAAGCGCAAGAACTGGCCGCATTGAAATGCGCCTTGGGAGATGGCAACCCCCCGGCTGGATTCCTCATCCTTTTGCATCAAAAGGATGAACGGATGCCGCTCGAACTGCTTCGCATTTCGGCGGAACTTGCCACCGGTTTCATCGTGGGGCTCGGAACTGGGGAGACAACGAATGGCGAAACAATGGAAGCCTCGCGCCGGACATCTTGGCGTTTGCTGCCTCGTGGAATCACGTGGAAGACGCGCGCATTGGGTACGCTAAACCAGCGGCTTCTGTCCGATTCGCGCTTTGTCAATAAGTCTCTGCGCTCGGTAGGGGATGGCTTGCTAGTCGCTGGGATGGGAGGACAGATTGTATTTGTGAACCGCCGGGCGACGGAAATTCTTGGAATGAAGGAGCGTTCGTTATTAGGAAGCAGCCTCATGGGGCGTTTAGGTCAACCCGAAAAGACAATGCCTGAAACACTCGAAAGGCTGCTGGTCGACCGAGCCACGGTAGAGCGGGAAACCACTTTCGGGGGTTCGTCAGCAAAACATTTCATTCTGCGACTTTCCCCCGTTTGCGAGAACGGTGAAGACCGCGGCGCCGTCGTGGGGATTGTCGCCTCGCTCTCCGATATAACGAAACAGCGGGAACTGCAACAGATGAAAACAGAAGTCATGTCCTTGGTGACGCACGAGCTGCGGACCCCGCTTACAGCAATTCAAGGTATGAGCGAAGTGCTCGCGCAATTCGATGTGGACCCCGATCGGCGCCGGGAGATGCATTTGGCCATCAACGAAGAGTCCAAGCGTCTGGCCCGGATGATCGATGAATACCTGGATATCACCCGGCTCGAAGCCGGAGCACGCCCTTTGAGAAAAACGACCCTGCGAGTGGACACGCTGGTTGAGCGTGTGCTTTTGCTGCTGGGCCCGCTCGCTTCGTCCCACAGCATTCCGTTGACGACCGAATTTGACAAGGACCTGCCGGTGGTAATTGCCGACCCGGACTTGCTAGCTCAAGCGGTCACGAATGTCATCGCCAACGCTATCAAGTACAGTCCACCAAGCGAGGAAATACGAGTGTCCGTACGAACCGACGGCAGTGATCTTGTGATCGAAGTGGCGGACAAGGGGTATGGAATCGCATCCGAGGATGTGGAGCGCATTTTCGAAAAGTTTTACCGCGTCCCTCGCGTGGAGAGCGCCGACGAACCCGGCACGGGCCTTGGACTAGCGTTTGTTCGCGAAATCATGGATTCGCACGGAGGTTATGTTACCGTCGAAAGTGAAGTTGGCGTAGGCTCAACGTTTACGCTGCGTTTACCCGTGGAACTCAAAGACGGTAACAACCTCAAAAAACCGGCCGATGGCTAGACTGCCCCATATCCTCGTTGTCGATGACCAGCACTCCATCCGTCTCATGCTGGAGTCCGGGTTGTCGCTGAGCGGCTTTCGCGTGAGCTGCGCTCGGAACGGGGCCGAGGCGCTGGCAGCGGCCAGCACCGAAGAATTTGATGCCGTGATCAGTGATGTTTACATGCCCGACGGTGACGGACTCACAATGGTCCAGGAATTGCGCGCCCTCCTGCCATCTCTGCCGATCGTCCTGATGACGGCCCAAGGCTCTGTCGAGTTGGCTGTCCGGGCAGTCGAAGAGGGCGCGACGGATTTCATCGCCAAACCATTTGAAGTAAGCGCGGTCGCGGCCTTATTGCGACGGCATCTATCCGCTGCATGGGAAGCCACGAATGGAGGCGCTGACATTTCCAATCTCGTTGAAGACATCTCCCGGTCCGGTCTTGTGGGCAAAAGCCCGGCGATGGTGGGGGTTTACCGGTTGATCGCGCGGGCCGCTCGAAGCGACGCGCCGGTCCTAGTGATGGGAGAGTCCGGTACCGGCAAGGAGTTAGTGGCGCGGGCGATTCACGATTTCAGTCCGCGGGAAAAGAAGCCCTTCGTGGCCGTGAATTGCTCTGGCCTGACCGACACACTGCTCGAAGCCGAGTTGTTCGGCCATACGAAGGGAGCCTTTACCGGTGCAGCCGGAGAGCGTTCTGGGCTGTTCGAGGCGGCGGATGGTGGCACGATTTTCCTGGATGAACTCGCTTCCACGAGCGCAGGATTTCAGGCCAGTCTCTTGCGCGTGTTGCAGTCCGGCGAAGTGAGGAGAGTCGGTTCAACACAGACAAAACGGATTGATGTTCGCGTTATCGGGGCAAGCAATGCGTCGTTGCGTGAAATGGCGGCCGCAGGCCAATTCCGGCCTGACTTGTTCTATCGTCTGAGCGTAATTACGCTGGAGCTCCCGACGCTTCGTGAACGCGGAGGAGATGTCGATCTCTTGGTGGCTCATTTCTTGCGCTCTGTGGCAGTAGAAGGAAAACCACCCTACCGTCTTACCCGCGAAGCTGCCTTAGCTCTTCGCTCGTATGCTTTTCCCGGCAATGTCCGCGAGCTCGAGAATGCCATGCGCCGTGCCGTTGCCCTTTGCCCAAATGACATGATTTCTCTCGACTGCCTCCCCCCTGAAATCGCGGCGGGCAGCGGAGTTCCGAAGGAAGCTGCCCCCTCTAGCAACGAGCGAACGATTATCGTCGACCGACCGACGATGGATGAGTTGCAACGGAGGTATTTGCAGCTCGTCCTTGACGAGAATCAAGGCAGGAAAAGGCGTGCGGCGATGGTACTCGGACTCGATCGCCGAACGGTTCAAAGATTGGTGGCCAAGTATCGGCTGCGTGCTATCTCGGATGGAGACAGCGAAGAGAATACCGACACGGAAACACCCGGGGACGCGGACGGTGGGAATCCGTGATTGCTACACCAGCGTCATCGCGAGTCTTGTCCAAAACATTCAAGGTCTTGATTCTGAGTGCCATCGCGCTGGCATGTACGGCTCCGTCGGTGCGCGCCCAAGTGACACCTGTCGAGGCGCGCATTGCAAGCGTGAGCGGCGCAGCTCTAGTCTCGAACGGCGGGCAGGCTCCCCGTGCCGCGCAACGCCGCGACGTGCTCTCCCCCGGAGAAGAGATTGACACACGAGGCGGCGGACACCTCACCATAGAGTTGAGCGACGGCAGCCTTGTATTGGTCCGTCCGGGTTCTCGGGTTCTGCTGAAGGACTTTCGTGCGGCCGATACGCTCCGGGAGCTGTTCGAAGTCCTGCTGGGCCGCGTTCGGGTAAAAATCAACCATTTCGGAGGGAAGCCAAATCCCTACCGAATCAACAGTCCCACAGCATCGATTGCGGTTCGCGGCACCGAATTCAGCGTTGCCGTGAACGGAGTAGGAGATACCGAAGTAATTGTGTACGAGGGCCTCGTTGAGGTGACCAGCCTTGCCAATCCGCAAAACAAAGTTCTTGTGCACCCAGGGCAAGGGGTCATCGTCCGTCCTAACCAGGACATACACTTCTTCGTATCCGGCCCGGCTGGTGAAATTGGCGGCCTTGGCGGGGACCAAGACCATGAGGACAGCACGCGCGATCAAAGCGCAGGGGCTTCCGGCGATCCGGCGGATTCACCCAATGCAAATTCTCCGCGGAATTCTCCCGGGATTTATGATCGTTTCGTCGAGAATGTGATCGACGCACGGCAAGGGCCGCTGTTCCTGCGCTTCACGGCCTATCCGGATTCTTTTCTGGATGGTCTTGAAAATCCTGCCTATGCAACAGAGTTTTCGGCGCCCGAGGGACGGGTATTCCTGTTGCCATCGTTTCGTGGTAGCCAGGGTGTCGGGGCCGATCAGTCCTCCTTGTTTTCCAGCCCCGGGAAATCAGTCGATTATAGTTTGTCGCCTCAGGGCTCTTTCTTCACGCCGCTGCCCGACCACCGGACCGCTATTGGTGGGGGCGTCGCCGCCTTTCGGAGTGGTATCCAGTCGTTCACGCTGGATGATGCCGCAATTCTTTCAAGTTCTCTCTTTCCTCCCGGGACGAGCGGGGCCCGGGCCTCCACAGATTCCACGAACACCTCTTTTCTCTCTGGTACGTTTGCCGTGGCCCACGCGTTTGGGGAAGAAAAAAGAACGAGCGTCGGTCTTGGCTTGGATTATGTGAAGGGCTGGGGATCTCTCCTTAACTTTGTAACGCAACAAGATGCTGTAGGAAACGTCGCGAGCGAACGAGTCAACTCAAATACCAATCTCGCGCAGACGCGAATTAAGGCCGGCGTGTCGCACGACTTTTCCGGGGAGCGAAAACTTGGAATTTATTACAGTTATGGATTCGTGTCGGCTGATTTCGGAAATGTTTCTCATACGGTGAATGGCCAGCCGCAGAGCCTCGACACCACCCGGAGTGCAGGCCGGTCCTCCGAGGTTGGCGTCCGGTTTCGCGGCGTGTTGACAAAGAAGCTGTTCTACGGGGCGCAGGGGTCCTGGGTTCTACTGTCTTTGGATGAGAAGTTGAAACTCTCCACGATCGTAAATTCTCACGAGCACGACCGCACTACGGGATCAAGCTTCGCAGTAGGCATCGGCTATGCCTTCCGCCCGCGGATTGTACTTACCCTGGATATCGCAGGCGGGTTTGCCAACACCACGACGATGCGCACAGAAGACGCGACCGACAACCTCTTAGAACGTAACCGTAGGGGCAGCCCCTTTTTATCCGCTCATGAAGCCATCCAAGCTGACATCTGGAGACACTTATTCGTCAGTGGTTCACTCTTGACCGTTCGCCAGACGCTTTCGACGAACCTCGCGCTGTATCCGGACCGTTTCGGCCGCTTGCTCACCTCGGATGGTATCTTCGCTCCGAATGGGCTCACACGTGACCGCTCGACACTCTATTACTCGGAATTTGGCGCGGGTTGGCGGTTTACCGATAATTTTCTCGCAGAGTATGTTCTTTCGACCAACTATGACCTAACCCGGCCCAGCCACGTTTTTCTTCTGCGATACAGCTTCCGAGTGCGCGAGCACTAAAGTCTCAGGTTCGCCCGTGGAACAGGCGTCCTTCGTCGCCTCTAAGAGAAGGGCCCTGCCAAAAATAGCGTATCTCTCCCTGGCCGAAAGACCATGCGGCGGATTGAGACAACTTTCACTGCGCTTTGCGGCAGATTGCCGCCCGCGGCATCAGCGCTGTACCTTCACGGATCGGGTACCTTTCGATTAATCAAGAGTTTGCGCCGACCAAGATGCTGGCCCCTCATGTGCTGCCATTACTCCGACGGTGAGGGAGCGGCGGGCCAGGTCTACCTCTGTTCAACCGGGCTGAGTTTGCAGGGGTGCTATTGCACCCGCCCTTCCTCTTAAGCTCTACTCCCCAGCCCCTAATAAGTGTGAGGCGGAATGCTCCCGGCTATTCCTGCCCCATCCTCAACGAAAACGGAGGTGTGGCGTGGTAAATAAACGCAATCATTTGGCGGCCTTCATTCTAGGGGTCCTATTCATCGTGGGATGCGGCAATTCGAAGTCGTTCACACCAACTCAACCGCAGGGCGGCACGGCCGTGAGTCTTTCCTTGACGGACACACCTCCCGCGAACGTGGACATAATCTCCTTCGAGGTCACTGTTTCTGGGGCGGCCCTGAATCCAGGGAATATTGACCTGCTAGGCGCAACAGGACCGCAAGATATCGATGTGAAGAAACTTCAGGTTGAAAAAGCATTCCTGAACACGACTGGAGTCCCGGCCACCGCCGGTCCTTTCCAGAGTCTAACTTTGACATTTGCCAGCCCAAGGCTGACCATCCTGAACGGCACGGCGAATTCCCTTGCCGGATGCGCCCCAGGGGCCGTTTGCAAGATCACGCCATCCGGTTCCCTCGTGGCAACTATAAATTTCAATCCCGCATTGAGCCTCAGCGCAAACAATTCCGTTGGGCTGCTGGTGGATCTGAATCTCAACACTATTGTAACCAACGCACTAGGAGTGGATTTCAGCGCGGCGAACGCGCTCAGTGTGACCCAAACACAGGTGAGCCCGGATAACCAGAACCAAGAGATGGAGAACGTCGAAGACCTTACGGGCAAAGTTGCGAATAAGGGAACAAACAGCTTTGATCTGCAAACGTCGCAGAAAAAGTTTTCGGGAATCCAGGTGGATAAGAACACGGTATTCAAAGGTTTCACCGCCTGTTCAGCCAACCCGCTCGACTTTACCTGCCTGCAGAACGGCCAGATCGTTGACGTCGATGCGGCGGTCCTCGCTACCGGGGCACTGGTCGCAAAAAAGGTCAAACTGGAAGGCAGCGATGCAAACGTCAATGATGAAGAACTCGATGGCTTCGTGACCTCTGTGAATTCGCCGGCTGGCACATTTGCCTTCGTTGTCGCTGACAATTTGAGCTCGCTGTCGAAAAGTGTTCTTGGCAGCCCCTTACAGGTTCAGCTTCAATCCGGGGCGAAACTCTCCGTCGATCTCGAAGAATCCGAGAACAACTCTGGTCTCTCCAGTTCCTTCGTCGATGTCAATTCGCTCCTCGCCGGACAGACGGTACAGGTTCACCGAGTGAGTGGAGACGGCAGTACCGCCGCTCCCCTCGTGACGGATCGTGTGAGATTGCAAGAGACTCGCCTCACCGCTCTCCTCAAAGCGAAACTGGACGCAAATACGTTCAGTCTGGATACGACCAAGCTGAGCTTCTTCACAGCCGTGAGCGTCACCGAGATCACCGTGGATGCTTCGCATGCCAGTTTCGAAGGCGTTGCCAATGTGGCGGCACTGGTCGCAGCACCGGTGCCGGATACTGTCTCCGTCCGGGGCTGGCTGTTCAAGCAGCCGTCCCCCGGTGCGCCACTCCTGGTTGCGAGCAAGGTGCGTAAGCACTAACTGGATCCTCCAGCAACTCTCTCATCTGCGAGCCGCGTGATTCTCTTGTGCGAAACACGTGGCTCGCATACTGAAATTCAAATCCACGATTTCATTTCTTTGTGAAATCATGATCTGAATTTCGAGCGCGCCATTCACCTTGTGAATCTCACAGCGCCCGTCTTTTCGGCGCGCACAGAGTTGGACTGTCAAAGACAGCTTCCCAGGGTATTTACTGTCTGCTCCCTTGAAAAAATCACTGTAGGCCATCGGCGGTAGCCGGCGAGGCACTCCTTATGCCTGACGACGTAGAGGCAGATTGTCGCATCGCGTAGCGCTTATGGCGGCACGGTGCCGCTTCCTCGGGCGATTTTCACAGATGGCGCCAATGCATCCATCTGCGAGCAAAAGACTTACTTGGTCAACACCAGTGGCCCGTCTATTGCACTCCTAGAGGTGGAGTGGCAAGAGATCATCTGGCGAAAATCGCCAGAGATAAGTGGTTTAGTTATTGTTCGGATACGTAAGGCAGATCAGAGGAACGAATTTAGAAGGAATCGTGAGGGGACAAGCCAGACTATGAGAAACAACTCTCGAATTCTTCTGCTATTTGCACTTAGCGTTTTCATTGAAAGCTTCTTGGAAAGCGCTCTCCGGGCGCAAACTGCGTCCTCCGAAGGAACGCGGTCAGGCAGCACGGAAATTGCCTTTTTTGCCGGCATTTCGGCTCCTGTCAACCATGAAAGCAACGGATTCGGATTGGACGTAAAGACCGGTACGCCGATTGGCGGCCGGGTGAGCTACAACTTCAACCGCCATAACGCTGTCGAGTTCAGCATCGCCAACCAATTTTTCGCTCTCTGCCAACTATGTCTATAACTTTTCCGCCTTTCGCGAGAAATGGGTGCCGTATGTGACTGCAGGAGTGGGAGGCACGCGGCAAGAAATTGCGCTGAGCGACAACAATCAACCCGCTCAATTGAGTTCGAATTTGTTGGAGACCGGACCCGACCGCCACCAAACCGCTTTCACGGGGAACTTCGGGGTGGCCTGAAGCACTTCTTCACTGAGAGGTTCGCCCTCAGGTTCGATGTGCGCGACCAGATCGGCCATTACAAAGCGACCTTTAGCAATGTCGCTGGCGTCCCCGGCGGAATCGTGACCGGCAGCAAGACACTTAACGATTTTCAGATCACAGGCGGAATTGTTTTTCGATTTGGCAGCAAAGGTTGAAAACGTCGGCCTCGGCTCTCGTTCGTGATTTCTGATGCACGGAGCAGTCGGCCTTGCTAACTAAAAGCCTAGGAAGCGTATGCAAGAAGCCAACTACAAGAATCAGTCCGACCCTGAAAATGCACTAGGCCGCGGAACAAACAAGCCGCTGATGAATGACCGGCGCTGTAGCCGGCGCTTCGCCCTGAGCCTACCCATCGAAGTCAGTGGAGAAAGCCCCTTCAATCCACAGACTTTCCGCGGAAGAACCCGAGACATCGCTGCGAATGGGATCTATTTCTTTTGCGAGGAAGCATACATGGCGGGCCAGCTGGTCCACGTCACGATCAGATTGTCCGGAGACTCGGTTGCCTTCTCCGATCGCGTCTTTTTGACGCTGCGTTGCCGTGTTCAACGAGTCGAGGAAATAGTCCGGAATGCCTCAAAAATATTTGGCGTTGCCGTAGCACTGGACAAGTAAGTGGCAATCGAGTGGGACTGCGACGTCGGCTGGCTCCATGCAGTGGAATTTGCATTTAGATGAGAGTTTTGTATTGGATGGGCGCAAGTTCACGATCCAAGCGTCCCAACAAGCCACCTCGAATATTTTGCGGCGGTTCCCGACCGCCCCGGACCAGCATCTCCAATACTGAAGCCGTGGCTATGCAGGTCAAGAAGATGATCGCACCAGCTTGGAAATTCGGTAAGGAACTCCTGCTCTTCTGTAGCGTGGGAGGGCTGTGTGGTGCCGCAATCGGCTTCTTCATGTATTTGCAACTTGGCCCATTCAGAAACCCTGAAGACGCAGGGTATGCGGCGGGCCTCTTTGTGAAGTCCGGTGCGCAGCTAGGCTTTATTGTTTGGATGATCCGCTTGGTGCTCCTGCGTCTCCGCCGCTGGTTTTTCGGCTCATCGAAGGAAATATTTTGAAGAGACATTACTCAGCTACGCGAAACCCGCCTCAAATTATGAAAGAAAAAGTGACTGGGGATGCCGAAGCAGTGGCCGATTTAACCGCCATCTCAGTGAGTACTCGATGCAGAACGGAGAGGGGGGATTCGAACCCTGTGACCCTTTCTAGCCAAGCGATTTAGCAAACCGCTGTACGGAAAAGCAATTCCTGAGTACACTCAGAGACAACGAGCGGGCGTAGTTCAATGGCAGAACGGGAGCTTCCCAAGCTTCGGACGTGAATTCGATTCCCATCGTCCTCTCCAGTTCTACAAACCCAGTTACGCGATCGGGGCTCTCGTTCGCAGCCTGTAAAAAAATCATCGCAGTAGCTGGGGCCGTCTACTTCTGGCGCTTGCAGAGTTTGTCATCAAGGACCATCGGACTAACTGTCCGATGTCGAATTCCGCGTCAACCTCGCCGCGTGCGTAAAGTAAGTGAATTCCATGACTTAGCCCGGAGATGTCGTGGGTTCGATCCCAACCACCCCAGTTCTTGTATCACGCTGATTCGGTTGAACTTGGCTTTGCACTTGTGCGATTTCGACCGCCGATTAGGCCCGATTTTGCGCCCAAGTTGCGCCCAACTTTTTCAATTCGGCCCTGACATCGGACACTGAATTGAACCGCGACGGAAACTAACTGAGCGCCAGGCAGAGCGTCGAGAAAGGAGTGCAAGCTGTGGGAACAGAAGCCACTGTCACGGAGCAGACTAGAAGCCCAATAGCTATCACCAAACAGGAAGCAGCGCAGATGCTTGGCGTCAGCCTTCGAACAATTGATCGGCTGATAGCCCTTAAAGAACTGCAAGTTCGGCGACTAGGACGGCGAGTGCTAATTCCGAGAGCTGCGCTCGAAAGCCTCATGCACAGGGACCATCCCCCACAAATCACTTGAGAATGAAAAAATCGGCAAGAGGACGGCAAGGCGCGCCTAAAAGCACGACGCAAAATCCGGGCCAGCGCGGCGCTCGGGGAAGGAGGGTCAATGAAGCAGCGTGGGATCTTTGAAAAGCACCCAGGGTCGGGCATTTGGCGGATCTGCTACTTCGATCAATTCGGAAAGAAGCGGCGTGAAAAAGCTGGCACGAAGAGCGTTGCGATTAAGCTTTACGGCAAACGGAAACAACAGGTGCTTGAGGGCAAAAAGCTGCCGGAACATTTCCGCAAACCATTCGTCAAGATCAGCCAACTGCTTGACGACGCACTCGCTTATTCCAAAAGGAACAAGCGGTCTTACAAAACGGACGTCCCTCGCATTGCCAGCCTGAAGGAGTGGTTCGGTTCGCACCCCGCAGAAGAGCTGACACCGAAAGAAACTGAGAATATTCTCGCGCGAGCGGTGGACAGGGGAAAGTGGGCGCCCTCGACGTTTAATCACTACCGGTCGCTCATGTCACTGAGCTACCGCCTGGGAATTTTGAATCGAAAACTCACTTCCAACCCTGCGCGGTCTGTGACGCACCGTCGAGAGGACAATAACCGCGTACGGTTTCTCACTGAGGAAGAGGAAAGAAATCTCCGAATGGTTATCGAGGCCAAGTGGCCTTTGCACCTTCCCGAGTTAGACCTCGCAATCAACACTGGTTTGCGGAAGGGCAGTCAGTACAGCCTCACGTGGGACATGGTAGACTTTAGGGGTCGGATGTTGAACGTTCCGCGGACGAAGAACGAAGAGCCCATACACGTCCCGCTAAATGACGCTGCGGTTGCCGCCCTGAGGGTTGTGCATAACCGGGGCGAAGGCAGAGGCCGTGTGTTCCAGTCGGTGAAGACCGGGGAGCCGCTCGAAAATGGGCGGCACTGGTTCGACAACGCTGTGACCGAAGCGCAGGTCAAGAACTTTCGTTGGCACGACTTGCGACATACATTTGCGAGCCGTCTGCGAATGAAAGGCGCTCCCCTGGAAGATATTGCAGACTTGTTGGGGCATAAGAGTTTGACGATGACGAGACGGTACGCGCATCTGGGTCCGAACAAGCTGCATGCCGTGGTGTCCCTCTTGAGACCAAGTGACACCACAACTGACACCAGCCAGAACGAAGATTCGGACGGTGGCTCGCAAATTGTTGTGCAGTAACCACTTTAGGGGCGTAGCTCAGTGGTAGAGCAGCGGCCTTTTAAGCCGAAGGTCGTGGGTTCGATCCCCACCGCCCCTACCAACCTAACCGATTGAAAAGCAAGTATTTGCTTGGGTCCATTTTCCCGTGTACCTCTGGTGTACCCCACCGACCGCTTTCATTCATTCCTTGAACCGCAGAGAATCGACATGGCGCTGGTCGCTTAAAATCTCACACACGCCAATCATCTGCGTCATTTTCGTTTTCTATACGTTTTGTAGAACGGGATTCCGTAGATGCGCTCTTCGAGCTTCTTCCAGCGTACTCCGGACAATGAACATGCGGGGGCGAGCCGCATAAATTCCGCTCTCTTGGCGAGACCTGCATAGCTGAGAGTCGTTCGAGTTTCGTGCTTCAGCCTTACAAGAATTTCAGGCGTGCATTGCCCTTCGTTGATTCCCATCTCTTCGAGATCAGACCGGAACACTTCGTCTGGATAGATTAACTCCGCCGCGAAAATCTCTGCCCCAATTTCGATGGGATTCGACTGATTCGAGGAGTCGCAATACGAAAGGGAACGATCCCGGTCAACCAAATGATGTTTTAGCTCGTGCGCCATGGTAAATACCATGGGGTCTTCCGGAAGACCCTTCATCAACATAACTGTCGGGCCTAGTGCGTCGTTAAAATACGCGCCTCGTAAATGTCCAAGCTTGTGCGGCCACAGGTCGATCCGGACTCCCTCTGCTCGATAAATTCGGCGAAGGTCGGAGCGCAACACTCTCGGGGAAACAAGATTGAATCGAGAACGAGTCTCTCTCGCAAGTGCTTTCAGCTGTTCGTAGTATTCGGTTCGCAGCACGTACCAACATTGTCACTACTTTCGTTTGTGTTTGTAAATGCTTCGAGCTCTCCGAAATTCGGCATATCTGCGCAATTCGTCTATGTCGGATTGGTCAAGCTCGTTTGCTGCGCGTAGGAGCGCATCAACAGTTTGGTCTTTCGAAGTTTCCTGATCGATCTTAGGAAATAGATCAAGCATTCGGACGCCTAGTTTTCGAGCCAGAAGTTCAAGGTCATTCAGAGTCGGTTCATAGGTGCCCGTTTCCCACCTGGAAATGGTATTTGTTGAAACCCCCACCATTTGCGCCAACTCCTCCTGGGAAAGTCCCTTTTTCCCGTAAGCAACGCGAAGCTCGCGAATTCTTCGAGCAACGTATTCGCGCATGTTTACGTTCGGCATTAAGTCTCCTTTTGGAAAGCTAATGGCCATCCTTATACGGGATGACTATATCCTGTTATCAGTTGACAAGGGAATGGGGTTAATGCTGTACTGTTTCAGGAATAACACTCTACCTGTTTAGGAAGATGAGCAGACCACCACAAATAGTTTCGAACGCTCATGAAAGACATCACGAGATACATCAAATGCACCGTCGAACGCGAATTGTGGGCGCGAGCCGCGGGACGTTGCCAATTCAACGGGTGTAACCGGATTGTGTACAAGTCGGATGTGACCCAGGAAAGAGTCAACGTCGCAGAAAAGGCGCATATCTATTCCTTTTCGAAGGATGGTCCCCGTGGATGGGGACCCTTTGTCACAAATCAGAAACAACTGAACGACTTAGCGAATCTCTTGCTAGTTTGCCACGACTGTCACGAGACGATCGACCAAGGCGATTCCGTTACGCGTTATCCGGCGACACGCCTGATCGCGTGGAAGCACGAGCATGAAGATCGCGTGCGGATTGTCACCGGGATTCATCCGAACAAGAGATCGCATGTGATTCTATACGGCGGAAAGATTGGGCAAGAAGATTCGCCTCTCGAACCGGAGCTGGCCATCGAAGCGATGTTCCCAGAGTGGTATCCATCGGAGGAGCGACCCACGGAGCTTGCGATGTCCTCCGAGCATGAAGACTCGACAGAACTCTTTTGGAAAACGGAAGCAGCACACTTGCGTGCTGCCTTTGAACGACATATTCGCCCGAGAATCCGGGAGGCAAATCCGAATCACTTTTCAGTATTCGCGCGGGCAGGCCAACCGCTACTTATCCTCCTAGGAACCCTATTGACGGACAAGGTCCCCGCTGAAATCTACCAGCTTCAGCGCGAACCAATTTCTTGGAGGTGGCAGGCCGATTCGGAAGATTTGGGCTTCCGCGTGATCAGCCCCGAAAAAAAGGACGGCGATCCCGTGCTCGTCATCTCGGCAAGCGCAAAAATCAGCCTGGATCGAGTGACCTCGGTGGTCGGTAACAACGCGTCTATCTGGGAACTAACGACCGATCAATGCCACAACAATGTTCTGAAATCCCGAGCACAATTGTCCGCGTTCCGCGAAGCGGCGAGAAGAGTCGCCGCCAGGATTGCTGAGGTACACGGGCAAAGCGTTCCACTCAAGATCTTTCCAGCCATGCCGGTTGCGTGCGCTTTGGAGCTTGGACGCATTCGGATGCCCAAGGCGGACATGCCGTGGATCATCTACGACCAGAACAACAAGGCCGGAAAGTTTTTGTACGCGCTGGAAATTGGAGGAAGCCATGACGGACAAGACCGCTGACCGCATTCTTGAAGAAATTGCAGGAGCTATCGAAATTCCGGACTCCGCCTATGAAACAGCCGAGGCCCGGTACCAAGATCTGGGCCGC
>Ga0137418_10001484_pt1 | contig 21625 bp, 40 predicted proteins | sample CZODoug3_1_2_16f_FD_122242 | JGI IMG/M metagenome (GOLD analysis project Ga0137418, IMG submission 122242) | Vadose zone soil fungal communities from Angelo Coast Range Reserve, California, USA - CZODoug3_1_2_16fungal (Hybrid Assembly) | ecosystem: Environmental > Terrestrial > Soil > Vadose...
GGTGAATTCGCCGATGATCTTGATCGGGCCGATCTTCTTGCCGAACAACGGCACCGAAAAGCCATCGGCGCGTTCGTTGAAAAACGCCTGAGCTGCCAACTCCTCACGCAGCAGTGAGCACAGCTCTTTGCGTGAGATCGTTGTCGAAATCACGAGCGCCTTCGCTGGCACGCGATCGTCCTTGCCCATTTTAAGCGCCCAGGTGGCGACTGAGTTGCCGAGCTTTCCATCTCGCTGGTCGAGCACCAGCGCGTCTTTACTTTTTGACATGACTACGGGTTTCCTTCGTGATGACCGGCGCTTCGCGCGTGCCGATCGGTGGGTATCGATCGTGAATTGCGTTCGGGTGAACTTTGTCTCGGCGACCTCCTTGCGTTTCGTTGACGGGTGGTGGTGAGGGAATCGGCGGATCGCTTTTGACGCCGCCTGGATATTTCTCGGTCATAGCTGCGAATCTCCTGGTGGTGGGAAAATCGGCTGCCCATACAGGTGCTCGAAAAACGTCTGGTAGGTGCGGCCCTTGCGTTTGCCGAGCGGTAGGTGAGTCAGATCGTGCACGCGGATCAGCTCGCGCATACGATCGCGGCGGATCTCGAACGTCGTGATGCCCGCTCCGATCTCAGCTTCAAATTTCCGAAAGGGAATTCGTAGCTGCTCGCTCATGCGCTCCATGAGCCACGTTTCGATGCGATATTTCGATTGCATCGATTCGTCTGCGATGAGCGCAGTCGAGCCATCGGCATTAACGCGTCGTTTCATCTGCCGCTTTTGTACCGTGCTGCGTAAGTTGCTGCGACAGCTCTCACGATTCGCTCAGCCTCTGCGATCTGCTTCGCGCTCGGCGGCAAGCCAGCGCGCTGCTCCTTCGTCAGCTCAGCGGTGCGCGGCGGTTTCGTTTTGATCGCTTTGCGCGGCGAGGTTTTTGGTTTAGGCGGCGAGTACGGCATCGGCGCGGGAGTCGGCGCGGTTTTTTTCGTGATCTCTTCGCCGAGCCTAGCGAGCGCCGGATGGATCTCATCGAGCACGCGCAGCACTGGCGGAGGTGCCGGTGGCGCTTTCGGCGGTTCGGTCGTGGGCGCGGGATTCGGTTGCTTCTGTGCCATCGATGCTCTCCTGCGTGAGAAAAATTCGCGACCGAACGTCGTCGACGTCGTGAGAATCATGCGAGCTCCAACTCGCCATTCGCGTCGATGCCATCGACAGCCGACTCAGGGAAAGTGAATTTACCGCGCGGATCGTCTAGCAGCTTTTGCCACTGCGATTCGTTTGCGAGATGCGATACACGCCCGATCGCCACCGTGAATTGTCGAACGAACTCGGCCTTGGTCGCGAACTCGTCGCGCTCGCGCACGTACGCTGCGAATTCGAGCACCAGCTTTCGCTTGATAGCGGCGACCTTCTCAAGCTCGTCGCGGCCGAGACCGTGTCGCCAGATGATATGCCGCACCATCAAGCGATTCGCGAACGCTGCGAGGTTCTCGCGATGCTGTGGACGCTGAGCTGGCGCGAGGCACCCGTCCGGTAGCGGGCTCGCCGTTTTCATCGTGCGCCGGATATTCCAGATCTGGCCGGTAGTCGGGATTTTATCCGGGTGCGGACTTGTCTCGCCCAGCGCGAACTCGACGCAGCGGGCAAATTCGATCAGCGACATTTTCGAGAGCCCTTTCCAGTACGCCTCCTCGCGATCACCGATCGGCACGTTGTACCCGGCGCAGAGGATCAAGAGCTGCGCTTTGAATTCTCCGCGGTCAGTGCTTAGCATTTTCCTCGGCCTCCAGTTCGGCAACGGTCTTTGCCCTGCGTTTTGGTTTAAGCACTCGATCTGCTCGCTCTCGCACGCGATTGCGCCACGTCGCCATCCAGTCGAGCTTGCGACCCTTGGTGCCTGGCACCGATTTCCAATAATCAAAAAATTCCTCAGTGATCGAACTGAGATCGGCCTGTGGAAATTTCTCCTGTGCCCAAAACCAGTCTGGTGAAGCGACGAGGAACGGATTGGGGATTCTCGATCCGCGTTTCGATTCGACCGATTCGTCATCGGCGCTTTTAGCGCCTGATGGTGGTGAGTGTTTCGCTGACAGTTTTAGCTGGAGATCTTCCTCGCTAGCCCCGGGCGCGAGTAATGGGGGATCAAGAGATCCGGAATCAAGAGATCCGGAATCAGGAATCAGAGCAAATGGGCGATGCTCAGCACCAGGCCGCGCTGGTGCCTCCATGGGGCCGGGCGATGCTGAGCCGTTTAATTTCTTTAATTTCGAGTACTTAGGAGGCTTCGGAATTACGCTAGCGGGCTCCCGCACGTGTGGATGTTGGTGTTTTTCGAACTCCAAAACGAAGATGTAGCGCACCCCGTCAACCTCGTATCGGTGAACGAATGCGTGCTCTGTGAGCCAATCGAGCGCGAGCATCGTGCTTTCGATCGGCCGCCCGGCGTTGATCTGCATGTGGATTTTTCCGGGCCGATCTTCGAGGCGGCCTTCGCGATCAGCGAGGCACCAAAGCCCCGCAAAGATCACGGTATATAGCGCGTCTGACGTCCCGAGTAATTCGTTCTGGAACGTCGCCGGTTTGATGTTGCGCGCCCTCATGTCGTGGCGGCTGCTTCGCGTCGTTTGATCGGCATTCTTTCGACGACAAATTTACCTCCGCTTTTAACCTGAATTTCATACGCACGGCCCCTCGGTACGAAGCCTCTCCACATGCTGATATTGTTAGCGCGACACTCAAGCACAGCCGCGAGCTGCTGCGGGCCGCCAAAATGATCGATGATCTCCTCGACCGTATAGTCGGGGAGCAGGGTCTTTTTCGCCATGCTCGAAATCTCGCTGTTTGGGGTTTATCGAAGCGCGGAGCTTACCCGCTCCGGCGCCAAAATCAACGATTTGACCGAATGCAGCTATCGCGCTAGCATCCAGGCTCCAAAAAAAAGGAGTCCACCCGTATGCACATGATTAACATCATTATTTGCGCAACCCTGCTCGGGTTCCCGCTCGGCGCTTTTCTGCTGCACCGTCGCAAACTGCGCGCCGAGCGACGCGAGAACGCAGCGAAGCTCAAACGCTTCAATATGACGGCCGAGGATCTGCGCGGTACCCGCGAAGTGACGATTGTCGAATGAAGATCGAGAAGCGCGACCTCGTGCCGACTGCGGTCGCGCTGGAGATCGTTCTCGAATTCATCGCTGACTATTCCGCGACCGTCACGCACGACAAGCGTCGACGCGAGATCGATGCCGCCGCGATCATGCTGCGCGCGCTACACACCAACATTCTGAAAGCTCACCGGCCGATTTCGGATCAGCAATTCGCTGAGCAGCAGGCCGCTCAAAAATCACTTCTAAAGGAAAACTCTCATGGCTAAACCCACGCAGACCGCGGCTGCCGTTGCTCCGACGAAAGAGGTCGCGGTATTCGATAAGCACGCAGGGCTCGTCTCACGCATGGCGCAAAAGATGGGCATCGAGCCGACGACCTTTCTGACGACGCTCAAGCAGACAGCGTTCCGCCAGCGCGGCAAGAACAACGCGCCACCGGTCGAGGTCTCTAACGAGCAAATGGCGATGATGCTGCACATTGCAGAGAAGTACGATCTAGATCCGTTCGTGAAGCAGCTCTATGCCTTCGCGAGCGATGGCGGGATCACGCCGATCGTCCCGATCGACGGATGGCTCGCGATCATCAATCGGCACCCGCAATTCGAGAGCATGGAGATTGAGCCCGCACCGCCAAGCACAGAGAGCGCGGACTATTGGTGCGCGGTGACGATCACGCGCAAAGACCGTAAAAAGCCCGTTCGCGTCGAAGAGTGGCTGAAGGAATGCTATCGAGATACAGCTCCGTGGAATGAGATGCCGAAACGGATGCTGCGGCATAAGGCGATAATTCAATGCGCGCGCGTCGCTTTTGGCTACAGCGGGATTTTCGATCCTGACGAAGAGGAGCGCATCTACGCGAACGCGATCGACGTAACGCCCACGAAAGAGCCGCCAAAAGCGAAGCCGGTCACGCGCGAGCCGCGCGAGATCTCGAATCGTCAGAGTACCGCTGGCGAGAGCAGAGCGCTCGATGTGAAAGCGATCTCTCTCGATCAATCGACAGCGATCGTCGATAAATGCAAGGAGGAAGGCGTCGAGTTGAACGCGGTGTTAGCGCGCTTCGAGGTCGGCTCGATCGATGAGCTGCCGGAAGTCAACTTTGGCAACGCGCTGCATTTCATCGACGAGCTGAGCAGCGCGCGGCTTGACCGCTGACGACACAGAGGGAAAGGCCCCATGAGCGTCGCCGAGTTGGTCCCCTACAAAGATCCTTGCGCGAAGGTTCGCAAACTGCGGGCTAGCAATGGCGGTGTCGAGACGTGGGATGACTGGTGCTACGTCCACCACCATTGGCTGAATGGCGCGACGGCCATGGACATCACCGAGAAAATGATCCGTGACGTCGAGCGTTACAACGCGGCGCGTGCATCTAAGGCCGACACAGAAGGAAAGTCCGGTGCGTAAATCCAGGACAGACGCCGAATTGAAAGCTGTACTTGCCGGTCTGCGCGGGCCGAGATCCGACATTCACGTGATCGAGGAAATGCGCGTGCTGCTCACTGAGTACATGGACGCATTCCCTGCGTTTCGCGTCAAGCCGCAGGGCTCGCCAAACAGCCCTGCGCGTAAGGAACAATTGGCCGACATTCGTCGCGAGGATCGAGTGCGCGCCCTGCTATCGCTGCGACCAGGCTTTCAAGTCGATGGAGAAGCGAAGTGAATCCTTGGCTGCAAGCGCCGCTCGATCAATGGTCAATCGTGGGCATGAACCATTACCACGTCGCTGGCGAACGCCGCTTATTCGTGGCTATGGTGAGGGATGGCCGGTGCATCAAGGAGGAAGGCACGGACGATCAGTACCTCTGGAATCGGCTTTGGCACAAAGCGTCAACGGACAGCGGAGAGGTGAAGCGTGGCGATTGAGACGCCTGAAGACCTGAAGCAATTTCCGCTCTACGACCATGCCGCCGGTGAGGTTCGCGAGATGCTCGACGGCCTGCCTGATGTTCGGTGGCCTACGGCGGCCGTGCGTGAACTGATGACGGCTGCGTGGCTACGCGGGGCATCATGGAAGGCGCATGGCACAAACTGATGCCGCAGGAAGCATGGAAGAGCCATCCGAAGCGGAGGGGCCGCCGCTGTGAGCTGCGAATATTCGTTATGTAGAGGCGGATTTGTAGTCGTGAATGTGCTTCACGACCCAAGCAGAACGTACAACCTCGATCTCAATTCGCGGAATCCATGCGATGGGCTTCCCTGGATTGTGAAAGCGCAAATCCCCTGCCCCTATTGTTGCGGCGAGCGGATGTACCGCTTCGTCTGCGATCTGCTGAAGGCACCGGAATGAACTTCGAGGCGAAATCGGTTCTCACCTTCGAGCCGCTTCCGCATATCTATCGGCTCGATGGCCAGCGCGTCCCCTCGGTCACCGGCGTCCTGCAGGCGATCACGAATTTCGATCGGGTGCCCTTTGATATTCTCGAAGCGGCGCGAATCTTCGGTCATCACGTGCATAAGGCCGTCGATCTATTCAATCGAGGCGTGCTCGACGAGACTGATCTAGATCCCGCGCTGGTGCCGCGTCTCAAGCAGTACAAGCGCTTCCTGCGCGAGTCGAAATTCCAGGTCGTCCACAGCGAGGAACAAGTCGCACACCGCACCCACGGCTATGCGGGCACGCTCGACATTCGCGGCATGCTGCATCGTCACAGCGCGCTCGTAGATCTGAAGTCGGGCGTCGTGCCGCGCAGTGTCGGGCCGCAGACTGCGGGCTATCAAGCGGCGTGTGAGCATCGACCGCGCAATCGATATTGCCTGCAGCTCATGGACAACGACTACCGGCTATTCCCGCTCAAGAATGGCAGCGATTTCTCGATGTTTCTCTCGTGTCTCAACGTCTATCGATTCAATCAAAAGGACTTCCCGTATGGATAAGAAAATGCAGACGATTAGCTTCCCGGCACCAGACCCCGACATGGGTACGCTGGCTGCGGCGCAGGAATTGGCGTATCGCGAGATCAAAGTGATCGACCCCACCAGCAGCAAATTCGCACAGGAATTTCGCAACGGCATCGCCGCTAAGGTGAAAGAGCTGAACGAGCAGCGCATGACGATCACGCGCCCGCTCGATGAGTCGAAGGCGAATACGATCGCGCTTTTTCGCGGGCCGATACTGCGATTGGAAACGGTGATCGCTCAAGTCGACAACCAAATCCTAGAGTTCAATAAACGCGAGCGGCTACGAGCTGCGGAGGCGCAGCGCAAGGTCGATGAGGATGCGGCAAAAGAACGCGCGCGATTGCAGGAGATCGCCGATCGAGCGCACGAAAAAGGCCAGCATTCGAAGGCTGAGAAGTTCCAGGAACGCGCTGTTTCGATCGTCGCGCCGATCGTCGAGCCGCGTATCGGCAAAGCGAGCGGCACCAGCTTTCGAACCAATTGGACCTATCGCATTAAGGACATCGACAAGATCGACCGAAAGTACATGATCCCGAACGAAATCATGATCGGCCAGATCTGCAGATCGCTGAAGAAATCAGCGAGCGAGATCCTCGGTCCAGGCATCGAGGTGTATTCGGAGGAGAGCATCGGCGGCGCGCGCACATCAACCAAGGAGAGCAAAGATGTTGGTATTGACAAGACACCTTTCTGAAGCTGTGATGATCGGCGATGACATTACTGTCACCGTGCTAGGTATCAAGGGGAATCAGGTGCGGCTCGGCATCGCAGCACCGAAGAGTTTGAGCGTCGATCGCGAAGAGATCCGCGCGCGCAAGCTCGACAACCCGCACGAGTACGTGAAGCTCTGCTCCGGCCCAGGCTGCGTATCTGAGCCCGTCGCGGGCAGCAGCTATTGCTCGTTTCACCTCGTCTCAAACACGCGGAGGATCACGCCATGATCTGCACCGAAGACGAAGCACGGAAAAAATGGTGCCCTCTGACTCGGGTCGCATTCCTAGGCCAGCACGTCGGGAATCGCGTCAGCACGGCAATGCTGAAAATGTGCGAAAAATCGTCAGCGCAAGGCGATCACCGCGATCTTGATTACACGCTGCAGCAGGTTGCGGATACAACCTGCATTGCGTCTGCCTGCATGTTCTGGCGCTGGGCCGGGTACAAGCGCATCCCCAACGGCAACGATGAGACGCACGGCTGCTGCGCTCTCGCGAATCACTCGATCCCGACGAAGGCGATCGTGCGCGAAATGGACGGAACGTCATGACAACAACAGTGGCCGAGATCCGGCGAATCCACATCGAGCGCATGGCTGAAATCGAAAAGCTATCGCGCAAGGCGCTCGATTGCCTATGGCACGCCTCTGAGGCGATCGCTCAGAGATCGGCAGCACAATTCAATTTCGAGATGCGCGAGACGCGCACGCAGCTCGATCGCATCATCGAGCTTTCGAGCCCAAGGGGTATGCCGTGAACGCGATGCGTGCGCATTATCTGGTCAGCATCGAGGCAACCGCCTTCGAGTGGATGACGGTTCACGGCAATCTATGCCTAGCACTGCGCCATCCGCAGAATCGCGGACCCTCGCGCGAGGCGTGCATGAATCTCGTGCGCAAGCTCTCGAAGGCGATCGTCGAGTCGGGGCTGCTCACGCAGCAGGAAATGGATCAAGCGACGGCGCTTGAGCGGCAAGAGGGGACACCGCTATGAAGGTGATAAAGATCGTCGGCACCGCACGCGGCGCGCCGACAGAATTCGCCGGACAGTACGTCATGGAATATCAGCCGATGGCGATCGATTCTCTCGGCCACTACAAAGGCGGCAAGCTCGTCACGACGCCCGATCTCTCGCAAGCGCTGCGCTTCGAGGGCGCAGCAGACGCGATGCGTTGCTGGCAGCGGCAAAACGGCTGGCTACCGAATGGAAAACCGAATCGGCCGCTGACGGCGTTCACCGTCGAGATCAGCAATGAAGAGGATTGCAACGACGTCATGACAAATATTTTCAAAGAGGCTTCCCATGGCAACACATAAATCTACCCGTAACCTTTTGGTTGAAATCGAGCTGCTACGCAAGGAGCGCGACGAGCTGAAGCTGAAGTTGAATACGCCTGAGGTCGCTGAGTTCCTCGGTGGCGTGCGCATCGAGGCAGCGCACCAGCGAGAGCGATGGGGAAACGCGCACGATCGCGAGAAGTCAGCCGAGCATTGGTTCTGGCTCGTCGGCTACCTCGCTGGTAAAGCGAATCGCTCGCACATCGAGGGAGATCTGGATAAGGCGCGGCACCATACGATCAGCTCTGCGGCGGCGCTTTATCATTGGCACGACGCGATCTCGAAGGACGTTACTGGTAACGGGCGCGGCCGCGATGCCGATCTCGCGGCTCACGACGATGGGCGCCAGGCGCACGAGACCGCAGCGGTGCACGGATGAAAGGCTTCGGCGCAGTCATCATGTTCGTGTGTGTGGTGTTGTTCATGATCTGGCTGGCATCACTGTGAGTGCCGGTGGCGAAATCGCGTCGATGGACGAGCCGCCCTGTCATCACGGTCCGCGTGAGCTTTGGTGTGATCGCGACGGTCCAGGCGGATTCATGGGGCACACTTGCTACCCTCGCGCGCTCGCGGCTGCGACGGCCGCTCTCGTCAAATGCGAAGGTCAGTACGCGAGCTACCGCGAGTCGGCTGCCGCATCGATCGGTGCGAATCTCGACGAGCAATTAATCGCCGAGAATTCAAAGCTGCGCGCCGCGCTCGAACCTTTCCGCCATACCCGCGTGCGTACTGATGGCAACTTCGCGGCCGAGGATACGGAGATCCTCGACATGATCGACGGTCGCGAGTGTGTTGTCGGCTACGCGCGCAATGGCGATATCGCGAACGAGTGGAACGAGCGATTCGAGCGCGTGCGATCGGTGCTCAAATGAGCAGCGAGCAGGAAGAGACCTTCGAGCCCGCCGATGGCTTCGTGCTCGTCTGCCCGATCTGCATGCAGCGCTATCGATCGGTGCTCTCGAACGTTCTCGTCGAGCGGCGCTGCCTCTGCGGTGCGAAGCTGTGGCGCGATTTCAATCAAGAGATCCGCGAGCTGCTCGATCGCTCGCCGATGCCGCTGTCTGAGCTGGTCGTCGAGATCCGTCGACTGAAAGAGCTGCAGCGCGCTTCGATTCGCCATCCCGACGCAGACAGCGAGTTCCGTTAGGTCAAGTCCTCATCCGAGCGCTCGGCTGCTCGATTTCAGCCAGGCTCAGCGATCTGCCCCGTACCCGCTACGGCAGTAAGGGGTAAGTGCTGCACCGCATTGGGAGCTTCTACGCCGGTTTTAGGGATATTTGACATACCCGCTGGGCGGTTGAGAGATGGGTCTCTCATTTCGAGGAGGATGCGGTTCTCGCATGATGCAGATCTCGCATATAATGAAAGCTCGATCAATCACAAGGGCTTAGCGAAATGATTCAAATACAAATTCCGACAAAGACTTACGCCTCAGCAGTAAGTGCCGAAAAGGCCGCACGCGCGAAATTCGATAGCGCAGATCTTCGCTATCTCATCGCGTGCGCGCCTGATGGCCGATTCTTTCCAGTCTTCATTGGCCAGGCGGCAGTTCAGGCGATGGTTCACTTCCACTTTTCAGTGGTGGCATGAATGAGCGCAACCAAATTAACCAAGCAGCAGATGCGCCGCGGCGAGGACAAGCAGCTCGCGCGCGCTTTTTTCATCATGCAATACGCGCCGATCGCGATCGCGCTGCTCGCATGGACGATCGCTGCAATCGAATTGAAGTGGATCTAACAGGAGTACCCGTATGAAACCGACATTTTTCTCCAAGCTACCCACAGATCTTAAGCTGGTGTGCGTCGAAGAGTTTCGATGCAACGGTTCGCATTGGCGCAGCGCTCTGAAGTCTGACCGCAGATTCACCGATAAGAATCTCAGCTCGATTCGCACGTGTGACGTGCGCGACTATCTGCCGATCGCCGAGCAGCTCGCGAAGATGAAGGCCGAGCGTGCGCAGCAGGCCGATGAATGCGACTGTGTGCTCGGCGAGCATCTGTGCTCGGTTCATCAGGCCCAGGTCGATGAGATGACTGCAGGCTACGACAAGCTCTCGAAGGGCTGGATCGGCTGAGAGCCCAGCGGGTCGCGCTCTGATCGCAGAGCGCTTCCCGATGCACTTTCGCATCACAACCCGTAGTTACAAGGATCGAATCATGAAAACCGGAAAAAGCCTGACCGAATTGGCACAAGAGATTGAGCGGCGGTCCGCGGCAAAACGTGACTTCATTGCACCCACGCCCAAGCTGTCCATGGATGTCGTCGAAACGCAGGCGATGCTGAGCATGGGCGTCGACGTCCCTTCGCTCGTTATCAACGACCTGGCGCACGGCCAGATCGCTGAGTACGTCGGCATCCCGCGCGCCTACTACCAGCGCATGCAGCAGCACGAGCCGAAGCTGCTGGCCGCGAACGTCAACCGCTGGTTGCACGACGACGAGCGCAAGGACGACAATCGCATGGTGCGAACGCTCGACGGCAACGTGCGCGCGCTGCTCTCGAATAAGTACCGCCCTCTGGAGAACGAAGATCTCGCGCAAGCGGTGCTCCCGGTGCTGCTCGATGAGGGCTTCCTGATCCTGTCGAGCGAGATCACCGAGCGCCGCCTGTACATCAAAGCCGTCGACGCGCGTATCGAGCGCGATGTCCCATCGGGTAAAAAGATGGGCGACGGCTCGCATCATTTCTTCGACACGATCTCGCCCGGGATCACGATCAGCAACAGCGAGGTGGGTTACGGTGCCCTTTCGATCGAGCGATCGATTTACACCAAAGCCTGCACCAATCTCGCGCTGATCGGCTCGGTCATGCGTAAGTATCACACTGGCGCGCGCGCTGAGCTGAGCGATGAGGTGTACGCGATGCTGACCGACGAGACCAAGAAGGCGACCGACGTCGCGCTGTGGGGCCAGGTACGCGATCTGGTGCATGCGGCGCTGCTGCCGGAAACCTTCGACAAGACGGTGGCGAAGCTCACCGATGCGAGCGAGCAGAAAATCGAGGGGGATGTCGTAGAGGTCATCGAGCTGAGCGGCAAAAAGCTCGGGCTCATCGAGAGCGAGCGGCAGGGCGTGCTGCGCCAGTTGATCGAGGGCGGGGATCTTACCCGCTACGGTCTGCACAGCGCGATCACCCGGCACTCGGCTGACGTGCTCAGCTACGATCGCGCCACCGAGCTGGAGCGGGTGGGCGGGCAGATCATCGAGATGGGCCAGAATGAATGGTCGCGTCTGCTGAAGGCCGCCTAAGATCCGACAACCGGCCGGGGGACTGCCACCCCGGCCCTTCTCAGGGAGCATCGATATGGAAATTCTCTTAAATTCAAAGTTCATCGCGGACCGTCAAGCCAGCAGAACGAAGCTGCGGGAAGTGCAATGGCTCGGCTTTGCCCTGCCGGAGGTCGCAGAGCCGCCCCCTGGCCGCTGCATCGCTACCCCGAAAGCGCGATCGCCGATCCTGGGGCTTCTCCGTAGGTTTGGCAAAAACCGCCCCATCGCCGCCCTGGCGCTGATCCTGGTCGGCGGGACGGCCCATTCGCTCGACTTCAAGGGCATCGCCTTGGGCTCGATCCCGACCGCAGTGCAGCGCGAAATGTCCCTCGGACTCGGCCAGCTCACGCCGTGCGCGCTGCGCATGGGTCACCCGATGTCGTGCCGCGGTGATACTCAGGTGGCCGGGCTACCGGTCTCGACCTGGGTCAGCTTCGATAGCGCCGGGCGCGTCGAGCAGATCGTGCTGAACTTCCAACCGGCGTTCTACGAGCAGATCGAGCAGCTCGCGCAAGCGAAGTATGGGGTGCCGGAGTGGGCCGGACGTCAGCGCATGGCGAACAGCTTCGGCCTGGCCGTCGAGGTGATCGAGGAGGATTGGAGCGAACGCTCGACCGGCGACACCGCCTCGCTGCTGAACTATGCCGCAGAGCTTGACAACGGTCAGCTCACGCTGCGCAGCGGGAGTGCTCAATGAGTCTGAAGCTGAAGCCGAAAGTCCCGGTCGCACTGCTCTCGCGCCACCCGACACAGCAGCAGATCCGCGAGCTGCGCGAAAAGCACGGCATCACGCAGCAGTATGCCGCAGACATCGCCGAGTCGAGCCTGCGCACCTGGGCCGCCTGGGAGGCGGGCGAGAGCAAGATGCACCCCGCGATCTGGAAATGGTTCTGCCACGAGCTGGCAGCGCGCGCACCGCTGATCGAGCACAACCGCAAGGCGCTGGCGGCAGCGAAACACAAGTGAAGCGCCAACCGATCGAGCCCGAGACGCGCGTCGGCAACTGCTGCGGATGCAGCAGCTATCCGGAGCAGCTCTACAAAATCCAGGGGATCTACCGCTATCGCTGCGCCACCTGTTTCGAGATGGAAACCGGGCGTCGGCACCATCTCGATCTGCGACCCGCTGTGCAGGAATCGCTAATCGTTCTGCCGTAAAATCCACGGCGAGCTTTTCGCCAATACTCCCAACCCCGCCCTCAAAGCGGGGTTTTTTTTGCACGCTTGATTGCGCGCTCGCGCGCCGCATCGTACGCGCTCACAGCACCATCGAGCTGTGCGCTCAATTTGTCGCAGGCGTTGAAGACGTCGACGAGATCGGCTGCGACGAGCTGGCGTCGTGCTGCAGCTTCGCTTTCGCTTTGCTGTAGTCCTGCGTCGGGCGCAGCTCTGCAGGCAGTGGATCGGGGATTGGCGGCGGCGCTTGCACGTAGCGGTTGGTCGAACACGCTGCGAGCGAGAGCAACGTTATCGCGCTGAAGAGTGGAAACCTTTTCGTCATAGACCCTCACTACGTTCGCGAGCTGCGCTGCTGATTCGGCTGCGTCGACGCGATTGTCGGCTGCGACTTCGGATTTAGTTTCTGTCGTGTGCTCGATGCACTGCTGCGCGCCAATCTGCTGCTCGGTGTTGTTGTGTAGCTTCCACCAGCCGACGAAGCACGCCAGCAAAATAAGCGCCGCCGCGATCTCGATGCCGAGTCGCTGCAGCGAGGTCATTTGATTTTCTTCTCGGGGTGCATGTGCTGCTCGGCCTTGCGATCGGCTGCATCAAGGCGCGCCTTCAGCCCGTCCGTGAGCCATTCCAGATTGCTGCTAGTACGATCTGCGAACTCATCGAGCTGCCGACGAAAGCCAGTGATCGCCTCGATCAGCTCTGCATTGGTCTTCGGCCGCGGCGGCGTCGCGTCAGCGTTGGGACGAGGCGGCGGATCAGTGCGCTTTGTCAAGTAATAGTCCTCATCGCCCATCAATGCCCCTTGTAAGCGATCAGCGCGCCAATGGCAACGCCGATGACGCCAACGAATTTGAACAGATTATCCATGCGGCGGTCTAGCTTCGTCGTCAGCTCCCCGATGCCCTTTTGCAGGGTTCCCTTGCTTGCTTTCGTTCGTACGCTGCCGATGACAGTTTCGAGCTCCTCGCGCAGCTTCGAGATCTCTTTGCGTAACTGCTCGATCGCGAGATCGCGCGTGCGCTCCTGTTCCTCGCTCGGATGCGCATGCTCGCGAATCACCTTGAGGTTGCGCAGGGTATCGTCGATCCCCGAGGTGAGCGTCGCCGAATAATCCGGGAACAGCTCCTCGACGTCGCGACTGTCGCGCAGCCGTTTCAGCTCACCGGGTCTCGGGAAGTGCGACAGTTTGACCATCTTTCGCCGCGTTCCAGTCGCGCCCGTTGTCGGTATAGATCTTCACGATAAAAGGGAGGGCGGTCGTCAATGCAGTCAGTACCACCGAGACGAAAGCCGTCACAGCAACAGTGCGCTCTGCGGCCGGAAGACCAAAATACCGCTGCAAGCTGTAGACGACCGCCCAAGAGAAAACCAATAGGAATGTGCCGATGATGATCCGCGGAACAACCCGCCACGAGTCGAACACCTCGGCGGCATCGAGCAGCTCGTTTTTTGTCACGCGAGCGCGCCGCCGGCGGCTGTGTAGAAGTCGCGCAAATACTCGAATGTGTGCTCAGGCTGGTGCGAGGTGCCACCGGGGAAGCTCGCCCATTCGTTATCGCACGCGAGGATCGCGCCTTTCAGATCGCCAGCGTTCACGAACGCGAGCGCACCGCGCCGCTTGACGAGCAGGATGCCCATGTCGTCCTGCATTTCCTCGACGTACGAATTCGTGCCAAGGATCGCCGCCAGCTCGAGGAACGTCCTTTTGCGGATCTGATAGCGACCGGCCGCTGTCGAGATCTTGCCGACATATTGAGCACCGAGAAAATCGAGCGACTCGCCCTTCCACTCACCGCTCACGGCCGGATGGGTCGCGAGCGATTGGATGATGTGCTGCGGGCGGCCCTGCCCTTTGAAGCAGACGCGATAGGATTCGGCGAGCGCACCAGTCGCCGGGTCGATCACGCGATCGGTGCCCTCGGTATGCGAGATCATCGAGAGGAAGGCTGCTTGATTGGCGAGCACGATCAAAACCCCGAGGTGACTAAGAGTTTCGCTAGCTCATAGATGCAGATCGAGATTCCGGCGAGTACCGCAATCGTCGCGCTCCAATCCAAAAATGCGTCGCGCACTTTTTCGCGCCACGTGAGTGCTTTGACTTCGATGATGCGCAGCTCGCTCTCAGCCTTCTGCAGCTCAGGGTGATCCATACGGTGGGCCTCGGTGGGGGAAAGTGGGAGACGGCGCACAGTTTGCCGCTGCCGGGGCGCAACGGTCGTTGAAGCGGGTCCGACTTTCGTCAGTCCGAATGAGCCCTAGGTTCCAAAGATCGATGCGCGAACACTCGCAGACCTATATGGCTCACAAAATCGAGAACGTCGCATAGGCTAGTCCCGATGCCACGTAAAACTGCCACGCAGGAAAATTCAAGAGTGGTGGCGTGATTAATGTCCCAGCAGACTCATGCAAATATTCAGCGAGCAGTACTCCGCGCCCCGCCACTGCGCCGTTCGCTTGGATGTAATCGGATTTCCATGTCGGTGATCCTGGCGGTTCATTCGCTTGGGTATAAGCGAGGCCGAGTCCGCTGACATAGGCCATGGCACCAAAGACTGCTGCACCCGGTGATGGTGTGATCGACGGCAAAGCCAAAAACTGCTGCACGGCAACGCCGCCCAAAGAAGATTGATCGAGCACGTGTGCTCCGGCAACCTCGAAAAAGAAACCGGCAAAGGTAACAACCGCGGCGGAAGTCAACAGTGCATGCGTATCGGCCGCCGCCGTTTTGTGCATGAGAATGAAGCGAGCATATAAACTCTGCGCCTGATTGATATCGACCGTCCAACCAGCCGGTGCGGTAAAGGTGTTCGACCCATCTGCGGCGACTACCATAAAGAGCGTATTGCCGCTCGCCGCTGTCGTTTGCGGAAAGATCACATCATAGGTCGTCGCCTGAGATGCGCCGCTCTCGAAGGGGTACCACTGAACGAAATCGAGCGGATAACCACCCCCACCACCGCCGCTCACTGGATCAATGTAGACATCCGCCACACTGCCGCTCGATACGCTCACCGTCGCGCCGCGCGTGAAGCGTATCGCGGTGACCGCAGTGACCTCGGTCGTTTCGTCCATGACATCGATCGGCGAGCCTCCACCAGAGCCACCGCCACCGCCGCTAATCTGCACATGCGCGACGCGATCTGTTTCATGCGTCACCGTGACGCCGCTGCCGGTGAATCTGATTTCTTCGGCACGCGCGACGATCGGCGGCGACACCGTGGTATCGCTCACCGCGATCGTTCCGACCACGACGTCAAGTTTATCCCATGCATCGTTGACCTTAACTTCGGGCTGAGCTTGCGAAGGGTCGAGATACTGCAGTTTGAGATTCGGTGTTTCCGTGCTCATGGTGAGACGCCTATGGTGATTGTTTGAATGGCAGGAGTGCCGCGCCCGACGACGGCCGACATTTGATAGACCGCGCAGCGCAGTTGCGTCACGTTCGCCGGAGAGCCGAAGTCTGTGATCTGTTGCGCGTGCGTATAGATAACGCTGATCGTCGAGGTGGTAAGCGTGCGCACGACAACCTCAGGCGAGGACGGCGAAGGACCATCGAGAATATCGATCTGAAATGCCAGCGTCGCTTCCGACAACGGCATATCTACGCCGCTCATGAGCGTACGACCCAAGCGATCGCGGCGTGTCCAACGAATCAGGATATCGCCGTTGCTTTCGAGATCCGCGCGCACGTCGACCGGGCTAAAGGGTTTGAGCGCTTGCGCGTGGCCTGCAAATGGATAGATCGTGCCGCTAGAGAAGCTCGCACCGATCGATGGCGCATCGTAATCGCGCAGCGCGCCGATCTCTGAAGTTGAAAGAATCGAGCGACTGAGATCGCCGGTTGAGATGACGACGAAAGTATCGGTCGCGACCGACTTGCCGATATTGTGCTCGGTGCCGCGACGCCCGCGCAGCAAGCGAGAGAGTCGCCACTGCGTTGCACTGAGCTGCGTTGCATTCGCATATTGGATGATCTCCCAGCGACCATCAGCGCCGATCGCCGCGGCGTTCGCACCCGCGAGCACCGCATCATCGGTTCTGCTTTCGAGACTGTAGGCGCTCGAATTCAGATCGACGGTGATCGTCGTTACGTCATCCCACGTAAAGAATTCAGAGACCGCTGGGGTCGCATGCAGTGTGCCGATTGTCGCCTCGACCACCATCGCAAACTGACTGGCCCAGGTGGTTCCGTTATCGATCGATTTATAGATCACGCAACCCTTCCATGTGTTACCTGGACCGGTGCGATTCGCAGCGATGTAGAAGCCCGCATCGTTGTCGACGTCCTGCAGCGCTGGCAGATCGAGCAGCTCGATCGCGGTGCCGGTGAGCAGCACGAGAATCTGGCCGGGTACCTGCGGATACTCGGCTATCGCATAGCTGATGTACGCGCCGTCGTTGTCGCTCACCAGCGAGAGCGTACGCAGCACACCGCTGGCGTTCTGCTCGCTGATAATGCGCGCGCGCTGTATGAACCCATCGACCGGTATCCCAACCGCGTCGCCAACCTCGATCTCTGACAATGATTGATCGATGGCGAGCGCGTAGATGTTTTTTGCTGCCCACGCATCCGACCACAAAATCTCGGCAGCCTGCAGCGCTTGACTATCATCAAGGCAAAACGGCAGAGAAACATCCTGATCGTTGATCGCCTTCGTCGTGAGTCTGAACGGCGAGATCTGCTGCGCGTCCTGAAAATCGCGGTGCATGCTTTTGTAGTGCAAGCGGATCGAGCGCGGCAACGTTGTCTCGTCTACGCGATTGACTTTGACTGACGGCGGCACCGTCGCACCCGAGGTGCCGCCGTCATAGGCACCTATCTGATCGGTGGTGAGCGTCGCGACGATCGGCTTGCCACGCTTGCGAAAGAACAACGTCGGACCGCTCTCGACGGCATCGAAAAAGCCCACCGAGCGCAACGGCTGGATCGCGTTCGTCGCATCGCAGACCGAGCTGATCGAATAGCCTTGAATCGAAACGGTCGCCAGATCACTCACGTCGATCGATGAAACTCCCGCGCGGCCACAGAGCGCGCTAACGATCGTATCGAGCGTCGCGCCATTCGAGCTGCCGGTGCAGATCGTGCGATCGACTTGATAGGCGCCGAAGTTGGCTAGAAATGGATAGTGCGGTCCACCACCACCCGCCGCGTCGTAGGTATAGCCCGCGGGCATCGATCCTATCGCGACTGCAGCGAGATACGCAGCTGTCCAAAAGGCTTCGGTGTTGCGCGCGTCGAATTGCGGCAAGCACGGATTGAGCGGATAGACCACCGTATAATTATCTTGCTGTCCGCCGACGCGTATGCCCTGCGGCTGCAAGATAAAATAGTTCGCTGTCGGACCTATCGTCCATGGGTCACACAGGATTAGCGATCCATCTGGCTTGACCGCATAGGCGGGATTTACGCTCCATGGTGGTAATCCCTCGCAGAGCGGCCGCGGTGCGCCGGCTTCACGATGCACGTTGATGACCACGTTAGTTGCGCGCTGCACCCAATAGGGATATCCGAAGCCTAAATTATGGACAACGACAAAGGGCGCGGCGAGCGGCGGCGCTGCGCCGGAACTCGATGAGCCTGTCGTCAAATAAAGGTTTCCCGTGACTTCAACAATTTGCCCTGGGGTCGTCAGTTGCCCGCCAGCGTGCGCGACGTCGTTAAAAATCCCATCGACCGCATTACCGACAGCGAAAAACAATTGAATCTCACTCGGGTCTGGGCTGTGATACTGCAGCGGATTGACCTCGATGCCACCATTACCGCCCGCCGCCGTGCCGCCGCCGACCATCGAAGTAACTGACAACCCCGCCCCATTATTCAAGGCATACGTGATGTGCGTGTCGCAGGGCTGCGCATACATCGCGTTGGTGACTGCGATCGCAGCTTCGAGCGTCGCGTAAATATAATTGTTAGTGATGGGCGTTCCATCGAAGTTGGGCGCTGCCGGGTCGGCGTCCAAGATCTGGAACGTATTGGTGTTGTTAGGATTGGGATTACCGCCAGCGAGCCACGGATACAGTACACCCTGCGAGTACAGCGGCTCCGAGGTGCAGTTGCCGACGCCAGTCGAATAGATCTCGAAGGTAAAATTAGGATGCCGCAGACCCTGTGAGATCTGCAAGACTCGATTCGCAAAGACGATGTATGCGAGCCCGCGAAATGCCGGGACGTTGCCAAAGCCTTCGATCGCCTCGATAGTCGGATCGGCAATCTGATCCTCGCTGCCGAGGTGCAGCGTGAACGTCGACGCATAGGCTGCGCTCGCGGCGAGCCGATTGGCGTACATGTCGTCGCTCTCGGCGGGCTGTCCGGTGAAGCTGTTGAACTGCTGCTGCGGCCTGATGTCATAGACCACCGCGCCGTTTTCCCATATGCGCAAAATCCCCGCGATCGCCTGCTGCAGATCGACAGCCGACTCGACCAGGCCGATCGCGATCGACTGCGTATAGCTGTAGGTGGTCTGCGTCGGGCCGCCCTTGCCGCCCGTCTTGTTGGTATGCTCGACGAACGGCGCGAGCCAGATGACGGTCCCTGAAACGGTGAAATCGCCAAACCCAATCGGACACGGATCTCCGATGTTCGCAGTCGTCGTGCGATTATCGGTGAGCTTCGGTCCGCTCGGAAGCTGCGTCGGAAATAGCTCAGAGCCAACCAGCGCACCGAGCGCGAAGCCGAGCTGCGGATTGCCAAAGTACGCACCGACGACCGTACCGACGACGATGAGCGCGGCCTGGCCTAGATTGCTCATCGGTACATCACCAGCGGCAGCGCCCAGGTCGAATGCGCCATCCGTAACCACGGATCTTCATAGCGCGTCTCGACGACTTTGCCGACGCGCTCGAAAGCATGAATGATCGACTCGCCTGTATAGATCGCGGCGTGGGAGGGAAATTGCGCGTCGGGAAATTTGAAGGTGACGAGCACGCCAGGCTCCAATGCGCGTGGGTTGCATAGATCAGTCAGCCCGTCGATCAGCAGCGCTTGCGGATTGCGTCCGTAGTTGATCGGCAGATGATTGAGGAGAATTTTCGATCCCAGCTCGGCGAGATCTGCAGCCACCATGCCGAGACAATCGCAGCCGATGCGCGTGCGGCCCTGATGCACGAAGCGCGTACCAATCCACTCGCGCGAGTTGGCGACGAGCTGCTCGATCGAGATCACGAGCCGAGCTCCTTCGTCGTTGTCGGCCCCATCGTGAGCCGATTGACGCCGGGGATAAAGACGCCGAAGCCGCGAAAGTTCGGCAGATTCCCATACCGCTTGCACGTCAGATATTGGCGATCGCAGCCGATCGAAAGTTCAAACGTATCGTTGATATTGACCGCCTCAGGGAACTGCTCCCAAAAAACAATGACGTCGGCGTTCGCGAGCGGATCGATTTTCACCTCGCGAAAGAAATTCTTATTTTTGCCGCTGGTGAATGTGAGCTTGCCGCCGACGAAGCTAAAGCCAGATCCCGGTGAGGGCACACTGACAGTGAACTGCAGCCGATTGGTGACCGCTGTGACGTGTCCGGTCTGCGTGTGCGCAGCGACATCGAACTTACAGCGCGCGTCCCCGAATTCGACCGCATTGCAGCTCACCGAAAATGTCCTGATGATCGTCTGCGCGAGCGCTTGCGTGATGCCGCGCACCTCGGTCGTGTACTTGCCGTCGCTGTCGCGGTTGATCGCACCGAGTGAACCGATCTTGGCAATCCAATAGCCATGCTGCGGGTTGCGCCACGAGCAGACCAAGATCGTCACTGGCGCGAGATCGAGCAGCCCGCTCTCGATATCGTCGACCGTCACATCGAGCACCGTGTATGCAACGGGCGAATCGCGGGTCTTCTCGGGAAATGCACCAGTGACCTGAAGGTTGTCGACGCTCAGATCGGTGGTCGAGTTGATATCGCCGCCAGTGAAATTAGCTTCGGCGAAATACGTTCCTGCGTACGGATCGGGCGGCGAGCTGCCGCTCGGCGGCAGCGTGATATCGAGATCGTGCTCGGTGCCGCGAATAATGCGACCGTCTGCCATCTCGATCGTCCACAAATAAGCGAGCGATGTCAGATCGCCTTGCAATTCGGCCAGCAGCAGCGGCGGGATCGTTCTCATGCGAGGGGTACGCGGATCTCTTTCAATTGCACCGTCACGTTCATGATCGGCTGCTTACCCCAGCTCGAAATTGTCGGATTCAACTGCGCATCGAAGCGCATCCAGACATAGAACTCGCCGCCCCAGCTCGTCGGCGTTCCGCTGAAGCCGCCGCCGATCGACACGAGCCCCGTCGATTCATCAAGCGTCCATGCGCTCTGCACCGCGCCGACTTCATTCGCGATCTTGATCGAGCTGCCGAGCGGTCGCTGGATCTCGCGCACCTGGATCACAGAGCCCGCGGTGTACTGCTTCACCAGTCGGAACTTGGCTGGCGAATTCGTATCGCTTTCGAGCGGCATATCGGTCGCCGCGGGCGTCTTGGTGAGCTTGCACGATTTATAGTCGGTCCAATCCTTGAACCGGAAACCGCTCGACATGCCGCCCATGGCGTGCCAGAAGGACATCACGTCCTCGATCTCATCGCTCGATTGATCGCCGGTCGGCGACGCGCTGACGGTGAGCTTCGGTCGCGCCCACTTGCGATCGCGGCGCTCGTAGCCACCCTCGCGGCTGGTTATCTTCACCAGGTATTCGGGCTCAGCGACAAAACCGAACGTCGGGCAGTTCGGAAAGATCTCTGACGTGTCGGCGATGATCGTGCTCATTGCGGCTCGCCCATCAGTAAAACGAACGGCTCATTGGCATTAAGCTCAGCGATGATTTTAAGAGCCGGTCCACTGCCGCTTACACAGACGAGTGCCTCACTATCGTTGGGAATAAACGCGAGTGCCTCGCGAAGATCCTTCACCGTTAAATACCGATCTTGGTCGTTCAATTGTTGCGCCTCGATGCCTGCGAGAGCGAGCGCGCTGCTGCTGCTGCAACCTGCATCTGTGATTGCCGCGAGATCGTACCGTTTGTCGATTGCACAGTGAAATGATTCGTCATGTTGACGTGCTTCGCCTGGCCGGTCATCGGCTGAATTTGCATATCCTTCGAGCCGCTGTAAGCGAGCTCCGGCCCATTCTCGCCGACGAGCCGCATCTGACCCGCAGGGATT
>Ga0137418_10001485_pt1 | contig 21603 bp, 20 predicted proteins | sample CZODoug3_1_2_16f_FD_122242 | JGI IMG/M metagenome (GOLD analysis project Ga0137418, IMG submission 122242) | Vadose zone soil fungal communities from Angelo Coast Range Reserve, California, USA - CZODoug3_1_2_16fungal (Hybrid Assembly) | ecosystem: Environmental > Terrestrial > Soil > Vadose...
ATGGTCGCGCTCCATCTGGCGGCGTGAACGTCGAGACGAACGGGAGAAAGACGATGGCGAAGCATCTTTCCAAGAGTCTGTGGCTGCTGGGGTTCGCCGTGGTGATCACCTGCGGCCTGTATCCGGCGATCCTCTGGGCGATCGGGCAGACGATCTTTCCGTTCCAGGCCAACGGGAGCCTGCTCGCGGGACCCGACGGGAAGGTGGTGGGCTCGGCGCTGATCGCGCAGCCGTTCACGAAGGACGAGTACTTCCAGCCGCGCCCGTCGGCCGTCTCGTACGACGCCTCGGCTTCGGGGCCCTCCAACCTCGCGCCCTCCAACTACCTGCTTCGCGATCGGGTGGCCAAGACGCTCGGGCCGATCGTGAAGTACGCGGCCGGACCCGAAGCGGGGAAGCTCGTCGGGCCCGACGTCGAGAGCTGGTTCCAAAAGGACCAGTACCAGGGTCAGCCGCACCTGGTCGCACAGTGGGCGGATGCGCACAACGCGGTGGCGGCTGCGTGGGTGAGTGCGGATCCGACGCATGCCGCCTACGTGGATGAGTGGTCGAAGGCGCATCCCGCCGACGTCGCCGAGTTCGTCAAGAACAACCCCGGAACGCCGGAGCCGAAGGCCGCCGACCTGGCGGGGAAGCGGGTCGTGGTGGCGGCGGGCATCGCCGACCCGGCCAGCTTCGCGGTGCAGGTGCGGGCCTCCGGCGCTGTCGTGCAACTCGTGGCGTACCAAGACCATCACACCTATCCCCCGGCCTCCGTCGCGGCGCTCGTGCAGGCGGCCCGAGGGGCCGATTATGTTGTAGTCACCGAAAAGGACGCAGTGAAGCTCCGCGACCGGTGGCCGGCGGACGTCCCCGAGCCGCTGGTCGCCGTCTTGCGACTGCACTGGGAACTAAACGGCGAAGCCGTGGAGCGCGCCCTGGAAGGAATCCTGCGACGACCCCTATGAGCCAACCAGCGATCATCCGGCCCGACAAGGACACGTTCCTGGCGGAGGAGAATCCGTTCGAGTCCATGATGGAGCGCTTCGACCTCGCGGCGAAGCTGCTGAACCTGGACCCGGGCCTGTACAAGGTGCTGCGCAACCCCGAAAAACAGATCATCGTCTCGGTGCCGATCGTGCGCGATAACGGCGAGGTCGAGGTGTACACCGGTTACCGCGTGCTCTACAACACGTCGCGCGGGCCGGGGAAGGGCGGCATCCGGTTCGACCTCAACGTCACGCTCGAGGAGGTGAAGGCCCTCGCCGCGTGGATGACGTGGAAATGCGCGCTCGTGAATATTCCGTTCGGCGGCGCCAAGGGCGGCGTGGTGTGCGACCCGACGGCGATGTCGATGCTCGAGCTCGAGAAGGTGACCCGGCGTTACACGTCCGGGATCATCGACACGCTCGGCCCCGACTCCGACGTGCCCGCCCCCGACGTGAACACCAACGAGCGCGTGATGGCGTGGATCATGGATACGTACTCCATGCACAAGCGCCACACGGTGACGTCCGTCGTCACGGGGAAGCCGGTCGAGATGGGCGGGTCGCTCGGGCGGCGCGAGGCGACCGGACGCGGCTGCATGATCGTGACGCGCGAGGCGCTCGCCAAGTTCGGCATGACCCTGAAGGGTGCGCGCATCGCCGTGCAGGGGTTCGGCAACGTCGGCTCGGTGGCGGCGGACCTGATGGCCAAGGAAGGGGCAACGATCGTCGCCGTGTCCGACAAGTCGACCGCATTGCACAACCCCAAGGGCCTCGACGTGCCGGACCTCCTTAAGTGGGTGAAAGAGCACCGCCAGTTGGCGGGCTACCCCAAGGCCGAGACGATCGCGAAGGACCAGCTGCTCGTCGTGGATTGCGACGTCCTGGTTCCGGCGGCGACCGAGAATGTGATCACGAAGAAGAACGCCGCCAGCATCAAAGCGAAGATCATCTGCGAAGGAGCGAACGGTCCCACCACCGCAAACGCCGACAAGATCCTCGAGGAGAAGGGCGTGTTCGTCATTCCCGACATCCTGGCGAACGCCGGCGGAGTGACGGTGAGCTACTTCGAGTGGGTGCAGGATCGGGGGGGCTATTTCTGGGATGAGGACACGGTCAACCGCCGGCTCGAGAGCATCATGGTGCGCTCCTTCGCCGAGGTGATGGCTATGTCGGAGAAGCACAAAGTGAACGCCCGCATCGCCTCGTACATGCTCGCCGTGGACCGGGTGGCGGCGATGCACCGGCTGCGCGGGATGTATGCCTGATGCGCTACCGTGTCGTCGCGGTGGGCCGCATGAAGGACGCGGCGCTCCGGGCGGCGTGTGATGAGTATCTCGACCGGCTGCGGCACTACGCGAAGGTCGAGGAGCGAGAAGTGAAGGACGAGGCGCGGATCCTCGGAGCGATTCCCGAGGGCTCGCGCCTCGTGGCGCTCTCGCGCCAGGGCGAGGAGTGCAGCTCGGCGGATCTGGCCGAATGGACGGCGCGCTGGGAGCTGGACGGGCGCGATATCACCCTCGCGATCGGCGGCGCGGACGCGCTGCCGGCCGATGTGCTCGGCAAGGCAGAACGCCGCTGGAGCCTGTCGCGCCTTACCCTCCCGCACGAGCTGGCCCGGCTGGTGCTCTACGAGCAGCTGTACCGCGCGTACACGATCCGCCGGGGGGAGCCATACCATCGCGGATCCTGACCTTGCGGCGGCCGACCGCGCGGCCTTGCTCGCGTTGGCCCGGCGCGCCATCGGCGCCGCGCTGGCGGGAGATGCTGCGCCCGAGGTGCCCGATGTCCCGGGGGCGCGCCTCCGCCGCGGCGCCTTCGTCACGCTCGAGGAGCAACGGGATGGCGCCCTGCGCGGGTGCATCGGCCGGATCGCGGGCGATCGACCGCTGGGTGAGGTGGTGCGCGAGGTCGCGGTCTCCGCGGCGCAGGACGACCCACGTTTTCCCCCGGTGGCGCCCGACGAGTTTCCGGACCTGCGGATCGAGATCTCTGTGCTGGGTGAGCCGTCTCCCCTCCAGCCTGCCGACCCCGGCAGGCTCGTGATGGGACGCGACGGGGTGCTGGTACGGCGGGGGCGCCGGGTGGGGCTGCTGCTGCCACAGGTAGCCGCAGAGCACGGCCTCGACGCCGAGGCGTTTCTCGCCGCCGCCTCACGCAAAGCCGGCCTGGGGCCCCGCGCCTGGCGGGAACCGGGCACGCGAGTCTTCACGTTTCAAGCGGACGTCTTCGGCGAATGACGGAATGGTTCGAGCAATGGTTCGGCGAGGAGTATCACGTCCTCTATCCCCATCGCGACGAGGAGGAGGCGCGGCGCGCCGTGGCCCTCGTCCAGAAGGCGGCGCCCTGGGAGGCGGGCGCGTGGGTGCTCGACCTGGCCTGCGGCGCCGGGCGGCACGCCGCCGAGCTGGAGCGGCTGGGAGCGCGCGTCCTGGGGTTCGATCTGTCTCCCTCCATGCTGCGGCGGGCGCGGCTCGGCATTCGGGGGCCGCTGGTACGCGGTGACATGCGGTCGCTGCCGTTCCGTCCGGGGAGCTTCGGCTTGGCGGTCAACCTGTTCACGTCGTTCGGCTACTTCCGGGATGATGCGGAGCACCGTCACGTCGTGGGGCAGGTCGCCCGATCGCTCCGAGTCGGCGGCCGGTTCGTGCTCGACTATCTGAACGCCGATCACGTGCGGCGAACGCTGCGGAAGGGCACCGAGGAGGTCGACGGGGCCCCGACGGAGGTGCGGGTGCGGCGGCGGTTCAGCGAGGAGGGCCGCTACGTCGTGAAGGAAATCGAGCTGGGCGCGGAGAATCGCAGCTTCCAGGAGCGCGTGCGGCTATTCAGCGCCGCCGAGCTCCACAACCTGCTCGAGGAGGAGGGCCTCCGGGTGGACGCGATGTTCGGGGACTACGACGGCGGGCCGCTCGATGGCCGCGCGACGCGCACCATTTTGGTGGCGACGCGCTCATGATGACGCTGCCGCGCATCGTCCCGACGCCCCTCGGGCCCATGGGCGCTCCGGCCGCCGTGACGCCGCGCCGCGTGAGCGCGGATGTCCTCGCGGCGGTGCTGCCTGGTCCGGGGCGCGATCGCCTCGCCTCGGGTGAAGTGCTGGTCGTGACGACAGGTCAGCAGCCGGGGCTCTTCACGGGCCCGCTGTACACGATCTACAAGGCGCTATCGGCGGCGGCGCTGGCGCGGCGCCTCGAAGCGGAACGCAAGATCCCGGTGGTGCCCGTCTTCTGGGTGGCCGGAGACGACCACGATTTTGCCGAAGCGAGCCACGCCTCGGTGTTGAACGCCGCCGGCGAGGTGGTTCGCATCGTGCTGCGAGAGCGTCCCGCCGACGCCCCGATGCTGCCGCTGTTTCGCGAGCCCTGCGGGCCGGAGATCACGGTCGCCCTGGAGCAACTGCGCGCGGCGCTCCCCGAGACCGAGTTCAAGGCCGATGTCCTCAAGTGGATCGAGGCCTCCTACAGGCCCGAATCCGATCTGGCGGACGCATGCGCCGAGGCGCTGAACCGCCTGCTCGGACCACGCGGGATCGCCGTGTTTCGGGCGCACGATCCCGCCGCGAAGCGAGCCGCCGCGCCATTCCTGCTGGGCGCGCTCGACGTGACGCTGCCCGACGGCCTCTCGCCGGTCCTGATCGAGGGTAGCGCCGGGCGTGATCGGTTGCATACCGAGGGCGACGCGCCGGTCACGCGGCGCAGCGGCGAGCGGTTCACGCGCGAGGCGCTGCAGCGAATCGCGGCCGAGTCACCCGACCGGTTATCCCCCAACGTGCTGCTGCGGCCGGTCATCGAAGCCGCGCTCTTCCCGACGGTGGTGTACGCTGCCGGGCCGGGCGAGCTCGACTACTTGCCCCAGTCGGCACCGCTGTACGCGCATCTCGGAGTGACCCCACAGACCCCCGTGCCGCGCTGGTCGGGGTTCCTGCTGGAGTCGCGCGTCGAGAAGGTGCTGGAGCGCTACGGCCTGACGCCCGCCGATTTTATCGGTCCGCCCGGGGCACTCGAGGCGCGCCTCGCGCGCGCCGCCGTGCCGCCCGAAATCGTCGACACGCTCGTGCGGCTGCGGGCCGAGCTGGATCTGCATTACGAGCGCTTGGCGACGGCGATCGCACGCCTCGATCCGACGCTCGAGCGCACCGTGCAATCGGCACGTAACGCCGCCCTCGCGGGGACGCACGATGTCGAAAAGAAGCTGGTGGCGAGTCTGAAGCGCGCCGACGAGACATTGGCGGGGCAGCTCGCGCGGGCCCGCGCGGCGCTCGCCCCCGAGGGGAAGCCGCAGGAGCGCGTGCTCACCGTCGCCTCGTTCCTGGTGCGTTATGGGCCCGGTTTGGTCGGCGCCATCGAGGCGGAGGTGGCGCGCTGGGCGGGCGCTCCATAGAATCCGGTCTCATATGTGGGTACTCGCAGTCATTCTCATCGTCGCCCTGATGATCCCGGTGGCGGCCATTCTGGTGGACTCGCCCCTGGGGCGCTCGGTCGCGCGCCGGTTGGAAGGCGGGGGCGGAGCAGGCGGCGGCCCCGCCCCTGAGCTCCGCGACCTGCAGCGCAAGGTCGAGGTGCTCGAGACCGAGATCGAGGACCTGAATCGCACGCTCGCGGGGATGCGCGACGAGCTGCAATTCGTACAGCGCCTGCTGGAAGATCCCCACAAGAAGAAACCGACCGCCTGACCGTGGCCGCCTCACGGGTGGCCGCCGGTATCCTGGTCACGCGCGTGCTGGGATACGTGCGGGAACGGGTGTTCGCCTACTATTTTGGCCGCAGCGCCGCCGCCGACGCGTTTCGCGCCGCGCTCAAGATTCCCAACGCGATCCGCAATCTGCTTGGCGAAGGCACGCTCTCGGCATCATTCATCCCCGTCTATGCCGCGCTGAACGAACGGGAGGACAAGCGCGCGGCGCGAGCTCTCGCCGGAGCCGTGCTGGGGCTGTTGTTACTCGCGAGCGGCGTGCTCGCGCTGCTGGGGATCGCGCTGGCGCCCGCGATCACCGCCCTCGTGGCCCAGGGGTTCGACGCGCCGCGCCGCGAGCTCACGACCGTCCTGGTGCGCATCCTGTTCCCGATGACCGGGCTGATGGTGGTCTCCGCCTGGTGTCTGGGGATCCTGAATACGCACCGCCGATTCTTCTTGCCGTACGCCGCTCCCGCCCTCTGGAACATCGCCGGCATCATCGCGATGGTAGCCGCCGGCACGTGGCTCGCCGGGCGGAACCTGCCGCTCCCGGATCAGCTCTACCGTCTCTCGCTCGCGCTCGCGTGGGGAACCGTGGTCGGGAGCGTGCTGCAGATCGCCGTACAGCTGCCCGCCTGCTGGCGGTTGCTCGGCGGAATTGCCCTGCGCCTCACCCTGGCGCCCGAGGGGGTGCGGCACGTGCTCGTGGCGTGGGCGCCGCTGGTGCTCGGAGCCGGGGTGGCGCAGCTCTCGGGAGTCATCGACACGTTCCTCGGCTCGTTCACCGGGGAGGGGGGCTTGGCGAGCCTCGGGTACGCGCAGTTGATCCAACAGCTGCCGGTGGGCCTGTTCGGTGCGTCGGTGGTGGCCGTCTCGCTCCCCGAGCTCGCGCGCGACGCCGTGGGCGCCGCGCCGAACGATCAGCTGCGCGGGCGGATCGCCGTGGGCTTCCGGCGGATCGCCTACTTCGTGGTGCCCTCGGCCTTCGCCTTCGTCGCCGTCGGTCCCGTGATCGTGGGCGCCCTGTTCCAGACCGGACGCTTCGACGCCGACGACACGGCGTTGGTGGGCGGCGTGCTCGCGGCGTACGGCATCGGTCTGCTGGGCCAGGCGACCGTGAAGCTGTTCGCGTCGGGCTTTTACGCCCTACGTGACACGCGCACCCCGGTGCAGATTGCGACCGCCTCCCTCGTCGTCTCGGCCCTGCTCTCGTGGCTGCTGATGCCGCGCCTGGGTCCGGCGGGGATCGCCCTCGGCTCTTCGGTCGGCGGCACCTTGAACGTCATCCTCCACCTCCGCGATCTCGACCGCCGCATCGGGACGGTCCTCAGCGCTGCCGATTGGCGCGTCCTGGGCCGCGTCGTGGTGGCCGCGCTGGTCGCCGCGGGGCTCGCCGTGGGTACGGCCGGCCTGGCCGCCGCGTGGCGCCCGATTCCGCGCGGCCTTGCCGTGCTGGGTATCTTTGGGCTGGCTTACGGGGCGCTCACCCTGGCGCTCCGCCACCCCGATGCCCTGCGCTCATGGCAATCCCTGACCGGCTCGCGCGCCAACTAGCGGCGCTACCCGACCAGCCCGGCGTCTACCTCTGGAAGGACGCGGCGGGCGAGATCCTCTACGTGGGCAAGGCAAAAAGCCTCCGCTCCCGCGTGCCCGGCTATCTCAGCGAAGCCGATCCGGCCACGCCCGAGCGCGAAGCGCTGGCGCGGCAAATCGCGGACCTCGAGACCATCGTCGTGCCGAACGAGGCGCAGGCGCTGCTGCTCGAGAACAATCTCATCAAGGAGCACCAGCCGCGGTTCAACATCCGGCTGCGCGACGACAAGAGCTATCCGCAGATCGCCGTCACGCTGGCTGAGCCGTTCCCCAGGGTGCTCGTCGTGCGCCGCGTCACGATCCCCGGGGCGCGTTATTTCGGGCCGTACACCGACGTCGCGACGCTGCGGCAGACGCTCAAGATCATCCGTCGCATCTTCACCGTGCGGTCGTGCACCTGGAATCTCCCCAGCGAGGCACCCGACCGCCCCTGCCTGGACTATCACATCGAGCGGTGCAAGGCGCCGTGCGTCGGCTATCAAGGGGGAGACGAGTACCGGCGGATGATCGACGACGTCGTCCTCTTTCTCGAGGGGAAGACGCTCGACGTGCGTACGCGGCTGCGCGAGCGGATGCAGGACGCCAGCAAGGCAACGGACTTCGAGCGCGCCGCGCAGCTGCGCGACGCGCTGAAATGGCTGGATCAGCTGGAGCAGCCGCAGACCGTTGAGGTCGTGGGGGGCGGGGACGCCGACGCCATCGGTCTGGCGCGCGACGGCGACGACGCGTGCGGTGTGATTCTCCGCATCCGCGATGGCCGGCTCATTGCCCGGGAGCATCGCTTTCTGGAGCACGTCGAACACGCTCCGGAGGACCAGGTGCTGAGCGCCTTCCTCGTGGGCTACTACCTGCCGCTCGACCAGCGGGCGACGCGAGTCGTGCTGCCGTACGCTCCAGCGGACCTCGAGGCGTTGCGGGAGCTCGCCCCGGGGGCGGACTACTTGGTGCCGCAGCGGGGGACGAACGCGAAGCTGGCCGAGCTCGCGGACCAAAACGCCCGCCACCTGCTCGACAGCTTCAAGATCGAGACGTTCGACATCGACGAGCGTTCCGCCGATCCGGTGTTCGCCCTGGGGCGCGATCTGGGGCTCGCCGTCGTGCCGAGGGCGATGGTGTGTATCGACATCTCGACGAATCAGGGGCGGGACACCGTAGGCTCGCTCGTGTGGTTCGAGGGCGGGCGGCCGCGTAAGGCGGAGTACCGCCGCTACAAGATCAAGGGCGTCGCACAACAGGATGACTATGCCGCCGTGCACGAGGTGGTCACGCGGTTCCTGCGGCGCCGCGTCGAGGAAGGGAAGACGCTGCCGGACCTCATGGTGATCGACGGCGGGAAGGGGCAGCTCGGCGCCGCGGTGGACGCCGCGCGCGGCGCGCAGCTCGAGCGCCTGCCCATCGTCAGCCTGGCGAAGCGCGACGAGGAGGTTTTTCTCCCCAACCAGCCGGATCCCCTGCGCCTGTCGCGTCGCAGCCCGTCGCTCAAGCTGCTGCAACGCGCGCGCGACGAGGCGCATCGCTTTGCCGTGGGCTACAGCCGCAAGCGGCGGTCGGCGCGCACGATCACCTCCGAGCTGCTGCGCATCCCGGGCGTCGGCCCGTCGCGCCGCCGGGCACTGCTCGAGCGATTCGGCTCCCTCGCCGGCGTGAAGACCGCGACCCCCAAGGAAATCGCCGCGCTTCCCGGCTTCTCGACGCGCCTCGCCGAGCGCATCCTCGACCGGTTGACGCAACGCGTATGATCCTCCCCTGGACGCTCGAATGCTCGGCGTGCGTGCCCTCGCGCAGGCGCGCCGCCGACGGACTCCCCGGCGTGTGCGAGTCGTGTGGTGCGCCGTACCTGGTGCGCTACGCCGCCGCACCTGGGCCGGAGGTCAAAACCCTACTGCGCGAGCGACGCTGGACGATGTGGCGCTACCGCGAGTGGTTGCCCCTCGCCGACGGTGAGCGTCCCGTCACCCTCGGAGAGGGCGGGACGCCGCTCCTCGCGGCTCCCCGACTCGGCCCTCGGTATGGGTTCGAGAATCTGTGGATCAAGGAGGAGGGGACCAATCCGACCGGTTCGTTCAAGGCGCGGGGATTGGCGGTCGCAGTCACGCGTGCCGTGCTCGGTGGCGCGCGTCGTTTCGTGGTGCCGACCGCGGGCAACGCCGGTGTGGCGCTTGCCGCCTATGCGGCACGGGCCGGCGCGCAGGCGCGCGTCTACGCCCCTGCGACGACCCCTCCACTCATCCTCTCCCAAATCAAGGCATTTGGTGGGGACCTCGTGTTGCTGAACGGGCACATCGGGGACTGCGGTAAGGCCGCACGAGCCTTCGCCGCCGAGACCGGCGCCGTGGACGTCTCGACGCTGCGGGAGCCATATCGCATCGAGGGCAAGAAGACCCTCGGGCTCGAGTTGGCGGAGCAGCTCGGATGGACCCTCCCTGATGCGATCGTGTATCCGACGGGGGGCGGCACGGGACTGATCGGTATGTGGAAGGCATTTCAGGAGTTACGAGCCAACGCCTGGGTGCACGATGCGCTGCCGCGCATGTACAGCGTGCAAGCGACCGGCTGCGCTCCCGTGATCCAGGCATTCGAGACCGGGGCCGATCGGTGCACGCCCTGGCCCGATCCCACGACGGTCGCGGCGGGGCTGCGCGTGCCGGACCCGCTCGGCGACCGCCTGATGCTGCAGGCGCTGCGCGAGAGTGGGGGTGGCGCAGTGGCGGTGAGCGACGAGGCCCTCACGAGCGCCGCGCGTGAGCTGCAGGTGGTCGAGGGCCTCGATGCCGCTCCGGAGGGAGGGGCGGCCTGGGCGGGCGCCGTGGAGCTGCTGCGGCGCAAACTGATCCAGCCCGGTGAGCGGGTCGTGGTTTTCAATACCGGCGCCGGGTGGCTCTACCGAGCCTAACCCATTAATATTTCAGCACTTCTCTCCATGCGCATCGCCATTATCGACCCGGCCGCCGGCATCAGCGGCGACATGACGCTGGGGGCGCTGCTGTCGCTAGGCGTGCCGGGAGCGTGGCTGGAAGAGCTGCCTGGGCGTCTGGGGATCGCGGGGGTCGGCGTCACGATTCGAGACGTGCGTCGAGCCGGCGTCGGTTGCAAGCAGGTCGAGTTCGCGATCCCCGAGCAGCCGCACGGGCGTCACGTGGGAGAGCTGGTTCGGCTCGTGGAGGGCGCGCCCGTTTCTGCGTGGGTCAAAGAACGCGCGGTCCGGGCCTTCCGGCTCGTGGGTGAGGCGGAAGGGAGAGTGCACGGCGTGGCGCCCGAGCGCGTGCATCTCCACGAGGTCGGGGCGGTGGACGCCGTGCTCGACATTGTGGGAGCGATCGAAGGGTTCGAGCGGCTCGGCGTGGACGCGGTGTATCACTGGCCCGTCGCCGTTGGCACCGGGTGGGTCCAGGCCGCGCACGGACGGTTGCCGGTGCCGGCGCCCGCCACGGCGATCCTGCTCGAGGGACTCGACATCGCAGCCGCCGCGTCGGGTCCCGTGGAGGGCGAGGCGACGACGCCGACAGGAGCCGCCTTGCTGCGCGTGCTGTCGGCGGGGCCGCCGCCGGGGCAGTGGCGCATGGTGGGGAGTGGGTGGGGAGCAGGGCAGCGGGATCCCAAGCACTATCCGAACGCGCTGCGCGTGCTCGTGGCAGAGGAGGCAGCGGAGGCGGGTCGCGTGGTTCTGCTCGCGACCGACGTCGACGACATGAGTCCCGAGTACGTGGAGCCGCTGCGCCAGGCCGTGATGGCCGCCGGCGCGCTGGACGTGCAGACGTGGCCGGTGCAGATGAAGAAAGGGCGCCAGGGCTTCCGCGTCGAAGTGATGGCGCCGGAGCCGCTCGCCGATGCGGTGACGACGGAGTTGTTCCGTCACAGCACGACCGCCGGCGTGCGACGCTGGGTGGCGGAGCGAGCCACGCTGCCGCGCCACCAGGTCACGGTACGGGTGGATGGAGTGCCGGTCCGAGTGAAGGTGTTGGAGCAGACGGGCGGAGGCGGGGTACGGGTGAAGCCCGAGTACGAGGATGTGCTCGCGGCGGCCCGGGCCCTCGGGAAGCCGCCGATCGACGTGGCGCGCGCCGTCGAGCGCGACGCCGCAGCCCTCGTGGCGAAAACCAAGGAGTGACTCGTGCGCATGTTCCGCAGTGAAGTCGTCGGGATTCTCGTGGCCGCGGTGGCGATCGCCTCGACAGGCGCGGCGCAGCAAGCCAACCGCTGGGCGGTGCCGAAGTGCGACCTCAAGCCGGCCCATTTCCTCGTGAACAGCGGGTTGCTGTACCTGAGGAGCGCGACCGAGACGAAATTCGAGGACCAAAAACAAAAAGATCTGCGCGATGCGAATCGCGTGCTGATGCAAGCGCTGACGACCGCGGGCCAGGATAAGAATCCCGCGGCCTGGTACTACCTGGCGCGCTACTACGTCATGACGCAGGACCTCGTCGGCGCCGATTCGGCGTTCCGGCGGGCGGAAGCGCTCAAGCCCGATTGCGCAGAGGACATCACCATCTGGCGGCGCTTCGTGTGGGTGCCCGCCCTCAATGCGGGGATCGGTGCCTGGCAGGCCAACAACGCCGACTCGGCGATGAAGGCATTCCGGCAGGCCAACGCGATTCTCCAGACCGAGCCACAGGGGTTCAAGTATCTAGCTTCACTGCTCTACAACGCGGGCCAGCTCGATTCGGCGGCGCTGTACTTCCGCCGCACGGCTGAGGTCGCCGGCCGGGACCCCAAATTCGTCCAGGATCGCAAGGACGCTCTGTTCAATCTGGCGCGCATCGAACACAGCCAGCGCCATTGGGCCGAATCAGAGAAGGCGTATCGGGAGTATCTGACGGTCGCGCCGAATGATCCGGACGCCATGGCGGGCCTGGGGAGCGTGCTCCTGGCCGCGGGGCAGCGCGACAGCGCGTTCGCGCTCTATCGGCGCATCGTCGCCCGAGGCGATTCAAGCGGCTCCTTACCGCTGTTCCGTGCCGGCGTCGAGATCTACACCGCGGCGCCGGAGGCGCCCGACACCTCAGGGGCGGGGAAGACCTGCCGCGGCACGCGCCCCCTGCCGGCCCGAATCCGCGCTTGCCGCGATTCGCTGGGCGCCCTGATGCGGGAGCACGATACCGTTGGCCGCAGCGTGTACGAGCTCGCCGCGCAGGCGTTCGAGGCCGGCCTCAAGGTCAACCCGTACTATCGCGACGGCCTCTTCAACCTCGCCAACACGTACCTGCAGCTGAACGATACGGTGGCGATCCTGCCGGTCGCGCAACGACTGGTGGTCGTGGATCCGATGAACCGCACGTCGCTGCGACTGCTCGCCTTTGCGCACCAGCGCTTCGGGCACGTCGATTCGACCCTGTACTACCTGCGCATGGCGGACTCGACGTTGAAGACCGAGGTCGCGGTGAGCGACTTCAATCCTCAGGACCAGACCGCCGAGATCAAGGGGATTGTCACGAATCTGCGCGCCACGCCGAGCCAACCGTTCAAGCTGGTGTTCGAGTTCCTGAATACCAAAGGCGAAGTCGTGGCGACCCAGTCGACGGACGTGCCGGCGATCCCTGGGCAGGAGTCGCACGGGTTCGACCTCAAGGTCATTGGTGCAGGCATCCAAGCGTGGAGATACCATAAGGAGTGATTTAATACCGCATAATGAGGCGTTTATTGCATTTTGCAAGCCTTTTGTGGGCATGGTAGAGGGTAGTGGAGCAGCAGGCGCGCACGTTACGAGATGGCACTGGCTTTGCCCTTAGCTAGGGCACGACGGCGCTAAGGCGGACAGTCCCGCTTGAGCTGCCGTTTCCCTAGCTAACGGAGAGAGCGATGCGCGTCCTCGTAGCACTAGCCGCCTTGGTCACCATCCCGTTCGCGGTGAGCGTGGCCCAGGGTCAGGGTCAGGGTCACGACGCCGCGCACTGCGCGGCGCGTACCGCCAAGCATCCGAGCAAGGACATCAACAAGTGTCCGGCCCCGGCGCAGACACCTCCGCCGCCGGTGCAGCCGCCGGTGGACCCGCCGGTGCAGCCGCCGGTGGACCCGCCGGTGCAGCCGCCGGTGGACCCGCCGCAGCCGCCGGTCGAGCCCCCGGCTTGCGCCGTTTCGAGCTCGCTGTCTGGTCCGTTGTCGATCGTGGGCCGGGTGCAGGATGCGGCCACAGGTAACGGCCTCGGGAACTGGTGCATCACGATCACCGAGGTCTCGGGCTTGGGCAGCGCGACCGCTGTGACCGACCCCTCGGGCAACTACTCGTTCGCCGGTGTGCCGGACGGCGAGTACCTGACCTGCGAAGTGATGAAGGCCGGTTGGCAGCAGACGTTCCCGACCGTCATGTTCGGCGGCGTGCCCTGCGCCTCGGGGCTCGGATGGGACTTCCCCATGTGGGGTATGGACGCGTCCTTCGTGAACTTCAAGAATTTGCAGCTGTAGCCTGTAACTGACTCAGGAAGGGCCCCGGGCTGGTTCGCCGGGGCCCTTTCGTTTGCCGCTGGTTGACGCGCCTGCTGGGCCGAAGGTATCCTTGCAGTGCTGGTTGCGCACAACCCGCGGGCGTAATTCAGGGGTAGAATGCCAGCTTCCCAAGCTGGACGTCACGGGTTCGAATCCCGTCGCCCGCTCTCGTACCAGACCATGCCGTCACGCTGCGCCGTTCTCGTGCTCGCCGCCCTCGGCGGCGCCATACGCCTCGCCGCCCAGCAGACCTGGACGCCGCCTCAGCCCCCCTGCGACCTCAAGGCGGGGCACTTCCGCGTCAATTCGGCCATCGTCGACCTCCGGAGCGCCGCGCAACAGCCGATCACGCGCGACCGCATGCTGCAGCAGACGCTCGACGTCCTGACCCGCACGATCACGGGGGATGGACAGGACAAGAACCCCGCCGCCTGGTACTACCTGGGCCGCTACTACGTCGAGGTGGGTGATGCCGGCGGCGCCGATAGCGCTTTCGACCGCGCCGAAGCCCTGGCGCCGCAATGCCGCCAGGACATCGAGGGATACCGCCAGCGCCTGTGGACGGACGTGGTGAATGCAGGATTGAGGAACTGGCAGGAGAATCGGCCCGATTCGGCGCTGCGGCTGCTGCGGCAAGCCGTGGCGCTGCGACCCACCCGGCCCCGGGCGTTCCTCGCCCTCGGCCAGCTGTATGCCTCGCAGGACCAGCTCGACTCCGCCGCCGCGTACCTGACCAAGGGCGCCGAGCTTGCCGGGAACGACCCCGCATTCGCCGAGAACAAGAAGGACGCGCTGGGCAACGTCGCGCGCCTGGCGCTGCGACGCGTCCAGAGCGATCCCGCAGCCCAGCGCTGGCAGCACACGCGCTACAGTCGTGACTCGATCCAGCGGTTGGTCGCGGTTGACTCGAGCGTGCTGGCCCGGATCGATGCATCAGCGGCATCGCGCCGGGCCCGTGGGGCCCGCCTCGCCCCCGCGGATCAACAGGCCTTCGCCCGCGACTCGGGCGCGCGCGCCCAGGGCGTGACCGAGCACCGCGCCGCGCTGGCAGCGCGGGCCGCGCCGGTGGCCGCCGACAGCAGCGCCGCCCAACCCGTATTCCAGGCGGGGATTCAGGCGTTCCGGATCTATCTCGCCGCCTACCCCGACGCCGCTGACGCCGTGACGGGGCTCGCCAGTCTGTACTACCAAAGCGGCCGGGCGAGCGAGGCAGAGGCCGCCTTCGACGCGATATATCCCTCGGGCGGGCCCGCCACCGCCGATGTCCTCATCGAGGCGGGCCGCGCTGTCCTCCGAGCCAACCTCTTCGTCGCTGGGACGAGACTCCTCAGCCGCGCCCTCGAGCGGCGTCCGTTTGACCGGGACGGGCTGCTGGATCTCGCCAACGGGTATATGGCGCTGCGCGACAGCGCCCGTCTGCTCCCCACGGCGCAGCGCCTCGCCGCGGTCGATCCCCTGAACCGCACCACGCTGCGCATGCTTGCGGCGGGTTGGGACCTCCGCGCCCGACGGGACTCGGCCCAGAAATACAAGGACCTGGCCGACGGGGGACTCCAGGTCGAAATCGCCATCACGACCTTCCTCCCCGACTCGAATGGCTTCACCTTGACTGGTGTGGTCGCCAACGGGGGCGGCGCCACCTCCGCGGTCCAGCGCCTCACCTTCGAGTTCTTGGACGGCCAGGGAGCCGTCCGAGTCACCCAAACCGTCGAAATCGCGCCCATTCCGCCACAGGGGACCCATTCCCTCGAAGTGCACGTGCCCGGCAGCGACCTCGTCGCCTGGCGTTACCGGCCCTCCTAAGCGATATTAGCCGTTGAAGTTGCACCACGAAGCTTCACAAACTCCTTGAACCTGTAGGTGGTCAGCAGTGATTCGTGTACAGGCAGTGGCGCCCGATACGTTGGGTGCCGCCCTCGGCCTCATCCCCGGCATGCAGCTCCTCGCGGTCAACGAACGAGACCTCGAGGATTTTCTCGATTGGGAGTTCCTCACCGCCGACGATCAGTTCGTCCTGCGGGCACGGACGCCGTCGGGGCAGGAGGTCGAGTACGACGTGGAACGCCCCGAGGGTCTCCCGATGGGTGTGACGCTCGAGGCGCCGCGGATTCGGCGCTGCGCCAATCACTGCGACTTCTGCTTTGTGGACGGAAACCCGCAGGGCCTGCGGCAAGCCCTCTACATCCGAGATGACGATTACCGCCTGTCGTTCCGCTACGGCAATTTCGCCACGCTGACCAACCTGAAGCCGTGGGACCTGGCGCGGATCGTGGAATACCGCCTCTCGCCCCTGTACGTGTCCGTGCACGCCACCGATCCGGTGGTGCGCCGCTGGCTGCTGCGGAACCCCGAAGCGGAAGCCATCGTCCCGCAGCTGAGCTGGTTCGCCGAGCGGGGGATCGCGTTCCATACCCAGGTCGTGCTGGTGCCGGGTGTGAATGACGGGGCGCAGCTGGTGCGCACCCTGACGGACCTGTACGGCATCGGTGCCGCCGTCCTGTCGGTTTCGGTTGTGCCGGTGGCGCTCACGGAGTTCAGCAAGCATAGCCTGGTGCGCCAGCCGGCGCGCGACGAATGCCGCGCCGCCATCGCCACGGTTGACGAGTTCGCGCGCCGCGCCCTCGCCGAGCGCGGCGCTCCGTGGTGCTACGGCGCGGACGACCTGTACCTGCAGGCCGAGCAGCCCTTGCCGCCGGCCGAGTGGTACGGCGACTTCGAGCAGCGGGAGAACGGTGTGGGGTCGGTACGCTACCTCCAGACGCAAATCGGCGCGGCGCGCCAGCGGCTCGGGGCGGGGGAGTGGCAGGGCAAGCGGATCGGCGTCGTGACCGGAACGGCGATGGGCGCGCTCATGCCCCAGGTCGTGACGGGGCTCGCAGCGGCGACCGGGGCCCGGTTCGAGATCCTGGCACTCGAGAACAAGCTGTTCGGGCCATCCGTGACCACGGCTGGGCTGCTCCCGGGCGCGACGCTGCTCGAGGCGCTGCGCGACCGCCGCGACCTCGACCTCGTGTTGCTCCCCGCTGAAGCGGTGAACGACGATCTGCTGTTCATGGACGACCTGGAGGCGCACGCCCTGGCGGCGCAGCTGCCGATGCCGGTGCGATTCTCGTACGATTTTGCGGATGCGCTGGATGGGGTAGGGGGGATGGCGTGACCGCCCCCACCATCGCGATCATCGGCCGGCCCAATGTCGGCAAGTCGACGTTGTTCAACCGGATCATCGGCCGGCGGCAGGCGATCGTGGACGCGCAGCCGGGCGTGACGCGCGACCGTCACTTCGCCCCGGCTGAATGGAACGGCCGGCGGTTCTGGCTAGTGGACACCGGCGGATTGGTTCCGGGCTCCACCGATCCGATGAACCGGGCGATCCGCGCCCAGGTGGAGCAGGCCGTCGCGGAGAGCGACGTCCTGGTGTTCCTCGTGGACGTGCTGGCCGGCGTGCACCCCCAAGACCTCGAGATCGCGCAGTACCTGCGGAAGGTCCAGCGCCCAGTGCTTTTGGTCGCGAACAAATGCGACGACCTGCCCAACGAAACCCGCCAATTGTCCTTCTACGAGTTGGGATTGGGCGACCCGTTCCCTGTGTCGGCGCAGGTTGGCAAGAACAGCGGCGACCTGCTGGACCGGCTCGTGACCATGCTCCCCGCCGAGGGCGCGGCCCCCGACGAGGATGCCATCCGGGTGGCGGTGGTAGGCCGCCCCAACGTAGGGAAGTCGAGCCTGGTGAACCGGCTGGTGGGTCAGGACCGGCTCGTCGTCGCGGCCGAACCCGGGACGACGCGCGACGCCATCGACACGCCGCTCGTGCACGAGGGACACCGGCTCGTCTTCATCGATACGGCCGGCCTGCGCAAGCGCAGCAAGGTGAACGAGGATATCGAGTTTTATTCGACGCTGCGCACGTCCCGCGCCATCGAGCAAGCTCAGGTGTGCGTGCTGGTGGTAGACGCGAAGGACGGCCTGCACGAACAGGACATGAGAATCGCGAACGACGCCTGGGAGAAGGGCGCCGGCGTGCTCATCGCGGTGAACAAGTGGGATCTGATCGAGGAGAAAGAGACCAACACGGCCGTGCGCGGTGAAAAGGAGCTCAAGGCACGCGCCCCGTTCCTCTCCTTCATCCCCTTCTACTACGTCTCGGCGAAGACCGGGCAGCGCGTGGTCCGGCTCCTCGATGCGATTCTCGAGGTGGCCGCGGAGCGCGAGAAGCGCGTGCCCACGGCCGAGGTCAATCGGGTGCTGGAGGCACTGTTGGCGCGGCAGCAGCCGCCGCAACCCGTCGGGGAGTCGCTCCGCCTGTTCTACGCGACCCAGGTGGGCACGGCGCCGCCGCGCTTCGCGGTGATCGCCAACCGACCCGATGCCGTGCCGGAGTCGTACGAGCGGTACCTCCACAATGGCTTCCGCGAGGCGTGGGACTTCACCGGGGCGCCGCTCACGATCAAGTTCCGCCGCAAGAAAGGGCGCCGGTGAGCATCGCGCTCTGGATCGTGGCGTCCTATCTGCTGGGTGCCACGCCGACGAGCTACATCGCCGGCCGGGTGGGGCGGGGGATCGACTTGCGCGAGCATGGCTCCAAGAACCTGGGCGCGACGAACGTGTACCGGCTGCTCGGCTGGAGCTACGCGATTCCCGTGGGCCTGTTCGACGTGGCGAAAGGCGTCATCCCGGTGGCGCTGTTCGCCCGCTGGGCCGGTGGTCCAGACTGGTTGCCGGTCACGTTGGGGGGCGCGGCCGTGCTGGGACACATGTTCTCGCCGTACGTCCGATTGCGGGGCGGCAAGGGTGTCGCGACGGCGGGAGGTGTATTCCTCGCGCTGGCACCCCTCGCCTTCGCCATCGCCATTCCGGTGTGGGCGCTGAGCCTCTGGCTCACCGGCTACGTCTCGCTCAGCTCGATCGTCGCCGCACTCACGTTTCCCCTGTGGGTGCGACTCACGACTGGCGCTGCCGGTCCCACGTTCTGGGCGAGCGTGCTGCTCGCGCTGCTCATCGTGTTCGCCCATCGGGAGAACATCCAGAGGCTGGTGGCGGGGACGGAGAACCGCTTTCGGACCCGAAAAGGCGCGCCGGCGTGAGCCGGATCGCCGTGGTGGGGGGCGGGGCGTGGGGGACGGCACTCGCCGACCTGCTCGCACGCAAAGGCGAAACCGTGACGCTGTGGGCACGCGAACCGGAGGTCGTCGAGGCGGTGAATCGCCACCACACGAACCCGGTGTTTCTGCCAGGGGCGTCGCTCGAGCCCGGGCTGCGGGCCGAGGGCGATCTGGCCGCTGCCGTGCGGGGGGCGGAGGTGGTGGTCTCGGCGGCCCCGTCGCACGCCGTGCGACCGGTGATGGCGGAGGCGGCAGCAGCGTTCCCGAAAGGTGGAGAGCGGCCGCTGGTGGTGAGCGTGTCGAAGGGGCTCGACCCCGAGCGACTGGAGCGACCCTCGAGCGTCCTGGGGGACGTCCTGCCGCCAGGAACGCCGGTCGCCGTACTGTCGGGGCCGTCGTTCGCCCAGGAAGTGTATGAGCGGCAGCCCACGGCGGTGGTAGCGGCCGCGGCGGACCATGGCGTGGCCCAGCGGGCCCAGCGGGTATTCTCGGTCGCGTATTTCCGGGTCTACTCGCACACCGACGTCGTCGGGGTCGAGCTCGCCGGTGCCCTGAAGAACGTGATCGCGATCGCGGCGGGCATCCTCGAGGGGTTGGGGCTCGGATACAACACGCGCGCGGCGGTGATTACGCGTGGCCTCGCCGAGATCACGCGGCTCGGCGTCGCCCTCGGAGCGGAGCCCATGACGTTCGCGGGACTCGCGGGCATGGGCGACCTGATTCTCACGGCGACGGGCGCGCTGTCGCGCAACCGGAGCCTGGGTGTGGCGCTGGGGCAGGGGCAAACGTTCGCGCAGGCGCAGGCCGGCAAGGCGACGGTGGCCGAAGGTGTCAACACCGCGCGCACCGCGGTGGCGCTGGGCGAGCGGCACGGCGTCGAGCTCCCCATCGCGCACGAAGTGGCTGACGTGCTGTTCCGCGGCAAGGCGCCGCGCCAGGCTGTCACCGATCTGATGGAGCGCGACCTCAAGGCGGAGCAGTGGCGATGAGTGCGATCCTTCCGAGCCAGCCCGTGCAGGAGTTCTTTTCGATCGGCGAGGTGTGTCAACTCACCGACCTGAAGCCCCACGTGCTGCGGTACTGGGAGAGTCAGTTCCGCTTCCTGAACCCCGCCAAGAACCGCTCGGGAAACCGCGTGTATCAGCGGCGCGAGATCGAGCTGATCATGCTGGTCAAGCACCTCCTCTACACCGAGAAGTACACGATCGAAGGCGCGCGCCAGAAGATCGAGCAGTACCGCCGCTCGGGCGAGTTGAAGCCCGAAGCGCGCCGCGCCCTCGCCACCGAAACCGTGAAGGAGCTGCGGGCCGAGCTGAAATCGGTGCTGGGCATCCTCGAGGGGAATAGCTCGCCGAATGCCGGCACGCGCTGACCTCCGCGTCGCCGTCGTGATTCCGGCCTACCAGGCGGCCGCGACGGTCGCGGCCGTCGTGACGAGCGCGCGCACGGTGGCTTCGGTCTATCTGGTGGACGATGGGTCGACGGATGGGACCGGGGACGTGGGACGGGGGCGGGGTGCCACGGTGCTGAGCCACGCGACGAACCGCGGCAAGGGTGCCGCCCTCGCGACCGGTGTGGCGGCCGCCCTCGCGGCGGGCGCCGAGGTCATCGTCACGCTCGATGCGGACGGCCAACATCCTCCGGCGGAGATCCCCCGCCTGCTGGCGCCGATCGTGGCGGGCCACGCCGATCTCGTACTCGGCGCGCGCCAGCGGACCGGCGCCATGCCGCTCGGACGCCGCCTCACCAATTGGCTCTCCGCGCGCCTGGCCACCCGCATTGCAGGGCAGGGCGTGAGTGACGCCCAAACGGGGTTCCGTGTCTTCACCCGCGCCGTGGCGGAGCGGGTGCGGCCCGCCGGAGACCGCTACGATTACGAGACGGCGTTCCTGCTGGGCGCCTGCGCCGCGCGGTACCGCGTGACGTGCGTGCCGATCCCCACGATCTACGGCGGCGCGGAGAGCCTTCCCGGCGGTCGGATGCTGTAGAGTAGTATGCTGTGAACATGGATGACCCTACTCAAATCTCACGCCCTGGTTTTGTCAGCAATAGAAAGATTGCTTGTCTGCAACCCCGACTTCCGTACTCGGACTCTGTATTTGGGCTTCTTGGTGAACCCCAAACAGTCGATACTCTGTGCAGAGAGTGTGTCAAATCCACTAGGCTCACTTCGTTCTTTTTCGTTTTTGATCTTGGACGATACCTGGGCCGAGTGCTAACAAACACCTTCCGTTGCCAGTATTACAGGCCTCCTGCTACAGCAACTTCACGATGAGTGCGAAGTAGCATGAGCGTGTGTATGATCGTGCTAAATGCTGTATATGGAGTTGCAGTAAGGCATGCAGCTGGAAGTACTGATTTCATATTTGACTAGTATCTTCTCAGCCCTCTATAGCTGCTAGAGGACTGAGAAGATACTACATAGTCGAATATGAAATCAGTACTTCAAGTTCCAGCTACCGGCGCGGAGCGAGTTCCGCTGGGCATAGCCGCTGTGCCTAGGGGTGTATCCGAGCACCCCGAGTCACGGCCGTTCACCCTGTCACTGCACGGGTCATATGCTATGTACGTATTGCCTTTCTGTTGGCTTATATATAATTACATGTCAGTCAGACGTTCTACCTCCATCTGTTTACTGCTAGTGCGAGACTGGAAGCGAATTGTCGGCCGCACTTACGGGTCTCGTACATCGAATCCTTTATCTTGATCTGAATCATCCAGCAGACCGCAACACCTCCACGAAATATTTATCTGAAGCCCATAATGCATTTCTTTTTGACTGTGTCCCTTTTTTCCCTCGCGATACCTTTCTTCGTCTCAGCAGTACCGGTGAAGCGGACGTCCAACGA
>Ga0137418_10001486_pt1 | contig 21600 bp, 24 predicted proteins | sample CZODoug3_1_2_16f_FD_122242 | JGI IMG/M metagenome (GOLD analysis project Ga0137418, IMG submission 122242) | Vadose zone soil fungal communities from Angelo Coast Range Reserve, California, USA - CZODoug3_1_2_16fungal (Hybrid Assembly) | ecosystem: Environmental > Terrestrial > Soil > Vadose...
TGCAGGCAGCATGTGGTATTCGGCATTGCCACCGACGCCGGTGTACGCGGCATGCATCCGCTTGGATAAAGCGGGACCGAAGAACGAGTCATTCTCCGCATAGATCCACAGCATTGGTACGCGCGCGGTGCGGCCGAATTCGCCCGTGGCCTCGACCAGTTTGTCGGGCGCGCAATTATTGTTCGGCTTGCCATCGACGCGGCCGCCACGGCCCGCCGCAAAGGTAATGATGGCCCGCACCGATGGCGGGTTCTGACTTGAAAGCGCGATCGCCGCCCAGCCTCCGGCGGACTGGCCGACCACAATGACGTTTTTTGGAACAATTCGCTTCTCCGCCGCCATGTAGTCGATGATCCAGGAATCGACCCGCGCGACCGCAAGGCCAGGCTCGCGGAAGTTGGGATTGGTGCAACTACCCACCTTGGAAAAGAACGGCCCGTAGAGCCCGCGTTCGGGCAGATCGATGGCAGCCGCGCCGTAGCCTGAGCCCGTCGGCGCCACGACCAGATAGCCGCGGCGCGCGAACCAGAACGCCGCGTCCCTGAACTCGACCAGCGGAAAGAAGCTGCGTTCCCGCGCATTGAGCGACACCCCGTGGTTCATGATCACCAACGGGAAGGGTCCGTCGCCGACGGGCCGGACCAGATAGGCAAACATCGGCAGTGGAAGAGGCAAGGCCCAGACTTCCTCTTGAATGCGCGGAGAGGACGTCTGCTCGTCGGCAAGGGCTGCCGACATCAGGCTGAAGAAGTTGAGCAGCAAAGCCGCCGTCAGGACTTGCAAATAGCGTTGAAGCATCATCTTGCTGCTCCCAGTGTCATGCCTCGTTGGAGGCTTTCAGCCGACGATCAGCGTGCGCGCGGTCGTACCAATGAACCCGAAAATCCGGAAGCGGCCAAGACTCCGGAAGCGGCCAAGACCATGAATCGTGCCGATCGCGATCGACAGCAGCAGGAAAATTTCCGGGGTGGTGGCAATGATCCGATCGGTGACTTCCATCGTTCCGCTTCCTCGGTCCGCAGCGATCTGATCGCCGGAATCCGGAGCGTCCCTTGATTCAGATCAAGCCGGCCCTCAGCCGCGACCTCGTGCCTCGCCTTGCTGCGTTGCGAGCAATGAGTTTCGCCTTCGGGACAAACAGTCTTCGGCGGGAAAGGCATCTTCGCGGCTTGATTTGGATCAACGTAAGCGACTCAGCCGAGAGGCCCAATGCCATCAAACATAGTCTTCTGAAGCGGGAGGATTTCATGTCGAAGGATGCGAAGATTCAGGATGCCAGGATAGATCAGTTCTTTTCTGGACCCGGCGCGCGAGCCGATAATTGGCGCGATCTGGTGGATTCAGCGAAGGCCTGGGCGAAGAGCCCCGGAGATCGAGCTCGATTTGACGCGTTACTCTCGCAAATAGCGGTGACCGAGGAATATCACGGCTATCCAGGGCCGTATCTAATGGCCGCTCTGAAGGAGATCGCGGCATCGGACGACGCGGCCGGCACATTATCGCTGGTAATGCGCATTACCCAGTCGTTGCAGACGCGATCGTTCCGCCAGCACGGCGGCGATTGGAATCTTCATGACGAAGGCGAGGGCACGGCGCCGGATCTGTTGCCGCCCTCCTTCGGCCGGACCGAGGCGCATCGGCCTTATTTCGAGACACTGATTGTGACCGGCGTTCCCGCCACGAACTGGTCGACCCTTTGCGCCGAATGGCGGAGGCTGCGGCGTCCAATCGACTCTTTCATCTATGAACCTGTGTTCGTCGGCAGCTTCGAAGACGCATTCTGCGCCACCATCCTCAATCCGGACATCGCGGCCGTCGTGATCAACGAGGGATTTACGTTCCGCTCGCGGCACGATGCGCCGGTGTTGCGGAGCTTGACGGCGTCGATGGATCAACAAGAAGGTTCCGACGTCTCGGCGCTGAAGCTGGCGCATGTGCTGAAGCGCGTCCGGCCCGAGCTTGACCTTTACATGGTCTCAAACCGCCGTGTCGAGCAACTGGCCGGAAATCCGGAAGCCGATGTCGTCCGCCGGATCTTCTATTCGGTAGAGGAATTGCTGGAGTTGCACCTCGCCGTGCTGGAAGGCGTGCAGGATCGCTTCGACACCCCGTTCTTCGACAATCTGAAGAAATACGCGCAGCGTCCGATCGGGACCTTCCATGCCTTGCCGATCGCTCGTGGAAAATCAGTCTTCAAATCGGATTGGATCCGCGACATGGGTGAATTCTACGGGCTCAACCTGTTCCTGGCCGAGAGCAGCGCCACCACCGGTGGTCTGGACAGCCTGCTCGAACCGACCGGCAATATCAAGAAAGCGCAGGAAAAGGCTGCGCGGGCCTTCGGGGCGGACCACGTCTTCTTCGTCACCAACGGGACTTCGACATCCAACAAGATGGCGGTGCAGGCGCTGCTTGGACCCGGTGACATCGCGATCGTCGATCGCAATTGCCACAAGTCGCATCATTACGGCATGGTGCTCTCAGGCGCACAGCCGCTTTACGTTGAGGCGTTCCCGATGACGGAATATTCGATGTATGGTGCGGTTCCGCTGCGAACGATCAAGCAGGCGCTACTGAACCTGAAGGCCGAGAACAGGCTGGACCGGGTCAAGATGCTGGACCTGACCAACTGCACGTTCGACGGCCACATCTACAATACGCGCCGGGTGATGGAGGAATGTCTCGCCATCAAGCCGGACCTGATCTTCCTGTGGGACGAGGCATGGTTCGGCTTTGCAAGGTTCTCGCCGTTCCTTCGCCCGCGCACCGCCATGGGGGCCGCCAATGACATCGACGAGTGGCTGCACGATCCGAAATCAGTAGCCGCTTATGAAAGGCAGCGTTCCGAACTCGGCGCGAATCCGTCGGACGAGGTGCTGCTCGAGGCCCGCCTTATTCCTGACCCCCGTCAGGTGCGGCTGCGCGTCTACCAGACCAACTCGACGCACAAGTCGATGTCGGCGCTGCGGCAGGGCTCGATGCTGTTCGTCAAGGACGTCGACTTCCACACCGTCGAGGCGCAGTTTCACGAAGCCGTATTCACCCATGCGTCAACGAGCCCCAATCAGCAGCTGATCGGCAGCCTCGACGTGGCGCGGCGCCAGATGGAGTTGGAAGGTTACGGTCTGGTCGAAAACGCGATGGAGATCGCCTTCGCCATCCGTCAGGCGGTTGCCGCCAATCCCTTGATCTCGAAATACTTCCGTATTCTCGGCGCCGACAACATGGTGCCGGCGCAATATCGCGAAAGTGGCTTCGTCGACTACCTGTCGCCGGGCGCCAACTGGGTGATGGCTCTGCGCAGCTTGCGGGAAGACGAGTTCTGCCTCGACCCGACGCGAATGACGCTGGTCTGTGGTACCGCCGGATTCGACGGCACGCAGTTCAAGGGCATTCTCGCCAACCGCTATGGCATTCAGCTCAACAAGACCTCGCGCAATTCCGTGCTGCTCCAGTCCAACATTAACAATACCCGCAGCGACGTCGCGCATCTTATCCGGGTGCTGGCCGAGATCAGCGGCGAGATCGATCGCAGTCTGAGCCATGGTGGCGCCAACGCGCGAAAGACCTTCGAGGCGCGCGTCAGGAGCCTGATGACAGACGTACCTGATCTGCCCAACTTCTCGCATTTCCATGACAGCTTCCGTGGCGATGCCGGCACGAAGACGAACGAAGGTGATATCCGGAGCGGGTTCTATGCCGCCTACAACGCGGCGGGATGCGAATACATCCGCCTCGCCGACGCCGAGATCGACCGCCGCCTGAAGAACGGCCCCGAGCTGGTGTCGGCCAATTTCGTCATCCCGTACCCGCCGGGCTTTCCGATCATGGTGCCGGGGCAGGTCATCACCCAAGAAACCATCGACTTCATGCGCAAGCTCGATGTCAAGGAAATCCACGGCTACGACGCCGCCGAGGGATTGAAGCTCGTGCGGCCAGAGGCGTTAGCGAAACTCGGCGACAGCCATTCGCAGACGCATGGGATCAAAGCCGCTGCGGAATAAAGGGTGTGAGTGGGAGGAGGTGACATCATGATTGATTGGTTCGTGCATACGCTTCGCAGCTATCCAGAGATAGCCATCTTCCTCTCACTGGGGCTTGGGTATTACTTCGGCTCGTTCACCTATAAAGGTCTGGGTCTGGGAGCGGTCACCGCGACCCTGATCGCGGCGGTGATCATCGGCCAGCTTGGGATCACGATTGGCAGTCCCCTCAAGCCGACCTTTTTCCTGATGTTCCTGTTCGCTATCGGTTACGGCGTTGGACCACAATTTGTACGCGGCGTCGCGAAGGACGGACTCCCGCAGGCATTGTTTGCTGTGGTGGTGTGCCTGTTCTGTCTGGGGTCAGCCTATTTGGGCGCGAAGCTGGCGGGTTATAGCGTCGGCTCGGCTGCGGGGCTCTATGCCGGATCGCAGACGATCTCCGCGTCATTGGGCCTGGCGACCGATGCGATCAACCGCCTTGGTTTGTCGCCTGAGGAAGCCAAGAAAATATTGGATGCAATGCCGGTGGCCTACGCTGTCACGTACATTTTCGGAACCATCGGATCCGCAATTGTCCTGGCGCTGATAGGTCCGGCGCTCCTGGGCATTGACCTCGAGGCAGCGTGCAAGAGGTATGAGGAGAAGCATGGGGGCAAAAAAGAATCCGGCGGTCCCGGCACAGCCTGGTACCAGTTCGAGTTGCGCGCGTACCGGATATGGGCGGGCGGGCAGCTCGTAGGTAAGACGGTGCAGCAAGCCGAGGCGCTCCTTCCCGAGCATCGGGTGTTCATCCAGCGGATACGCCGTGGCGAAACCATCATGGATGCGACGGCTGATATCGTATTTCGCGAAGGAGATATCGTGGCGCTGGCTGGCCGACGCGAAGTTTTGGTGAATTTGATCGGCTCTGCTGCGGAGGAGGTCAACGACCGTGAACTGCTGGCGGTGCCGGTCGAAGGCGTCGACGTCTATGTCACCAATAAAGAGGTCGACGGAAAAACGTTGGCTGAGCTGGCCAGTTTGCCAGCCTCGCGCGGCGTGTTCCTGCGAAAGATTGTCCGTGGAGCGACCGCAACCAATATTCCGATTATGGCGGACACACAGTTGCAGCGGGGGGATATCGTCACCATCGTCGGACGACCCCCGGACGTAGCGGCCGGCACCAAGATGTTGGGTCATCCGGATCGGGCGACCGATGTGGCGGACGTGGCCTTCATCGGTGCGGCAATCACGATCGGAGCCCTGCTTGGTGCCATGGTCTACAAGGCTGGTAGTGTGCCGCTTACGCTTTCCACTTCCGGCGGTGTCTTGATTGCCGGCCTCTTCTTCGGCTGGCTGCGTTCCGTGCGCCCGACCTTTGGTCGGATTCCGTCATCGACTGTCTGGTTCATGAACTCGGTCGGCCTGAACGTGTTCATCGCGGTGGTCGGACTTTCGTCCGGGCCAGGCTTTGTCGCTGGGCTGCAACAGCTTGGATTCAGCCTGTTTCTCTGGGGCGTCGCTGTCACGTCAGTGCCGCTGATATTGGCGATGTACGTTGGCAAATACGTGTTCCGGTTCGACGACGCCATTGTGCTCGGGTGTTGCTCTGGTGCACGCACCACTACGGCCTCGCTCGGCATGATCAATGATCGTGCCAGGAGTCAGATTCCCGGCCTAGGTTACACCGTCACCTATGCAGTTGGAAACACGCTGCTGACCGTCTGGGGCATGGTGCTCGTAATGCTGCTGACCTAGCGGCGAGAAATCTCCATGAGCACGTACCGGCAACGCCGTGCTCATCATCTTTCCCTTTATGACGACCCTGTCGACGGAATCTCGCAACATAAGAGGAGTGAGTCATGGCTGACATTATGACGCTACGGAAGTTTGAGGCTCTGAGTCCTTTCGAGATCAAGGACGAACTCATCAATCTCGCGAAGGCAACGTCCAGGACGACTCAATCCGCTTTCCTGAATGCCGGCCGGGGAAATCCCAATTGGATTGCCACCACGCCTCGCGAGGGATTTTTCCTGCTTGGACAGTTCGCAGTGACCGAGAGCAAGCGTGTGATGGAGCATGCTGCCGGCATCGGTGGAATGCCGCAGGCCAGTGGCATTGCCGGCCGGTTCGAGGCCTGGCTCGATAAGCATTCGAATATGCCGGGAGCCAGTTTCCTCTCCGCGATGACGGCGTTTGCCGTCAAGAAGTTCGGTTTTGAGGGCGACGCTTTCGTCCACGAACTCGTCGACTCGATCATCGGTGACAATTACCCGGTCCCGGATCGAATGCTGGTCCACAACGAACGGATTGTGCACGAATATCTGATGTGGGCGATGTGCGGTCGGCCTCGGCCGCCCGGCAAGTTTGATCTTTACGCGGTCGAAGGCGGAACGGCCGCGATGTGCTATATCTTCAAATCGTTGAAGGCCAACCGGCTATTGCACCCCGGTGACACGATTGCGCTCGGCACGCCGATCTTCACGCCTTATCTCGAGATGACGCACCTCGAGGACTACGACCTCAAGGTCGTGCACGTCAGAGCTCCCCAGGAGAACCGCTTCCAATACACCGACGAGGAAATCAGGAAGCTGGAGGATCCGAAGATCAAGGCCTTCTTTGTCGTCAATCCCGGCAATCCAACCGGAATGGCGATAAGCAAGGAAACCATCGGCAAGATCACAACACTGGTGAAGACCAAGCGTCCCGATCTGATGTTGCTGACCGACGACGTTTACGGAACCTTCGTCGATGATTTCCGCTCTCTGCTCGGCGAATTGCCGCAGAACACGATCGGCGTCTATTCCTACTCGAAGTACTTTGGCTGCACCGGCTGGCGGCTCGGTGTTATCGCGGTGCACGAGGACAACATTTTCGACAAGATGATCGCCAAGCTCCCGGCCGCCGACGTCAAAGCACTCGACAAGCGCTACGGCGCATTGACGCTGGAACCGCGCAAGATCAAGTTCATCGATCGCATCGTCGCCGACAGCCGCGACGTGGCGCTGAATCACACCGCCGGACTGTCGCTGCCGCAGCAGGTAATGATGAGTCTGTTCTCGCTCTCCGAGATGATGGACACGGAGAAGCATTACCAGACGGCCTGCAAGGAGATCGTCAATCGGCGCATCTGGACGTTGATTGACAGCATCGGCCTTCAACTCACGGCAAATCCGAACTACGATGCCTACTACGGTTTGATCGATTTTGAGTTCTGGGCGCGGAAGAATATCGGCGACGAAGCGGTTGAATACCTGAAGAAGCACATCCATCCGCTCGATCTCGCCTTCCGCCTTGCCGAGGCATACGGAATCGTTCTCCTGAACGGCGGCGGTTTCGAAGCACCCAACTGGTCGCTTCGCGTGTCCCTGGCGAATCTGCCCGACGAAGCATACGAGCAAATCGGGCGAGGCGTACGCTTGATCGCCCGCGGCTACAGAGACATGTACGAAGCGTCAGAGGCCGTTCCCGCGAAGTGAACGAAGGAACGGGCGCGAATTAGAGTCCCAGAACAGGGTAGTCGCTTGAGGAAATGGAAATGTTTCAACGGAGAGAAGTATGAGAAAGCGTTCAACACGAATTATTCATCTGGCTTTGGTAGGGCTGCTCATGTCGGGTATGGCAACTTCCGCGCAGGCGGAGACCGGCGCCGTTCGCGTCGTCTTCACCAAGGGCGGTTTCATCATAGGTGTCGGCGGCGGCCACGGCGTGCTCACGTTTCGCGGCCGTCACTATCCATTCAGGGTATCCGGCATGAGCATCGGTGCCACAATCGGAGCCTCAACCACCAACTTGGTTGGGCATGCCTTGAACATCCGCAGCCCGGGCGACATTGCGGGCAACTACAGCGCCATCGGCGCTGGTGGCGCCTTGGCTGCCGGCGCTGGCGGCGTGCAACTGCAAAACGAGAGAGGGGTCATCCTGCAGCTGCATGGCGCCAAGGTCGGCGTTGAGCTGTCCGCTGCGGTGGGCGGCGTGCAAATCGCACTTGAGTGATTCTGCCTCGTTGAGATGCGGACAACGCGTCGAACGAGACGGAGCGTCGGGAACGGACTCGTCCAACGTGTTGCGGTGGCGCCAGTGATGGTCGGCGCAAAACTATTCTCGCGGTCGGTCGGCGCCGCCAGCGGGTCCACGGACCACGTCAGCAGCGATCGGTTCGGCAAAGTAGGCCATCATATCGGCAATAGTTCGACCAGCAATTGGTTCTCTCGATTGGTCGCCCAGGTTCGGCCTCAAGCTCAAGGGTCTTAAGGAGAAAATGGTGAGGAAAGATCGCACACGAACCATGCTGGTGGCCCTGCTCGGATTGTTCTCATCGGCAGGCTTGCCGACCCCGACACGGGCTGAAACGGGGACAGTGAGCGTCGTATTCACCAAGGCCGGCTTTGTCGTCGGCGTCGGCGGCGGTCGGGGCGTGTTGAACTTTCACGGAAAGAATTATCCCTTCACGGTAAGAGGCGCGAGCCTCGGCGCGACCATTGGCGCGTCGACCACCAAGCTGGTTGGCAAGGCACTGCATCTGAAGGGCTACCGCGACATTGAAGGCACCTACAGCGCACTCGGCGCTGGCGGCGCTTTCGCGGCCGGTGCCGGCGGCGTTCGGCTGCAGAACGCCAGCGGCGTTATCCTTCAGTTAGCCGGCGCAAAAGTCGGTGTGGAGTTGTCGGCCAGCCTGGCCGGCGTCACCATCATGATGGATTGAAGCGATAGGTGCCGGGAGACACCGACATACGTCTCCGGCTCCGCGCTGCCGTGTTCGGATATCTCGCAATGATCCTGGCGCAATAGAGGAATTGCTAGTCGCTTTCCGTCATTCTAACGTTGAAGGAGAAGGCAGTGAGAAAGTATCCAACACGATTTATTCTAGCGGTCTGTATGGGACTCGTAGCGTCGATAGGACAAACGACACCGTCAAAGGCGGAAACAGGTTCGATTCTCGTCGTTTTCACCAAGGTCGGATTCGTTGTGGGTGCCGGCAGCGGTCGTGGAGTCCTTGCCTTCCGTGGGCACGAGTATCCCTTCTGGGTTTCCGGTATGAGCATCGGAGCCACGATCGGTGGGTCGACGAGCAAACTCGTTGGGAGGGCACTATATCTGCGGAGCCCCTATGACATCGCTGGTACCTACGCTGCCATCGGGGCGGGCGGCGCGCTGGCAGCCGGCGCCGGCGGGATATATCTGCAAAACGCAAAAGGCGTGGTCCTGCAGCTTAAAGGCGTTAAAGTGGGCATGGAACTGTCAGCGGCAGTGAGCGGGATTGAGATCACCTTGAAGTGACGCCTGTCCAAGTCGTCCCGGGACTGCGCGCCGCTCCTGGCGTGAGGTTTCATGCCACCGGAATCGGAAGTTGCTAGTATCGCTCCGCGACGAACTTCATGCCGCGCAGTGTTGCCTGATCATTGTAGCGGCATTTACCCGAGCGCCTCGGCAGCTTGATGTTGCCGCGGAGCACCTGCTTGTACGGAATGCTCTTGAGCAGGTGCGAAAGACAGTTCAGGCGGGCGCGTCGTTTGTCGTCCGAGCGAATGATGTGCCAGGGGGCATGCGCCGAGTCTGTCGCCTTGAGCATCAGGTCGCGTGCCCGCGAATAAGCGTACCAGCGCCGGTAGGACTCCGTGTCCATCGGGCTCAGCTTCCATTGCCGCAGCGGATCCTCGATGCGGGCTTTGAACCGGCGTTCCTGCTCATCCATCCCGACTTCCAGCCACAGCTTGATCAGGATGATCCCGCCGTCGACAACGTATTTCTCGACCTGCGGGCAAAGCGAAAGGAAACGCTTGTGCTCGGCCGGAGTGCAAAAACCCATGACGTATTCCACACCGGCGCGATTGTACCAGCTGCGATCGAAGATCACGATTTCGCCCGCAGCCGGGAAATGCAGCATGTAGCGCTGGAGGAACATTTGGGTTTTTTCGCGATCGGAAGGAGCGGGTAGGGCCACAACCCGAAAGACGCGCGGGCTGACTTTCTCAGTCAAGGCCTTGATGGTGCCTCCCTTGCCCGCCGCATCCCTGCCTTCGAACAGGATGATCACCCGCAATTTTTGCGACTTCACCCATTCCTGGAGATGGCAAAGCTGGACCTGGAGCTTTCGCAACTCCTTCTCATAGGCCTTGCGCTTCATCCTGGGCGCGGATGCTTGATCTAATGCCATGTGAAGTCGCCTTGCCGCTTCGGTGGCGCGCAAGCCATTGGAAGACGATCAGTCTCCCCAGCTTAGTGTAATGCCGATGTCGCCGGGAACACCGCCCGGAAAATCGATGATTTGATAGCGGATGCGATAACCGCGCGGCTGCAGATAGTCGGCCCAGAGCTGGAAGATCTCCTTCGCTATTCCTGTCAGCGTCTTCTCCCAGCCCGCTTCCTGCTGGTTGATAGCGCGGCCTTTATCGATGCAAAGGGAATTCGGAAACCGGTAGACCTGAACCTCGGTCAAACCGTTCCGAACCGCGCGCTGAATGACGGTTGACGCGAGTTTGACCTTTTCATCCTCGGAAAGGCCGGACGGCTTGCTGAGCTTGTCGATCAGCTTTTTCTTCTCAGCTTCGGCGACCGCCAGGTGGCGCGCAAACTCATCCGCCTTTTCGGCTTCCTTGAGGGCCGCCTGTCGCTGGATTTCCTTTGCCGTCGGCAGCAGATCGTCGATCTTTTCGGGCATGGCAGTGCTCCTGAATGACGTTTGGCCATGAACAGCTAAGGCCGGCAGGTTTTGCGGAGGTTTGATTCAGATCAAGCCGCGAAAAACGCGCGCTCGACCCGTCATATCGCGCAGCGGACCACGGCGTGGCGCGACATGACAAGCTTGATCTAAATCAAAGCTGCTCGCAACCGCGTGCGGATTGATGGGCTAGAAACCCGGGTTTGCCCCGCCATCGGAGAGGAGATCGCTCGTGACAGTTTCACCAAATCCGGCGGCGACAACGCATCTTCCGTTTTTCATAACGGCGCCGGGCGATACCGACGTTCTTTTCAACATCATGGTGGTGTTCGTCGTTGCGAGCATTGTCCTAACGGGGGTCATATTCCTGACGATCCATTCGCTGCCGGAGCGAATGGCGCACAAGTCAAAGAAGATTCAGCTCGATATCGTAGCTGTGCTCTGTCTGCTTGCCCTCTTCACGCACGAGCACGCCTTCTGGTTCGCCGCCCTGCTGCTTGCGTTCATCGATATTCCCGACTTCCTCACGCCCTTCACGCGGATCGCGACTTCTGTAGAAACCATTGCCGGGCAGGAAGCCGGTAGCGGGTCTGCCGATCAATCCGGCTCAAGTCCGCCAAAGGATGTGATCGCCGAGAAACCACGTCAGGATCGCAAGGGGTCTGTCCATGCTTGAACTGATGCTGTGCTCAATGCTGACGCTGCTCCCGGATTATCTATTCCGGCGCTATGTGCAAGGCAGACGTATCGGTCATGAAATCACGCTGTTCTCGGTGTGGTACGAGCTCCGCTGGGGCATTACGACTTGCCTGATCCTGACTATCCTGCTCATCACGGTGGTGCTGTACAACCATCCGTCCTCCACCAACGTCACCTCCCTGTTTCGGACCATCTCGATCTATTCCGAGATCGGCGGCCGGGTATCGGAGGTTTATGTCGGCTATAACGAAAGGGTGAAAAAGGGCGATCGTCTGTTCAAGATGGATAGTTCGCGACAGGAAGCCGCGCTCCAGACCTCCCGCGCGCGTATCGCTGAAGTAGAAGCCTCGATGATGACGGCCAAGGCTGACGTCTTGACGAGCGAGGGCAAGCTTCAGGAGGCGAAGGGGGCCTACGAACAGGCGGCTGACGAACTTCGAACCAAGACGATATTGCAGCAGCGCAATTCCGACATCGTTGCCGCGCGCGAGATTGAAAAACTTCAGACGCTCGTGGCGACACGGCAGGCTGCCGTAGACTCCGCGGCTGCCGCAAAGCAATCGACGGAAACGCGCATTACGTCGGTTCTCCCTGCGCAAAAGGCCAGCGCGGAGGCCGACCTTGCCGCCGCTCAGGTCGAGCTGGACAAAATGACCATCTATGCCGGTGTCGACGGGAGGGTAGACCAGTTCGTCCTGCGGGTCGGGAACATCGTGCAGCCGGCGCCCGTTACCAGGGCAGCGGGCATCCTGATCCCGGATGCCGCGGGCGAGGACAGGCTGTTTGCAGGATTCAACCAGATCGAGGCGCAGATCATCAAGGTCGGCATGATCGCCGAGGCCACTTGCATCAGCAAGCCGATGACCGTTATTCCCCTTGTGGTCACGAGGGTACAGGATGTCATCGCCGCCGGTCAAATCCTAGAAACGAACCAGCTGACCGAGCTGCAAAAGATCGGCCCGCCGGGCACGGTCCTGGTTTCACTGGAACCTCTCTACACCGGAGTACTGGATGCCGTCCCGCCGGGAAGCAGCTGTATCGCGAACGTCTACTCCAACAACCATGAACTGCTGGCATCTAACGATACTCCCTCGTTGACGAGAATCTATCTGCATATCGTCGACACTGTCGCCCTCGTGCATGCGCTGGTCCTTCGGCTGCAGGCGATAGTTTTGCCGCTGAAGGCGCTGGTCTTCGGAGGTCACTAGATACCGGAAGGTACTTGTGACGGAGATATCTTTTCGTGCGTCCAGTTCCAGATTTCAATTTTCAGAGGAGGCCAAATGCCCAAAGTGCTTCGACTGCCGGGGGCCGCTGCAATGCTGTTCAGCTTGGGCATCGTGCTGCCGGCCCAGGCTGACGCGTTCGAATTGACGGGAGCGTGGGCATCGCAAGCCGACCTTTGCAAGCTAGTGTTCACGAAGAAAGGCAATCAAGTCGCCTTTGCCGAGTTTTCCGATCTCTTTGGCTCAGGCTTCATCATTGATGGAATCCGGATAAGGGGAAAGAGCGCCCGGTGCACCATCAAGTCGAAAAAGCAGGAAGGCGATGATCTGGAACTATCCGCGGCTTGCGCAACCAGCATCATGAACCAGAGCGTCCATTTCAGCCTGAAAGTCATCGATGACAACACTGTGTCCAGGCTGTTTCCGGAGATTCCAGGAATGACGCTCAAATATTCCCGGTGTTCGATCTAGCGGGATGCTGAATTGCGGGTCGTAGCGCGGCTTGATTCAGGTCAATGTGTATGAGGCTGATGCAGCTCGAGATGCCATTATCGACAATGGAGGAGCCACATGGACCCGGGAAAAGCCCTTCGAGCATTGACCCGAACTTCGGCAGCAGCCGTGTCGGTTGCCATTCTCGTCACGACAGCCAGCCAAACCGCGCGAGCAGACGATGCCGCGCAGATCCTCAAAGCGATGACAGACTATACGGGCGCGCAGAAATCAATTTCGGCAGCATTCGACAGCGATATCGAGGTCATCACATCGGAGCTTCAGAAAATCCAGTTCACCAGTTCCGGGCAGATGAGCCTCAATAGGCCTGACAAGCTGCGGATCAGGCGCACTGGCGGCTATGCCGACGTCGAGCTGATCTATGACGGCAAGACGCTTTCGCTTTATGGCAATAATGCCAAGGCCTATGTTCAGGCGGACGCAGCTGGAACGATTGATCAGGTCATCGATACGGTTCAGGCGAAGACGGGCGCGGCGATGCCGGGCACGGATTTGCTTCTGAGTAATTCGTACGACGAGTTGATGACGAACGTCATAGACGCCGAGCATATCGGTCTGGGCGTCGTCGATGGAGTCGAATGCGAGCATCTCGCATTTCGCGGAATCGACACAGACTGGCAGATATGGATCGAGACGGGGGCGCGTCCGGTTCCACGCAAATACGTCATCACCAGCAAGACGATGGCTGGCGCGCCGCAATACACGCTGAAGATCAAGGACAGGAAGACGGACGCGATCGCGGATGCGGATGCATTCGTGTTCAAGCCGCCGGCTGGCGCGACCAAAGCAAACCTGGACTCAAGTGCGATGGTGGAATTCGACGAACTTCCGCCCGGCATACCTGCAGGAGGCAAGAAATGACGATATCATCACGCAAAACGATCTTGCTGATCGCAACTGCTGCCAGTTTTGCCGGAGGATTGCTCTGGAGCGGCAACAGGATCACCGACGGTGGATTTGTCTCAGGAGCAGAGGCTCGCGTCGGACGACCGCTGACGCCCATGAGCTACGCGGGCGTCGCCCGCAGGACGACTCGTCGGGCCGTCGTAGGTGGCGCGGTCGTCGGCGGCGCGGTTGCGGCTGGTGCTTATGCAGCGCCGCCCTGCGCGCAGGTCGTTGATGCCTACGGTCGGATCTATACGCAATGCTGAGCCAACAGCCGGTCCAGCCGTTCCCTGCGGTTGCGTGCCGGAGTGGCACGCAACCATCATCACATGGTCCCGCTGATCTCGGCTGGACCGGACAGCAGCGCAACGCGATTTGGACGCGCCAGAAGAGGGAATGGGAACTATCACGTCACCTCGACAGCGCCGTTGTCGCGCAAGACCTGAAAGCATCTGGAAAGGAGAGCAGATGACTGCCGATAGCAAATCGCGCTTTTCCGTGGCGCTGCTCCTCGGCTTCTTCTTGACGTCATCAGAGGATGTCGGCGCTCTCGAACTAACGGGAGCCTGGGCCGCAAGCGCCGATCAGTGCGGCAAGGTATTCACCAGGAAAGGACGCGCCAACGCGATTGCGTTCACCGAACTGTCCGAACGTCATGGCGGCGGCTTCGTTATCGAGGCGAGCCGTATCAGGGGCAAGTTCACTACCTGCACGATCAAGGCGAGGAAAGACGATGGTCAGACGTTAAATCTCATCGCCGGGTGCACGACGGACATTATCCTCTCGAACGTCCAGTTCAGCCTGAAGGTGCTCGACGAGAACAGCATTGCGCGGCAGTTTCCGGGTATGGAAGGATCCGAAGTCAAATATTTCCGGTGTCCGATCTAGTACCGCCGATCTGCAGTTCGAACCACAAGCGGCGAGCCCTCCCACGCGAACTTCAGATCGGAAAGCGGTACCAGTCGTGTTCTTCACGGCGAGCGTCGCATTTGGCGGGCGGATCATCCTACGAATATCAATATCGGGTGCCGCGTCTCCATCCGTTATGCCGCAGGCGGGTTTTTGGATGTCCCCTTAAGATGGCGAGTTGCCGCTCTCAAACGCTGTAGCTCCTCGTCGGTCGTCCTGAGTTTCTCGTCAAGCAGCATGGTCTTCGATTTTTTGGGCGCATCGTTGCTCCGCAGCTTATCGAGTACTTTGCCGACGGATAGTTTGGTAATCTCGGCCATCGTGAACTCCTGAGAAAGTTCATCACGGCAGCGACGTCAAGCCGGTTCGATTTTGTCCGGAAAGTTGCCTTCGAAATCACCAACCGTAGTCGCCACGGTGGTAGCCGTCGTAGGGCACGCAATCTTCGTCGTCGTACTCGCCATCGTAACCCGCGTCGCCACGGTATGGGTAGCCACCGCCATAGTAGCCACCGCGGTAGTAGCCGCCGCCGCCGATTGCACCTGTCGCCGCTGCGCCCCATCCCCAGCCAGGGCCGCCGTAATGCAAGCCGCGTCCGCCCCAGCCTCGGTAACCCAAGTCGTGTTCGCCCCAGCCGCGTCCGCCCCAGCCGTCGCCACCCCAACGCACCTCCGTCGCACTGTGAGGCGCCAGGGATTTCATCGCCGCGATATTAGTCGGCAAGGGGGCCGCCAGACCGCTAGCTCCGGCAAACAGGGTGACGCCGACGGCCAGAAATGCTGCGCGTGTGAAGGTCAAGGTACTCATCATCTCCTCCCTGTTTGGCCGGTAAGGCTCCTGGACTGCTGAGGGCGCGGATTTGATAACCTCATTCGGCGGAGCAGGAACAATTCACTGGCAATGATTTCATCGTGAGATGACATCATCCGGTTCGGGCACTTTCTTGATCTAGATCAAGATGCGCCACGGACAGGGTGCGCGCCCACCGGTGGCCGCGATACCTAACCGAATTGCAGAGCCAGATGGACCGCTCTGACGGCCAAACCAGACACGCCCGAATGCCGGGGTGCGGCGCGGGCTGAGCTTGGTCCGCGCCTCAACTGTTCTTATTAACGATCTGAAGTCCGCTCGCATTTAACTCCAGCATGATCACGTTAGTAAGGTGAGCGCATTCTTCTGGCCGAATCTAGTTATTGCTCCAGTGCGGGTCGTCTTCCCTAGGATACTTGACGAAGGCGGCATTAATTGCTGCCTTGAAAATTTCTATAGGATCCTTTGTCATTCGGAACCCCTGATTGCGCGCGGCACCTGCGGCCATCGCGAGATTTGCGTGGTAGCGCCGACAATCGCTAGACAGCTTCGTCGATTCGCCCCCGACTCCTTAATAGCGGCAGACATACCTTCCATTCACCAGCACCCGCACGCAGCCCGCGGCCGCCCCACCTACCACCGCTCCACCTACGACAGCCCGCCGCGTCGTTCGACGTGCAACGCCTGCGACGCTCGCGGGTGTCAACGGTCGTCCCACCCGCGCGTGCGCGCTGCCAACGGAAAATGAGATGCCTTCGCTTGACCAGTCCACCGATCCGGCGCCGCACGCAACGACGGCAACTACCAACAACGCTCGTTTCAAGCTGATGTGTTTCATGACAATCTCCTTCTTTGAGCAACTATGATGTTCGACGAATAGCCTTGCTCTTTATTGATCTGCGTCAACGAATGACCGTCGCCATCACTAGAGCGCGATGAAACGTCGTCGCGCTCTACCTTATTGTTTGCGCATGATCTTTTCGGAAAACCGGTGCCCACTTTTCCGGATCACGCTCTGGCGCCTGTGGCGAAAGCTGGCCTCTTGATCGCGTTGTGTGCAGCGCGGGCGGCATAGTTGCCCAGCAAGAGGCGCTGGACGACGCCGGGGCTTGGTTTCGCCGGAGATTGGGGAAATCAGGTAACGCGCTGCGACCAGGGGCCGAGAACGAGCTGCGTTGCCGCAAAGCGGCGCGCCGACAGCTCGAGCCAGCAAACTTTCATTGATCTCGATCAAGCAACCCCAGTCTCATAGGCACAAGGCTGATCGTATCCACACCGATGGAGGTTGTGATGTTTAGCCGCGGCCAAGCCCTGCTTGCAGTTGCTCTCCTTGTCGCGACGCAGGTCGCCGCGGCCGGACAAGCGGCGGATGCCCCGATCAATCCGCCCGCTCAGTCTCGGCCGGAGCCGGTCGCACCGTTGCTCAAGCCGGAGCAGCTTGATGCACTGGTGGCGCCGATCGCGCTCTATCCAGATATGTTGCTCGCCAACGTGCTGGCCGCATCGACCTATCCGCTGGAAGTGGTGCAGGCCGACCGCTGGCTCACCGCGCGGAAAAATCTGAAAGGCGATCAGCTCAAGAGCGAACTGGACCAGCAGTCATGGGATGAGAGCGTCAAGGCATTGTCCAGCACGGCGTCGGTGCTGTCGATGATGAGCGAAAAGCTCGACTGGACCAAAGGCCTGGGAGATGCGGTGCTCGCGCAGCAGACGGACGTGATGGATGCGATCCAGAGGCTGCGGTCAAAAGCACAGGCCAATAACAAGCTGACCACGACGAAACAGCAGAAGGTGAGCGTTCAGCAGCAGGAGACCAAGCAGGTGATCACGATCGAGCCTGCCGTTCCAGATGAGATCTACGTTCCGTACTATGATCCCGCGGTGGTCTATGGGACGTGGCCTTATGCGGATTATCCGCCTTATTATTTCGCAGCTCCACCCTATATCGGTGCGGGCATGGTCGCGGCCGGCATCGCGTTCGGGGCTGGCTTTGCCATCGCACGCTGGGGCAACTACTGGGGCGGCGGCTGCAACTGGGGCAACAACAATTTCTTCATCAACCGTTCGAACACCATCAATAACATCGGCAACAACTGGCAGCACAATCCGGCGCACCGTCAGGGCGTCAAATACGCCAATGCCAACGTCGCACAGCGCTTCGGCAACAACGATCTCAGGGCAGGCGCTGGAAACCGAATGGATTACCGTGGCCGGGATGGCCAGCAGGTGGTCCGCCCGGGACAGGATCGTCCGGGTGCGGGCGATCGGACTGGAGATCGCGACGGTGATCGCCGCGGGGATCGTGCGGGCACGCGTGACCGTCCGGGGGGCGATCGTGCTGGTGCCGGAAGCGATCGAGGCAAGCGTCCGAACACTGCCGACCGTAGCAAAGGCGGCGGTGACCGCGCCAAGGCGGCCAATCGCGGCGCTGGGTCCGCTGCGGGCAAGCGGGGTGGGAGTGACAGTGCCCTCCGCAACATTTCGTCGGGCAAGGCAGCCAGCCTGCAATCAGCGCGCGGTCAGGCAAGCCTTGGTGGACGGGGCGGTGGCCCTGCGGGCGGCGGCGGCTTTGCTAGCCGGGGAGGCGGCGGAGGCGGAGGTTTCCATGGCGGCGGAGGTGGTGGGCGTGGCGGCGGCGGCGGGGGTGGCCGGCGTTCCGATCTTGCGCTGAAGCATGACGTCGTCCTTCTCGGCTATCTCAACAACGGCCTCGGCTATTACCGTTTCAGCTATCTCGGAAGCAGTAAAGCTTATGTCGGCGTCATCGCGCAGGAAGTGCAGACGCTGATCCCTGAGGCGGTGAAACGCGGCCGCGACGGCTACCTCAAGGTCTATTATCACAAACTTGGGCTGATGTTCCGTACTTACCGCGATTGGCTCGCCGATGGCGCGCAGATCCTCACAGGGTCGGGAGAATGACGATGATCATGCTTCATTCGATCCACCATCATCGCAGCAGGCGTTTTGGACTGGCGGTGGTTGCAACCATGCTCTTTATGCTGACGACGTCTGCGAACGCGCAGCAGTCCTTCACAACGCCAGAGGAAGCGGCCGGCGCGCTTGCTGTCGCCGTTAGATCCGGAGCCCCGAGGGATATCCTCAAAGTGCTTGGCTTTTGGAGTGCGGATATCATTTCTTCTGGCGACGATGTCGCTGACGCCGAGGCACGCCAGCGGTTTACTGGCGCCTACGATGCCAAGCATGCGATCAGGCTCGAAGGTGACAAGAAGGCCGTGATCATCCTCGGTACCGATGATTTTCCATTTCCGATTCCGCTGATGCGGAAGAAGGCTGGCTGGGAGTTTGATACCGCGGCCGGCCGCCTCGAACTCCTGTATCGGCGCATCGGGCGCAACGAACTGGACGCGATCCAGACCTGTCTTGCCTATGTCGACGCGCAGAACGAATATGCCGAGAAGGACCGGACCGGAGAGGGTGCTGGTGTCTATGCCCAGCGCATCGTCAGCGCTTCCGGGAAGAAGAACGGTCTCTACTGGCCGTCGTCGGATGGAGGCCAGAGCCCTCTTGGCGAACTGGCCGCGCGGGCCTCGGCCGAAGGATACGAGGTCGGCTCGGGTCCTGCGCCGTATCATGGCTATTATTACCGGATTTTGAAGCAGCAGGGCCCGAACGCAGCGGGCGGCACACTCAACTATGTCGTCAAAGGCAAGATGATCGGTGGTTTCGCGCTGGTCGCCTATCCCGCCGAGTACGGCAATTCTGGTGTCATGACCTTCCTGGTCAATCATACCGGCACGGTCTACCAGAAGGATCTCGGCAACAACACGTTGAGGCTCGTGACGCACATGACTTGGTTCGATCCTGACCAGACCTGGAAGAAGGTCGACACGAAGATCCCGTGAAAGGAACACTGGCAATTCGTACGAGTCTCGGGACCGACGGGAGCATCGATGCAGAATTCCCTGATGCGTGCCGGCTATCTCTTGACTGCGTTGATCATCGCAGGAGGTCCGACCGATGTGGCCGCCACGCCGTTAAGCCCATTCCGTTACGAAGCGCAGGCGCAACGGCATTGCCCTCACGACGCCGTAGTCTGGCTGGATTTTAGGAAAGAGATTTACTATTTCAAAAAACAGAGGCGATACGGGCAGGGCAGCACTGGAAGTTTTGTCTGTCAGGGCGAGGCGCGCAGCAACGGCTTCCGTCGCTCGATGCTTGGGCTTCGTTAGCACCCATGACCAATTTGCAAGGCCATTAAGGCGCCGAAACACAGAGCATCAGCGTTTCGCACGCCCGCGAGGCAGCGACGAGCGTTGCAGCAATCTGTCCCGTTCCGAGCGTCAACGTTGCCCGACGGCGCGATCGAGAAAGCCTCGCCGGTTCTACGGATCAGTGGAGCTCGATATGGTGCGGCCGGTAAAGGCCTTCGACGCTGTCTTAAATGCCATCGTCATGGAACTCCAGCGAACCCACGAAGCCAGGGTGAAGCTGACGTTGGAGATCGAGGCGGTGCCTGAAGAAGGTTTCTCTGACAACGACGTAAGCGTGGTGAGGCACAACGCTCGGCAGCTCAAGTTCAAACCCGAGTCCACCGGCTTTGAAGATTGAGATTCGGTGGCGCCTTCCGCTTGTACCAGCAGATCATCATTTTTGAGACGTAAGCGTCTTCGGGGGCTAAATTCATAATGGCCGGATCAACCTTTCAGACTAATCCTATCGATTTGAACAAACTGCTTGATGACTGCCATCGGGGTATCATTCAGCTGCCAGACTTTCAGCGCAGTTGGGTATGGGACGAAGATCGCATCAAAAGCTTGATTGCCTCGGTTTCGCGGGCGTTCCCGGTAGGTGCGTTGATGTCGCTTGACACTGGTGGACCGGTCAATTTTAAACCGAGACCTGTGGAAGGTGCGCCGGCAGACGCGAAGGGTGTTTCACCCCAATCGCTTTTGCTTGACGGTCAGCAACGCATGACGTCGCTTTATCAGGTCACGTTACGCGCGAAAGTGGTCGAAACCATTACGCCCAAGAAGAAGAAGGTGAAGCGCTGGTTTTATATCGACATTCGGAAGGCGCTCGATGAATCGACAGATCGCGAAGAGGCGATTGTTGGGCTTCCTGAAGATAAAATTGAAAAACAGCGGCAAGCTTGATCTGCGCCTGCTCGAATGTGAGGACAGCGAAGACTGCGTGCAGCGGTGGAATTTGGTTAAATAGGATTGGTTTTAATCTGTTTGTTGCAGATGCCCCTCGGGGCATTTGCTGCTTTACAAAGGATTTGACTATCTTCGTAGGGCCATTTTTTAAACTTATGCTCAAGAAACTTCCGCCGGCATTCAAGAATTTCTACGTTGTAACCGGTCTTTGCTTTTTGGTCTGGATGACTTTCCTCGACTCAAATGATTTCATTTCGCGTTTTAAGATGGGGGCCAAACGCCGCGCCCTGCAAAGCGAGAAAGAATACTACCAGGAGAAGATCGCCGGCGTAGAAGAAGACCGGAAAGAATTAATGACCAACAAGGAACTCCTGGAGAAGTTTGCCCGTGAAAAATACCTGATGAAAAAGGAGAAGGAGGATGTGTTTATAATTCAGGAAGACTAATTCTAAAATAAGATGAAAATTTTCAGCCTGGCGTTCATAGCCCTGGTGCTCAGCTTCACGATGGCATCGGCGCAATTCAGAAACGATTACAACCAAAAGCCTCAGCCAAGGCAGCAGCAAGGCAACAGTTCATCACGGGAACTTCCCAAGTTTTATTTTGGCGGTGGCGGCGGACTCGGATTTGGGACGGGCTATAATTACTACTCCCTGTTTCCCATAGCGGGCTATCGCGTGACAGATGCCTTTTCTGTGGGAACTGGCTTTACGTATCAGCGCTACAATTACACGCAGCCTTATTCGTATTCTTTTACGCAGTATGGCTTAACTCCCTTTTTGCGCTATAATTTCAATCCTTTGTTTGTCCAGACA
>Ga0137418_10001490_pt1 | contig 21578 bp, 15 predicted proteins | sample CZODoug3_1_2_16f_FD_122242 | JGI IMG/M metagenome (GOLD analysis project Ga0137418, IMG submission 122242) | Vadose zone soil fungal communities from Angelo Coast Range Reserve, California, USA - CZODoug3_1_2_16fungal (Hybrid Assembly) | ecosystem: Environmental > Terrestrial > Soil > Vadose...
CAACCAGGGCTGGGCGATGGCGGCCGAGAGGCTCGCCGCGATCGAGGTCCCGAAGCGCGGCGAGTACTGCCGGGTGATCGCGACGGAGTTCAACCGCATCCAGAGCCACCTCCTCTCCGTCGGCTCCATGGCGATGGACATCGGGGCCTACACGCCCTTCACGCACGCGCTCCGCGAGCGGGAGTACATCAACGACCTGATCGAGGAGCTCTGCGGCGCGCGCCTCACCTTCAACTACATGCGGATCGGCGGGGTGGCGTGGGACGTGCCTCCGGCCTGGCGCGAGAAGGCGCTCGCCTACGTCCAGCGCTTCGAGCCGCTGATCGACGAGTTCAACGACCTGATCTCCTACAACCGCATCTACACGGAGCGGCTCGCCAACGTCGCGGTGGTGACCGCGGAGGACGCCATCGACTACAACCTGGTCGGGCCGAACCTCCGTGGCTCGGGCGTCCGGTACGATGTCCGTCGCGACGAGCCGTACTCCGTCTATCCCGAGCTCGATTTCGAGATCCCCGTCGGCCGGGGCGAGATGGGGAGGGTGGGCGACTGCTTCGACCGCTACATCGTCCGCATCCGGGAGATGAAGGAGTGCTGCAGGATCCTCCGCCAGTGCCTGCAGCAACTCCCCCCGGGTCCGGTGATCACCAAGGTGGCGCGCAACTTCAAGCCGCCTCCCGGGGACTGCTACGTCCGCGTCGAAAGCGCCCGCGGCGACATGGGCTGGTACGTGGTGAGCGACGGCACGGCGTTCCCCTATCGCTGCAAGATTCGCACGGGCTCGTTCGCCGCCATCAGCATCGTCCAGAAGGTGAGTCGGAACCTCATGATCGCGGACCTGATCGCGGTGATCGCGAGCCTCGACCTCGTGGCGCCCGAGATCGATCGCTAGCGCGATGCAGGAGCTGGTCGACAAGTTCGGGCAAAAGGAGCCCTGTTTCTCCATCATGAGCAGCCAAAGCTATGTGCTGGCCCATGAAAAATTCGGGGCCCAGGTAAAGCTCAGGTCTATGCGCTATGGGCAGTCGGTATACTACGGTCAGATCATTTGCCGCGCCGGTTCGGGCATCAAGAGCATCAAAGACCTGCAAGGAAAAAGCATCGCTTATACCGACGAGCTCTCCACGTCGGGCTACTTGTATCCGAAACAGATCCTGGACAAAAACAACATCAAACACGCCAAGGTGGTGTTTGCCAAAAAACACGATGAGGTAGTGCGCATGGTATACGAAGGCAAAGTAGACGCCGGCGCCGCCGAACTCCTCCGGGTACGGCAGGCCGAGCACGGTGAAATGGTCGCCCTCGACCCGCTCGAAAAGCTGGAGCCCCAAGCCTTCGAGCTGATAGCCGCCGACGCTGGCGGTGACCGACACGTTCGTCAAGGCTGACGGCGCAAACGCACGCCAAATCTCCGATGTGCCGTTCTGCGTGTTCGCTCGCACGACAAGCGCCCAGTTGAGTACGCCGCCCCGCCACACCCGTCACGATGGTGTTCGATCCACTCAAGTAATCCGCAGCGACAAACGCAAGAAGCAATTCATTACTTACCTTGGTTGAGAAAATGGCGAAGTGACGGAGTTGCTGGCGCTGACGTTGTCTCCTGGCGCTAAGAATGGGCGAAGGCTGGAACGAACTGAAGCGAGAACGCGCGCTCCCTCTGGTTGCTGCGGTTGCATTCCGCAGTGTCCGCGCCTATGATTTGCGCTAGTTTGACTCCCCAATCTATCTGTTCACGTCCAGTGAGTGCGTGTGCCGGGAGGTTTCGATGCTGGTGCCACCCAGGTTTAGCATCTCCCTTCTTCTTAGCGCATTGATTCTAAGTTACGGTTGCGCGCGCAACCAAGATTCCGGGCAACAGCGCGGACCCGGTCCACAATACTTTCTAATTTCAGTCAACATGCAAATCCCCTATTGGCAAACGGCCGGGGCCGGGTTCAAGAAGGCCGCTTCCGAATTACATGTCCGGGCGGAGGTGGCAGGGCCGAACAATTATGACCCTAAGGCTGAAAAGCAGGAATTCAGCCGGGTCGTAAAGTTGAAGCCTGCCGGGATTCTGGTCTCGCCCGCGGACCCGGAATTGATGAAGCCGGACATCGACGCAGCCATCGCGGCGGGAATCCCGGTCATTACCATCGATACGGATTCCTCCTCCAGCAAACGCCTCTCTTTCATCGGGACGGACAACTACGCAGCTGGAAGGATGGGGGGTGAGTTCATCGGGCAGGCTTTGAAGGGCAAGGGGAATGTCGTGTTTTTCACCTTGCCCGGGCAAACGAATCTTGACGGCCGATTTCGCGGTTATATGGAAATCTTGGCCGCCTTTACGCACATCACTGTTCAGAGCGTCGTGGACATCAAAGGGGATCCGCGGATTGCTTTCGACGAGGCCAAGAAGTTGATTGACTCAAAAACGAGCTCCGTGGATGCTTTTGTGTGCCTTGAGGCGTTAGCCTGCAAGGCGGTAGCTGAGGCGCTGAGCAGCGGTCATGCCAGCGACAGGGTCGTAATTGCCATGGACACAGACCCCGAAACCCTGGACTGGATTCGGAAGGGGCGAATCCAGGCCACCATTGCCCAAAGGCCCTTCACAATGGGATTTGTTGGTCTGAAGATGCTGGACGAACTGAACCGTTCCCACCCAGAGTCTCTGGATCGGGCCTGGGCCAAGGATCCATTCGCTCCTGTTCCCAGTTTTGTGGATACAGGTGTGATTTGGATTGACAAGCAGAATGTGGACGCCTTTATGCGGTCCCAAGGAGCACAGTGAAATTGGATGTAAACGCCCTGTAAGACTTTCGCGCAAGATAACCGGCGCCCAATTTGCGCGAGACAGAACCAAATTGCCGCGCAACCCGGGTTACTCCCAACGAAACACCTTCGCAGAAAGCGCGGTACATATGACAAAAACCACTGCCAGTGCCGCTACGTCGCCGACGTGCGCCGACCACGCGTCGCCGTTCCAGACTCCCTGAAGAAGCGCCACGGCATAGGTTAGCGGCAGCACTCGGGCCACCGCGCGGAGCACGGGCGGCAGCACTTCGACGGGCACGAAGAGTCCCGAGAAACCAATCATCGGGTACATAACGAAACCGCCGATGAGCTGCGCAAAACGCGCCGTGGGAACGATGCTGGCGATGAGAAAACCGATCGACAGGATGCTCCAAGTGCTGATCAACAGCGCGATCGTGAACGAGAACAATGGAGCATGAACGCCAACCGGATAGTAGCGTTTGCCGGCTAGGACCATCACGGCCAGCGTGGCCGCGGTGAGGATCAGCTTGACGATCACGTGGGCGGTAAGGATGGTCTGCGGGCGCAGCGGCGTGGCGCGGAGCCTCTTGAGGATGCCGCCTTCGCGGTAGATGGAGATAATCGTGACCAGCGAGATCACTGCGTTGATGGCAATCAAAAGCGATGCAAGAACCGGGAGACCCACGTGGATAAAATTGCTGGCGGCGAGTGTGGGCTGCTCGAGCCTGCTGCCGACAATCCGGCCCGCGCCGAGGAAAACCAGAACGGGGATAACGACGGCGCCGACCGCGCCCATCGGCTCGCGCATGAAGATCTTGATCTCAAGCCAAGTCAGTTTCCAAAGCCCACGCAGCATCATATTAGCGCCTACTCGCGAATCGAATGACCCGTCAGCTTGAGAAAGACGTCCTCAAGGTTGGGCAGAATCGTGCGGAAATCCGTGACCCGGATCCTGTTCTCGGACAAACAATGAATCACCTCGGTCACTAGGTCGTCACCCCGGCCGTGAATGGTGAATCGAAAGTCAGCGCAGTTCACCGCTTCAACTCCGGGGATCGCCCGAAAGCGTTCTTCAGCAACCGGGTCGTTCGTGGTGAGCACAACGGTTCGCTCAGGGCAGTGCCGCTTGACCAGCTTATCCGGACTGTCGATGTCGATGATCCGTCCATGCTCGATGATTGCTACCCGGTCGCACAACCGTTCGGCTTCCTCCATCAAATGAGTGGTCAAAAAGACCGTCTTGCCGCGCTCGCGGATGCCGCGCACCAGATCCCAGATTGCCCGCCGCGACTGCGGGTCCAGCCCGGTGGTCAGCTCGTCGAGAAACACCACTTCCGGGTCGTTGATCAGTGCCAGGGCAATAAACAGCCGTTGCTTCTGGCCTCCGGAGAGGTTCATAAACCATGCGTTCCGCTTATCCGTGAGGCCGAGCTGTTCGAGCAGGCGTTCGCCGTCGATCGCTTTCTTCGCGTAAAGTGAAGCCCACAGGTCTACCGCCTCCCACACTTTGATCCGCTTCTGCAACTGCGCCTGCTGAAGCTGAACGCCGATACGGTCCTGCAGCTTGTAGACTTGACGAAAGGGATCAAGGCCCAGAACCGAGATGCTGCCTCGGTCGGGCGTGCGCAGGCCTTCGATGCACTCCATCGTGGTGGTTTTTCCCGCGCCATTTGGCCCGATCAAGCCAAATATCTCGCCGTCGTTGACCTCGAACGACACCTCGTCGACAGCTACCGTTTTGCCGTAGGTCTTGCGGACTCCAGACACTTGAATAACAGGACGCATGCTAATTTGCAAAATCGTAGATTCGCTGAACCGGACGAAAGTTTATATCACAGACTTGGGGTAAGTCCTGCTGAAGGCGCTTTACTTATGCTCGTTCCCTTTGGTGCTCGCTGAGCTTTTGTTTGCTCAGCGGCCCACCATTTTCCGCAGATGTTCGGGGTACCGCGCCCCGTGCACCGCAATCTTAGATACCGCGCTTTCGATTTGGCGGAGATCATCGGGCGAAAGTTGCACGTTAGTGGCCGCGATGTTTTCCTCAAGCCGATGTAGCTTGGTCGTTCCAGGGATGGGCACGATCCACGGTCTCTGCGCCAGCAGCCAAGCGAGCGCGACCTGCGCAGGTGTGGCCTTCTTTTGTTCTGCGAGCTTGCCAAGCAGATCAACCACGGCCTGATTTGCCTTCCGTGCTTCTGGCGTAAAGCGAGGGACGATGTTCCGGAAATCGTTGCTATCGAATTTCGTATCTTCGTTGATCTTGCCAGTGAGGAAGCCCTTGCCCAGCGGGCTGAATGGCACGAATCCGATTCCCAGTTCCTCGAGCGTCGGTATCACTTCCGCTTCAGGTTCTCTGAACCACAACGAGTATTCGCTCTGGAGTGCAGTGACCGGCTGAACCGCATGTGCACGACGAATCGTTTGCACTCCAGCCTCAGAAAGGCCGAAGTGCTTTACCTTCCCTTGTTGGATCAAGTCCTTCACCGCTCCCGCAACGTCCTCGATCGGTACATCCAGGTCAACCCGGTGCTGATAGAACAAATCAATGACATCTGTCTTGAGCCGCTTGAGCGAGGCTTCCGCGACCTCCTTTATGTGCGCAGGCCGGCTGTCTAGCCCGGCCTGTTTGCCGGTGCTCGGATCAAGCTTGAATCCGAACTTGGTGGCGATTACCACTTGCTTACGGTAGGGAGCGAGAGCTTCACCCACAAGTTCTTCGTTCGTGAACGGGCCGTAGACTTCGGCTGTATCGAAGAAGGTGACGCCGCGTTCCACGGCTGCCCGGATGACCGAGATCATTTCCTGCTTGTCTCCCGCCGGGCCGTAGCCAAAGCTCATTCCCATGCAGCCCAGTCCGAGAGCCGAAACTTCCAAATTGCTTTTTCCAAGTTTGCGCTTCTGCATCGTTTCTCCTCGAGAAGTGTTGCACCGTTGGGTTCGAATCACTTCAGTTCAGCGATAAGTGCAAATACTGGGATCAACAATGAAAATCGTCACTTAGGTAGATCGTCGAAGCGAATGAGAATAGACCCATCCACTTCAGTGTCGCCAGCAACATATTTCCGCTGTACCTCCTGCTCGATGGCCTGGCGGTTCGCTCGGAATACCTCGAGTTTGTCCTTGCCGCCACCCTGAAAGTGCTCGTCCAGGGCCTCCCCGCTGATGACGCACCGCACGACCGCCTCGCCATCTTGCCCGTAGAAAAGGACAAGGTCGCGGCCGAAAACGAGACTTTCCATGGGCGCAGGAAAACTCAGGTCGTGCCGCTCCAGGCGCCACTGCACGCGGTGGTCGATAAAGTTTGCGAAGGGATGGATGTCCATTTCGATGCTGGCGCGGTCCAGGGCGCCCAGATAGGACTTGCGATCCCGGATGCGAATCACCGTCCAGGGATAACCGCCCGAAGCCAGCATGACATTCATCAGAAAGCGAGCCATGCGGCCGTTCCCGTCCGGGTACGGGTGGATATAGCCGAAAAGCCAGTGCCCCAACACCGCGCGCACCGCAGGCTCCGGCTCTTTTTCCAGAAGGTTGAAAAACGCCGGCATGGCGTCGCGCACCGCCTCCCATCTCGGTGGAACGTAGCGCGACCCGCGCAGAAACACCGGTATGTTCCGGTATCCGGCCAATGCTCCCGCTTCGAGCAGGCCAGCGGTGACGGAGGGCTGGAACAATTCGCGATACCAGTCGTTGTGCACGGCACGCACGAGGGCGGCGGCGTTTTCACCCGCGATCACTTTCTCCACTTCTTTTTTCACCAGCTGGAACGATTGCCAGTATCCCCGCGCCGCCAAGGCGTCGCGATTTCTGCGATCACCGGAGTCATGCGCGGGGTCCCAACCGCCATGCCGCACTCTCTCAACCAGGGCAGGCGTGACCGAGTAGCCTTCAATAGACAATGAGTGGTAGGCATCGGTCCGATAGATCTCGTTGACGTAGCGAAGATACGCTTCCGGGTCTGCCGGAAGGCCCGGCGCTTTGGGGAACACCGCGAGGACCTTGCCGCGCATAGAGTCCCAAAGCATCTCAATGCGACCCACAATCGGAGCCGCGGGACGGCCCAGCCTGGCGAAGATATGTCTGGCTTCAAATGCATTGCTCTCTCGCACGTCGTATCCGGCGCCCTTCATCGCGCGAAGAATTTCGTCCGCGAGGTCGGCGCGTCCGGTTTGCCGGAAGGCCTTGGCAAGATAGCCGGCTTTCCAGGAATGACCGCCGTTCAGGAGAAACCGAAGTACGTCCGAGGCGTCAGCAAGGCTCGCCATCACCACCTGTGTCTCGACGGGATACTGCATAAAAAATGATTCCGGCACTCGTACCAACGCCGCCGCCGGCGAAAACAGGCGCAATCCGTCCTTCACCATCAGAGCTGCGGTCGCGGGCATCTCCGCCACTTTCAGATCGTAAAGCGTTGTGCCGAACAGAAGGCCGATATCGTTGTTCGTCGCTTTGGGACTGTGCACCACCAGTTGATCCGGGATAACCGTTCTCTCGCCGTGCAAGAAAAGGGACTGCTCCGGCGAAAGGTGCCATTGTTCGCCAAAGCGCTCGTCGCAGTAGCGCGCGCAGAATTCCCAGAACGACGCATGCCAGGGCGTACTCTCGCCTGCCTCTGAGTCGGGGCTTGAAGAGATTAGCCAACCCTTCATGACTTCTTGCAGGAAGCCGTTCTCCACCAGGCGCTCGCGGTGAACCCGGCTTAAGTCATCGGAACGGAATACGCGCCGGTCGCCTTGCTGGAGCGCCTCGAGGACGTCGAGGGATTCAGCCAGTTTTTCGTTTGGCGAGGGCATGAAGCCTCCCTGATACTTCGCGGAGCATTACAAGTTTATCGTGGTGGGTAAATGCAAGTATATAGCGCTGCGCGCGTACAAGTCAATTATGCCGCATGAGTACAAGTATATTATGCTGTGTAATTACAAGTCAATTGTGCTGTTCAAATGCAAGTATATTATGCCACTGTGTAACTTAAGTCTTTCTATTTAAATCAGTTGAAGCGATTCATAGTCCCAAGGAAACAAGCAAGCTTATGGCAATTCAGTGGGTCAATCCGTGGACACGTCAGGGAGCATCGGCTGGTCGGATGGTAGTCTTCGGCAGTACAGGGGATGTTCTATGGGTGTATCGTCGTCGGCGAATCGGAAAAGGAAGTATCGCTCGAAATTCGTAACCTTTGGCACAACTCCAGGCTGTTGCAACTTCTTTACGCGATGAAAATGGGCCGGTGGTCCGCTATCTGGCGGAAGCCAAACCATTTACTGTTAACCTATTGATAAATTATGCCCATCTATTCGTGGGCCTGCCGGATAAAGCAACGGTTTAAACGCGCCACTTTCAAGCGCCTCCCCGAATCGGATTGGCCTAATCCTTCAAGACTTCCGCCCCCGATCAAGTTCCTCAGTCAATCGCAAATGGGGCCAGCTGCCCCTTCCTCCATTTCATGGTTATTGCAGGTTGTTCGAGGCAGGCATAGCATGGCCGCAAGAGACTCGCATGTTAGAAAAAATCGGCCACTACCAAATCTGCCGAAAGATCGGCGCGGGCGGGATGGGTGTGGTCTACGAAGGCTGGGATGAGCGCCTCGGTCGTGCCGTGGCGATCAAGACCCTTCACCAGTCTTCCGCGAATCCAGAAGCGCTTAGCCGCCTGTGGCGTGAAGCTCGTTCCCTCGCGCGCGTCAGCCATCCCGGAGTTTGCCAGGTTTTCGATGTCCTCGAAGCCGGCAATGATCTTTTCCTGGTTCTTGAGCTTCTGGATGGCCAATCGCTGGCGGATCGCATCGCCGGGGGCGTAATCCCCACGCCCGAGGTCGCCAACATCGAGCGCCAAATCCTCGAAGCCCTCGCAGCTCTTCACCACCAAGGCATCGTCCACCGGGATCTCAAACCCTCCAATGTTTTTCTCACCCGGCACGGAGTGAAGCTTCTTGATTTTGGCTTGGCGCGTTCCTCGCGTGAGGATCTCCCCGCTGAGGGCAATCCTCTTCAGACCGCCACTCTCCTCACCGCCTCGGGGATGATTATGGGCACTCCACACTACATGGCGCCGGAACAAGCTCGAGGAGAACTTGCCGGCTCGGCCGCGGACGTTTTCGCCGCTGGGTGCGTCCTCTACGAATTGCTCTGCGGCAAGCGCCCCTTTGAGGGCGCCTCGAGTGTCGACATTTTATACGCTGTGATACACCACGACCCGCCGCCCCTCACCGGCTCGCGCGAAATCGAACTCCTCGATCAGGTGGTGCGCATGGCTATCGCCAAGCGCCCTGAAGACCGCTACCCCTCGGCACGCAAGATGCTCGACGCGCTGAATGCCATCACCATCACTACCAGCACCGCCGCCCTCATCCGGCCCCAGACTGTTACCCGCCTCATCGCTCTTCCGTTTCGCCTGCTCAAAAAGGACGACGATACGGATTTTCTGGCCCACAGCTTGCCAGACGCTGTGTGCAATTCACTCTCCGGCATTGACAGCCTCATCGTGCGATCGAGCATGCTGGCCGCCAGTTTGGCGGGCGCAACAGATCCCAAGCAAATCGCAACCGAAGCCGGAGTGGATGCGATCTTGACAGGTTCGCTCTTGCGTGCCGGCGATCAAATTCGCGTCACCTGCCAGTTGGTGGAGGCGCCCAGCGGCACTGTCTTGTGGTCGGAAACCGTCAGCTCCACGCTGCGGGATCTATTTCACCTGCAGGATGAGTTGTCTCAGGGGATCGTGCAATCACTCCTGTTGCCGCTCAGTGATCGCGAACGGCACAGTCTCCGCCACGATGTGCCTGCCAGCGCCAAGGCCTATGAGTATTATCTTCGCGCCAATCAGCTTCTTGCGGTGCCTACGCCGGAAAACATGAAGCTGGCGCGCGGCCTCTACCTCCAGTGTCTCGAAACGGATCCCGAATACGCGCCGGCGTGGGCTTGCTTGGGGAGGGTCAATCGTTATATTGACAGGTTCGCGGAAAACGTTGATCAGGGCTTTGATCGGGCGAATGAGGCGTTTGCCAAAGCCTTCGCTCTTAATCCGGATCTCACCGTCGCCCACAATCTTTACACGCTCATCGAATGCGATCAGGGCCGGGCGCAGCAGGCCATGCTCCGCTTGCTCCAGCGTGCGCGCTCTCGACGGAACGACCCCGAGCTCTTTGCCGGTCTCGTCCAGGCTTGCCGCTATTGCGACCAGCTGGACGGCTCGCTCGCTGCGCATTTTCGTTCTCGCCACCTCGATCCCCATGCCAACACCAGCGTTACGCACACCTACTTTATTCTTGGCGAATATCAAAAGTCGCTCGATTGCTATGGCGAAAAAACCGCTTACTACCTCGACTGCGCTGCCTTGGCTGCCCTCGGGGATACCCAGACCGCCATGGCAAGACTTCGCCAACGCGAACAATTGGGCGGCGCTCCCAGTCACGTGCGCACGCTCATGCAATCTCTTCGCGCCTATCTCGAAGGAAACTTTGCGGAGTGTCTCCACGCCATCGAGTCCGGAGAATTGCTTACCCAAAAGGATATGGAAAGCCGGTATCACACCGGGCGTCATCTCGCACTGATTGGAGAGGCGGAACGCGCCATCAAGGTGCTTTCCGGCGCGATCGAGGGTGGCTTTCTGTGCGGATCGGCCCTCACACGGGATCCTTCCTTCGCGTCACTGCGCTCGTCCCCCGCCTTTTCAGAACTCATCCGTCTCGCCGAATCGCGCCGCACCCAGGTTCACGCCGCCTTCCTCGAAGCCGGCGGACCTGAAATCCTGAATCTGGCTGTCGCCGCCCCTTGAAAAATGTACTTCGCGCGCCCCAGTCTAACAATGGCACTCAGCTATCTGACAGAACTCAAACCACTTACTATTAACCTCTTGACAAATTACACGGATGTGCTACAATTCTTTTGATTTTCACGCGCAAATGCTTCCCGCCCGCCAGGTAGTCCTTCAAACTCCTTCAGTAATCCCTGTAGCCCAACGATTCCCATTTTGGAACTCACCCCTTACTCCATCCCGCATTTTTCCCGTCGTCGATCTCCTTTACTTTCATGCATTTACAAAATGCTTTTTCCGCAACTCTTTTGTTTTCAATTTCATGCATTTTGATGGGGGGGTATACCCCCTCCTGTTTCAAACTTCCAACGTGCAAGCTTCAAACGTTCAACTCTTCCCCCCGCCGTTGGAGTACAACTGAGGACTGACCACTGTGAACTTAAAATGACTGAACAACTCACCTTCAACCTCATGCCCGACCGCAAGACCTTCACGGTCAGCGAGCTGACTGGCAAAATCCGCGACCTCCTCGCCAAAAATTTCACCGACATCTCCGTCCAGGGCGAAATCTCCAATTGCCGCGAAGCCCAATCCGGCCACATCTATTTCACCCTGAAGGACGACCGTTCCCAGGTCCGCTGCGTTTACTTCAAGCAACAGCAGCGTGGCATCAAGTTCCGCCCCGAGGACGGCTTGCAAGTCACCGTCCGCGGCAGCATCAGCGTTTATGAGCAGCGCGGCGAGTATCAGATTTACGTCGAGAAAATCGATCTGGTGGGGCAAGGTGCGTTGCAGCTTGCTTTCGAGCAATTGAAAAAGCGCCTCGAAACCGAAGGGCTCTTCGATCCCGCGCGCAAAAAGCCGCTGCCGCTTCTCCCCAGCCGCATTGGCATCATCACTTCACCAAAGGGCGCTGCGGTCCGCGACGTCGTGCGCATCCTCACGCGCCGTTTCCCGAATGTGCACCTGACGGTCTTTCCCGTGCGCGTTCAGGGCGAAGGCTCCGCTGATGAAATTGTCAAAGCGCTGAAGTTTTTCAATAAAGGGAAATTCGTCGACGTGCTGATCCTCGCCCGAGGCGGCGGCTCCATGGAGGACTTGTGGTCCTTCAACGAAGAAATCGTCGCCCGCGCGATCTTCGCTTCGGAAATTCCCGTGATCTCCGGAGTCGGCCACGAAACCGATTTCACTATCGCCGATTTCGTCGCCGATGTTCGCGCCTCCACGCCATCCGCCGCCGCTGAGCTCGTCGTCCAGACGCGTCGCGAATTTGACAAGCACATCGCCGTTCTACGCGATGCTCTTACCGAACAGATGCGTTACCGCATTCTCGTCCTGAGCCGCCGCGTCCACGAACTTTCCGCCCGCCGCGGTTTCCGCCGCCCTCTCGATTTGCTGCGCCAGCAGCGCCAGCGCTCCGACGAAATGACTTCGCGCCTCGCGCTCGGCCTCCGAGCGCGCCTCGAACAGTCACGCAAGCGCTTCACCGCAGCCCATCTGCGCATCGCCAGCTTCGATTTTCGCGTGAAAATCTCCGCCTTCCGCCTGCGCCTCGAAAAACGTAGCGCCGAACTAGGCGTCCGCGCCGAGCGCCTCCTCCGCGCCAAACGTGAACGCTGGCAGCGCCTAGCCCTGCAACTCCAGGAGCGCGGCCCCCTGAAAGTTTTAGAACGCGGGTACGCCATCGCCACCGACGCCAACGGCCTCCTCCTCCGCTCGGCGGATCAAGTTCAGATCGGCGACGCCGTCGCCATCCAGCTCCACCGCGGCAAATTATCGACGGAGGTAAAGGGAAAAGGGTGATGCGTTCAAGAATCAAACCAGAAAGAAACTTCTCCGTGTCTTCGCGACCCTGTTGCGAAAGGCTACTCGTCGTCGGAAGAGGAGGAGACTTTCAAAACGGCGAGGAAGGCTTCCTGCGGGATATCTACTTGGCCGACGCGCTTCATGCGGCGCTTGCCTTCTTTTTGTTTTTCGAGCAGCTTGCGCTTGCGGGAAATGTCTCCGCCGTAGCACTTGGCGAGAACGTTTTTGCGAATCGCGGCGACCGTTTCGCGCGCGATCACGCGGCTGCCAATCGCCGCTTGAATCGGCACTTCAAACATTTGCCGCGGAATCAGTTTTCGCAAGCGCGTCACCAGGTCGCGCCCGCGCTCCGTCGAAAAGTCACGATGAATGATCAGCGCCAGCGCATCGACCGGTTCGCCGGCGACCAGCACATCCAGCTTGATGAGGTCGGATTCCCGGTAGTCCGCGAGATGGTAATCGAGCGAAGCGTAGCCGCGTGAAGTGGATTTCAACCGATCGTAAAAATCGAGCACGATTTCGTTCAGCGGCAATTCGTAAGTGAGCATGACGCGCGTCGGCGACAGGTACTCAAATTTTTTCTGCGTGCCGCGCTTTTCCTGGCAGAGCTTCAGAATCCCACCGATGGAATCTTCATTGGTGATGATCATCGCCGAGATGATCGGCTCTTCAATTTTTTCGATGTCGCTGGGATTCGGAAATTTCGACGGGCTGTCGACTTCGATCACTTCTCCGGTCACGCGCGTGATGCGGTAGCGCACGCTCGGCGCCGTGGTAATAAGGTTTATGCCGAACTCGCGTTCGAGCCGCTCCTGCACGATTTCCATGTGCAGCAAACCGAGGAAGCCGCAGCGAAAACCGAAGCCGAGCGCCACTGAATTTTCCGGCTCATAAAAAAATGCCGCGTCGTTCAATTGCAATTTTCCGAGAGCGTCGCGCAATGGTTCATAGTCATCGGCAAGCACCGGAAATAATCCGGCGAAAACCATGGGCTTGATGGCTTCAAAACCCGGCAGCGCCACAGCCGCGCGGCTCGCGTCCGTGACGGTGTCGCCCATGCGCGCATCCGCCACGCGCTTGATGTTGGCGACGACGAAGCCGACATCGCCGGCTTCGAGTTCATCCAGTGCGACGGGTTTCGGAGTGAGCGTGCCGAGTTGCTCGACTTCGTAAACTTCGTTGCTGTAAACGAGGCGAATTTTCATGTGATTGGTGATGCGGCCTTCCATCACGCGCACCAGAACCACCGCGCCGCGGTAAATGTCGAACCAGGAATCAAAAATCAGCGCCTGCAGCGGATTCTCCGCGCTGCCTTTCGGAGGCGGGACGCGCGCGACAATCGCTTCGAGAACTTCTTCGACGCCGAGTCCGCTTTTTGCGCTGATGAGCAGAGCGTCCTCAGCGGGAATGGCGAGCACGGTTTCGATTTGTTCTTTCGCAAACTCCGGCTGCGCGGCGGGCAAATCAATTTTATTAATCACCGGAATAATCGTGAGGTTGTGCCCCGCGGCGAGAAAAGTATTCGCGACGGTTTGCGCTTCCACGCCCTGCGAAGCGTCGACAACGAGCAGCGCGCCTTCGCAAGCGGACAGCGCGCGCGAAACTTCGTAAGAAAAGTCCACATGGCCCGGCGTATCGATTAAATTCAGCCGGTAGGTATTTCCATCTTTCGCTTTGTAGTGCAGTCGAATACTTTTTGCTTTGATGGTGATGCCGCGCTCGCGCTCCAGGTCCATGGAGTCGAGGACTTGCTCGTGCATTTCGCGCGAAGTCAGCGCCCCGGTCATTTCCAGCAAGCGGTCGGCGAGCGTGGATTTGCCGTGGTCGATGTGCGCGATGATGCAGAAATTCCGTATGAACTTCGGGTCCATTTTTCTCGCTTACCAATTTTCTCGATGGCGGGCAGGATGCGAATCGCCCGGGCGATTTTTCGGCGGGCCTGCTGCTTTCGAACGAGCCTGCCTGCGGCAGGCAGGCGCAAAAAGCGTGCCGTATAAACATCCAGTTTGCCACAATTCCCAGGCCGCGTCAGCCTGCTTGCCGACCTGGAAAAACTCGCTTCGCTTGACGCTTTTCGGCCGGAAGCATAGAGTTCCCGAAACGATTGGCTTTCTTGCCCGGCGACTTCCCCGAACCATCATTCGCGCGGCAAAGACTCACGAAGAGGTGAAATTGGGGAACGACACGAGCGCTGCCGCGAAAAGCATCGAATCCCGGACGATCCGGAAACTGCAGATCCGGCTGATACCGTTTCTCTTCCTGCTTTACGTCGTTGCGTATGTGGACCGCATCAATATTGGTTTTGCCGCGCTGACGATGAACAAAGATCTGGGGATCACCAGCCAGCAGTATGGGCTGGCCGCGGGGATTTTCTTCATCGGATATTTTCTGTTTGAAGTGCCCAGCAATTTGATGTTGCACAAGGTGGGGGCGCGCGTGTGGATTGCGCGCATTCTACTAAGCTGGGGGCTGGTGGCAACGCTGACTGGGCTGGTGCAAAGCGTTCATCAACTGTACATCGCGCGCATTTTGCTGGGGGTGACCGAGGCGGGCTATTTTCCTGGAATCGTCTTGTACTTGACGTATTGGTTTCCGCAGAGACATCAGGCGCGGACGCTGGGACTTTTTTTGACGGGCAATCCGATCAGCAGCGTTGTCGGAGCTCCCGTCTGCGGGTTTATTTTGGATCACACCCATTGGCTGGGATTGGGAAGTTGGCGCTGGCTGTTGATTCTTGAGGGACTCCCCGCGATAGTCCTGGGAATTCTCACTTACTTTGTGCTGCCCAGCCGGCCGAGTGATGCCAAGTTTCTGACACGCGAGGAAAAAGACTGGCTGCAGGGCGAATTAGAGCGCGAAGAGCAAGCCAAACTACAGCAACGGCAACACTCGGCGATGGAGGGGCTGAGGAATCCAAACGTGTGGCGGCTGGTTTTGATTTATTTCGCAATGATGATCGGCGGCTACACGATGGCGTTCTGGATGCCTCAGATGGTGAAAGCACTGTCGAGCAAATATTCGAACAGCCTGGTGGGAAGCGTGGTGATGATTCCTTACCTTGCGGCGGTTGCAGTAATGATACTGGTTTCCCGCAATTCGGATCGCCGGCTGGAGCGGAGGTATCACGCGGCATTCTCCTTGCTGTTGTGCGGAATTGCATTTCTGGCGCTGAGCGGAGTTTATTCACCGGCTGTCACGGTGATTCTGCTGTCGTGCCTGGCGATAGGCTACTGCAGCTCACTAAGCCCTTTCTGGGCACTGCCTAGTGAATTTTTGACGGGATTCTCGGCCGCCAGCGGCATCGCACTGATCAATGCCACCGGAAACCTCGGAGGATTTGCCGGAACGGCGGTGGTTGGGTTTATCGGCCAGAAGACGGGCAGTCTTGGTGGCGGGCTGGCATTTGCAGGAATATGCATGCTGGTTGCCACGGCGCTGGTATGGCTGCTTCCAAAAACGAACGGCGTCCCGCAGGACGCGGCAACGCAAGCAAATACAATGAGGTGATGGTGAACAACCAGGTGAGCGCTGGGGCTGCCCTCGATGAAGGCAAAATCATTCACAAACTGCGGATGAGGATCATTCCGTTTGTGTTCGTCCTCTACATCATTTCCTTCCTGGACCGCATCAACATCAGTTTCGCGGCGCTGACGATGAACCAGGAGCTGGTAATTACCAGCAAGCAGTTTGGATGGGTGGCGGGGATTTTCTTTTTTGGATATTTCCTGTTTGAGATTCCCAGCAACCTGATGCTGCACAAGGTCGGGGCGCGGATCTGGATCGCGTGCATTCTGATCATCTGGGGAATGCTGGCTACGCTGACGGGGCTGGTGCATTCGGTGCACCAACTGTATGCGGTGCGATTCTTGCTGGGGCTGGCGGAAGCGGGCTATTTCCCGGGAATCGCCCTGTACCTGACGTATTGGTTTCGCCAACGGGATCAGGCACAGGCCATCGCGCTGTTCCTGGCGGGTATTCCGGTCACCAGCATACTGGGTTCACCGGTTTCAGGATTCCTACTGGACCACGTGCACTGGCTGAACATCAGCAGTTGGCGGTGGCTGCTGATTCTGGAGGGAATTCCGGCGGTCGTTGGCGGCGTGCTCACCTACTTTCTGCTGCCGAGCTGGCCCTCAGAAGCCAAATTCCTGAACCAGCAAGAAAAGGATTGGATTGCGGCGGAGCTGGCGCGGGAAGAACAGAAGAAACTGGCCAGCCACAATATCTCGGCAGGAAAAGCTCTGTTGAACAAGCGGGTTTGGCATTTGGGACTGGCCGGATTCACCTTGAATACGGGCATGTACTCGATGAATTTTTGGATGCCGCAGTTGGTGAAGTCTCTCTCGAGCGGGATTTCCAACAGCATGATCGGACTTCTGGCGATGATTCCACATCTTGTGGGCTTGCCGGTGATGGTGCTGGTGTCGCGCAGTTCCGATCGAAACCAGGAACGAAGATTTCATGCGGCGATTCCGGCCATCGTCGCGGGAATTGCTCTTGCAACTTTGGGCGCAACGCGTTCTGTTCTTCCGACGATCGCGCTTTTATCGATAGCCGCGCTGGGGATCTACAGCATGTATGGTCCTTTTTACTCGCTCCCGAGCGAGTTCCTAACGGGATTTGCGGCCGCCTCTGGAATCGCGCTGGTGAGTTCGCTGGCGAATCTGGGGGGATTCGCCGGACCTTACGCGACAGGATGGATCAGCGAGAAGACGGGGAGTTTGTATGGCGGATTGGCGGTTGCGGGAGTTTCCTTGTTCGTGTCTGCGACGCTGATGTTGCTGCTTCCAAGAAGACTGCAGCAGAGCGGTTGAAAATGGCGATCACGGGCGATTGCGGTGATAGATACCGCATCAAGGCGTTTCGAGTGTTTTGCCGCTTCCTGCTAGGGGTATATAGTTAACAAGGGCAGGTCGTGAACGGAAGAAAGTGCTGCTCGGCACGATCATTTGATTGGCGCTCGATTCGCGCTTAATTCGCACCCGATTGACAGTTTCATACTCCGCAAAGGCAACCTGGACGGATGGCCGCAGACGTAAGCAAACATCTGGATCGCGCCAAGCGTTTCCTCGAGAAGAACCGCGTCGAGGACGCCATCGAGGCGTATTTAGCGGTACTCAACGAAGCGCCACAGCATCAGGAAGCGACGCAGGCGCTGGGCGATTTGTACGCGCGAATGGATCAGCCGGACCGCGCGGCGGTGTACTACGGCTTGCTATTCGATTTGTTGATCGAGCCCAAGGATGAGACGAAGGCTCTCGCGATTTACAACCGGTTTCTGCGCGGGGGGCATGGCCAGCAGCCGCCCGAACGCATCGCACGATACGCATTCCTGCAGCAAAAACAAAATCATCCGGATGAAGCCATCGAGCAGTACACCAAGGCCGCGGAGTTATTCGTGGCGGCAAACCGCGATGAGGACGCGCTCTTCTGCTGGGAACGGATTGCGCAGCTCGATCCGGAAAATCTTTCGCGGCAGCTTCGTCTTGCCGAAGGAGCCGAACGCATCGGCAAGAATGCCTTGGCTGCAAGAGCGTTTTTGAGAGCCGGGCAGCTGGCCACATCAAGCGGCGCTTCGGCCGATGCGCTGCAAATTCTCGGGCGCGCCTACAAGCTCGCGCCGCAAGAGCGCAGCGTAGCGCTGCTTTACGCGCAGGCGAACTTGCAAGCCAGCAATGCGGTGCGGGCCGCTGCGTTGCTGGAGCCGTTTGCTACATCCGAAAGTGACGGGGCGTTTCTCGCGACTTACAGCGACGCGCTGATGCGCTCAGGAAACCTCGAGAAAGCCCGCGAACTGCTCGACAAGCTTCTAAGAGAAAAAAATGAAGGGATGACGCAGTTGTTCGAGCTTGCGGACCGCTACGTTGCCGCGGGACAGGATCAGAAAGCCGCGGAAATTCTTCAAACGCTGAAGCGGCGCATGTTTGCCGACAAGCGGCAGAATGATTTCGCCACGCTGATGGACGGCGTGGGAGCAAAGTATCCGCACTCGCAAGCCATCCTGGAGTTCTGGGCTTCCGTTCACAGCGAATTGAATCGCGAATCGCAATATTTCGAAGTGCTGATCCGGCTGTTCGACGTGTATCTGACTTCGGGAAACGTCAAGAAGGCCGCGGAGTCGCTTGAGCGGCTGGTGGACATAGATGCATACGACTACCGCAATCAGGAACGCCTGGAACTCCTGCGCGGCAAAGTGGATGAATCGCAACTGAAGCGGATTGCCAGCCGGCTGATGAAATCAAGTTCTCCGACACCGGGGCATACCACGCATCAGCCGGCGACGCAGGCTTCGGCAGCTCCTTCTCCGGGCAGCGAAGAGGGACGGCAGTTGCAGGCGCTGGAAGATCTGATTGTGCAGACGGAGATTTTTTTGCAGTACTCGCTGCAGAACAAGGCGCTGGAGCGATTGCAAAGAATTGCGGCGATGTTCCCGGGGGAAGAAGAGCGGAGTGCGCGGCTTTCAAACCTTTATCAGATGGCGAATTGGTGGCCGCCGGGATCGCCGAAGCTGAAGACGGATTCTGCGCCTGCGGCACCTGTGGTTGCTGCGGCGCCGATTGTTTCAGTCGTGCCTCCTGCGCCTGTTGCAGAGGCGCCGTCGCCCATCACCACCAAGACGGGAGTTTATTCGGCGGAGACGCTGCGGGATCTTTCAAAAATTTCCGAGGTCAATCAAAAGATATTTCGGCAGCAGACGCCGCGGGCAATGTTGAACACGGCGGTCAGCGAAGTCGGGTCGTATTTGCGGGGGACACGCGCGCTGGCGGTGGTGGGAACACCGGGGCGTCCGCCGGAGATGGCGGCGGAATTTTGCGCGCCGGGAGTGAAGCCCGCGCCCGGGGCGCAGGTGGTGCTGCTGCTTGCGCACATTGAGAAGGCCGAACCGGATGAATTGGGCGGGCTCGTGGTGAACGCGACGGAAGGATCGATTCTGAGCGATCTGGGGCTGGCGACGGCGCTGGGCGTAATGATCACGGACAAAGAAACGCAGATGCCAGCGGGGATGCTGATTATCGGGCACGCCGAACCGCACAAGTGGCGGCCGAACGAGGCTTATTTCTTGCAGGCCATTGGCGATCAGATGTTGATGAGCGTCAGCCACACGCGGCTGCGGTCGTTGGTGCGGCGCATGGGCGTTTCCGATGAGCGGTCGGGATTGCTGAGCCGCAGCTCTTATCAGAGTTGTTTGCTGACGGAGGCGGATCGCGCGCGATCGCAGGGGACGCCGCTGGCGTTGACGATTTTGCAGATCGATCGCGGGGCGGAGCTTTTGCGGCAGCAGGGGGAATCTCCGCTGGAACGATTTTTGGAGCAACTGGCGCGGTCGTTACAGCCGATTGTGAGGCAGAACGACGTGGCGGTGAAATATACTTCGTGGTCTCTGGCGTTTATTTTGCCGGATACGACTCTGGCGGGGGCGCAGAATTTGGCGGATAAATTGCGGCGCGCGGCTTCGGGGCTGCGGCCGCCGTGGGACTCGACGCAGATTACGCTGAGCGCGGGGATTGTGGAGGCGGTGGCCAAGCACGATTACGACAGCGAAGATATTGTGACGGACTTGATCAACCGCGCAGAGTTTTCGATTGAAGAGGCGCGGAAGCGCGGCGGGGATACCGTGGTGGCGCTGGAGACGCCGAAGTTGTGATATATGCGAGTGGCAATTCTAAGTCTAATCTTATTCTCCGGGTTTGGATTCTTTCCTTTGTTCCCGCAACACAGGACGCAAACTCCAGACGAAACAATTTGGCGCGAAAAATACACAAACTTCGACAAGGCCTACACGGTTAGTCTTCCCAAGGGCGTTGTCGCTCACGGCGGACTCCCACCCAGTCCCAATCATGGGTTTCTTGTTTCGGCTAGCGCTCCTGGACGACACCTGAAGTGACTCTTAAGGGCGGAACGTCTCGTGGGTGTTTACGATACCTACGATGCGATGGAATATGGGAGCGCGCAAGCCTATTTGAGGGGAGAACTAAAGCAGGCTGGTTCGGTCGAGGTTCTTGAGAAACATGAAATGAGGTTCGAAGGGCTTCCCGCTGTATCCGTTCGTTACCGGAAGAGTGCTGGCGGTGCTGAGGTCGAAACGGAGGAAATAATCGCTTTTCGGATCCATCCAAAGAACTTGAGCTCGATTTTTTACGTTATCTGGCTGAGCACGCCCACTCCCCACTACGAAGAAGACCATAAGCTCTTCGAGCAGGTTCGTGCTGGCTTCCATCTGCTTCTCGGCCCGAGGGCAAGTGTACGAACGACTGATAGAACTCTGTGCCCTTCCAGCTCCCTAGTCCTGATTGGCAATCCAAAGTAGGTCATGATAGAATGACCATGGTCACGAAGAGGACACTATGAAGCAGATGCGAGCGAGCGCTTTCAAGGCACGTTGCCTGGCGGTGATGGACGACATACAAGCTACCGGAGAACCGGTAGTGGTGACAAAGCGCGGGAAGCCGGTCGTGAAGGTGGTTCCTGCGGAAGCAGAAAAGAGCGATCTTTTCGGATTTATGGCTGGCGAATTCAAGATTGTTGGAGATATTGAGTCGCCCGTTGTTCCGCTGAAACAGTGGAAGGTGTTCAAGAAGTGATCCTTCTGGATACGCACACTCTCATCTGGCTGGTGAATGACCCGGGAAAGCTTTCGCGGAAAGCCAGCCAGGCGATTCGAGATGGTGGCGGTATTGCTATCTCGGCAATCACACTGTGGGAAGTAGCATGGCTGGCCGCAAACGAACGCCTGGACATCAGCGGGACCGTGGAGGCGTTTGTGGAGAGAATTGCATCGAGAGCGGCGATCCGGCCGATCACGTTGAAAGTGGCAGTGCTTGCGACTCAACTACCCGACACTTATCCTGGCGATCCGTGCGACCGGCTGATTGGAGCTACTTCTCAGGCCGAGGGCATGGTACTCGTGACCAAAGACTGGAATATCCGTAGTTGCAATCAAGTCAAAACCATCTGGTAAAACCGCGCGCGGAGTTTTTGGGCGGTGTGTTCAGCGGCTGCGCGTTTCCTGGTTTTGAAGCTGGGCGCTAAACTATTGGACGACGACTTCTGAAAAGTGAGGTATGTATGTTTCCGACGGATGTGGTGATTGTGGCAGGGGCGCGGACGCCGATGGCGCGTTATACCGGGGCGTTTTCGGAGGTGAGCGCGATTGATTTGGCGGCGCATGCTTCGCGGGAGGCGATTCGGCGGTCGGGCGTGGATCCTGGGGAGTTTGATCACGCGATATTCGGGAATGTAATGCAGACGAGTGCGGACGGGCTCTATGGCGCGCG
>Ga0137418_10001491_pt1 | contig 21576 bp, 13 predicted proteins | sample CZODoug3_1_2_16f_FD_122242 | JGI IMG/M metagenome (GOLD analysis project Ga0137418, IMG submission 122242) | Vadose zone soil fungal communities from Angelo Coast Range Reserve, California, USA - CZODoug3_1_2_16fungal (Hybrid Assembly) | ecosystem: Environmental > Terrestrial > Soil > Vadose...
AATGTCCTTCTGTCCTTTGCGCAGTTCGAGCGCGAAGTCACGGGTGAGCGGATCCGCGACAAGATCGCCGCGTCCAAACAGAAGGGCATGTGGATGGGAGGCTGGGTACCCATTGGCTACGACCGAAAGGACCGGACCCTCACCATCAATGAAACCGAGGCCCTCACCGTCCGGACGATCTTTGATCTGTTTCTGAAACTCAAAAACGTCCAGCGGGTTCAGACCGAACTCATGCGCCTCAATCTCACGACCAAACCATATGCGACGCCCCGAGGCCGAGCGATCGGCGGTTTGTCGTTTGCGCGCGGTCACATCTACAAAATCCTGTCGAACCCTCTTTATATGGGGGAGATCGAGCACAGGGGTGTGCGCTATCCTGGCCAGCATCCGCCCCTGATTGACGGCGCGACATGGGTCGCCGTCCAGGCCCAGCTTGCGACCAACCACCACGAAAACCGGGCCCGGACCAACGCGAAGAGCAAAAGCCTGCTCGCTGGCCTCATTTATGACGACGCCGGCAACCGGCTCGTCTCCAGCCATGCGACCAAAAACGGCAAGCGCTACCGATATTACGTCACACCAGAGGCAACTGGGCGTTCCGTCGCAGCGGCTAGTCTACCAAAGCTCCGGCTACCCGCCACCATGATCGACGAGCTTCTGCGGGTGAAACTGCAAAGCTATCTGTCGGATAAAGCCCAAATATCAAACCTGCTTCGCGAAACGCGATGTCGGCCGGCGGAGATTGGCAGCGGTCTTGGGATCGCAAGCGAGCTTGCGGATTCGCTGACGTCTGACTCACCCATGGCGCAAGGTGTTGCCGATCTTCTGGCGCGCGTGACCGCCAGCCACAGAAGCCTCAAAATCTCCATCAAGCGAGACCGGTTGCTAGCGACGTTAAGGGACAAATTCGTGGAGCAATCGCAGGACGACGGCCAAGACAACGTCATCTCACTCGAGGTGACTGTTCCTGCCGTTTCCGGCGGCGGATCCAGCAAACTCATCTTCGAGGATAAAAATGCCAAAACACCTGACGCCGTTGTCGTGAAGGCGATTGCACGCGCATCGATCTGGTTCGAACAACTCACGGCAGGCAACTCGCAGTCGATGGCACAAATTGCCGTTCGTGAAACCATCACCGATAACTATGTCAGCAACCTGATCCATCTTGCCTGGTTGTCGCCCGATCTCGTCGGCCGGGTCTTGCAAGGTGATTCGGAGGCGACAGCGTTGGCGAAGACCGCGTTGCTCACCCGCAAATCCGAAACTCTGTGGAGAGGGAGATAGCCGGAAAGGTCGGCTGCGGGTTTCGGGGTCCAACGTTATGGAATATTCATGCATCGCCGACCGGTAGGCTCCACCGAGTCAAAGGGGGTTCGAATCCCTCCCTTTCCGCCACCGATCTGTGACAGCGGAAAAGTCCTTCAAAATCAGGCGTTTCTCGAACCGCCGGAAATTGGCGGTGGAGCACCGCGGTGTAGCACCTCCGCGGTTGCTCAAACCCTACATCAAACCGCGCAATTTGCCATCGCCAAGCGCTGTCTGCGGGCATCGAGGGCTCGGTTTTGGTGGGTAATCTGACCCGAAGCGTCCGGCAAATCGCATCTCCCCCGCGGGCGTTCGTGCGCTCGGACATTCGGCGCCGCGTGGACCGATGGAATCTCCGGTCGGCCAGCGATTCGGAGGGCGGAGGCCGATTCTCGTTTGTGGCAGCGTCCACTCTGCTATCTAGGCGACCATGGATGCCGGCACCAAATCTCACCTTGCGGCTTTGAAGGCCGCGCTGAAGACGTTGAAGGATAGCGGCCCCACTGGTTTCGAGGGGCTGCTGGCGGTCGTCCTGTCGGAAACATGTAGTCAGCCCTTCAGGGTGGCGTCGAGTGGTTCCCAGCGCGGACGGGATGGCGACTCGGCATTCGACGACGGCGCAACCTATTTCGAAGCGAAACTCTACACGGACGACGTTCCGCAATATGCGGTGAATGGAAAGATCATCGACCTGTCGAACGACGACAAGGGCCAGGTCGATACCTGGATCCTTTGCGCGACCAGTTCGGTAAGTTCGCAACACGCCGACAAGTACCGTGGATCGCTCGCCGCATTCGGCATCGGGTGCCTGATCCTCGACTGGCCCAGCGGGACGCTGCCGACGCTTGCGGTCTTGCTCGCGATGGCTGCGCGGCGTGTCGAGCGCTTCGTGCTGGATCATTCCCAAGACCCGTCCGCCGTGACCGGAATACGGTCCGACCTCGATGCCGTGGCGGCAGACGGTCAATTCGCCGATCTGTCGAAGAGCCTGAGGTCGATGATCCGCGACGGATCGATCGGACTTGGCCTTGCGAAGGCGGCCAATCAGTCTGCCCTCACCGAAGCTTTCTCGGATCGTCGGGAGGCGCGAAGGGTGTTCGGCCAACCGCTCGCACCGATGGACAAGTCCGGACTTCCATGGGCGGAGCGGTCGACCCTCGTCCAGCAGGTGCAGGCCAAAGTTTCAGGTCCGCCAGACGATCGCGTGATCCTGGTTCTGGGCGGCGAAGGCACGGGCAAGTCCTGGCTGGTGGCCAGGGGATGGAGCGTGAGCCAGCCGGCCCCGCTGCTTGCTGCCTTCATGGCAAGCGACGTATCGATGCCCGAAGCGATGAACAACATCGAAGAGGTGCTGATCTCGAAGTTGTCATCGCAGGCCGGCGATGCTCTCACCGACATCGTCCGAAGGCGCTGGACACGCCGGTTCAAGGGCTGGCGCGCCAATCCCGGACCCGGGCACGTCCGGCTCGTGGTCTGGGTAGACGGCCTCAACCAGGCGGTCGGTTTACCTTGGCCCCGCTGGATCGACGGGATGGCCCGATTCCTGGAGAAAATCGGCGGCCGCCTGATCGTCACGACGAACACTTGGCACCATGCCCAGATACGCTCGATGATCACATCGCCTATCGACCGCATATTGGTCGAAGAATGGTCGGAGTCGGAGTTGAAGGGAATCCTCGACGCCAAGGGCGTCAAATCGGATGCCGTCTCCGCCGACGTCTTCGACTTCCTACGAAATCCGAGGATTCTGGGAATCGCGGTCGAACTCCTCGACGCGAAGGAGATCGAGCGCGTCGACGAATTGACGGTCGGCAGACTGCTGTTCGAACACGTCCGCCGGCATGGCGACGACGTCACGAACGGAACTTCGGCACGCGAGTTCGCGAAGACGCTGCAGACGCATGCCGAGGAGTTGCTGCAGCGACTGAACGCGCAGAAGAGCGACGATCTCACGATCTTCGACCTCGGAAAGGACCTGAGCGCTGTTTCGCAAAGCCGCTTCTTCGAGCCGGTGGAAGGCGAAAGCGATCTTTATGCCATCCGGAAGGAAGGCCTTCCCTTGGCGCTCGGCCTCGCATTGACCAGCGTCCTTCGCAAGGAAGTGCGAGCATCCAGAGACCCGCTCGCTCGGCTCGCCGAGGTGACCGAGCCGATCAATGCCCTCTCGGAAACCTCCGCCGTGGTGTTTGCCGCCCTACAGATCTCCTTCCTGCAGGAAGGCTGCCCGGTTGAGGTCCAGGCAGCGTTGGCGAAATACTTTGTCGGTCTGCAGAACGTTTCCGATGACCTTTACCCTGCGTTCGAGGCGCTGGTCAAGCGTGCGCCCAAAGCGTTCCTCAAGGCGACCCAAGACGCAGCGTTTTCGCGGGTAAGGCTTCCGAACGTTCGGTGGCTGATAGCGGCTCTACATTCGGCATCCTCGGATCCGGCGAATGCCTCGGAGATCTCGAGCGAGGCGGGGGAGTGGCTGTGTCGCCATTCGCTTGCGGCTGAGGCCGGGATGTACCGCAACACCGGTCGCGATGCAGCGAAAGAAGCGGCGGAACTAGTGCGGTTGCGGGCAGGTCTCGAAAGCCGTCTTTCGGCACAGTCAGGACCCGAGCGTGAATTCGTTAGGAGCAGGCTGAAGGGAGAGTCTCGGGAAGGTCTGGCCCAGCTTCATCTCTACGCGCTCGAGCTCTTGGCGGGAAAGGCGCTCGAGGGCGCCGTGCCCGCTCTGGTGGGATGGGCCTATGCCGACGCCTTGAACTCCGACGTGCACGGACCCGACAAGCAGTTCCGCCAACTGGTTCGCTTCAATGCCGTGGATTGGCTTCGGACACGCGAAGCGGTTCGGACAGCCTGCGAGCCCTTTCTGGCTCCGGATGCGTCGGCAACGGCCAGGCGTGCTGTGGTCACCATGTTGGGCGCTACAGGTGATCCAGATGACGCGGCTCGCGCGCGTGCGATCTTCGAGACACTGGATCGCGATCGGTCCAGCTTCTCATGGCCGGCAGATCCGACGTACAGCCAGGTCGACCCATGCGATCCGAGCACTCAATCGCCTCCGAACATGGACAAGATCGTAACCGCCAACGCGGGCATCGATGTTGGCGTTTTGAGCACCGGTCGCGGCATGACCGCCCAAGATCACATGATGTCCAGGTCGTTGCCCGTCCTCGCGCGTTTCGAGTCCGCGACGGCCATTGAGTTGCGTCGTAGGTTCGCGCGCGAGGCGCTCGATCGGACCGACGTCCTGCCCCTGCGGCAAGCCATGATAGCGGTGCTAAAGGACAGTGCGATCCTAGAGCCGGATGCGGTGAACAAGCTGGTCTCCATCGGTTCTTCAGCGCCGGCGTCCGAATTCATGTCGGACAAGAGGGAGGTTCGGGACGAGTGGCTCGCGCAGCAATACGCACTCCGCGTGTCGTTTCCGCATAAGAGCGGAGGCGAGCAGCTAAGGATTCTCGAAGCCGCCGGAAGCAGCGAGATGTTGCTGGATCTTCTGGAGTCGACTTCGCCCGCCAGCGAGGCAGAACTGGACTCGGCTCTCGAGCGCGCTGCCGCACTTGGCGACAGCAACACATTGGCGGCGGTTCTGACCTTCGCCCAATTCAGCGGGACGCCACTCTCACGTGAGGCCAAATCCGGGCTCGCTCCCCTGTTTGCATCGACGGATAGGGGGATGCGCATGAGGGCGATGGCGCTTGCGTCGCGGACTCGCGACGCAGACTCGTTGAGACGATTTTTGTCCCCCGGTTGGGATGCCGCGGATTGCGATCCGAAGAACGGATACCACGAGCTCTGGTACGGTTCGCGCTGCCTGTTGACCGCCGCCGACATGGGGCTGGTCGACACCGCCGAGGCCGTCGCGCGCATGGGGCCGAACTTCTATGGCTTCGCAGCGCAGATCAACAATGAGGGTGCACAGGCGGTCGCTGACAGGGTTGATGTTGCATTCCAGCGCGCAATCGCCGTGAACGACATACCCCAGTTTCCCTTGGTGCAACAGCCGGTCACGGCGGCGGAGGAACAGGAGCCGCCGCTCTTGTCGCTGGTGGACCAGCCAGCTGGCGACATCCGGCAGGCGCTCAAGATGTTGGGAGAAGACGATAAGGCATTCCAGCAGAGACAGAAGCGGTCCTGGCAGGCTTTCGACCGGTTCGTCGAACGGATATCGCGCGCGGACGCGCGCATCATTTTGGACGACTTCTCCTGGGGAGGGTTCGACGCGATCGTAGCCCGAAATCCGGCAGTTGCGGATGGCTGGAAACGGTCGCTGCTCGCCGTCCAGGACGGTGTTTTCCGCGCGATGCATGCTTTCGCGACCGGGCTCGCAAGGGCGCTCGCGCCGACTGATCCCGTTGGCGCCGCACAGTTGTTCGCACGTATCGCCGCACAGCGGCCTTTCGTGAACCGCGTGATCGGGTTGTCTGGCATTCCTTCAGAGGCGGTCGCAGCCTGGTCTCGGGCTCCCGTCCCGGAGATCCGTAGGCTGTGCTTCGCGCGCCTTGACGAAGCCGCGAACGATGGCGGGATAGCGGTGGAGATTTTGGCCGCCGAACGGGCTGGAGCGCAGGCGTTCGCTCGGGAATATGTCGACGCGAAGCTGTCGGCCGGAGAACCAGCCAAGACGGCGCGCGCGTTGCTCGTTTGTGGATTCTGCGACATGAACGATCACGCAGATCGCGTACTGCAGCAATTCGAGGGGCGCGAGGGATTCATCGGCGATGCGCACCGGGCAGCGACTTATGCCTATCGCAGGAACGAATGGTCGCGGCACTGGTATCGCGAGATGAAGGCGGCCACGAATGCCGAAGAGTTCTGGCAATTCGCTGTCCTTTTTGCGAAGATCGTCGACGGTCGCTTCGACCTTTGGCAAAACGACTGCGGATCTCCTGGAGAAACCTTCATGCGCTTCTTCTGCACCATCGAAGATGGGGTCGATTCGCGAGTCAAGAAATGGCAATCGGCGCGACAATCGAAGCTCTTCGGCCGCGATGTCCCGGACCCGATCTTCACTTACGGCCGACCCTGAGACGAAGCGCGGGCCGTCGCGCGCGGTGGGCTTCGAATGGCTAGTCACGCAAAGCTCGACGCCCAATGTCATCGCGCTTGCGCGTTTCTGTTTCGAATCCGTACAAGGACATCGACTCACCTCGTCGAGCGGATCACACTTTGACCGCGCTTTGCTGCGGCCTGCGAAGCTTGCGCTTTCTTCCTCTTCCTTGAATACGAATGGGACGCCGCCGCGCCTGATATTCGGACAAGCCATCTCTTACGCGACACCGCGGCCTTAAAGCCGCGACGACGACGACCAAGTCTTCGGCATAGCGCTCGCCGGATTTGGTCGCCATCTCGCCGATCTCGATAGCCTCGACGGCGTTGCGACTGCGGCCTTCACACGGTCCTCCTAGTCCACGTTGGAATATGTAGTCGAGGCACCAGCGATGAAGATAGGTCTCAACCCGGACGATCGAACGTGTGAGCGCACATTTCTGCCGATACCGCTTGTTCGTGGACCTTGGTGAGGACTGGGTGGATGCGCTACTGCCGGGCCGAGCGGAGTATCCCCATTCACAAGAGGCGAGATACTTATTGATATATCTCTATGGTTGCGCTTCCATGAATGCGGACGAGAAGCCACCGGAGAACGGTCGCCATGCCTGACGTTGACATGCCTTCTCTGAAAGAGACGCTTTGGCAAAAAATGCAAGGTGACTTGGCACAATACATCCCTGAGGTCGTGGATCGAAATCAACTGATGTGTTGCGCGTGCGGGAGATTTCTTCCGCCAGAGCATTTCGACATTGATCACATGATATCGAAAAGAGCAATCAAGTGCGACCCTGAGGAAGTCCGAAATGATCCCGAAACGCCTGCGAATGTTCGCGCAGGCACAATCTTGCTTTGCACCAAGGCGCTGCATTATCGAGGGGCGCGCTTCTATAACAATGGCTGCAACAGCTGGAAGGGAAAGAATTTTGATGGCGCAATGACGCAAATATTCACCGGTAAGGTGGCGAAGCATCGAAATAAGCACGTTGCCGACGCATTAATAGTCGGCGGGCTCGCATTGGCATATCTCGCGATGGTTGCCAAATACGGCTACATCGTCACATTGATGCAAAGTGGTCTGATTTTGCGAGAGCAGTTCTTCAATCCGAGGACACTGCACAATCGACTTGGGACACGATCTCGAGCGATCTTCATGGGTGATCCTCACACAGATCCAAGTGATCCGATATGGGCTGATCCTTTTCGGTTTGAACTCGAAGAGGAGGCCTGTCTTGTTACGGTTCGCAACTTCGTTATCTTCTTGCCTCTCTCGCGCGACCCAACTATTCCAATCGTGCGTCACCTGAAGATTGTGCCGCAGCGCTTGGCTTTCAGGCCGAACTTTGAAGCTTGGTTCACTTAGCTTCGGAGGACGGAACGTGTTTAATCGCACCGAGCGTCCATTTCGCGCGAGCAAAAGGCCGCGCAAGGAGCGCGGCCTTCCAACTTGCGAGGGGGAGGTCGGCCCTAGCGGACCTTAAGGCTTAGCAACGGAGTTCGGCGGCTCGACGTCAGTTCTTCGGCCACGGCGTTGGGCTGTCCGAGTATCACGCCCTGGCTGATCCAGCACTGGCCATCAGGCGACATTTCGGTTTGATAGACCATCGCCTGCGGCGCCTCTCCGTCCGCGGAGACATTGATTGCCAGAAGGATCTGCTTGACGCACTTGCTGGCGTCCGCACTGACAAACGTATAAGAGCTGCCCGTCGGCACCACGGCCGTGCTCCCGGCTAGGTCGGTTCGCGCGATCGCGCCAGTATGTGCGTTCCGGGCGTCGATGAATTCGTTGATCCGTGTTGCCCCGTTTCCCCCAACAGGGCGGGCGGACTCCGGTCGCTCTGCGATGCCGATCGACCATGATGGCGTCGAACCGTGCGCCGGCGCCACCGGACCGCCCGACCGGTCAACCCGGCGGAGGATAAAGTTGCTTGAAATCGTCGTGGTGACGAAGAGCCTCGGGTCTGTAGGCGCCGACGCTGGCGCACTGGATGACCTCGGGAAGGCCGAAGCGCGTCCCGACGGTCGGATGCACCGGGGCATCGTGCGTGACGTCGCGTATCTTTGCCGGCCAGTTCAACCCGCCGATACGGCGTTGCAGCCAACCCCACTTCGGAAGCTTTGCCGCGTAAGCATCGAGCGTATCGCGCATGCCGGCGATCTCGCAGTGCTGCACGCCGTTCGGCGCGGGGAATATATTGAGACCGGGACCGGCGCTGCCGGTGTTCGGCATCTTCTGTCCGTCGACAAAAATCGCTCCGGTCTTGAGCCCGTCCGGAACGGACGTCGCCTGCTCGCACATCCAGGTGAGCGCAATATCCGAGAGGCGCGACTCCGGCTCCGGATAGGAGCCCCCGACGTCGGAGTGGTTTCCGGCGAACCAAAGCTGGATGAGCCGCGCATGGCCTGGAACATGCGGCGCGCCGTCCTCGCTGCCGCCCCAACCGACGCGATCGAAATCCTTTCGCGTTTCGTCGAGGGCGTTGGCCGCACGGGCGAACACCACGTGTCTGCTCAGCAGCCTGTCGAAATTTTCCCCCTTCCACTCGGCCAGGTGCGACCGCGATTGCCCGGAGATAGGGTAGTCCGTGATGGTCTTCACTTTCGCCTTGTTCTGCCAGCGCCAGAAAATCCCGACCGCGATTGCGGCGAATAGAACCTGCAGGAGGAAGCCCACGAACATGAAGCCGGTGCCGAAGATCCAGGAAGCGAGTGCTGAGAGCACGACCGCCGGCACGAAGCCGCCGACGAGCCCGGCGACCGCCACCCCGGCGGTCAGCCCGACTTGGATCATGATGCGCCTCGGTCCACTGGCGCCGAGTGCGGCGACAGTGTCGAACACGCCGATGAAATAGGGGGCGGCATTCGAGTCCGAGCCGTCGCCGGATCCGTATTTCAACTGGAACCGGCGCGCGAGTTCGAGACGCTCGTCCTCATAGTCCTTGCGCGGATGTCCGGCGCCGTGCTCGAGAACGGTGTCGACCGCCTCCCAGGCAATGTCGTGCACGGCCTTTCGAAAACGCGTAAGCGGACCTTCGGGCGTCTTCGTCGGAATGCCGCAGAGCATCAGCAGGTTCGCGAGGCTGCGGACGGTGTAGGCGCCGCGGCTGAACCCGCACAGGAATATCCTGTCGCCCGGCTGGTAGTGATTGACGATGAATTCGTAGCAGGCGGCGATGTTGATTTTGATGCCGGCACCCATGACCGATCCGAGCAGCTTCTGGACGAACCGCACCGGTGCGGTGACGGCGGTCGCGCCGATATCGGTACCGAGGCCGGCGTCGTAGAAAACCACCTGCTGGGACGGATCGATGGCGGTGTCCGCATGGTCTCGCGAGATGCGGTACATCTTGTAGATGTTGCTGATGCGCTGTTCGGGGCGGGCGCCCCCGTCCTGGCCGGTGCCGTCGGAAAAGACCACGATGTTTTTGGGCACTCCGATCTCCTGTTCTAGCGTTTCCACCACCTGCCGGGGGCGATCTTCACGATGTGCGAGGTTTCCGCCCAGACCCTGCCCTCCTTCATGATCCTGCAGATCATACGGTGGGACCCCTTGAATGCCGTGCTCGTCCAGTGCTCGTAACTGTCCGCCGGCGGGGTTTCCCAGGTGGTCTGGTTGTGTTCGCTGGCCTCGTCGCCGTGGTTGTCGACGTGCCAGACGATCTTGTAGGGGGCCGGTACGTTGGTGGACTCCACCGAAAACCTGAGCGCCACGTTCTTCGGAAGGACCGCCGAGCCGCTCTCGTATCGCTTGTATGTTCGCGCGCCGCAGGTCCGCGCCAGATCGCACCGGATGTTGACGAAATAGACGGACGGCACCGAACTCGCCAGCGCTTCGTCGAGGGCGACCTTGGCGACCTCCTTGCCTCCCCAGTAGTCGTGCACGAAGATCCAGTCCCAGGCGCTGCGGGCCTTCGCCCTGTCGCAGTTCGCCTCGAACAGTGCAGCGAGCTTTCCGACCGCCATGTCCAGCTGAGATTTGAAGCGCTTGACCTGGTTGAACACCTCCACGTTGGCGGTGAATTCGGAACGGTCGACCGGATTGTACACCTTGGCATCGGCCGCGAGCCGGTTTCGCAGCGCGACGATCGTGTCGTACAGGGCAACGTCGTCGCGCTGGAAGTCCGGCCTGTAGCATTCGACGACGAGCGTCGAGACGATCAGGCCGCCGGGAAGGCTCCACGAAGGGCGCGACCGAGTGAACCATTTCAGGAATCGTGCGATGCGCCGAAGCTGGCCGGCGCCGACCGCGGTGAGCATGCCGGCGGCCGGACTTTTTGAATTGACCGCGTTCTGGAACCACTTGTTGATTTCCTGCGGATCACGCTGCTTCCATTCCGTGCTCGCATGCTCGATCTTCTGCCTGCCGAGGTCGTCGATGTAGGTTCGGTAGACCGCAAAATCGATGTGATAGCCCTCGGCGTACCAGACGGTCACCGCGTTAGTGCGCGCGGTCGGCTCCTGAGTGAAATTCGTGCATCGTTTGCAGAGCGCTTCGGCCACGCGCTGCCGGGCGCCTCGAGGATCCTCGGGGAGCGCCGACCGCTCGAACAACAACGCCACATCGATGTCGTAGTCGTTGTCGTCGCGCGGGTCCTGGTTCAGGGTGTGCATCGCGTAGCCACCCTGGTTCTGCCAGTCGTAAGGATGCGGCCGGGGCCGCTTAGATTCGGCCGCCAGATCATCGAGCCCGCTCTTCAGCCTGGTGATGTTCAAGTCGCGATGCTCGGCCAACTTCGCCCATCGCTCGCCGCCGAGGCGGACGTTCTTGTCGTAGAAGGTCTGGAGATCGGCACTCAGGTCGAACATGGTCATGTCGTGATCACCACCATGTCTTCCGGCTTGCCTTCCTTCGTCACCTCGACACCCCAGGCATAGGCGGGCGTGCTGCTCTTGGTGTAGTTGTAGACGAGCACAGGGTTATGGATGGTCCGGCTGATGCGGCGGCCCAGACTGAAGCCGACGCTGACCGGGCCCGCGTAAAACACGTGCACGACGAGGTTCTTGGGAAGCTCGCCGTGAATCTCGTCGAGCACCTGCCGGAAGGCGCGGCAGATCGCATCGACCTGGCTGTAGTGAGTGACCTTGTCGATGCCGGGCTTCCCGATCGAAATCGAGTAGTCGCGGTACGGGCCGCCGACCACCTCGGACGGCTCGCCGGCGCCGACGGCATAGCTCACCGCGATCCGGACGACGCACGCGATCGGAGCGGGCGGATCGATGGTTCTCGAGACCGTCACGTCGAGATCCGGAGCGTCGCCGTCCGCGAGTTCGCGCCAGGTACTGGTCTCGCGCTGAAGTTCGAACAAGGCTACCTTGGGAAAGGTCGAGACGCTGCAGCCGGCCAGGAACTGCAGCGGAATATGAACGATGCCGTAGTAACCGAGCGCCGCCGACGAATCGGTCTTGATAATGCCGGCGATTTCGAATGCGAGCCGCTGTTGCTGTCGGACGGCGCCGATCGGGTCCAGCGCGCCTCCCGACAGAAAATTGGATTGGTCGCAATCGAGCGTGTCGATCCTCCGCTTGCGCATCTTGAGCGGCAACGCGTCCTTGGGAAGCGGACCGGTCAACGGTTGGAACGATTGGTGGCGCACTGCGACGAAACGGCCCGCATCCTCCGTGCCGCGCAACTCGCCGACTGCGTAGACGCCCACGCCGGCAACGATCAGAACTGCGCCGACCCACCACGGCGCGTCCAGCGACAAGCCAAGTCCGAATATCCCGCTCAGGAAACTGAGGGCGGCATCCTTCCAGCCCGGATTGACCAAGCCCACCCCGACGAGGATCAGGGGCAGCGCGATCTTGCCGTGCAAGGGGACGTCCTGCTCGCGGCCGAAAAAGCCGGTGATTCGATGCCATATCCAGTTCATGCGGAGCCGTCCGCCCGCAGTCGAAGCGAGATGGGGTCGAAGTCCTGCAGGGCGGGGTCGTCCGGCAACATGAACAGCCTCATTCGTAACCTGATCTCGGCGGGGCCGCGCCGACTCGTCTCGGGCCTGCCGGGAACCCTAGACTGCTTCGGCCAAAATGTACAGTTATGCAAAACAACAATTAATATGTATTGTAATACAAACTTTTTTGTTTGTGGCATTGACGCCCGAATCGATTTGCGATTCTGTGGCTCACATGAGTGATTTGGAAATCTACCGGCTGATAGGTTCCCGCATCGCGGCTCGGCGCAAGGATCTGAGATTGAAGCAGGTTGAGGTCGCCGCGCAGATCGGGCTGACCAGGGCGTCGCTCGCCAATATCGAGAAGGGCCGCCAGAAGATCATGATGCACCAGATCTACAGGATCGCCGAGGCGCTCAGGATCGAATCGATACTCGATCTGGTTCCGCCGCGCTTCTCGACTTCCGGGCCGGACGAGCCGATTGTATTCGTGGAGGGCGACATGAGAGAAGATCTTAGAGTTCAAGCCGAACAATTCGTCCGGCGCGCGCCGGGCAGGCGTTGACGATGGTCGACATCGCAGCGGCGAGAGCCCGCGCGACCGAACTCGTGGAGCGGTTCGGCGTCAAGGCTCCGCCGGTTCCTGTTGAGCGGATCGCGAAGCAGCTCGGGGTCATCGTCCATTACGCACCTTTCGACGATGAGCTTTCCGGCATGGCCTTCCTGAAGGAGGGCTCCGAAATCATCGGCATCAACTCCAACCATCATCCGAACCGCCAGCGCTACACGCTCGCGCACGAATTGGCCCACATCTGCCTCCACCGCCCGCATCTGGAGGCGGGTGTCCATGTGGACCAGGGTTCGGTCAATTCGCTCAGAAGGGATCTCGTATCGCAGGAGGGGACCGACCCTCTGGAGCGCGAGGCCAACGCCTTCGCGGCTGAACTCCTGATGCCGAAGAAGCTCCTTGCCGGCGCGCTAGACGATCGTATGCTCGACCTCGACGACGACCGCCTGATCGCGCTGGCGAAACGGTTCAAGGTCAGTCTGATGGCGCTGCAGTACCGACTGCAGCGCATCTGACGGGCCGACCTGCGTGGCTTTAGTCCTATACGACGTCGAAACCTCGGGTCTGAACAAACGCTTCGACCAAATACTGCAGTTCGCCGCCGTCCGGACCGATACCGATCTCGTCGAAACCCACAGGTTGGAGACGCGGTCGCGCCTTCTGCCGCACGTCGTCCCGTCGCCGAGGGCACTGCACGTCACCGGCAGCACGCTCGACGAGGCGAACAGCACGGCGCGGCAGTCGCACTATTCGATGGTGTGCGAGATCGCGGAGACGCTCGCATCGTGGTGTTCCGCCACGTTCCTGGGATTCAATTCGATCCGCTTCGACGAGGAGTTCCTGCGGCAGGCGTTCTATCAGTGTCTGCATCCCGTGTTCCTGACGAACACGAACGGCAACGCGCGCGCCGACGTGCTCAATCTGATGCGGGCTGCAACGACGCTGCACCCGACGGTGATCCATTCCGGCGTCGAGATCGACGGTCGTCTCAGCCATCGCCTCGGCACGCTCGCCGCCGCGAACGGAATCGCGCAGGGGAGGGCCCACGACGCCGAGTCCGACGTCGATGCCATGCTCGGCTTGTGCCGGCTCGTCCGGGACGGAGCGCCCGGGCTGTGGTCGACCTTCCTCCGCTTCTCCTCGAAGGCGGCGGTCGTCGACCTCGTGCGAGACGAGGATGCGTTCGCCTATTTCGATTTCTTCGGAAGTCCGCGGGTGATGCATTTCCTGACGAGGATCGGCGTCAGTCCGAACGACGCGAACGCCCACTACTGCCTCGACCTCGAGTGCGACATCGACGGTCTGCGCAAGCTTGACGACGCGGCACTCGCCGAACGGATGATGCAGGAGCCGCGACCGATCCGGCGGCTTAAGGTCAACGCCTCCCCGCTGCTCTATCCGTTGTGGGATATCGACGCCGAGCGATTCATCGGTCAGACCGAGGACGAATTGACGCGGCGGGCGGCGTCGGTGCGGGCCGACGAGGAATTCATGGCGTCTCTCTCGCGCGCAGCGGTCTCAGCGGAGCCCGTCTATGCGCCGTCGGATCACGTCGAACTCCAGATATACGGGGGAAACTTTTTTTCCGATGCCGATCGCGAACTGTGCCGGCAATTCCACGTCAGTCCATGGGAGGAAAGGCCGGAGTTTGTCCACCGCTTGGGCGACCGGCGCCTGAAGCGTCTCGCCCGCCGGCTTATCTACTTCGAAAGCCCGCATCTGTTCGCGGAGGCCGAGCGACGCGTCATCGCGGACGACATCGCGGCCCGCCGGCGCGGAGAAGGAAACCACGCCTCTCCACCGTGGACGACCATCGCTCATGCGCTGTCAGAACTTGAGACCATCGACGCAGAGGTGTCGGACACGTTCAAGCAGGCGTACCGGGAACTGCGGTAGGAGCAAGCACCGCCCATTCGCGACAGGTGGCGGATTTAGCGGACGCAACAAATCTGCAGCACGAGGTCCTTAAGCCGTTGGTTGTAAGTAATGAAGCAGCGGTTTCCTAAACCGTAGGGTTGCGCAACGCTGCCGGCGCGCTGCCTCGCGGATTTCGGCATGGTCTTGGGCTTCTCTAGTGAAGTTTCGCACCGACATCGATCTGACCTGCTCGGTCGGGCCGTCCTTCGACAGCGCATTGAAGCGTTGGGAGATCCTCCATCAGCCCTCAGCAAACCGATACAATGTAGCCGATTCGGCGAATCGTGTTCCTGTGAATATCGGGGATCGCCGAGTCCGAAAGAGTGGCAACCGTGTGGGTGAGAGATGGGATTTTGTCCGATCTGCAAGACGTCGTCGAATCTCGAGCAGCCTACCGGCGGCGACTACAGGCGCGTGGAATGCCGCAAGTGCGGCAAGTTCCAGATCACAGGTTCGGCATCGGCGATGCTGGAATCGCGCCTGAACGACGCCAAAAGCGCCGCTCGCTTGAGCCACGCGACGCGTGCGATGTCGTCGAAATCGGGAGCCGAGTGGCCCGAGATAAATTCTTTCAATCTGGACGACATGATCAAGGGGCCGCTTCCTTCGGTCGATCGTCAAATGACCAACCTGCTCGCATGGGCTGCCACGGAGTTGGACGACGACCAACTCGGATCGGTCGAGCTGCCAGATGAGGACGATCTCACCGCGGTGATAGGCACGCTCGACGGGCAACGGGTGGACGACTTGATCTCGCATACCGACGACGTCGGCCTGATCCGACTCGTGACTGACCATTCCCTCTCGATCACCCCGACGGGGTGGCAGCGGCTTCGACCACCAGCCAAGGCGGACACTCGATCGGAGGCTGGGGCGCCGGCACCGGTATCCACGAAGGCGGATCCCATCGTCAAAGTGCACTGCGGCGTTTGCCACGGCGACAAGAATTCCTGGCTTCGCGCCGAATACACGGACAAGAGCGGCGACGGGTCCGCTTCTTGGAGCGAAACCTATCAGACAGTGCAATGTTGCGGCTGCGACAAGCTATCCGTACGGCGGGAGGTTTGGCGGTCGGAGTGGGATGAGGCCGACTTCGACGAGCAAGGTGGACCGGTGACGCGCCGCGGCGTCAAGGTGACCTATTATCCGGCCCAGACAGTCCGCGCAAAACCCGTTTGGGCCGAATCTCTCGGCGACGAAATTCTCAGAGACGTTCTGGATGAATCCTATTCGGCCCTCAACAACGGACAGCGCATGCTGGCGTCGGTAGGCGCGCGCACGTTGCTCGATCGGGGCGGGCACATCCTGATCGGCGACGTGAAGGGCGGGTTCGAGGGCAAACTTTCGGCGCTGGTCGTCGGCAGTCACATCAGCGCGCAAGAGAAGGACTCGCTCGACGCGGTTGCCGACGCAGGCAATGCATCCGCTCATCGCGGCTACACGCCGACCGCCGAACGTCTGTCCCACATCTTCGACATCATAGAGAATTTCCTGCACCGCGCGTTCATCCTAGCGCCAGCGGCCGCCGAAATCCGTATGACCACTCCGCCCCGTCCGAAAAGGGCGTGACGAAAGACTTCACGGCGGCAGCCGCGGAAAGCGGATTGATCCCTCGTCGACGGCGGTTAAAGACTCTCCGATCGAAATTCAAACAGCTCCGTTCCCGTGACGTAGCTGCTGTCGTCGGATGCGAGAAACACGACGGCCTTCGCGATCTCGTCGGGTGTGCCGAACCGGCCGAGCGGTACCGTGCTGATAATCATCTTCCGGCGTTGCTCGCCCGTTTCCGAGGAGGCCAGCAAGTCGCTAAATCCTGGCGTGTCGATCGAACCTGGGCTTACTGCGTTTGACGTCAGAAGTTGAAGCGTGATGCGGACGTCGTCTGCGGTGCGTTGCTGTGAGGCTTGCAAACCTTTCACCAATCCCACGAGCTCGTTGAGGTTGGTCGCTGTGGGTTGGTTCTGGTTAGTCGGGGTAATCGCCCAATGGGCCGACGCTGGAGGAAGTTTTAATATGGAGCGAACACCATCCCCATAAATTGCCCAAACGACGGCTCCGCCTACCGCAGCCAGGATGATCCATATCAGGAAGGTGCCCCACGCCGATCAACAGCGAAGTCCGGCTAGTTGGGGAGCCGGGCTTCGTTGTTAGGCGGCGCGTACCGAGTTGAGGAACTTGCCGACTTCGAGCTTGAGGCGGTTACTGTCGCCGGATAGCGACTGCGCCGCCGACAGCACTTGCGACGAGGCCGAACCGGTCTCGCTGGCGCCGCGCTGCACGTCGGTGATGTTGACGGAGACCTGCTGGGTGCCTTGGGCGGCCTGCTGCACGTTGCGGGAGATTTCCCTCGTCGCGGTGCCCTGTTCTTCCACCGCCGCCGCGATAGTCGATGAAATCTCGGACAGCTTTTCGATGGTACCGCTAATTGCCTGAATGGCGGTCACCGACTCCTGCGTTGCGGCCTGAATGCCGCTGACCTGCTGACCGATCTCGCCGGTCGCCTTGGCAGTCTGCTCGGCCAGCGCCTTCACCTCAGAAGCCACCACCGCAAAGCCGCGGCCGGCTTCGCCGGCCCGCGCCGCCTCGATCGTGGCGTTCAGTGCCAGCAGATTGGTTTGCCCGGCAATGGTGTTGATTAGTTCAACCACGTCGCCGATCCGGGCGGCGGCCTTCGACAATTCGCCGACGCGATCGTTGGTGGTACGGGCCTGATCGACGGCCTCGCCGGCCATCCGCGCCGATTGCTGTACCTGGCGGCTGATCTCGTTGACCGACAAGGCCATTTCTTCCGCAGCGGCGGCCACCGACTGCACGTTGGTGGAAGCTTCCTCGGAGGCTGCCGCAACCATGGTGGTGAGTTGCTGCGTGCGCTCCGCGGTCGAGGTGAGCGTAGTGGCGGAGGCTTCAAGTTCGGTCGAGGCCGAGGACACGGTTTCGACGATCTCGCCGACGGCGGTTTCGAAGTTGTCGGCAAGCTTGATCATGTCCGCTTTGCGCCGTTGGGCCTGCTGCTGCTCGTTCTTCGCCTGCTCGCCGCGCAGCCGTTCGGTTTCGATCATGGTGTCCTTGAAGACCTGCAACGCTTCGGCCATGTCAGCAATTTCATCGGAACCGCCTGTTGCGACCTCTACATCCAAATCACCAGCAGCAATGGATTTCATGCTGTTCTGCAGCCGCACAAGGCGGCGTACGACCCCACGGCCGACGTAGAGCCAGCCGATGAGAAGCGCTGTGCCAAGGCTTCCAAGCGCAAGGCAAATCAGGATAATCCGGCCCTGCCGGATTTCCGCCTCGGATTCACTGACCGCGGCGACCGCCGACGCCTCGCTGCGCATTCTCAAGCTCGCGACTTCCTTTTCAAACTCCTGCGCGAGCGCGCGATTTTCTGTCACCACAGTGGCTCCGGTCTTCGCGGCAACCAACTCCTTTTGCTTGAGATCGAAAATATTGCCGCCATCCTTGCCTGTTTTGACCAATTCATCAACGAGCTTCGAGGCCTCCGGATCCTTGAAGGCAGAAGCAGCCTTTCCAAGGCGGCCTGCCGTTGCTGTGAATCGGTCCTTGACCGGCGGCAGCAGATCTGCCGACGACAGGTCGGCCGCTTCAACAAGGATTCCCAGTATGAGGTTGGATTCGGCGCGCAACTCCAGAATCGCTTGCAGGGACACGAGTTCGTTATCAGCAAGTGCAGCAAGCGTCTTCTGAACGACCTCCAGGTCTTGTTTGTCCGCCGCGGTCTGAAGGCCGAGCGTCAAGGTGAACCCGGCATCGTCCGCCATCGGCGCCAGCTTTTCGGCAAGCTTCTGATGCGATTTCCGGAGACCGGCAACAAGCGCGCCCCGCGAGGCCGCAATCGCCTGGCGTTCGGAGACAGATTGCATCAGCCGGTCGAGATTCAGCAGCATGCGATCAGCGGTCTTGTTGACCCTTGCGGCATCCTCGGTGGCGAGCGCGCCGATGGTCTGCTTGAGTTCCTGACGCGCGCCCGTCAGACCCTTGACGGCGTGCTCGCGCTCGGCCGGGTCCGTTGCGGCGAGAAGGCGCGGCGCGGCGGCAGCGACTTCACCGGCGGCCCGCACGACTTCGGAAGCGCGCGTGATCTCGGGCAGACTCCTTTCGGCCACCGCTCCAAGCGAACGCGCAAGGCTGCCGTAGGAGATAATCGCACTGCTGCTCGCCAGCACGGTGAGCGCAGCGACGACCCCAAAGGCTATGAACAATCGACCGCGAAGCCCTAGGTGATACCACGACATCGCTGTCTTCATCGTCAATCTCCCGGTAGCGATTTGCAGCCAAGGCTTTCCTTCGGTGCTTTGCGGCCTCTCGTGTTTATGTTCCGGACTTCTCAAGGCGATCAACCGCCTTGAAGCTGCCGTCCGGCTGGATCACGGTCAGGAACACTTGATCCGAGCCCCGATTGTTGGAAGGGCCGTAGGTGAGCTTGAAGCCGCCGAGGTCGAAGGTGCCGATTTTTTGCACGGCCTCGATCAGGGCCTGCCGGGTAGGGTCGCCATTGACTTTCTCGAGCGCCGCGATGATCGCACGGCCAACAAGGTAACCCTCAAGCGAGACGAAGCCTGGCTGAGCGTCGGGGGCGCTCGCCTTGAGCGAAGCCTGATAGCGCCCGACCACCGGGATCGCAGCGTCTTTCGGAAAAGGAACGACCTGTGTGATCACCACGCCGGCACCGACGGGGCCGAGTTCCTTGGCAAGCGCATCGGATCCGACAAAGGAGATATTCACGAAGGTCACGTCGAGCTTGATCTGTTTGGCCAGTTTGATGAACTCGGCCGCAGGCTTGTAGGGGCTGATCATGATGACTGCATGAGGCTCGGCCTTCTTGATGGCCAGCAGCGCGGTCTTAACAGCCACCGTGTTGCGCTCGAAGGTACCTTCGCCGGCGAGCTGCATCTGCCGCTTGTCGAGCGCCTTCTTGACGCCGGCAAGGCCGGCCTGACCGAAAGCGTCGTCCTGGTACATGATCGCAATCTTGGATGCGCCGAGATCCTTGGTCAGATGCTCGACCATGGCTTCGGTTTCCTGGAAGTAGCTGGCGCGAATATTCAGCACCAGGGGTTTGTAGGGCTCGCGCAGGAACTCGGCGCCCGTGAAGGCGCCGATAAAGGGCGCACCCGCTGCGGTCGCGATCGGCTGAGTGGCGGCTGCGGTCGGAGTACCAACCGCACCGGCGATAGCGAAGACCTTGTCTTCCTCAAGAAGCTTCTTGACCGCTTCGATGGACTTTGTGGGTTCGTAGCCGTCGTCGACGCTCTTCAGTTCGAGCTTCCGACCCTTCACGCCGCCGGCCTTGTTTATTTCAGCGAAGGCCGCTTCGAGCCCCATTTTCATGCCCAGGCCCAAAGCGGAGGCCGCGCCGTCGAGTGCCGCCGCCTGACCAAACACGATCTTGTCAGCGGAGACACCATCTTCAGCGAATGCAGGAATGCCAGTCGCGAGAACGGCAGCTAACACGATGGGAAGCGTGCTGAACGGTGTGGCTCGCATGTGAAACGTCCTTTTGGGCAGGGAAACGGTCGGCTGGATATGCCAAGCCACTTATCGGGCGCCGTTTGACAGGAGGAACAGGGCTCAGCCGTGAGCGTAAACGCGATGCCTTCATAATCGATTAATTCGGCTACCCGTATTAATACCGAGCCGGATTCAAATGTCGCAGGCGGGCGAAATCGCCTGGTCAGCGCGAGCCGCCGTTCTTCGCCGTCTCATCACGGCGGGGGACATCACGACGCCAGGACATGCGCGTCTCCCGGCAAAATGGTGGACTAGACAAAGTCTGAATTGAAACTATCGCCTCTCTGATTCACCACCAATTCACCCCGTTGCTGGATTGATCCTGCGAACAGAGACGCATGAACCACTTGTTAAATTGCCTCGCTGAAAGATGGCAAACTGCCTCACTCGAAGCTGGCGGATCGGAAACAGGGAATCAAAATGAAAACTACCATCATGCTTATTGCTCTTGTATGCGCCATGGGCGCGTTCGCTGGCCGTCCGTCAGCTGAAGCACCGCGTCAAGCCGCCGTCGAGTCGTCGCTGCTGCTAGGGATGATGCAGGCGCCCCAATGGCTTCCAACCGAGGCCTATGACGCCAACTGACCTTCTGTCGCCAAGGCTCCGATTGGTTGGTCGCTATTTCGCGACCGCGAGCGAATCGGTGCATACGGTTCGAAAGAAGCCGCATTAGAAGCTGCAACGGCGGTTGGTGCTGATGCCCTCCGAGAGGGTCACAGCATCCAAATCAACGTGCCCGGATCTGATTCAAACGAATTCGAAAAGCTAGAATCGTGGTCTGAACAGTGGAACGTTGGGAAACGATAGCAAAAATCCCGCCGAGATAACCGGCGGGAAGTATTGCAATCCAAATTCGCGGTGTGAGTTACGAAGCCCGCGACTGACGCACGGTAGCCGAGAGAAGTTAAATCATCCTTGCGCAAGTCGCACTCTCGCAAGCGTGCCAGATCGATTGTTCGGTCAGCGTTGCCAGTCGATTGGCGTAAACCGCAATCGCCGCCGGTCCATTTCTTCGCCAAGTCTGTCGGCATACTGCTTCACTGACTCGCCGATAAATCGATAGCTCCCGCCAGACTTAATATCCGCGTCGACTTGCCGCCGAACGTTTTCATAATAAGCGACGAGACTCTCGTCTGCAGTATTATCAAAATTCATCGCGCTCGCCCCAGAAGGAAAGGTCGGCACCCGCCCGCCGTTTCGCGCCCGCCGGTTCACGCCGGCGGGTTTTATTTTGAACTTTCTCGTCCCGAGCCCCCGACGAGAGAACGCCGTTTAGCAGCTGGTTAAACCTCCGTATAACTCTCCCGATCCCTTTTCGGTATCGGACGC
>Ga0137418_10001492_pt1 | contig 21566 bp, 14 predicted proteins | sample CZODoug3_1_2_16f_FD_122242 | JGI IMG/M metagenome (GOLD analysis project Ga0137418, IMG submission 122242) | Vadose zone soil fungal communities from Angelo Coast Range Reserve, California, USA - CZODoug3_1_2_16fungal (Hybrid Assembly) | ecosystem: Environmental > Terrestrial > Soil > Vadose...
TTCCGGAGTTCCGTCGGACTTGCGCAAGAGGCGGTAGTAGTTCGCTGGCACGCCGGCTTGGGGAATTTAGTACGCGGCGTGACTAAGAATTTCTTCGCGGCCCTGGGCTACAACGTAGGGCTGGCGGTGCTCGCGGCGATTGGGATGTTGTTGCTGAACGTAGCGCCGTTCGTTGCAATCTTCATCAGCCATGGATGGATTCGGCTTCTTGCTGTTGCCGCGGTGGTGATCGCTCTCGGGTTTCACATTGGCGTGGACATCGTAATGCGTGTCTCACCCCTGTATGCGCTGACACATCCGATTGGCGCGGTGTTGTTTTGCTACATGCTGCTGCGTTCCACAGTGGTCACATTGTGGCACGGCGGTGTCACTTGGAGGGGCACGTTTTATCCACTGGACGACCTCAAACGCGGCGTGGTGTAACGCTTTCGATCCTCATACTTGCGTCACGATGCTGCGGACGCCTTCTCCGTGGAAAAGAGCCCCGACAAGTCACGCTGCTTGAGGCTGCGAATGCGATCGCGAAGCTGAGCAGCCTTCTCGAACTCGAATTTCTTGGCTGCTTCGCGCATTTGCCCCTCAAGCTGCTTTAGCAATTCGGCGAGCTGTTGTTCGCTCTTGACGCTCGCCGTAGCCGTGTCGAGAGCCGCCTCGTCGATGGGTATCGTGACGTAGTCGGCTTCCACGATACGCGCCAGCTCCATGTCCACAGACTTCACGATCGATTCAGGCGTGATGTTGTTTTCCTGGTTGTAAGCTAGCTGCTTTTCGCGCCGCCGATTCGTCTCGCTGATAGCTTGATTCATCGAACCTGTGCGGGTATCCGCATAGAGAATGGCACGTCCCGATATGTGCCGTGCGCAGCGACCCATGGTTTGGATGAGCGACGTGGCGCTACGCAGATAGCCTTCCTTATCCGCGTCCAGGATCGCCACCAGTGAAACTTCGGGAAGATCCAGTCCTTCACGCAATAGATTGATGCCAATTAAGACGTCGAATTCACCGCGACGAAGGTCCCGAAGAATTTTGATGCGGTCGAGAGTTTCGACTTCGGAATGGAGATACCGGCAACGCACGCCGATCTCCGTGAAATACTCGGAGAGATCTTCCGCCATGCGCTTGGTCAAAGTGGTGACCAGCACGCGCTCGTTGCGCTCCGCACGCACGCGAATTTCCTCCAGCAAGTCGTCGACCTGACCCTTCACAGGGCGTATCTCTACTTCGGGGTCGACAAGACCGGTCGGACGAATCACTTGCTCGATGAAGCCGCCCCCCGATTTCGTGAGTTCGTACGGCCCGGGGGTCGCGGATACATACAGCACCTGGTTCACTCGGTGCTCGAATTCTTCAAAGGTGAGTGGGCGATTGTCCAGCGCGGAAGGCATGCGGAAGCCGTAGTTCACCAGGGTCTCTTTGCGGGAACGATCGCCTGCGTGCATGCCTCGGACTTGCGGAATAGTTTGGTGCGACTCATCGACGAAGAGCAAATAATCCTGCGGCACGTAATCAAGCAATGTCGGTGGAGCTTCGCCCGGAAGACGGCCACTGAGATGGCGCGAATAATTTTCGACGCCGTGGCAATAGCCTATAGTGCGCATCATCTCGATATCAAAAAGGGTGCGCTGGGTCAGGCGCTGCGCTTCCACAAATTTTCCGGCGCGCTCCAGTTCTTTCTTCCACCATTCGAGCTCTTCATAGATGGTCACGATGGCGCGCTCGCGCTGCTCGGTGGGCATGACGTAATGAGTCTTGGGATAGATGGGTACGCGGGTCAAGTCTTCCTGCCCGGCGCGCACTTCACCGGTGAGCGGATCGATTTGACGGATCGCGTCAATCTGCTCGCCCCACATCTCGAAGCGATATCCGTTGTCTTCATAGGTGGGATAAATCTCGATCATGTCACCGCGAACGCGAAAAGTGCCGCGACGCAAGTCTTCGGAGCGATCGTACTGAATATCGACGAAGCGGCGCAGCAGCGCCTCCCGCGAAGTGTGCTGCCCCTTTTCGAGCATGACCAGCATGCCGTAATAGGCTTCCGGCGATCCGAGACCGTAGATACACGAAACGGAAGCGACGATGATCACGTCGCGACGCTCGAAGAGCGAGCGTGTAGCACTCATGCGCAGCTTGTCGAGCTCATCGTTGATGGTTGCTTCCTTTTCAATGTACACGTCGGCGGACGGCACGTAGGCTTCGGGCTGGTAGAAGTCGTAGTAGCTTACAAAATATTCGACGGCATTGTCAGGAAAGAAACTCTTGAATTCATGATAGAGCTGCGCAGCCAGAGTCTTATTGTGCGCGAGAACGAGCGCGGGACGATTAACAGCTTCGATGACCTTGGCCATCGTGAAAGTCTTTCCCGAACCGGTGACCCCGAGAAGGACCTGGTGCTTCTCGCCGGCATCAATGCCGCGGACAAGTTGCTCAATGGCAGCGGGTTGGTCACCGCGCGGCTGGTAACTGCTGCGCAATCGAAATTGCACGGAGGACTCTCCTGGCGGCCCGCTGGGGCGAGCCGAAACCTTCATTATACTACTGGCTGCAAGTGTCGGAGCTTTGCTAGTCGAGCCTTAGGCTGGAGGGCTAATCACATCCCAGAAAACGCATTGGAGGCCGCGATTACTGAGAGCCTTTGGGTTCTGGGGCGGTCTGCACGACGAGAACGACTTCCGAGTGGCTTCTCGCATTTACGTCGTAATGGATGCGATTCGAACCATCGGCCTTGGCTACCGTTACATTCATCTGCTGGCTGGCTTCTTCTGTGGCCCGCACGACAAGCCCAGTCTTCAATGAAACGTAGGTGATGATCCGATTGGCGCCGCGAGCTGTGCCGGCGGTCCGCAATGCGTGCACCTTGAAGTCTTCGGGCGTGGCATTCTTGGAGTTGGAATCCTGATTGAGAGAGGCATTGGTGAGAATCACAGCGCACGTTTCTGGCTCGGCATCGGCTGGAGAAACGCTGCCTTGCATGGTTAACTGCACCGCGCGGCAAGGCTCATCCCGAACGTAAGTAGACTCGCGTATCCACCGGAGGCCCGCTATTGGAGATGGAGAGTTTTCCTTTTCCACGGAATTCCATTTTTGAGCGATGCGGCCCCCGGGCGTGCGGAACTCGGCGGCCAGCAGAAAGCGAGAAGCCCATTCCTGCCAGGCTTGCTGCTGCTCGGGAGGCATAGCATCGAGGCCAGTCACTCGATCCAGGCGACCGTCCGCACGAATCGTAAACTCAACGAAATCTTGTTTTTGTAACTGCTTGTCGGACGGCTCAATCCGCGGAACCTTCAGACGGGAATCGGGGTTCAGAATTTCAAACTGGGTTCGCGCGTGAATGAGCGCCCGATTATCAACCTGCCCCTGAACACCTAGCACTTCGAGGTGCAGCAGGGCGCTTACATCGACTTTCGCCGAATCGGCGGGGATTGCAACGATCACATTGCTTCTCGTCTGGATTTGTTTGTCGCTGTGGTAGCTGATCTGGTAAGCGAAGGTCTGCCCAGCTTTCAATCGCGGAAAGAGATTAACCTGGGCCGGCCGTTCCTTGGCAGCGCAAAAAGACGTTACGAGCAAAGCGACTAGTGCAAAAACGGCCGATGGGTATCGCGCGCGAGTGGCCGAAATAAGTATGCGGCTCAACAAAAGGTCAGGCATAAGGAAGATCACTTGGTTTTCGTGTCTCCGCCGCCGGCATCGCTACGCATTCTCAAGCGTCGATCAAAGAAATCGCTGGTGGCGCGGTATCCAGCGAGCCAGTTGCGATGCAGCAGAAAATCGTGCACATCATCGGGGAACACGAGTTGCTCGATAGCTACGCCGCGCGCCCGCAAACGAGCGACGAGATCCACGGTTTGCGCGAAGTAAACGTTGCGATCATCGTCGCCGTGAATGAAGAGCACTGGAGACTTCCACGTTTCAACGGAAGTCACCGGAGAAGATTCATGGGCCAGCTTGGTCAATTCCGGAGAAATGTTCTTGCCGTCCCAATTGTCGGTCGGCCAATCGTGAACACCATGGAAGTCCACGCCGGCAGCGAAAATATCAGAGTTGCGCGCGAGACCAAGTGCAGTGAGATAGCCGCCATAGCTTCCTCCCCATAAGCCGATCCGCGATGGATCAACATCGGCGCGCCCCTGCAGATACTTTCCGGCGGCGACAATGTCTCTGTATTCGGAGGCGCCACGGCCTGCACGGCCCGCAGCTTCGCGGAACGCGCGGCCGTAGCCGATGCCGCTGCGATAGTTGACCGAAAGCACCAGGTATCCGCGGCTGGCCAAGTACTCATTCATCGCGTAGGAATTCGCGTAGTAATACATGTAGTGCCAGCCGAGCAGCATTTGACGGATAGGGCCACCGTGCATAAAGACTACGGCGGGTTTCTTTTCCTTAGCACTCGCGTTCGGTTGGAGAAAAAGCTGCCCGTGAATTTCCACGCCATCGGCAGCTTTGAAAATCACTTGCTGTGGAGTCACCAGCATGTCAGTCAGAGAACTGTGGGACCAGGAGTCGGGCCCCAAAATCTTGGCGTTCCCCGGCTCATCCAACTTACTCCAAAACGTTTGGCCCGGCACTCGAGGACCGGAACCGAGATAGACCAAGGTTTTCCCGTCGCTTAGCGCAACTGGACTCCACTCAATGCCTGGGTTCGTAATGCCTTGAGTAATCGTGACAGGTTGCGGTTGACCTTTGTCCAGGCTGACATGCCAAATGTGCCGGCGGTCGACATCGCCGCAATTGGAATTGAACAGCACGGTCTTCTTGTCGGGCGTCAGGGACCACTGCTCGACTTCGCAATTGCCGGGAGTGAGCAGGCGCGGCGGCCCTCCTTCGACCGAGAGGGCGTACAGATGCTGCCAGCCGTCTTGTTCTGAGGCGACAAGCAAACGATTCTCCGCAGCCCAGCGAATTATGCCGCCTCCAGTGTCTTTAGCCATGAAGGGATAGGAAGCCTCGGCTGATGTGCTGCTGTGCCAGATCTCATGGGCGTTGCCTGTGGAAATATCCGCGACCCAAATCGCCCACGGATGCGGCTTGTCAGGCTGAAGGAAGTAGCCCGCGGGCGTGTCACGCGGTTCGGCGGGCCTTCGCACAAACGCAATGCGCTTACCATCCGCAGACCAGACCGGATCGCTATCGGTGTCGACGGTGGGAGCTATAAAATTTACGGACTTGGCGGCCGCGTCATAGATACCGATAAAGCTGTGATCGCCGCGAGTAGAAACGAAGACCAAATGCGTACCGTCGGGCGACCACTCTACGACCTGATTTTGCCCGCGAACGACCAATTGCTTGGGCTTTTCGCTGCTGTTTAAAGGAGCTATCCAGATCTGCCCGTCGCGTACATAGGCGATTACACCTTGCGCGGAAATTTTTGGCGAATCGCCAACGTCCACCCTTTTCGGCTCGCCGCCGCTCCAGGTGATGCTCCAAACGGTCTGCTCCATTCCAGTAGGGTTGCTGGTAGGATTAGGGAATTGCCCGGTAGCATTCTTGCCTTCGCCGCGAACATAGACGATAGCGTTAGCGTCGGCCGAGAAGCTTAGTTCCGAGATCGGCTGGCCGTCGTCTTCGAGGTACGCAGTAAGCCTACGTGCGCTGAAAGATGGCCCTTCCGCGACCCAGATGTTGCGCTTCCCTTCCTGGTTGAATGTCCACGCGACGCGATTGGACGTCTTGGCAGCGGTCAAGTTCTCAGGGAAGGGCGCACTCATGAGTTCTTCCAAAGTGACGCTCTTCTGCGCGCGAGTGCAGAGCGCCAAACATGCCGTGGCAACTATAAGCACAAACCATCTTTTCATCTTCATCCTCGACCACGTGTTCGGAACAAACCCGGAAGATTAATCCGCCGGGCGGCGCGCAACCAACCGCTCAATCGAAACCTTCGGCACATCCAGCGGCCCCGAAATCTTGAGGACATATCCTTGTTCCGGAAGGGCCGCACCGGTTTGATCGTCAATCAACGTTTGCAACGTCAAATCAGAGCCCTCCGCAAAATTCATCGTGCCTTTGAGCAAGGTCATTTCCGAGGAGCCATCCAGGCGCAACCCAGGAAAAATGATGCCACGATCGCGCACCAAGAAAATGCCCTCCCCTGAGGCCCAGCGTGACGCACCTTCGTGTGGTGCCCCTTCGGCCATACTTGCGTTCACGTCCCAGCCGCGAAATTCGACGTCGCGCAGTTTGAGGTCGCCCTTGCCAATCAGGTGCTGCAGTAGTTCGTCTCGACCCACTCCTTGCGTAGTAAGATGCACTATTCCCGACGCGAGTCCGGTGAAGCGTTCCGTCAAGTTTCCAGGAGTTGGCACTTGCCGCAGATCGACGCGTTCAAGTTCCGCGGTCACATCGTAAGACGGCCTGGGCAAGAATGCGGCTCGCAACCTGGCGCGCAACGTTCCGCCAGCGCAGCGAGCTTCCGTTTGACGCAACTCCAAATGCAAATCGTGCAAAGCGCCGCTCGCGCGCATCTGCTCCAGCTTGATGTCCTCCAAGGTAAACTCGTCGACGCTGAGCTCACCGTCCGCGTTCACTCGTTGCAACAGTTCGCTGGCTGCAGGATTTGCCGCGCCTCCTCCGAGCAAGGAGGGGAGCAAGCGTTGTAGCCAGCCCGGCCTGGCGCGTGGGCCCACCCAACGATCGAGATCGGCGGCGTCCAAATGGTTTGCATGAAGTCGGAAATTCCATTTTGCGTTGCTATCGCCATCGGCCAGTGCGGCTTCCGCGACCTGCCCGGACCACGTCGCCCCGAACCCTTCCAAGTCAGCTATTCCGGCGATGCGCAATCCGTCCTTCCACTCCAGCCGCGCCTTGTTCAATTGCAGCGGCTGATTCAACCCGGCAACCTGCAGCTTCCCCTTACTCACATCAACATGGCCGCCCCAGGTCTTCGTGGCGGCCGCATTATCCCATTGATAATTCAACACACCCGAAGCGGGACCGGTTAACTCCCAGCCGTGATTCATCGGCCGTCCCAGTCCAGACATTACCTTAAGAACGTCTTCCACCGTCTCTGCACGGCCATCAATGCTCAGACTTCCCACCCGCTTGCTGAAATCGTGAGTGAGGCCGATGCTCACAGCGCTCTTGCTATCGGTGGCAACCCGTCGTTTCGTCGTCGTTGCAGTTGGCAGCGCGCCAGATTCACCGCGCTCAGACGCTACGTAAGAGATGCGAACGGGCGCAATGTTCAGGCTCGTTCGCTGGCGCCCGCCCTGAAGGGCGCCGATTCGCAACGGTGAGGCCAAACCCGGGATGCGGACTTCTCCGCCGGCGCTGGAAAAGGCTGCTTCGCCAATTTCCAGCGGCCATCCACGCAGCACCGCCGCACCCGTGAAGTATTGCTCTACCACCATCCCGTTGTTCACGTGGGGGTCGAACGCGCGATACCAGGCCAGCAAATCCGCCGCTTGGATTCCCGCCGAATCCAGGCGAACCTCCCAAGCGGGCGTTGCATTGGCAGCAAAGCGCGCGCTGCCCCGCAAATTGGACTTCGTGGTTTCGACGAGCAGGCGCTCCGCAGAAATACTGCGCATCCCCGTATTCCAGCCACCCTCCAGGCTCACATTGGCAGCGGGGTTATCCGAACGCTCGCTTAGGTCCCAGCGATGAATCTGCGCAGCACGTGCCTGAACGGAAAATGTCCAGTCACCCGGACCGGTGTGAGCAACGACGGCATGTGCCGCAACGCCGCTCTTTGCCGTCCCATCGAGGGAGAAAGTGCCGCGCACTCCATAGTCCTGCCCGTGCAACAATCGTAGTAGGTCGGCGAGAGACACCTTGCCCCAATGCACTTGAACCTCGGCGGGTTGCAGACGGGCCGACGTTCCCGCCACGTCCCCTCGCACCATCAACGTACCCGGCGATTGTAGCTCCACCCCGCTGCGCCACGGTTGAGCCTCGAGTTGCAGACGCCACCGACCCGAGGAAACTTGCTCGACGCTGCCCGAAACTCCCAGAAACGCGAACGGCAGTTTTTCATCGCCGATTTTGAAGTTGATTCGACCGTCGTCGATGTCGATCTTCTGTAACCGGTTCGCAGCTGTTTGTTGCTGGCGCGGACCATAGAATCGGGAACCAGCGCCAAGGGTGGATTTGGCTGGAGGCAGCCAGCGCTCAAGATTCCATGCTCCTTCCTCGTTGCGCACCAGAACCAAACTAGGGCGGCTCAGCGACAGCGTGCCAAACTCAAAATGGCCGCGCAGCAGACCGCTCCACCGCAAACCCGCGGTCAGACGCTCGGCACGCAAGAAATATTCGTTCCCGAACGCGGGGTCCTCGCCGATGCTCACTTGCTCGGCCTCCATAACCAACCTGGGCAACAAGATAATGTTGAAGTGACGAACCTCGACCGTTCTTCCGAAAGCACGCTCCAAATGCGCGATCAAGTAAGTATGGATGCCGTGCGTGCGCGCCAGAACAGAGGCTCCAACTTGTGCGGCGATCAAAAACGCCAATATCAATAGCGCAAGTCTCCACCATTTGCGTACACGGTGCATGATGTTCGAGAGTTTCGCAGACTGCCGAGAAAATGGGAAGTAAAGCGACGCCGGGCCTACTCAGTGCACGGTGCGGAGCATTCGGCTCCAACGAGTGCGTTGAGGCAAGTGTAGCAAGGTGTCAACTACACTTTTCAGCCGCTGCAGAAAGCTGCTCTGGCCATAATCCGCGCTGTTCGCTTCCACCGACCAGTAAATCAAAAACGGCCTGCCCATGATCGCGTCACGATCCACAAATCCCCAGTAGCGGCTATCCAGGCTGTGATCCCGATTGTCTCCCATGGCGAAATACTTCCCCGCTGGAACCACGATCTCTTCGCCCCGAACATATTTCTTGATTTCGTGCGCCCATTCCATCACCACTGGGCTCGCGTACAACTGGTTACCCATGGGCGGAAAGGCATAGTTCAGCGGATCATAGCCTGCGCCAGGATCGTGCACCACGTACGGCTCGGTTAATGGCTTGCCATTAACGTACACGCGTTGATCTTCCACCTTCAGCCGGTCGCCCGGCAATCCAATCACGCGTTTCACAAAGTGCTGATGATCTGCAAACGGATACTTGAACACGATGATGTCGCCACGCTCGAGCGGCCTATACGGCAGCAATCTCTCATACCAGGCGCCGCGGCCCCCAAAAACGAATTTATTGACCAGCAAATGATCGCCAATCAGCAGCGTTCCTTCCATCGATGCCGACGGGATCTTGAATGCCTGCACGACAAATGTCGTCCCGAAAAGCGCCAGAATCACAGTGACCAGCAACGATTCCATATACTCTGACAAAGTCGCTTCGTCGCCGCGCCGCTCGGTCTTGCTAGCGGGTTGCGGATGCGCGGTTTCCTGCGTTAGCGTCTCTTCGGTCATTTTGTGGTCAGCTTCTCACTTCCGTTTGCACCAGGCGCCCAAGCGCCGTGCCGGCCGCGCGCTGCTCGGCTTCTTTCTTTGTGCTCCCTTGCCCCGAAGCCAGGCAAGAGCCTTCAGCCCAAACCTCTATCTCAAATGTCTTTTGATGATCAGGCCCACTCTCCGCTGCAAGTCGATACTCCGCAGGCGGCTTCCCGCGACCCTGCAGGAACTCTTGCAATGCGGATTTGCGGTCCGCTTCAAATAGCGGGCTGCTGCCTTCCTCCAAAGCTAACTCAAACAGCGTCAGACGCAGCATCTCTTTGGCTGCCGCCAAACCACCGTCCAAATAAATCGCAGCCACTACGGCTTCGAACGCGTCGGCCAGCAAAGCCGGCTTCTCCCGCCCTCCGGTTTTTTCTTCGCCGCGCCCGAGGCGAAGATGTTCGCCCAAACGTAGCCGTCGAGCAGCCAACTCGAGCGATTGGGCGTTCACCAGTCGCGCACGGCTCTTGGAGAGTTGCCCTTCGCTCCATTTCGGAAACTTCTCCACCAGATACTCGCTGGCCAACAGATCCAATACGGCATCGCCTAAGAACTCCAACTGTTCGTTGTTCTCCGGCGGTGGAGCATCGCCTCCATCTGCCGACCGCAATTCCGGAATAGCCGAGCTGTGCGTCAGCGCGCGCTGCAGCAATTCAGGATTCCGGAACGCGCGGCCCAGCCGCTCCTCCAGTTGTTCATCAGGATTGGTCATCGCAAAAGGTACGCCAGTCGGCAACCTGCCGCTTCATCAATTCGGAGCGCTCAGTTGCGTAGAACTTTGTTTCTTGGCGTCTTCTGCGCCACTCTTACAAGTGGCTTGCAGCGTACTCTGCACCGTCGCGCATTTTGAGAATGCCGCTGCCGCGGCTTCGAAGTGCGAGGTCTGCTTATCTGCGACGCCCAACAGGTAGTAGTTCACCGGGTCTGGATCCGGATGGCTGTCAGCCTTTACCGATTGCTCCAGTTCCGGGATAGCCTCCGAAAACTTTTGCCTTCGAATGTAGACCAATCCGAGCCCGCTGTGCGCCATCACCAGCGTGTCATTCTTCGCGTTACTGAACGCTTCATCCGTAAGGTTTTCCGGCTTCGTAAGCGTCGGAGTAATCTCGATCGCCCGTTTGGAATACTGCTCGGCCTTATCCAACTGCTTCGCGGCATCGGGCGCTTTAGGGTTATATGTGCGAGCCAAAGCTTGCCCCATTACTGCCAGCACCGGCGCATCGTTGGGATTCAGCTCGACCTCTTTTTCGCCTGCTTCCAACATTTTTGGCACCTGCTGGGTAGCGAAATACCCCGACACGAGAGCCTGATACATCGATCCACGGTAACGGCTTTGCGGATACTTCTTTAGAAAGTCCTCCGCCAGTTGAATTCTTTTGTTAGGGTCCGTAGCCTGCTGCACCGCTTTAGACGCGGAGTCCTCTTCCGGACTTGCCGGCGCATTGTCCATCGAAAGCGGCGCAGGATTAGGCTGCTTCTCTTTGTCTGCGGGAGGTTGTTGTTGCTGGCTGGGCTGCTGACTTTGTTGTCCGCTCTGTGCCTCGGCCGACGCTACGCGGCACAACAAAAATACCGTGAGCGCTCCCGCGCCCACCAAAGTATTCCATTTCCCTCTCATCTATTTACATCTCCTATCTGAGATTTGGTTCTGGAGTCCGTGGGCTTGAGACGCACTCCCATCAATATTTAGATGCCCCACCAGGGCCAATTTCTCTAGGGTCTCTCCGGCAGCTTCCCCCCGCTAAAGGCTGCCAGTCCTTTTTGCGCGGCTTGCCGTGCTTGGTCCGGACTGCCGGTGACCGCCAGAGCCTCCTGGTATTGCGTTCTCGCTTGATCGGTCTGTCCTTCATCATCATAGATTCTGGCCAGATAAACGTGCGACCAGGCCAACACCATTGCGTCCCCTGTGGCCGTGTGCTCACCAGAGGTCAGCCTTCCGAAGACCTCTTTCGCACGCACGCCGTCATGGTCCATCAATGCCACCAGTCCGATGCCGTACCAAGCCCTCGTCTGGTCTGGATACTTCGCCAAAACCTTTTGAAACGACGATTCCGCTGCCCGAGGGTTCTTCTCCGCGATCCTTCGTTCTCCTTCCGTCAACGCGGCGATAGCATCAGGATCATTCGGAATGGTGTTTGGCGCTAACTTCTTTCTCCTGGCGACTTCTTCACTCGCAGTTTGATCCGGCTTGGCCGCGCCGTTGGCGGATGCAAACTTTATTGCTTGAACTCGCTTCCCTTCTGCATTGACGTCAATGGACCTCACCATCTCCGGAAAAAATAGCCGCATAGAGGGCTCGGACCTTTCAAAATTCCCGAGCGCGGTGAACAATGGCCTCACCAAGACATAACCGTCCGCATCGTCCGTGTCCAGACCCGCCGCGCGCTCGCTCGGCGACATTCGCCTCAACTTCAGTTCCACCGCCCGCACCATGCATTCCGCGAAATACGAAGGGTAGTCCTCCCGGAGGTCCGGCACCAGTCGCGGAGCACGGGCCGCGGACTCAAACAAAGGCTTCTTCCCCGCGACCACGTGCGGATATTGGAGCGGCAGCGGATCAAGCAAAAAATGTAGATATGCGTGGCGCACCGTGTCCGCGGGCAGGTCCTCTGCTCCGCTCAAGACAATCGCGTAGTGGTCCCCAAAGTTGCGCACATTGGTTATCCGGCCCACCAGTGGCTCCAGCATCACGGTGAAAGTGCGCGCATTCGCATTATTCATCATCTCGCGAAGGTAGTTCGTGGCTACGAAAACGATCTGCGAAACCGAATCATGGAGCCGTTCGATTTCCCGGTTATACAAGGGCTGCAGTTCGCGCCACAACGGCCCGATCTTCTGCTCCTGATAATAGGCTGCGAGAATTTCGCTGAATCCCTCCAGCGCGATTACCTCCGGAGGCAATTCATCCCGCCGCAAGGTTAGTGGAAACTTGGGTGCTGGCCCGGAAACCAATCCAAACCAGACATACTGCGAAAGCATCGCGCCTTCGTCGGCCAATTGATGCTTCTTATAAAATTCGCGCACCGCGTCAACGGCCGGACCCCGCTGGTGCTGCATTCGTTCGCGAAGCTGCGCGCGCAGTGGATGCCAGTTCGCCGCGCTGACATCAGACTCAAACCCAGCCGCCAGCAACGCGCACATGGTCGTGAACATTGCTTCGCTTCCATCGACGGTCACGTTTGTTACTGGACTTGCATGCATGCGTGGTACGGCCGGGGGCGCCGCTTGGGATGACGACGATTGGAAGCTTGAAGCAGCAGATACCCTACCGCTGCATAGCAAGCAAACTAAAACACAAGGAGCGACTCTCGCGAGGAAGCCCTTGGTATCGCCAGTATGTTGCGTAAACGACGTATGCGTTGTTTTTGGTTTTTTCCTGTAAAGCCCTTGCATATTCTCAACATACAAGGCGTTGCTGCGGGGAGTCAAGAAATCGAGCGCCTTCTTTTCGCGTCCACTCTAGCAACACATGCATTCGGTGCACGCATCTCTTCTATAGTGACGCCAATCTCGATTGGCGCCCTAGCGATGCTATGACCAAACTGCCGGCGCTTCTTCTACTCGGTTCTTTTTGCGCGACGCTCGCTGCCTGCCCGGTGCGGCTTGCCGCCCAACTCGTCCGGCAAGACAATCCAACGGCCGCCAGCCGCAACTCCGAGTCAATTCCCTCCGGGAAACGTCGCCTTTCCCAGGAAATTCAGATCACTGGAGAGCAAACGTGGACCGCTGCCGGAATCGAGGTTAAACCAGGCGAACACATCGTTGTCACAGCTAAAGGGACCCTTCGTTACGCAGATGCCAAGGAGGACAACGGGCCTGACGGCATAGCCCGGGGATTCAAAGATCTCCTTCGGATTCTTCCGTTCAATGGCGCAGGCCGCGGCGCCTTGATCGGCCGCGTTGGCGACGCAGAAATTGCGCAGCCTTTTCTCCTCGGCGCGCACGGCGATGTTGTAGTTCCCGTCGCCGGTCCCCTTGCCATCGGCATCAATCAAGTTAGCGACGACACCGGCGATGGTACCTACACTGTCCGCATCGATATCCTGACTCCCGATTCAGAAGCCATGTATCGTCCGGCACGCCAGGTGAAATCCATTTCCGGTGTGGACGCCAACCTTTGGACCAGGGTTCCCCGCAGAGTCGCGGATAAGAATGACAATCCCGGCGACATGGTCAATTTTTTGCTAATCGGCTCAGAAGACGCCATGCAAAGAGTCTTCACCGCCGCGGGATGGGTCAAAGTCGACGCCGACGTTCGCGGGACCGTGCTTCGCGGGATCATCGAGAGCATTTCCAAGGAGTCTTACCTCACCATGCCGATGAGCGCTTTGTATCTCTTCGGCCGCTCGCAGGATTACGGTTGGGCGCATGCCGAGCCTATTAAGGTGGTGGCCTCCCGTAATCACCTCAGAATTTGGAAAGCACCCTTCGATGTTGGTGGCCAAACGCTCTGGATTGGCGCGGCAACTCACGACATCGGCTTCGATCGCGACCAGCGTAACGACGGTATAACCCACAAGATTGATCCTGATATTGATCTTGAGCGCGAATACGTCGAAAAGACCCTCAATGCGACGGGGCTGATTGCCGAGGTCGCCCATGCCCTTCCCACCGACGCCCTTAAAGAGGCAAAAACAGCCACCGGTGGGTCGTTCCATTCGGATGGCCGCGTGCTCATTCTGAAGCTTAGCGATTCCGTTAGCGGTGTTTCCGCTCGATCGTCAAACCAACATTAAACTGACGCGAATATTAGCAAGATCCTACTGTTCCAAGCCAACGCAACGATAGGTCGTGCTCAAATTTCCTGCGCTCTTTCTTCTACAATTCCCCACGAAAATAAAGGATTTACTTGATAGCGCCCTTCCTCCTGCCCATGCACAATATCTCCTGATATGGCGGCCACTACTCAATTTCACGTTCATCCCCTCAACGAACCACCTGACGGCCGCCAGCATCTTTGGTTATTTGGAATCTGAAGTCGCATCACATTCGACCTCGTTGAACTGTTTCCCGCCCGGTTCTCCCAGTAAAGGCAAGAGTGTGTCATTCTTCTTCGACCGGTCCGAACCTGCGCCCAGCTCGCCGCGTGTAGCGGCTCCGCAGGCGCCCCAAATGTGTCCGCTGTCGTTCGGCCAGGAGACCATGCTCTTTTGGGACAAACTCGTCCCGCATAGCGCCGTCTATAACGTTCCCATCGCCTTCAGCATACAAGGGCCCTTGGACCGGCAGGCTCTTGCCGCCAGCATCGACCTCATTATTTCCCGGCACCAGGTCCTGCGCTCTCGTTTTACGTTCGATCGTGGTGAACCCACGGTTGTCATAACGCCCCCATCTCAAAACGGCCTCTCCGTCCGCGATCTTTCCCATCTTCCCGTTTCAGAAAGAGCGTCGGCCATCGAGGCGGCCGCAAACGCGGAAGCTCGTCATCCTTTCCAACTTGCAAAAGATGTGATGCTGCGCGCCGCGTTATTTCGCATGTCCCACTCTGAACACCTGCTCGTGCTGACCATGCACCACATCGCCGCCGACGGATGGTCCGTTGGCGTACTCGTTAAAGAGTTGTCGCAGGCCTATCTCTCGTTTGTAGGCGCATCAGCAAACACACTTCCTCCTTTGCAAGTTCAATATGCCGATTTCGCCCGCTGGCAGCGCGAGTTGCTCAATAGCGCCACCATGCAGCGTTGCCTCTCTTTCTGGACCCAGCAACTGGAAGGAGTCACCGGCAATTCCGAGCTCTTGCCTCTTGATCATCCCCGCCCTGCGCAGCAGACCTTCGTCGGTGCCACACTCCGAACCGCTCTTCCCGGTTCCTCCCTCACCGATTTCGCCGAGCTTGGCCAAATGCGCCGCGCTACCCCCTTCATGGTCATGCTGGCTGCCCTTCAAACTCTCCTGCGCCGGCATTCGGCCCACGATGAGGTGGTCATAGGTGTGCCGGTCGCCAACCGGGCCCGCCCAGAATTTGAACCTTTAATCGGCTGCTTTATAAACATGGTCGCCGTGCGTGGCGACCTCTCCGGCAATCCAACGTTTCTAGACCTTCTTACCCGCACTCGCGAAACGGCCCTGGCGGCGTTTCTTCACCCGGAAGTGCCCTACTCCGAGGTAGTGCGCCATCTGCGTCCTAAACGGAGCGCGAATCGCACTCCCTGGTTCCAGATTCAACTGGTCTTGCAAAATTATCCGATGCCCGAGATTCGCTGGCCCGGACTAACCGTCCAGCGCTTCGAAGTGGATACCGCGACCTCGAAATTCGACTTAAGCGTACTCATCGAAAAAAAGGAAGACCTCGAGATCGGCTTCGAATACAACACTGACCTGTTCGAACCGTCGACCATGCACCGCATGTTGGACGAGTACGCGAGCCTTCTGCGTCGCATCGTCAAACACCCTGACGCCCGGCTGCGTGATTTATCTGTCGGCGCTTTGGTCTGTTGAGTTTTCCCGTGAAGGAGTAGTCCAATTAAGGAGCAGAGGTCGGGCATTTCAAAGTTTCAAGACACGCAATCTATGAGCACATTTTCATCCAATGAATCTCGGTTTGGTTCCACTTGGCTTCAATTCATAAAACGCCCCCGGTCCCACAAAGAGGCCGCTCCCACTGCGGCCGAAGGCTCCCAGCCTTTTCTCTCCCTCGTGGAATCCGTACGAACCTGGGCGGAGGAGAGCCCGAATGCCACTGCCGTAACCACCGCCAGGGAGACTCTGTCTTACGTTCAGCTAGAAGCACAATCCAACGCCCTGGCGCGCCACCTTCAGTCACTCGGCGCTGCACCTGAGACTCTCGTCGCTCTCGTCCTCGACCGCTCGCCCGAGTTTGCCATCGCAGCTCTTGCCATCTGGAAAGCCGGCGCTGCCTATCTCCCTATTGACCCGGCGTGTCCCCCGGAGCGGATTCGTCTCATCCTGGAAGATGCTCACGCCCCGGTTCTAATTCGCAGCGGTCTTGCCTCGCACATCGAACTGTCCCAGGAATCCGCAAAACAGGTGGATATCTCGGACCGCCATTCCCTACTGCACGCGTATTCCTCCGTCCCGCTTCCTGCTTCAAATCAGCCGACCCAACTTGCCTATGTGATTTACACTTCGGGCTCCACCGGCCGTCCAAAAGGTGTCGAGATCACCCACGGAAATCTGTTGAACCTTGTTCACTGGCACCAAAGCGCCTTCGCTATCTCCAGTTCCGATCGCGCCACCATGCTCGCAAGCCCCGGTTTTGATGCCGCTGTCTGGGAAATCTGGCCATACCTCTCCGCCGGCGCCAGCCTGTACGCCCCGCCAGAGACAACTCGCGTCTCGCCCCGAAGCCTTCGCGACTGGATGCTCGCGCAGCGCATCACCGTCAGCTTCGTTCCCACTCCCTTAGCGCAGCGCCTCATTTTTCTCGAATGGCCCACCGAAACATCCTTGCGTTTTCTTCTGACCGGCGCCGACGTGCTTCAGCAATATCCCCCGGCTGGACTGCCCTTCACCCTGGTGAACAATTACGGGCCTACCGAATGCACCGTTGTGGCTCTCTCCGGAACGGTGACTCCTCACGAGAGGCCCGCCGCCCTTCCGCCTGTCGGACGCCCAATTTCCAATACGCGAATTCTCCTTCTCGATGAAGACCTAAAGGAAGTTTCTTCAGGCTCGGTTGGCGAACTGCACATCGCGGGAGCCGGTGTCGGTCGCGGCTATCTTAACGATCCTGAACTCACTCGTGAAAAATTCATACCAGACCCCTGCGACACCAATCCGGGCTCACGCCTCTACAAAACAGGTGATCTCGCCCGCGCGCTTCCCGACGGTAATTTCGAATTCCTCGGCCGTACCGACGATCAAATCAAGATCCGCGGCTACCGTATCGAGCCTAATGAAGTTTCTGCCGCGATATGCAAGCACGACGCCGTTCAATCCGGCATCGTCATTCCATGCAAAGATTCTTCAGGAGAGTATTTTCTCGCTGCCTACCTCGTCCTGAAACAAAACGCGCAAGTCAACGCTGGCAATCTGCGCAAGCACTTGCAATCGCACCTGCCCGAATACATGATCCCCAGCGTCTTTGTTGTTTTGGATGCTTTTCCTCTCACCACCAATGGCAAAGTAGATCGGGCCGCTCTGCCCGCGCCCGATTCCACAAATTCTCTTAAGAATGAACCTGTTTCCTCGCGCCTCACGACTACGGAAGAGAAACTGATACCAGTCGTCTCCGCTCTTTTGAAAGTCGACGGTATCAACCCGCACGACAATTTCTTCCTGCTCGGCGGGCACTCTCTACTCGGCGCCCAGCTCCTCACCGAAATTCAGCGCACTTTCCAAGTCGATCTACCCCTCCGCACGGTGTTCGACTATCCCACCATTGCCGCCATTTCCGCGGAAATTGACCGCGTTCGCTCTCTCGCCAAAGAGATCAATTCCACGGAGCCAGCAGCCCTCGACCATGGATACCACCACGACATCCGGCCTACAACCTCCTGAGCCCTCTTCGACGGTTCCCTCCGAACCGCCGCTCAGTCTCTATCGCCTGCTCGAGCCTCAGGTGCTCGCCGACCCTTATCCGCTCTACGAGCGCCTGCGCCGCGAAGATCCCGTTCATTGGGACCCTTATCTGCACGCCTGGGTGGTCACCCGTTATGCCGACGTGATCACTGTCCTGCACGACTTTTCCGCCGCACGCACTCCGACTCCCGAACAGCTCAGCGCTATTGGTCTCTCCAAGCTGACTCCGCTTGCGCGCGTCATGGTCAAGCAGATGCTCTTCCTCGATCCGCCTTCCCACAGCCGAATTCGCGGACTCGCCGCTTGCGCTTTCACGCCCGCACGCGTTGCCGCCCTGAAAAATCGCATTCAGCAACTCGCGGACGAATTGTTGGACAAGGTCGCCTCATCAGGCCGTATGGATGTTCTCGCCGATTTTGCCGAGCCGCTTCCGGCCATCGTCACTTCAGAACTTTTCGGGGTTCCCACTGGATTTGCGCTGCAGCTAAAAACATGGTCGGCCAAATTCGCCGAGATGCTCGGTAATTTTCAGCACAATCCCGATCGCATTCCCAGCATGCTCGATACCATCGAAAATCTCACCGAGTTCTTCCGGAAAGCAGTCGAGGATCAAAGGAAGAAGCCCTGCCCAGGCCTAGTGCACTCCCTGGTAAAGGCCGAAGTAGACGGCGATCGCCTCACAGAAGAAGAAATCATCGCCAACTGCATCATCACCTTGGTGGGTGGCCTCGAGACAACAACCAACCTCATCGGTAACGGGATGCTTACGCTCTTGTGCCATCCCAATGAAATGCAGCGCTTGCGAAGTGATCCTGCTCTAATCGTTTCCGCAGTAGAGGAACTCTTGCGCTTCGAAAGCCCGAGTCAACACACCGCGCGACTCGCTCCAGCCGATCTCGAACTCGGTGGCAAAGCCATCCGCAAGCGCCAAGCCGTTATTGCCGTCATGGGCGCCGGCAATCGCGACCCCGAGCGTTTCCCGGATCCAAATCGCCTCGACCTCGCGCGCCAGGACAATCGCCATCTCGCCTTCGGCTGGGCCGCCCATTTCTGTTTCGGCGCGCCCCTGGCACGCTTAGAGGGCCAAGTCGCTTTCGCCACTCTGCTGAATCGCTTCCCCAATATAAGTTTAGAACCCGGCCCAATCGTCTGGAGAGAAAATCTAGGTTTGCGCGGCCTAAAAGCCCTGCATATAAACTGGCAATAAACGCAAACGCCGCCGGAACCGCATCCAATCAGTACCAACGACTCCCCGAAAGCTCGCACTCTTGCACGCTTGTACTCTTGAACTCTTCTACTCGGGCGGCCCGTCCTGCCCCTCAAACGAAACCACTTCCTCCGCTTCAAAATCCGGCTGGCTCTGCAACAACCTCACGCAACGATTCCAGCGCAAAATCGCGTCATCATTGCCCGGCGGATGGATCTTCTCCGCCTCCCCGAAACATTGCAGCGCCTTCTCCAACAAAGGCAACAATGTGTGCGGAGCCCGGCCACTTCGCAACTGCGCCTTCACCCTGCGCTCGCACAGCAAACCCATGTAATACATCCGCTCGTACGGTTCCGCCAAACGCTGGAAAATCGCTTCCACTTCCCCGTAGCGATCGGAAGGGCCGCCCGTAAACTGATCCGTAATCGCCAGCCCCAACGTGCGCAGACCCAGCACGTGCTTAGGCTCTGCCGCCAAAACATCCCGGCAAATAGATTCCGCTTCTTCTGGCTCATTCAAATACCGATACAACTCCGCCTTCGCAATCGCCTCCGGAATTCCCGATTTAGAAATTGTCTTCAGTTTCAAATCCATGGGCCCTCCGTCGAGCTCAACCACTCGGAAGTTCCGCCATCGCGCCTAGCTCTTACCTGCTCCTCGAATCTTGCGCACAATCCAAACCAGCGGATCGTAAAACTCGTCCACCACCCGCTCTTTCAGCGGAATGATGGCGTTATCTGTAATATGGATATCTTCCGGGCAAACCTCCGTGCAACATTTCGTTATGTTGCACAATCCGATGCCCAGTTCATCCTTCAGCAGCTTCGTCCGCGAAACTCCATCCATCGGATGCATTTCCAATCCCGCCACGCGCACGAAAAATCTCGGCCCGCCAAACTGTTCATACTTGTCATGATCCCGCAACACGTGGCACACGTTCTGGCACAGAAAACACTCGATGCATTTGCGAAATTCCTGCACCCGATCCACATCATCCTGATAAAACTTCCAATCCGCGCCGGCCTTCGGTTTGAACGGCGGAATTTTCTTGTTCACTTTGTAATTCCAGGAGACGTCGGTCACCAAATCCTTGATCACCGGAAAGCTCTTGATCGGCATCACCGTGATTGGCTCGTTCTGCGGCAGCGAGTCCATCCGCGTCTTGCACGTCAGCCGCGGCCGTCCGTTTACCTCTGCCGAGCACGAACCGCACTTGCCCGCCTTGCAATTCCATCGAACCGCCAAATCCGGCGCCAGATGCCCCTGAATATAATGAAGCGCGTCCAGCACAACCATACCCGGCGCGATCGGCACTTTGAAATCGACGCTCTGGCCGCCATCCTTATTTCCGCGAAACACTTTCAGAGTTGCGTCCGCCATCGCTCAGATCTCCCTTAACTCGCGCAGCCCAGCTTGCCCGGACCTCAGACTAAACAGCATCACTTGTCCTCAGCCAAAACCTGCTTCAACTCCGCCGGCAGCTGCGTAAGCCTCTCCTGCCGCAACCCCATCGCACTTCCATCGCGTGAAGTAATATTGTTCTTTGTGCCCCACTCCGCACTCAACTCCGGAAAATCAATCCGGCTGTGCGCTCCCCGGCTTTCTTCACGAACTAGCGCACTGCGCGTAACCGCCTCCGAAACAGTTAGCATCGACTTCAATTCAATCGCCATGTGCCATCCGGGATTGAACATCCGCGATCCTTCAATGCTCGTGCGCGCCGCCCGCTCTTTCAATTTTGCAAGCTCGACGAGCGCCTTTTCCATATCCTCCCGGACCCGGAAAATTCCCACCAGGTTCTGCATCACGCTCTGTAGATCGCGATGCACCGCATACGGATTTTCTCCGCCCTGCCGCTGAAACGCGCTCAACGCCTCAGTCTCACCCGCGCCAATCTGCCCTTCATCCAGTTTGGGCGCCGCAACTTCCTTAGCGTGTTGCGCCGCCGCCAATCCCGCGCGCCGGCCAAACACCAGCAAGTCCGATAGTGAATTACCGCCCAGCCGATTCGCTCCGTGCAATCCCGCAGCCGCCTCGCCGGCCGCGAAAAGTCCCGGCAGCGAGCTCTGCGCCGTCTCTGCCTCCACGCGAATCCCGCCCATCATGTAGTGGCAAGTCGGCCCCACTTCCATCGGCCCCTTGGTTATGTCTACGTCCGCCAGCTCTTTGAACTGGTGGTACATGCTCGGCAATTTCTTCTTCACGTATTCCGCGGGCTTGTGCGATATGTCCAGATACGCGCCACCGTGCTCCGTTCCCCGCCCCTCTTTCACCTCCGTATATATCGACCGCGCCACCACGTCCCGCGTCGACAGCTCCATCCTCTTGGGATCGTAGCGCTCCATGAACCGTTCGCCATTCTTGTTGCGCAGAATGCCGCCCTCGCCGCGCACCGCTTCCGTAACCAAAATCCCTTGCACGCCCGGTGGCCACACCATACCCGTCGGATGAAACTGGACAAACTCCATATCCATCAGTTCCGCGCCCGCCTCGTAAGCCAG
>Ga0137418_10001493_pt1 | contig 21564 bp, 20 predicted proteins | sample CZODoug3_1_2_16f_FD_122242 | JGI IMG/M metagenome (GOLD analysis project Ga0137418, IMG submission 122242) | Vadose zone soil fungal communities from Angelo Coast Range Reserve, California, USA - CZODoug3_1_2_16fungal (Hybrid Assembly) | ecosystem: Environmental > Terrestrial > Soil > Vadose...
CGCGATTCCGAGCCTCACGTGGCTTGCAGGACTTCGAACGCAGGAGGGCGCGGAGTTCGGTGTCGGGCCGAACGTGACCCCTGCCGGAGTCGCGCTCGCGATCGCCGCTGGTGTGACGTTCCGCGCCGGCGTCCTCAACGTGCCGATGAACTTCGCCGTCGTGCCGACGAAGGCCGGGACGCGCGTCACGATGCTCACCGGTTTCACGCTGCGCCGGTAGTGAGGACGGGTTACGCCGGGTCCGCGGTGCGATGGAACCTGTCCGCACCGCGGGACCCGGCCCACGACTCTGATCACCGCGGCGTCAGCGTCAGCGTATGTTCCGCGGGACCCGGGAGGAACGGGGTTGGGTCCCCGTTCACCCACGCCTCGTGCGAGTTCGAGTAGAAGGGCGACAGCGGGTGGCCGCTCTGTCCCGTGGGCATGTGCATGATGCCATCGGCCTCATGCCCGGGCGAGACGACCATCCGCTCCGACGCGCCGAGCGATCCCGAATGCACCTGGATCGTGTAGAGGTCTCCGGCGAGCGGTCTCATCGGCATGTCGAGCCATCGGCCGGCGAGCGGAACGCCGGCGGAGAGCGGATGCCGGAACGCGGTCACGTTGTCGTCGGACCACCGGCGGTCGCTGAGCGACGTCGAGTCTTTTCCCTTCGTGTCGGCGATGATCCGATCGATCGTCGAGAGGATCATCTCGTCCCACGTGGCATATTGCGGATCGAGCAGGTGCAGCGGCTTCTCCGAGACCAGTCTCCAGAGGGGTCCTTCGCGCCGGCGCACGGTCGCGTAGTCGAACGCCGGGTCGGCCTCGTAGCACTCCGACAGCACGAACGCGATTGCGCGTTCGGAGACCAGGTCGCGAAAGCGGTGCACCAGCGCGTAGGCGGCCGAGTCCGGCGCGGCGCGGCCGCTCCAGTCGTGTCCGAGAATCTGGCGGAGCTCCGCACGGTCGGCCTGGCCCTGCAGCGTGGCCGGCGTCAGCGTGTCGAGCAGCAATTGCCGCCAGCGATCGAGGAACTCGGAGCTGGCGTCCATCTGGATGGCGAGCATGTCGCGCACGCTGAACCGGTCGCGTGCCATCAGCCGCTCGCGGATTTGCCACGCGCGCGCCCCGACCTCGTAGCTGCCATCGCCAAGCTTCGCGAGCATGTCGCCGCCGACCACGCGCGCGTTTGCCGTCCAGATGCGGCCGCCCGGCGGATCGAGGATGCGCGGGTATTCACGTCGTTCGAGCCACCCTTTCCACCCGTGCGATCCATCGGCCCACGAAGACGGGAGCACGCCGTCGAAGCCGGCGCGGCGGGGAATCGCGCCATAGACCGTCCAGCCGATGCGCCCGGAGCGGTCCGCGATGACGAGGTTCTGGCCCGGAATGCCGACGCCGTTCACCTCGTCGAACGCTTCTTCGATGGTGCGGGCCGATTCGAGCGGGGTGACGGTGGTCGCGAGGCGCTCCGCCGAATGCGCGACCCATGCGTACGCGCGGAGCCGCCCGCGGTGGTCCGGTCCGAGAACAGGTCCCCAGATCGTCCAGGTGGCCTGCTGGTGCTGCGCGGCCTCGCCAGCGACCGCGATCGTTTCGTCCGAGTGCTCGAACGGCCGCCAGCCGTCAGGCGTTCGGTAGCGATCGGGGTTGGCCGGATCGGTCTCGAGCTCGACGAGGTCGCCCCAATCCGCGTACGTGTTGGTGAACCCCCAGGCCAGATGCGTATTGCTGCCGGTGACGAGCGCGGGCACGCCGGGCAGCGTCACGCCGACGAGGCGGTGCGGCTCCGACGGGTTCGCGGCGTCGGGCCACTCCATCGACGCGCGATACCACGTGTTCGGCACGCGGATGAACAGGTGCATGTCGTTGGCGACAATCGCGTTGCCATCGGCCGTCAACGCACCGGACACCGCCCAGTTGTTGCTTCCGAGCGCTTCGCGCTCGGTAAATCCCAAATCCCAAATCCCAAGATCCAAATCCCATGGAGCGAGTTGGACGCGAGGCGGACGTTCGGGCAGCGGCAGCGTCGTCCGGCTCGCGCGGCGGGCGCGCAGGTTGTAGACGCCGGGACCGGGAATCGGCGGCGTGCTGAACGCCTCGCCCGCGACCGGGGCATCCCATTCCGTCCCCTTTGGCGCGAGGAACTCGAACATCTCTTCGGGCAGCACGTCGTGCATGGTGCCGAGCGTCGATTCGTACGACCCGTCCGTGTCTTGCAGCGTGATGAACATCGAGAGCACGACGAGGAACGAATCCTCGTCCTTCCAGGGCTGCGGCTCCTGGCGCAGCAGCAGGTACTCGAACGGCGGGGCCCCGAGCGAGGCGAGGCCGCTGTTGACGCCCGCGGTATACGCGTCGACGACGCGGCGGCTGGAAGGGGTCAGCAGGTCGACGGCGCGCCGCGCTTCGGCGCGGAAGCGGTGAATGCGGATTTCGCGATCGAGCGCCAGCGCGCGAACGCCGACGAGCGCCGCCAGTTCACCCGCGGCCCGTCGTCTCGCGAGATCCATCTGGAAGAAGCGATCCTGCGCGTGCAGGAGGCCGAGCGCGCGCGCCACGTCCTCGCGCGACGCGCCGCGAATCGATGGGATACCCAGGCGGTCGCGCTGGACCTGGACCCGTTCCGACAGTCCCGCGATCTGCCTGGTGCCATCCAGCTGCGGCAGGCTCGCGCGAACGCGGCTCAGCGCCCAGAGCGCGCCGGCCACGCCCGCGACCATGATGACGAGGAGCGCAATCAGCAGCGCTTTGAGAACCCGGCGCACGATCTCCGGCATGTTATAACGACCGCAAGCGGCGGATAGAAGGCGCGCGCGGCGACGGATATCGTTGCCGTATGAATGCAATGAGTCTGATGTCGACCGACGAAGGGTTCTGGGAGGCGGTGCTCGCGCGCGATGCGCGCAGCGACGGCCGGTTCGTCTACGGGGTGCAGTCGACCGGCGTGTACTGCCGGCCGAGCTGTCCGAGCCGGAGGCCGAAGCGTGAATCGGTGCAGTTCTTCGCCGGGCCGGATTCGGCGGAGGTCGCCGGGTTCCGCGAATGCCGGCGCTGCCGCCCGCGCGCGGGCGTGCCGCCCGCACCGGGCGTGGACCACGTGCGCAAGGCGACGGCCTTCATTACCTCGCACGCGGACGAGCCGATCACGTTGGCGGCGCTGGCGTCGCACGTGGGCACCAGCCCGTTCCACCTGCAGCGGACGTTCTCGCGGCTGCTCGGCATCTCGCCGCGCGCCTACCAGGACGCGCTGCGCGCGCAGCGTTTCCGCCGCGACCTCCGCAAGGGCAAGCCGCTCACGGGAGCCATCTACGACGCCGGCTACGGGTCGAGCAGCCGTGTGTACGAGCGGCGGCCGACCGGCCGCGGCATCACGCCGGCGCAGTATCAACGGGGCGCGCAGGGGACGTCGATCGCGTTCACGATCGTGAATTCATCGCTCGGCCGCCTGCTCGTCGCGGGGACGGACAAGGGGCTCTGCTCGGTGAAGCTTGGCGACCGGGACGCCGAGCTCGAACAGGATCTCCGGGGCGAATATCCGTCCGCGACGATCGAGCGCGAGCGCGGCGCATTTGCCGACTGGGTGGGGACGCTCGTCGCGCACGTCGATGGCCGGGCGCCGGCGATCGATCTGCCGGTGGACGTCAAGGCGACGGCGTTCCAGTGGAAGGTCTGGCGCTACCTGCAGTCGATTCCGTACGGCGAGACGCGGTCGTACAGCGAGGTCGCCACGGCCATAGGCGCCCCGCGTGCCACGCGCGCCGTCGCGCGGGCGTGCGCGACCAATCACGTCTGCCTGGTCATCCCGTGCCATCGCGTCGTCGAGAAGGGCGGCGGGCTCGGCGGCTATCGCTGGGGCGTCGAGCGAAAACGCCGGCTGCTGCAGAAGGAGAAGCAATAACTTACAATCGCTGCGCGCGTGCCGATTGCGTTTCGAGCGGATCTTCAGCCCTTTCTCGTCGATTTCATCGAGCATCATCGCGGCCTCCGCATCGGCCGGATGTTCGGCCTGCCGGCCGGCTACGCCGGGCGCAGGATGTTCGTCTGCCTGATTGAAGACGGCTTGATCGTCAAGCTGCCGTCGGCCGTCGCGAAGGACGAGCTGCGCGCGGGAAAGGCAGTCCCGTTCGTGCGGCGCGGCCGCCCGAGCAGGCTGTGGATCAAGTACACGCCGCGCACGGCACATGATGCAGGCCGCCTCGAGCCCATCCTCGAGCGGGCGGCACGACACGTAGTGGAGGCCGCCTAGTTGCGCACTCGCTACGGCATTTCGCCCTGGATCGACCTCACCCCCGGCTCCCGCGTCCCCGATTACTCGCGGCTCCGTGGCGCACACACCACGGAGGTCGTCATCGTCGGCGGCGGCCTGACCGGCTGCGCGACCGCGTATGCCTGCGCGCTCGCGGGGGTCAAGACGATGGTGATCGAAGCGGATCGCGTCGGGCGCGGCAGCGCCGGCCGCAGCGCGGGGCTGCTGCTGCCGGAGCCGGGACCGTCCTTCCGCGACATCGAGCAGGCGCACGGGCTTCGCGCGGCGCGCGCCGCCTTCGAAAGCTGGCGCCGCGCCTCGCTCGAAGGCGCCGCGCTGCTGCGGCGGCTGAACATCAAATGCGGTCTCGAGCCGGTGACCCCGCTCGTCGTCGCCAACCGTGACGATGAGAGGATGCTGCGGCGTGAATTCGACGCGCGGACGAAGGGCGGCGCCGGCGGAACGTGGTTGACGCGCGCGCTGCTGGGCAAGCTGACGGCGCCCGAGGCGCCGGCCGCGATCCGGATGCGCGACGCCTTCAGCCTGGACCCGTATCGCGCCTGCCTGGGATTGTCGGCCGCTGCCGCCTCGAGGGGCGCGATGATTTTCGAGCGCTCGCAGGTGAAGAAGGTGACGTTCACGCGCAGGCATGTCGACGTGATCCTCGAGAGCGCACAGGTGCGCGCGTCAACGGTGATCGTCGCGACGGGAACCGCAAGCCTCGAGTTCCGGCAGCTGCGCCGTCATTTCAAGCGGCGCGAAAGCTACCTCGTGCTCACCGAACCGTTGCCCCCGGCCATCCGGAAAGAGATCGGCAGACGCGACACGACGTTCAGCGACACCCGGCGTCCGCATCATCGCGTGCGCTTCACGGCGGACGATCGCGTCCTGGTCGGCGGCGCCACGCAGGACGAAACGCCGGAGCGGAAGCGGCCGTCGATTCTCGTCCAGCGCACGGGTCAGCTGATGTACGAGCTGCTGACGATGTTCCCGGCGATTTCGGGGTTGATGCCGGAGTACGGATGGGAGGTGCTCTCCGGCGAGACCGCCGACGGCCTCATGTACATCGGCCCGCACCGCAACTACCCGCATCACCTCTTCGCGCTCGGCGGCGGCGGCGATTCGGTGACCGGCGCGTTTCTCGCGGCACGCATCCTCCTCCGCGCGGTGCAGGGCGCGGCGGAGAAGGACGACGCCATCTGGGCGTTCACCCGGTAGGCGAGGGTGAGGCCAATGGAACAGGTCGACCTTCTGGTGTTCGGGCCACATCCAGACGATCTCGAAATCGGCGCCGGCGGGACCGTTGCGAAGCATGCGGCGATGGGGCTGCGTGTCGGCCTCTGCGACCTCACCGCCGGCGAGATGGGCAGTAACGGGACCGTTGAAGAACGGCTCGCCGAGGCGGAGGACGCGCGCACGGTGCTCGGCGCCGCGTGGCGGACGAACCTGCGCTGGCCCGATCGCGCGATCGGTTCCGCGCCCGCACATGCGCTGGCCGCCACGGAGCTGATCCGCAGCGTTCGCCCGAAGGCGATCGCGCTGCCGTACTGGTCGGATCGTCATCCCGATCATGTGGCGGCGAGCACGGTGCTCACCGAGGCGATCTTCAACGCGGGCCTTCGGCGCTTTCGCGCGCAGGGCGAACCGTGGAAACCCGAGATGACGTCCTACTACTTCATCAACGAATCGACGCAGCCGTCATTCGTCGTCGACGTGACCGCCCACTACGAGACCAAGCGGCGCGCGCTCGCGTGCCATGCCAGCCAGTTCCGGCCGCCGACGGCCGGCGCCGTCCAGACGCGGCTGACGTCGCCGCGCTTCATGACGCTCATCGAGAGCCGGGACGCGCAGTTCGGCGTCCTCGCCGGCGTCGACTTCGCCGAAGGGTTCGTCATCCGGGAGCCTGTCCTCCGGCCCGACTTGATGAAAGACTGGACCCGGTGAACATCGGCATCATCTGCTACGCCTCGGTCGGCGGCAGCGGCATCGTCGCCACCGAGCTCGGCAAGGCGCTGGCACGGCGCGGTCATCAGGTTCATTTCATCAGCACCGAAACGCCGTTCCGGCTCGGCGAGTTCCAGGCAGGCCTGTCGTTTCACCAGGTGCTCACGCCGACGTATCCGCTCTTCAGGGAGCCGCAGTACCTGCTGTCGCTGTCGAACAAGATCGTCCAGGTCGCGCGCGAGTTCAGCCTCGACGTCATCCACGCGCACTACGCCATCCCGCACGCGACGGCTGGCTTCCTCTCGCGCCAGGTCGTCGGCGCGCACGGCGGCGCGTCGCCGCGCGTCGTCACCACCCTGCACGGCACCGACATCACGCTCGTCGGAAGCGACCCGTCGTACTCGGAGATTGTCGCGTTCTCGATCGATCAGTCGGACCTGGTCACCGCGGTCTCGAAGAGCCTGCGGACCTCGACCTACGAACAGCTCGGGGTGAAGCGGGACATCCGGGTGATTCCGAACTTCCTGGATTGCTCGATCCATCGCCGGCAGAACGTGCGCGACCTGCGGAAGCGGTATGTGGGTAAGGACGAGGATGCGAAGGTCGTCATTCACGTCTCGAACTTCCGGCCGGTGAAGCGCATCGACGCGGTGATGGGCGTGTTCAATCGCATCCGTCACCAGGTTCCGGCGCACCTCCTGCTCGTCGGCGACGGGCCTGAGCTCGGCACGGCATACCGGCTCGCGCGCGAGTTCGGCATCGCGCCGCTCGTGCACTCGCTCGGGGCGCAGGAGGAGGTCGTGCGGCTGCTGTCGATCGCGGATCTGTTCCTGCTGCCATCCGCGCAGGAAAGCTTCGGTCTTGCGGCGCTCGAAGCGATGGCGTGCGAGGTGCCGGTCGTCGCGTCGCGCGTCGGCGGGCTTCCCGAGGTGATCGAGCACGGCATCAGCGGCTTCCTGCACGCGCCGGACGCGCTCGACGAGATGGCCGAGAGCGGCGTGATGCTGCTCACCGATCCCGCACGGCATAGCGCGGTGGCGCAGGCGGCCTGCGCGCGCGTCCGCAACGAGTTCTGCGCGGAGAAGATCGTCCCGATGTACGAGGAGTGTTACGAGTCGGTGGTTGGATAGTTGGATAGTAGGTAGTGGTTGGTGGCATCCACCACCCACCACCCACTAACTGAATGGCACGAGCTTCTTGAACGTCGCCAGCACCCACCGGTAGCCATCCGGGTCCGTCACGGTCGCGGTCCGGTCTCCCCACGGCCGATCCTCCGCTTCCGACACGCCCGCTCCAACCGCCCGCGCCCTGGTCAGCGCCTTGTCCACGTCGCCCACGTAGGTGTAGAGCGCCGGGGCGCCGCCGGTGGCGCTGGTGCCGTCGCCCTTGGGAATCAGCATCACGACCGAGTCGCCGTGCCGCATCTCCGCGTAGCGCGGCTGGCCGTCGACGCCCGGCAGGACGACGCCGCGTGTGAAGCCGAAGGTCCGCTCCAGGAAATCGATCGACGCGCGGACGTTGGCGACGGCCAGGTACGTGTTGACCGCTTGCATCTCGGGAGCGAGCCCGCTGCCGGTTGCTGCCGGCGTTTTCGCCGCGGGCGCCGTCTGTTTCCGCGACGGACGCCGCGAGGGCCGTCTCGCGGGCTTCTTACGCCTGGAAGCCATCTCAGGGAACTATATTTACGCGTGGCCTCCACGTCCATTCACGATGCGATCGTCGTCGGCGCCGGACCGGCGGGCACCACCGCGGCGCGGCAGCTTGCGGCCGCCGGCGTCCGCACGCTGCTGCTCGATCGCGCGGCATTCCCACGCGACAAGGCGTGCGGCGGCGCCATCACGACGCGCGCGCTCGCACGGTTTCCGTCTCTAGCCGCCGCACTGGAGCGCATCCCCACGCACTGGATCTCGAGGCTCGTCCTGCAGGGTCCCTCCGGGCGGTCCGCTGAACTGCGCTCGAATGGCCCGGCGGTCCTGACGATTCGGCGCGTCGAGTTCGACGCGCTGCTGGTCTCGCTCGCGCGCGAGGCTGGCGCCGAGGTCGTCGAGGCTACGGACATTCACGACGCGCGCGAGGAAACGGACCGCGTCCGGTTGAGAGCCCGCGACGGCCGCACGTTCGACGCCCGCATGGTCATCGCGGCCGACGGCGTCCACGGCATCGTCTCGAGACGGCTCGGGCTGTTGAAGGCCTGGCCGCGCGAGCAGCTCGCCATCGATCTGATGGAAGAGACGCCGAACGCGACGCTGCGCGCGGCCGACGCCGACGCCTTGTGGCTCAGCTATGGCTTTCCGGCCAGCTGGGCCGGCGGACCACCGGGGCTGACGGAGGGATACGCGTACGTGTTCCCAAAGCGGGAGCACGTCAACGTCGGCATCGGCTACCTCGCGCAGCAATACCGCACTAATTACCGGGGCAGCGCGTACTCGCTCCAGCAGGGGTTGATTGGCCGCCTGACGGGAGCCGGCATCCTCGCCGGGACCTCGTCTCGTCGACATTTCACGCCATTCCTGATTCCGGTCGGCGGTCCTCTCAGGCGCACGGGCACGGAGCGCGTGCTCGTGGCCGGCGACGCGGGCGGTTTCGTCAACGGCTTCAGCGCGGAAGGGATCTACTACGCGATGGTGTCCGGCGACCTGGCCGCAGCGTCTGTTGCCGACGCGCTCGCGACCAGGCGGCCGGCCCATTCCCTGTACCGCCGTCGCTGGCACGCCGAGATCGGCACCGAGCTCGAGGACGCGGTCGTCCTTCAGCGATCGCTGTTCGACGACACCCGCAAGATCGACGCGCTCGTCGAAGCCGCGGCGAACGGAACGCCGCTCGTGGAGGCCGTCACCAGGTGGGCCAGGGGCGTCGAGACCTACACGGCACTTCGACGCCAGATCGTCTTCCGAAATCCCTTCGTCGGCATCGTTCTTGGGGCCATGCTGCTGCAGAAACGATTCGAGGCAACGCAGGCGGCGGTTTTTCAGTCAGAACATTCGTGAGCCGGAACAAACGGTGTGCGGGCGCGTGCAAAAGCGTAATCGCGCGCGCGAAAAACCGTCGCGACCCGATGCGAACAATCGGGTAAGCTTCGATACTCCCGGGGGACAAGCGATGCGATCAGGCGATCCGCTTCTCGACCACCTGTTTCGGCGCGCCGGCTTCGGTGCCAGCTCCGCCGACCTGCAGGCCGTCGCCGGCATGTCGTATTCGACAGCCGTGGACTACTTCCTCGAATTCGAACGACAACCCGACGATGTCGATTCGAAGATCGGTCTGCCGGAATCGGTCGGCATCACCGCGCGAGGGCCGTTCTCTCCGAACACCAACATCGAGGACGCGCGGCAGCGATGGCTGTTCCGCATGGTGCACACGCGGCGCCCGCTGCAGGAGAAGATGGCGCTCTTCTGGCACAACCACTTCGGCGTCGGCTACTCGAAGGTCGCCGGCACGGTCGGCGCGCTCGTCGGCACGAAGATGATGGCGAACAAGAGCGGCGAGACCCCGGGTCCGCAGGGGCACTACGAGCTGGTTCGCCAGATGGCGCTCGGCAAGTTCCGCGATCTCCTGATTGCCGTCGCGCAGGATCCCGCGATGGTCGTCTTCCTCGATGGCCGGACGAACGTTCGAGCCAGGCCGCAGGAGAATTTCGGCCGCGAGGTGATGGAGCTCTTCACCTGGGGCCTCGGCCACTACGTGGAAGCCGACGTCTACGCCGCCGCGCGTGTCTTCACAGGGTGGAACCTGCGCAACGTGCCCGGCCGCGACGGCGTCGATCCTGCGGCGTATCAGGAGTTCATCTACAACTCGGCGCAGCACGAGCCGACCGCCAAGACGTTCACCTTCGCGATCAACGGCGGGTCGACCACGATTCCCGCGAGAGCCGCCACGTCCGGGATGGAGGACGGCATCGATTTCCTGACGTCGCTTGCCAACCATCCCGAGACGGCGCGCCGCCTCGCGCGCAAGCTGTGGAACTTCTTCGTGTCGGATCTCGAGGACGCCCCCGCCGCGTTCGTCGACGGCGTGACCGACGTGTACGTCCGCAGCGACACCGACATGCGGGCGGTGCTGCGCTACGTGCTGAATTCGCGGTGGTTCACCAACCCGGGCAACTTCAACGCCCGCTACTCGTGGCCCGCCGAGTTCGTCGTGCGGACGATGAAGGAGATCGGGTGGGCGGGCTTCTCGGTGGACACGGCGCGCGTGCCGCTGACCAACATGGGGCAGACGCTGTTCGAGCCGCCGAACGTGGCGGGCTGGCAGCTTGGGCGCGCGTGGTTCGGCACCGGCGCGATGCTCGCGCGCATGAATTTCGCCGCGACGGTGGCGTCGAACCAGAAGTTCAACCTGGCGCGGTCGTTCAGCGCCGCCGAACGCGCGCAGGCCAGCCGGGTGCTCGACGGCATGCTGCAGCGGTTGTCTCCCGCGCCGCTTGCCGGCAACGAGCTGAGCGAGCTGCTTGCCTATCTGAACGCCGGGGGGGCATGGACGGGCTCCGACGCGCAGATGACCGCGAAAGCGCCGGGGCTCGCGCGGCTCGTCGCCGGATCCGGCGAGTATCAGTTCGTCTGAGGAAGGGACATGTCGAACAAGGTCACACGGCGTGAGTTCATTCGTGACGGCGTCGCGGCGTTCACGCTCAGCTTCGCCGCGCCGGCGTTCCTCGTGGACATCGCGCGCGCCCAGGGCGCCGTCTCGCGAAACCTCGTGGTCATCTACCTCGCGGGCGGCAACGACGCGCTGAGCACGCTCATCCCCTATACGGACCCGTTCTATTACAGCCGCCGCCCCGCGATTGCGGTCCCAACGGGGCAGGTGCTGCAGATTGGCAGCGACGCCTCGGGGAAGGCGCTCGGCCTCCATCCACGGCTGACGGGCCTGCAGACGATCTTCAACCAGGGGCGCCTCGCGATCGTCCAGCGCGCCGGCTACCAGAACTCGAGCCGCTCGCACTTCCAGGGCACCGACATCTGGGGCTCGGCGGACCCGAACAACTCCGGCGGCACCGGCTGGCTGGGCCGCTACCTCGATTCGCTGCCGTTCCCCAGCGACCCGCTCGCGGGTTGGAACACCTCGGGCGCCACCTACCGCGCGCTCACCGGCATCAGCGGGTCGGTGCCGTCGATCACCGACCCGCGCAACTACAGTTTCGCCAGCCCGAACGTCGGCTCTGAAGCCATCAACGAGCGAAACTCCGCCATCCGCCTCGCGTCCATGGCCGGCTCCCGGCCGCACCTCTCGTTCGTCAACACGAGCGCGATGGAAGCGTTCGCGACGCTCGATCGCGTCGGCTCGGTCGTCAACTACGCGCCGTCGGTCACCTATCCGAACAACGGCTTCGCCCAGGCGCTGCGCACGGTGGCGGGCTCGATCGCCAGGGGGATCGGCACGCGCGTCTACTGGGTGCAGACCGGCGGGTTCGACACGCACTCGGGACAGGGCAACGCGGGCGCCGGCGCGTACGCCACGCTGATGTCCACCGTCGGCGACGGCCTGCTGGCCTTCCACAACGACCTGCAGAACCAGGGGCTACTCGGCAGCACGCTGATGATTCAGTTCTCCGAGTTCGGCCGCCGCATTTCCGAGAACGGCAGCCAGGGCACCGACCATGGCGCCGGCGGCATGATGATGGTGATTGGCGGAGCGGTCCGCGGCGGCATCTACGGCACCGCGCCGGATCTCAATCCGCGTCCCGACAATCCGACGCTCGAGAACGGGGGCGGCGACGTCACGTACGAGACCGACTTCCGCTCCGTCTACGCGAAGGTCCTCGATGGATGGATGGGGACGAACTCCACGTCGATCCTTGGAGGGGATTTCAGGAACGGCGCGCCAGCGTTCCTCTAGGACCACACCAGTGGCGCGAACCGTCATGGTTCGCGCATCCCGCCCGGCGAGCCAGAAAGGCTCGCCCCACGGGTATCATCTCTCGCATGCACAAACTCTGGACGGCAGCCGCAGCAGCCGTCTGTCTCGTCACCTTCTTTCATGCGCAGCCGCGGGCGCAGAAGGACGACAGCGAGGCGAAGCGCGTGCGCGACGCCTCGACCATCTTCGGCGAGATCATGGCGGCCGAGGACAACGCGATCCCCACTGCCATTCTCAACAAGGCCAACGGCATCGCGATCTTTCCCAGCACGGTCAAGGCGGGGTTCATCGTCGGCGGCATGCGCGGCCGCGGCGTGCTCAGCGGCCGCGGCGCGGGCGGCTGGTCGTCGCCGGCGTTCCTCACGCTGACCGGCGGGAGCTTCGGGCTCCAGATTGGCGGGCAGGCCGCCGACATCATCCTGGTGATCAGCGGCGACCGCGGGCTCGAGAACCTCGTCAGCAACCAGTTCAAGATTGGCGCTGACGCGGCGATTGCGGCCGGGCCCGTCGGCCGCGATGCGCAGGCGGCCACCGACATCCAGCTGCGCGCGCAAATCCTGAGCTACTCGCGCGCGCGTGGCCTGTTTGCGGGCGTGACGGTCAACGGCAGCACCATCCGCCAGGACACCGACGCCAACGCCCGCTTCTACGGCGAACGGCTCACGACCAGGCAGATCGTCTTCGACGGCCGCGCGGGCTCGCCCGATCCGGTCGGCCTCTGGCGCGACGCGCTGGTGCGTTACGCGAAATAGCGTGCACCCATCCAATCGCCTCGGACGCTCGTAGAATTCAACGGGCACATGTGGCTTCTGGCGGCGCTCGCGCGGATGCAGCCTGCGGCGGAATCGCAGGCCGAGGACGTGGAATCGCTTCGCCGCGTCGTGTCGGGCGACCAGGGGGCGGCCGCGGTCCTCTACGACCGGCATGCGCGCGCGCTCTACTCGCTCATCCTGCGCATTCTCGGCGATGAGACCGAGGCCGAGGACGTGCTCCAGGAAGTCTTCGTCCAGGCGTTCCGGCAGGCCGGACGCTACGATGCCTCGCGCGGCGTGGTGGCCGCGTGGCTGCTCATGATGGCGCGCTCCCGGGCGATCGACAGGCTTCGTGCGCGGCGCTCGCGCGTCGAGGGACGCACCGGCGAGGTGCAGGTGTTGAACGACGTTCCGGACGCGAAGCCCGACGTGGCGTCCGCGATGCTGGACGAGGAACGGACGCGCCTGGTGCGCGAGGCGCTCGCGGAGCTGCCGCTCCTGCAGCGGATGGCCATCGAGCTGGCGTACTACGAGGGGCTCAGTCACACGGAAATCGCGGAGCGTCTCGAACAGCCGCTCGGCACCGTCAAGACGCGCATCCGTCTCGGCCTGCTGAAACTGCGTGACGTGCTGAAACACCTCAACGCGCGAAGTCCGCGCGTTGGGAATCCCGCGGAGGGGCCGGCATGAGCATGCACGACGAGCTGAAGGCGAACGCCGCCGGCTACGTGCTCGGCAGCCTCGACGCCAACGACCGGCAGGAGTTCGAAGCCCACCTCGCCGGATGCGCGGAGTGCACGGCGGAAGTCGCGTCGCTGAGCCCGGTCGTCAGCGTGCTCGCGACGGCGGTCCCGCAGGTGACGCCGCGCGCGGAGGTTCGCGATCGCATTCTCGACGTCGCCGCGGGTCTGAAGTCCTCGAGTGTAGGGGCGGGTCTTCAGACCCACCCCCGCCCCCACCTATACGCTCTTCACGATCGGAAAGCGCCGTCCCCGCTGGTCTGGCTGCCGCTCGCGGCGGCGATTGTCATCGCGGTCGGTGCAGGGATCTATGCCCTGAGGCTTCAGCGGCAGGTGGGCGAGCTGCAGGCGCGCTTCGACCAGGCGCAGGCCACGACCGCGGTCCTCGCGGCGCCGGATCTTGCGCGCATCGATCTGCAGGGGGAAACGGTCGCGCCCTCCGCGCGCGCGCGTGCGTTGTGGAGCCGCTCGCGAGGCCTCGTGTTCACGGCCGCGAACCTTCCGCCGGCGCCTGCCGGCAAGGCGTATCAGGTGTGGGTCGTCACCGCGCAGATGCCGATCAGCGCCGGCCTGCTCATCACCGATCCGACCGGCGGCGGCTCGCAGTACTACATGACGCCGCCCGACATCGCCCCGCCCGTCGCCGTCGCCGTCACGCTCGAACCATCCGGCGGCGTCCCGTCCCCGACCGGTGAAAGGTATCTGATCGGGATGCCGTAGTCAGCGGGCAGCCGGCAGCCGGCAGAAAAGCCTACTACGTGCCTCGCTGCAACCTACTGCCCGCTGCCTGCTGCTCACTGCCTACTGATAGATCTGTCGCAACGCCGACTGGAGGTCGGGATACCGGAACTCGAACCCGTTCCGCATCGCTGTAGCCGGCAGCACGCGCTGACCCGACAGGATCACCGCGTCCGCCATTTCGCCGAGCAGCAGGCGCAACGCGAAGGCGGGCGCGGGCGCGAGCGCCGGCCGATGGAGCGCATGGGCAAGCGCCGCGGTGAATTCGCGGTTCGTGACCGGGCTCGGCGCGGTGAGGTTGATCGGCCCTTTGATCTCGGGGCTGTCGATCGCCCACCGCACCAGCCGCGTCCAGTCGTCGAGGTGGATCCAGGACCAGTACTGATCGCCTGATCCCACGCGTCCTCCCGCGAACAGCCGAAAGGGCAGTGCGAGCTTCGGCAGCGCACCGCCCGTCTTGTCGAGCGGGAGGCCTGTGCGCAGCAGGACGACACGCGTCATCCACGCCGCAGCCATCGCAGCCGCTTCCCATCTGACGCAGACCGACGCCAGGAAACCCGACCCGGGCGGCGATTCCTCGGTCAGCGCCTCGGGCCCGTGTGTCCCGTAGACGCCAACGGCGGAGGCGTTGAGAAATACTGCCGGCCGCCGCGTCACGCTGGACATGCCCTTGACGAGCGTTTCGGTGGATTTGATGCGGCTTTCGAGGATGGACGCCTTTCGCGCCTCGGTCCAGCGTCCTGCGTCCAGCGGTTCGCCCGCGAGGTTGACGACGGCGTCCGCGGCGTCGAACACGGACGGATCGGTCCACGGCACCTCGTCGTGCGTTTTCGGATGCCGTGTCATCACGAGGACGTGGTGCCCATCCAGGCGCAGCGACGCCGCGAGCGCGGATCCGAGGAACCCCGTCCCGCCGGCGACGACGACCTTCATGTGGCGGAAACCGCGCGCGCGTGCGCTTCGCCGGCGGCGACGTCGACGCGCGTCAGGACCAGGCCGCCGCAGACGAAGAAGAGGATGACCGACAGGACGGCCGCGCGGCTCGACCCGAAGATGCTGACCGAGACCGCAAACATCGCCGGGCCCGCGATGCCGGCGAACTTCTCGAACACGGAGAAGAAGCCGAAATACTCCGACGACTTGTGCTTCGGGATCATGCGCGCGAAGAGCGATCGGCTGAGCGCCTGGCTGCCGCCCTGGACCGTGCCGACGAGAAACGCCAGCGCGAAGAACTGCCACGCGCTCGTCATGAAATACGCCAGGACGCTGATCGCCGCGTAGACCACGAGCGCGAGAAAGATCGCCGTTTTCGCGCCGATGCGGCCGGCGAGCGCGCCGAAGAGGAACGAGCACGGGATGCCGACGAACTGCACGAGGACGAAGGCCTCGATCTGCGCGTTCTGATCGATGCCGATCTCGGCGCCGTAGATGGCGGCCATGCGGATGATCGTCTGGATGCCGTCGTTGTAGAGGAGAAAGGCGACGAGCATCAGGAACGCCTGGCGGTAGCCGCGCAGCTCGTGAAAGGTCTCCCACACGCGCACGAACGCCGCGCGTACCGCATTCTCGTGCGACGTCTCGTCCGCTTCGAGCACGCGGACCGGCTCGGGGACGCGCCGGAACAGCGGCAGCGAGAAGACGAGCCACCAGACGCCCACGCTGACGAGCGACAGCTTGATGCCGGTCACCGTGTCGGGGATGCCGAAGGTCGTCGGCGTGAGAATCCACAGCAGGTTGATGACCAGCAGGATGCCGCCGCCGAGATACCCGACTGCGTAGCCGGCGGTCGAGACGCGATCCATCTCCTCGGGCGCGGCGATGTGCGGCAGCAGCGAGTCGTAGAAGACGAAGCTCGACGCGATGGCGATGTTCGCGATCATGAACAGCAGCGCCGCGTACGCCCACTCGCCCCGCCCGATCGTCCCCATCGTCAGCGTCGTGACGACGCCGATGCCGACGAAGAGCGCGAGCATCTTCTTCTTGATCGCGCGGTAATCCGCGATCGCGCCGAGGATGGGGCCGAGCACCGCCGTGATGGTGACCGCGATCGTCGTCGCCCACGCAAAACGCGCCGTGGCCACGGCCGGAGGCAGGCCCGCTGCGGCGTACGCGCTGAAGAACGGCGGAAAGACGGCGGTGATGACGGTCGATTGAAACCCGGAGTTCGCCCAGTCGTACATCGCCCACGCGCGCAGTTCGGGACGATTCAGGCCGAGGCGATCGAGAAGGCTCACGGTGCGGCTCAGGGCTCAGGGCTTAAGGAAGTTCGAGGTGTGAAGGTTACCACCTGACTGAATCGCTGCCGCGAGAGGAGCAGCGTCTCAGAACGTCCGCCGCGCCACCCATTCGCGGAGCAGCGAATCGACGACCATGTAGCGCGTGCCTTCCTTCAGCAGCACGTCCTGATCGGTCAACGCGGCGAGCGACTTCTGGATGCTCGACGCTCCGCCCAGCCGATGACGCGCCCGTGCATCGGCCGAATGGATCTCCCGTCCGCCCTGCAGGACGACGGCGCGCAACGTCGCTCGCTGGTGCAGCGTCAGCCGCTGCCAGAGCGCCTCGAAGATCGTCTCCTGCTCGGAGAGCAGCCGCGCCAGCGACGCGTGCAGGTCTTCGAGCGTCACCTTCCTGCCGCCTCTCGCGCGCACGTCGTCCCACGCTTCGTGCGCGAGACGCTGCACGTCGTACGGCAGGTTGCCCGCCAGGTCGAGGATGGCGTCCGCGACGCCAGCCTCGGGCTTGACGCCGGTCTTCGTGAACCGCCGATCGATGAAATCGCCGAAGACCGTGGGCGAGATCTTCTGCAGGCGCATGACCGGCCCGGCCTTGTAGAAGGGGCGGCGCGGGCCGATCATCTTCTCCATCAGGCTCGGTTCGGAGCCGGCGAAGACGTAGCCCACCTGGCGCTGATGCTGCGCGGCCGCGCGCAGCGCGTGCTCGACGCTGCCTCCGTTGAAGCTGTCGATGGCCTGGAACTCGTCGAGCGCGACGACAACGGTCCGCTTCCGATCGGCGGCGAGCTTCCCGGGCAGCGCGAACACTTCGTTCGCGAGGCGGTTGAGGTCGCGCGCGGTGGTCACCTGCGGGAACGCCACCGAGAACCGGCCGAGGCCGGTGTCCTTCGGCTCGTACCGGATCTCGGGGCGCGTCGACGCCATCGCCTCCGTCAGCCACGTGCGCGCGCGATCCCATTTCGACTCCACCGCCGCGACGCCCCGCGCGTAGCCCTCGAGGAACGCGATGTAGGAGCTGTAGCTGCTGACCGTGAGCTCGATCGCGAGCGCGCCGCGCCGGCGCAGCGCCTCGAGCGCCTGGCGGATCAGCGAGGACTTGCCGTAGCGCCGGGGCGAGATGAGGAAGACCTTCTGGCCGCTGCCGAGGTCGGCCACGAGGCGGTCGAGCTCGACTTCGCGATCCACGAACGCCTCGCCGGGGACGACCTCGCCGTAGACGAAGGGATTGTCCATGTCGGTACGCCATCGAGCGCAACGATTACGCCAGTTGGCGTAACGCGATTACGCTACTTGGCGTAATGATTACGCTACTTGGCGTAACGGTCAAGCGGGAGCTGGCCGGTGTACACCGCCATGCCGACGACGGCGTCCACCCGCTGCGCGTCGAGCCGGTCGATCTCGTCCCACGTCGTGATGCCCCCGGCGGCCGTCACGCGGCGCGCCGTCGCCCGCCGGACCGCGAGGATGGCGTCGATGTCGGTCCCCTGCATCAGTCCCTCGGTGTCCACGTGCGTGTAGAGGAACTCGCTGCAGAAGGGCTCGAGGGCCCGCACCGCCTCGACGGCGGTCACCGGAAGGACGGTCCTCCAGCCGTGAATAGCGACGCGGCCGCCGCGGCTGTCCACGGCGGCGATGACGCGCTCGACGCCGACTGCGTCCGCCAGCGCGCGCGCGAACACCGCGTCCACGGCGCCGTCGCGGAAGAGCGCCGAGCTGGCGATGACCGCGTGAGCGCCGGCCGCGAGCACGGCCTTCGCGCGCTCGACCGATCGGATGCCGCCGCCGACGCGGCAGGGCAGCCGGCCGCAGATGGCGGCGACCATGGCCGCGTTGTCGCCATGCCCCTTGGCGGCATCGAGGTCGATCAACTGGACGCGGGGGAAACCCGAGAAGCGCCCGATCCAGACCTCGGGGTCGGTGGCCTCGATCGCCAGCTTCTCGCCCTGCACGAGCTGGACGATGCGGCCGCCCTGGAGGTCAATCGAGGGGATCAGCATTCGTTGCGCCGCTCACTGATGACCGGCCACGGAGGCATGGAGACACGGAGATCAAATACGCACCGGAATGTTGCGGCCGCGCAGGTACCGTTTGAGCTCGCTGACGCTCGTGTCCGCGTAATGGAAAATCGACGCAGCGAGGGCGGCGTCCGCGTGGCCGCGGGTGAACACGTCGCAGAAGTGCTCGAGGCCGCCGGCGCCGCCGGACGCGATGACCGGGATGTTCACCGCGTTGGCGACCGCCGCCGTCATCTCGCAATCGAAGCCGGAGCGCGTGCCGTCGCGGTCCATCGATGTCAGCAGGATCTCGCCGGCGCCGCGCGACTCGGCCTCCCGCGCCCACTCGACCGCATCGCGTGCCGCATCCGACGTGCCGCTGCGAACGTAGACGGCAAAGCCGTCACCGCGCCGCTTCGCGTCGATCGCGACGATCACGGCCTGGCTGCCGTAGCGGCGGGCAAGGGTGGTGATGAGCGCCGGATTCTTCAAGGCCGCGGTGTTGAGGCTCACCTTGTCCGCGCCCGCCTCCACCGCGGCCGCGGCATCGTCTTCCGAGCGGATGCCGCCGCCGACGGTCAACGGCAGGAAGATGCGGCGGGCGACGGCGCTGATGGTATCGGCGAGCGCCTGCCGGCTCTCGAGCGTTGCGGTGATGTCGAGGATGACGACCTCGTCGATCCCTTCGACGTTGTAGCGCGCGGCGAGCTCCGCCGGGTCGCCCGCGTGGCGAAGCTGCTGGAACTGGACGCCCTTCACGACCTGGCCGGCGCGGACGTCCATGCAGGCGATGATGCGCTTGGTCAGCACTCCGCCTCCGCGCGTCGCTCGACGACGGCCGGGCCGCGAGCCACGTCGAGGAAGTTGCGGATGATCTGAAGTCCCGCCTCGCTCGATTTCTCCGGGTGGAACTGCACGCCGAACACGTTGCCGCGCTCGACCACGGCGGCAAACGTCTCCGCGTGCGTGGTCGCGGCCACGCAGTCCGCGGTCACAGGCGCGGCATACGAGTGGGTGAAGTACACGTGAGCTCCCGGCTCGAGCCGCGAAAGGAGGCGACCGGTGAAGTTCCTGTGCCCGAGCAGCGCGGACCCTTCGGGTTCGCGAGGGACCGACAACCCGTTCCACCCGACATGCGGAATTTTCAAGCGCGCTTCCGCGTTGCCCTGAAGGCGCGTGACGCGGCCAGGCAGCACGCCGAGGCCCGGCACCTCTGGTGCTTCATCGCTGCCTTCGAACAGCCACTGCATGCCGAGACAGATGCCGAACAGCGGCGTGCCGCTGCGCACCGCGGCGCCGATGGCGTCGCGCCACGGGCCGACGAGCGCCGACGTCGCGGCGAAGTTGCCGACGCCGGGCACGATCATGGCGGAGCATCGCGCCAGCTCCTGCGGAGACGAGGGCGTGTCGTAGTCGGCGCCGAGCGAGGTCAGCGCCTTGCGCACGGACGTCAGGTTGCCGGCGCCGTAGTCGATGAGCGCGATCACAGCAGGCCTTTCGTGCTCGGGAGCATCCTGGCCAGGCGCGCGTCGCGTGCGCAGGCGACGCGCAGCGCGCGGGCAAACGCCTTGAACACCGCCTCGATGTGGTGGTGGCTCGACCGGCCGTAGAGCACCTTGAGGTGCACGTTCGCGCGCGCCCCCGACGCGAACCCCTCGAAGAAGTCGTGCACCAGCTCGGTCTGCAGGTCGCCGACCTTCTCGACCTTCACCTTCAGGTTCACCACCGCGTGCGGGCGGCCGCTCAGGTCGATCGCCGCGACGGCGAGCGTCTCGTCCATCGGCATGATGAAGTAGCCGGCGCGGTTGATCCCCTTGCGGTCGCCGAGCGCCTCGAGCACCGCCTCGCCGAGCGTGATGCCGACGTCTTCGACCGTGTGGTGCTGATCGACGTCGAGATCGCCCTTCGCCTTCAGCGTCAGGTCGAAGCCGCCGTGCCGGGTGAACAGCTCGAGCATGTGGTCGAAGAAGCGGATCCCCGTCCGGACGTCGTAGCGTCCCTGGCCGTCGATCGTGAGCCGCCCCTTGATCTGCGTCTCGGTGGTTCGCCGGTCGAACGCCGCGGCCCGTGTCATCGGGCCTGCCTCGCCGCCACGACGGACTCCAGCGCCTCGATCGCCGAATTGGTGTGCTCGACCATCCCGGCCGTGATGCGCACGCAGCCGGGCGTCGCCGGATCCTTCGATCGATCGCGAACGTGAATCTTCCGCGCCGACAGCGCCTGGATGAACGGCGTGGTCTCGCCCACCTGGACCAGCACGTAGTTCGCCGCGCTCTCCCAGTAGTTGAGGCCGAGACGCCGGCAGGCCGCGTAGAGCAGCTCGCGCGATTCGCGAACCTCCGCCGCATACCGCGGCAGGAACTCGGTGTCCTCGAGCGCCGCCTGCACCGCCGTGAGCGCGATGACGTTGATGTTGAACGGCAGCGTCACGTCGCGAACCGGCTGCAGCGCCGGCGGCTGGCCGATGACGATGCCGACGCGCATGCCGGCGAGGCCGTACGCCTTCGAGAACGTGCGCCCGACGAGGACGTTCGGATGGCGGGGCAGCTGCGGCAGGAAGCTTTCGCCGCCGAACTCGATGTAGGCCTCGTCTATCAACACGATCGCGTCGCGCGCAGCCTCGCTGATGCGCGCCAGGTCGGCGATGGAGATCAGCTGTCCCGTCGGGTTGTTCGGCGTGTTCAGGAAGATCATCCGCGTGCGCGGGGTGATGGCCCTGATCACCCGGTCGGTGGGGAAGCTGAGGTCGGGATTGGCGGGCACGCGCACGGACGTGGCACCGGCCGCGGCCGTCGAATTGGGATACGGGTCGAATGCCGGCGTCGGCACGATCGTCTCGGCGTCGTGCATGCGGGCCTTCGAGATGTGGCCGATCGCCGCCATCAGGATTCCCTCGTCGAGCCCGTTGGTCAGCAGTACCCACTCGGGATCGACCTCGAAGTACCTCGCAATCATGAGCACCAGGCTCGGGTACGACGGGTAGGTGGAGATGTCGGTCGGCGTCAGCCGCCGGATCGCCTCGATGACGCGCGGCGAGCAGCCGCCCGTGTTCTCGTTGAGGTGGAGCCGCAGCAC
>Ga0137418_10001494_pt1 | contig 21557 bp, 18 predicted proteins | sample CZODoug3_1_2_16f_FD_122242 | JGI IMG/M metagenome (GOLD analysis project Ga0137418, IMG submission 122242) | Vadose zone soil fungal communities from Angelo Coast Range Reserve, California, USA - CZODoug3_1_2_16fungal (Hybrid Assembly) | ecosystem: Environmental > Terrestrial > Soil > Vadose...
TTCTCCTGGATACGTTGCGCGAGGTTGTTGCGCACGAGGTCGTGTGGTCATATCCATCAAATAGGTAGGCAATGCTACCTGACATCGCTGCTACCTGGCATCATCATATCCAGCACCAAATGACACTTCGCCCGATCAGGCACGAGCGGCGAGAAAGATGTACATAGAAACATGGCTGGCAATCGCCGATCGTATCCACGGCCTTGTAGAAGCAGCCCGGCTCCATAAAAGCTATCCGCAGGATAGTTTCGGGCGCGTAAAGTTTCTTCGTGACAACATCAGCAGTGTCCTCTCCGAACTGCGTTCCTTCCGAGACCAGTCTCAACATGCGCTGCCACCGGCAGCGGTAACTGCTATTGATAATTTGGCGAAGTCCACCGGGAATTTGCTTTTTATGGCTACAGGTCAGGTCGGCCCCCCGGAACTCCGCGACGAGGCCGTATTTACGACTCTTTTTCAACTCTCCACCTTCACAACTGAGATGGCGTCAATTCTCTCAAACGTCCAATGGCCGCTGCGGGCACTTTCCGAACGGGCATTTCAGCATTTGCAGCGGCTCATCGTTGTGGATCGTCATGACCAGGTGACGGCAGCCCGCGCGCCGCGCGCCGATCACCTGCATGACGAGCTCCATGTGCATGTGCACGACGCGGTCGCGTCGCGTCCGCAGCGCGATGCTGAGACGCCGCCAGCAGTCGAGGGCGCGCACCAGCCGCGACGCAAGCGTGTACCGCCCCGCCCTGCGTTCGATGCGGACGACCCTGACACCCTGCGCCTGCAGGTGCTGCAGCGTCTCCTCGATCAGCGGGTCCGTCTGCCAGAGCAGGACGATCAGTTCCGTGTCGACGCCGCGCGCGGCGAGCGCCTGGACGAGCGTGATGACGTGATGCTCCGCCCCGGAGATGGCGTTGCGGCCGTTGCCGCCCGCGAGAAACAGGATGTGCGTAACGCCGGTCACCATGGTTTCACACCGCATTCAGGAGAAGCTGTTCCGTCCGGCTGACGGTCGTGGTCAGGTCGAACACGCGCGCCGTCTCGAGCGCCGACGCTGCCATCCTGCGCCGCCACGGCTCGTCGTCGGCCAGCGACCGCAGCGCCCGCGCCAGCGAGCCGACGTTCTGAGGCGGCACGATGACGCCGTTGCGGCCGTCGGACACGACCTCCTCGTTGCCGCCGCGGTCGGAGACGATGCACGGCAGGCCGGCGGCGAAGGCCTCGAGGACGGTGTGCGAGAGGCCCTCGTAGAGCGACGTCAGCACGAGGGCGTGCGCGCGATCCATGGCGCGCCGCACGTCGGAGGCGGACAACCGACCGCGGAAGATGGCGCGGTCCCCGAGGCCCAGCTGCGCGGACAGTTCCACGAGGTGCGGCCACTCCGGCCCGTCGCCGACGATTTCGAGCTCCAGGTCGGGGACGTCGCGTGCCGCCAGGAGGAGCGTCTCGACCCCTTTCCAGTTCGTCAGGCGGCCGACGAAGAGCGCGCGAAACCGCTCGCGAGTTCGGGTCGCGGGCGCGGCCGCGCCGGTCGTGATCGTGCCGTTCTGCACGACCGTAATCCGTTCGGGGGCGACACCCCACCCCTGGACGAGGCGCCGCAGGTATTCGCTGGGCACCACGATATGCCGCGCCGCGGCCACCCACGCGTTGCGGCCGAGGATGTCGCCGGCGAACTTCGTCTGAGTGGCCGGATCGGTCTGGAACTCGTCGATGGACAGGTTCGTCATGCCGCGATTGCGAGCCGTCTCCCAGACCGTGTCGCCGACGATCTTCAGCACGTAGGGACGCCGCGTGACGCGATTCACCTCCGCGACGTAGCGCTCGAGGCCGTTCACGAAAATGAGGCGGTGACGCGCCATTTCGAGCGCGAGCCGCATCCGCACGAGGACCTCATAGCGTTCGCGCTTCGTGAAATTCACCCGGCGCACGGCAAACGGACGCTCGCGGTCGGACTCGTGACGGCTGCCCTGCGACGAGCACACGACCGTCACGCGGTGATCGCGGCCGGCCAGCGAGTGCCCGAGCCGGTCGATGAACGTGGCGGGACCGCCGATGTCCGGCGGAAAGATGTTAGTGACGAGCAGTACGTTTGACATGCGGATCAGCCGTTGGCGACAGCCGCGAGGCGGCTCCGCGCGGAAGAGGGAATGACGCGCGCCTCGCGCATGTGGCGCTCCCACGACAGGAACATCAGCAGCGGCCAGAGGCTGTGGCGCCAGTCGCGCCGGCGTCCCAGGTGCTCCATCCACTGCCGCCGCACTTCCGAGGCATCGAGGATCGGGTAGTCCTGCAGGTTGCGCTCGGCGAGCAGCTCCTCGGCCCACTCACGGAGCGGCCCGCGCATCCATGCCGCCACCGGGAGCGAAAACGCCTGCTTCGGCCGCTCGAGCAGCGCGCGCGGGATGTCGCGGGACACGAGCTGCTTGAGCACCCACTTGCCGACGCCGCCGCGCAGGCGGACGTTGGCCGGCAGCGAGCTCGCCCATTCCACGAGCCGGTAGTCGAGCATCGGAAGCCGCGCTTCGAGGCCGACGGCCATCGTGGCGCGGTCGATCTTCACGAGGATGTCGTTCGGCAGATAGTCGGTCGTGTCGAGCCACATCAACTGCGCCAGGAGCTCGTCGCGGGTGGCTGGGACCGGCTGCCGCGACGCGGCTTCGGTCGCCGCCTGCAACAGGAACCGCGCCGCGTCCGGTTGCGCCGTCAGGTGCTGGTAGAGCGCCTCGGTGTCCGTCGACGAGAGGCCGTCGGAGATCCGCTCGAGCCTCCTGGCCAGGCGCGACACCCGGCGGGGCAGCCACGGCAGCAGCGAGAGGGCGGCGGACGAGGCGATGAAGGCGCCCTTCGCGGCGCGGCGGACGTGCAGCGGCGCGTCCTTCCAGAGCGGCCAGAACCGGTTCGCCCAGTGATACCGCAGCGACCCGCAGAACAGCTCGCCGCCGCCGTCGCCGGCGAGCGCCACCGAGACATGGCTGCTCGCCACGCGGGCGAGCAGGCACTGCATGAGGCTCGATGCATCGCCGAACGGCTCGTCGAATACCGCCGGCAACTCGGGAATGATCGCGAGCGCCTCCGCGCGGCTCAGCGTCGCTTCGACGTGGTCGCATTCCAGGTGGCTCGCGACCGCCCGGGCGTGCGCGGCCTCCGAATGGTCCGACTCCTCGAAGTCGATCGTGAACGCGGTGATCCGCCCGGTGCTGGCCTGGCGCGCGCGCGCGAGGATGGCGGTCGAATCGGTCCCTCCGGAGAAGAAGACGCCGACCGGGACGTCAGACCGCATCCGGAGCCGCACGGAATCGGTGAGCAGGCTGTCGAGCCGCTCGACGGCCTCACGCGAGTTGACCTCGACGTCGTGGTCCGCGCGCGGCACCGGCGCCGACCAGTACTGCCGACTGTCGAGCGAGCCGTCGCGCCGGCAGACCGCCAGCGAGCCCGGCAACAGCCTCGAGATCTGCTTGTAGATGGAACGCGGGGCCGAAACGAATCCCTTCTTCAAGTACTGGTCGAGGGCGACCGCATCGATGGAGCCGTCGAAGCGTTCGTGGACCGTCAGCGCCTTCAGCTCCGACGCAAACACGACGTCGGACCCGAAGCTCGCGTGATAGAGCGGCTTCTCGCCGAGGCGGTCGGTCGCGAGAAACAGCGTCCCGGTCCACCTGTCCCACGCGGCGAACGCAAACCTGCCGTTCACGCGCTTCAGCGTGTCCTCGAGGCCCCAGTGGTCGAAGCACGAGAGGAGCACTGACGTGTCCGACGAACGGGAACCGTCCGCCAGCGGCAGCTGCTGGAGCAGCTCCCGGTAGTTGTAGATCTCACCGTTGCAGGTGATGGCGAACCGGCCCGATGGAGACACCATCGGCTGCTTGCCGGAGGGTGTCGGATCGATGACGGCCAGACGGCGATGGCCGAAGGCGACGCCGCGCCAGGGGTCGGTCCAGATTCCAAAGTCGTCCGGTCCGCGATGGACGAGCCGGCGCGTCATGGCGGCGGTGACGAGCCGCGGGTAGTCCCTGTCGATCGATGCGCTGCGGATGCCAGCGATGCCGCACATGTCACGCCGCCTTTCGGGTCGCGAGTTCCGCCAGGATGCTGCACACCCGATCGGCGTAGGAGTTCAAGTCGTGCCGGCCTTCGACGAGCTGTCGGAGCGCCGCGGGGCTGAACGCGTGGCGGCCTTCATACACCCGGCGGATCTGCGCGCCGATCGCCTCGGGGTCCCTCTGCCGGATCTGCAGGCCGGGGAAGTCCTGAAGCACGGCGAAGGCGGCCTCGTTGCTCGTCAGGGTCGGGCAGCCGCTCGCCAGCGATTCGAGGATGGCTTTGTCCATGCTGCCCGTTTCGCTGAGGTTCAAATGCAGGAACGACGAGTCGTAGATCCCGGGGAGCTCCGCGACGGGAAGCGGCCCTTCGATCGTGACGGCTTCGCGCAATCCGGCGTCCGAGATCTTCTGCTGGAGCTCCTCGGCGTACCGCTCGTCGTCGCGCGTGAGCGTCGGCCCGATGATGCGCAGCCTGAACGGATGCTGGGGCGCATGCGCCTTCAGCCACGCCAGCGTGTCGAGCATTAAGTCCACCCGCTTGCGGCGGGAGACGCGGCCAACGGCCACGATGGTGGCGGTCTCGGGACGGCTCGCGGCCGGCACGAAGAGGTCCGTGTCCACGCCCTGCCCGATGATCCGGACCTTCGGTGAAGGAATCCGGAACCCTTCAGCCGTCGACGTAATCACGCAGCTTGCGTGCTCGTGCGCGCGGTGGAGCCGGCGGGTGACCGTGCCGTGCGCGTACCACAGGAGCACGGGCACGCCAAAGCGGCGCCAGCACGGCGCCAGGCGGTACACCCAGTCGGCGTTCATGTGCACGAAGACCGCGTCGAACTGCTCGCGCGCGCACCACCGCCACACGGGAATGTTCATCAACCACCGGGCGCCGAGCATTCGCAGCGGCGTCGTCAGGATGCGCGGGACGCGATGGACTTCGACGTTCGCCGGGAGCGGCGACTGAACGACGCGCTCGGTGAGCACCACCACCCGTTCGCAGCGCGCGGCCAGCCGCGTGGCCACGCCCTGCTGCCACGCGAGGACCGGCGAGCGCTCGTCCATGACGAAGTTGACGAGGAGAAGCTTCACGCGGAGGGCGCCCCCTGACGCGCCGTCGTGACCCAGAGATCCACCCACGCCTGGCGGAGGCGCTGCGGATTGAACTTGACCGATGCGAGCGTTCGCGCCTGTGCGCCCATCATGGCTGCCCGCGCCGGTTCGCGCAGCAGGGCGCAGACGCTGTCGGCGAGCGACGCCACGTCGCCGGGTTCGTGGAGGAAGCCGGTGACGCCGTTGATGATGACGTCGCGCGGACCGGCCGCTGCCGTGGAAACGGCCGCCGTTCCCTGCGCGGCCGCTTCGATCAGCACGCGCGCGGAATCGCTGGCGCTCGAGGTGACCAGCACCGTGGCCGCCTTCGCGTAGAGTCGCTGGAGCTCCTCGTCGGGGACGAAGCCGGCGAACTCGATGACGCGGGCGAGGCCGAGTTTCGCGGCCGCCACCTGCAGGCGTGGGAGCTCGGGACCTTCGCCGGCGATGACGAAACGCGCGTCCGCATGACGCCGCGCCACAACCGCGGCGATCTGGAGCCACGTCAGCAGATCCTGGTCGGCTGCCAGCGGGCCCGCAAACAGGACGAGCGGTTCCTTTGCCTTGGCGCCGGGCGCCGCCAGTCGGCGCGACGGCATCGTGGCGACGGGAACCGGAATCGTGGCGAGCGGCACCTGCGGCGCCAGCCTCGCGACCGCGGTGCGGTTGAATGAAGAGACGGTCCTCACCGCAGCGAACGCACTCAGCAGCCTGCGGGTGGTCCAGTCGTGCGCCGCGTGCATCGCGCGCTGACCAATCGGACCTCGTGGCGCATGCGCAAAGAGCTCCGCGTGAACCTCGGCGATCACCGGGATGCGGTACCAGCGGCCGAGCGCCAGCGCCAGCCATCCCTCGTCGTACGGCACCTGCGTGGTGATCACGCTGATGGGGATCGCTTGATGCAGCGCCTGCAGGATGCCGGGCAGCGCGAGCGCGCCCCGTGCCGAGGCCGGAACGGGCACCACGTGAACGTTCTCCCGCTGCCACCCGAGGCCGGAGGCGCGCGGAGCGAACACGACGATCGTCACGATGCTCCCGGGCGCCCGCAGCGACAGTTCGCGGGCGTCATCCAGCTGGCGTTGCGCCGGCTCAGGGAGCAGCGCTGGCCGCAGGAGGTCGGCATCGCGGCTGATCTGGACGACGTGAACCGCTGGCCGCGCCGCACCGCTCACCGCCGCCGGAGTTACAGGCATCACGCCGCGGCCTCCCGTGCGATCCACGCGAACGTGTGACCGTCGTGAACGAGCTCGCGCCAGAGCGGCAGGACCGAGAGTACGTAGAAGCTCAGATAGCCTAGGCTGAACCACGCCGGGTTGGCGGAGCCGGTCGCATACACGAGCAGCGGGCCAACGGTGTATTGACCCATCACCACCGCCACGACGCCCCACAACGTGCAGCGTCCAAGCCGCCCCATCGACACGAAGGCCGGCCAGATCCACGCCTGCAGCCCCGCGACGAAGAAGAACGGCAGCGTCATGACCGCCGTCGCGAGCGTCAGGCCGGGCATCTCGTGCCAGCCGAGGATCACGGCCATACGCGGCACGACGGCGAGCACACCCGCGAGGGCCACGCCGGTCACGACCGCGGCGGTGGCGGTCATCGACCGCGCGAGACGGCGGTACTCCGCGTGGGCGCCGTCACGCAGCAGCACCAGCAGGCGCGGCTGGTAGATGCGGCCGATCGCCTCGGATATCGCGTAGAGCGCGTCCGTCATCGACCGCGCGAGCTTGTAGATGCCCGTGTCACGGTCGGAGCAGAAGAACGCGACCAGCAGCACGTCGGCCGACCGGTGCAGCAGCTTCACGTAGCCGAGCACGTTGCCGGCCGCGATGAACCGGAAGACGACCTTGCGATCGATGGCGATGCCCGCCGGGCGGCCCCGCGCCAGGAGCGGGATGCCCGCCCGGGCGATCGTACGGACCGTGAGCGCCGTGTTGACGACGGCAATCGCAACGGCCGACAGGAGCAGCCCGGTGACGTAGCCGCCGACCGTCCTGTGGAGCGTGACCAGGGCAATCATGGCGCCCGCGTTCATCAGCGCCGACGCGACCTGGAGCACGGCCATGCGTCGCGCACTCGCGACGAAGCGCTGGATGAACACGAAGAACGATCCGAAGTAGCTGATGCCCTGCGCGAGCGCCGCCGTCCAGAACCACTGCATCGGGAAGACCGTCGCGCTCAGCCGCGGGGCAGCGACCAGCAGCAGTCCGGCGGATGCCAGCGCGATGAACAGCGCGCTGATCGCGTACAGCGCGATGCCCAGGCGCAGCACCGATGCGCGATGCGAGGCACCCTCGGTGTCGTCCGTCGCCGCCGGGCTGTAATACAGGTTCGACACGAGATCGGTGACGCGGACGTCGATCAGGTTCGCCGCCACCGAGGTCAGCGCCATGAGAACGGCCGCGGCGCCGTAGGCATCGGGACCGAGGAGGCGGACGACGGCAAGCCCCTGTGCCGCGCCGATGGCGGCGCAGCCCAGGTTGACGGCGGTCAGAAACACCGCCGACGACTTCAACTGGTCAGGCGCGGACCGCATCGCTCCGGCGCCGCGCGAGCGCGGCGGCTCTTGCGGCCATCGCGGCCGCGGCGAACATGAAGAAGCCCGACACGGCGTCGGACAGCAGCCAGGGCGCGCCCTGGTTGCCGATGAGGACCCCGATCAGCCACAACTGGGTGCCCACCAGCTCCGCGTTTGCCTCGCGCCAGCCGATGGCGCGCCAGGCGTTTCGCAGCGTCAGTCCGACAAACAGCAGGAGCGCGAGCACGGCCAGCAGTCCGCCGTCGGTCGCGGTCTGCACGTACTGGTTCGCCGTTCGCGCGAGGCCGGCTTCAGATGCGGCTGTCGCGAGCCAGTCTTCGGCGACGGCCCGGCGGCGATCCCCGAAGCCGTTGAAGCCGACGCCGAGCAGCGGATGTTCGGCAACGAGATTCAGGCCCGACGTGATGGCCGTCCATCGGAACGAGTACTCCTGGTTGGTCGGCGACATCGTGATGCGATCCCGGATGCTGGTCGCCACCGGGCTCGCCATGATCAGCGCGGCGACGCCAATCGAGAACAGACCCCACGCGGCGCCGCGGCCGCGCGTCTCTCGCGTCCCGCGCATCTTCCGCGCCACCATCACCACCAGGAACGCAACGACGCCCGCCACGAGCGCCAGCAGCGCGCCGCGCGTCGCCGTCAGCAGCAGCGCGCCGAAATGAATCGCGAACGCGGCGGGACGCGCCTCGGCGAGCGCCACGAGCGCCGGGAGGATGATGACGAACGACACCTGGTCGCCCAGCGGACCGAACGCCCTGAACGACCCGTCCCTGAACTGGAGGAACTCGCCGAAGGGAACCCCGGCGAAGTGCAGCGCCACGCACAGATACACCGACGCCGAAATGGCGACGCAGCAGATGCGGATCCATGCGGTGAACCGGAGCACGCTGGCGGCCGATTCCACCGTCGTGAACGCGATGACGTAGATCGACGCCCACACCGCCGTCGCCGCGAGAGCCTTCGACTGGAGGACCGCGTTCGGGGCCCCCTGCAGCGCCGCGGCGAGCATCGCCACGCCAAGGGCGACGAAGGTCGCCAGCAGCGCCGTGTTCGCCCCGTTCCGGCGCATCGACACGACGAACGGCGCGAGGCGCGGCAGGACCGCGACCGTGCACATCGCGTAGATCGCGGTCTCCGCCGTGCGGACGCCCGTCACGAAAAAGGTGCCGAGCAGCAGCGGCACCACGCAGACGAGCAGCCCTGCGGGGTCGGCGGGGTCGAGGACCCGCCGGTGCCAGAGGCTTCGGCGCTCGGCGATCGTACCGCCGGCGTCATGAATTCGAACGGAGATGGCGTTCATGGAAGTGGCGCGCGCCGCCGCCCGGCGGCGCCCTGGTGTCTCAGGAATGCGCCGTCTGGTAGTAGGTGCCGTAGGCGCTGCCGTAATACCGCGAGTAGTAGTAGCGGTTCTTGCCGAACTCGACGCGGTTCAGCACGGCGCCGAGTATGCGCGCGTTGCCGCGCTCGAGTTGATCGATCACCGCCCGCGCCGTGTGCCGGCTGGTCATCTCCGCGCCGACGACGAACACGACACCGGAGGCGATGGCCGCGACGACGAGCGGATCGGCCACCACCATCGCCGGCGGCGTGTCGATCACGATGGTGTCGAAATGCTGGCCGAGCGAGGCCAGGACTTCCCGGAACCGCGCGGATCCCAGCAGTTCGACCGGATTCGGAGGCGTCCGGCCGGCCGGCATCAGCCACAGGCCCGACACGGACGTCTTCTGCAGGGCGGTGCTCGCCTTCGCGTCGCCGACGATGATGTTCGACAGCCCCGGGGACAGCTCGATGTCGAACAGGTCGTGCATCTGCGGGCGCCGCATGTCCGCGTCGATCAGCAGCACGCGCTGGCCGGCGAGCGCGCACGCGACCGCCAGGTTGCTCGACACGAGCGTCTTGCCCTCGCCGGGCCCCGTGCTGGTGACGGCCAGCGTGCGCGGCGCCCCCTCGGGCGATGAAAACAGGATGTTGGTCCGGATCGTCCGGAACATCTCGGAGAAGTTCGGCGGCACCCCGTTGCTCAGCAGCAGTGGCCCCGTCGTCCGCTGCTGGCCGAGCGCGGGCAGCATGCCGAGTGGCGCCAGGCCGAGGCACGTGCGAATCTCGTCCGGATCCTTCAGGCGGTTGTCGAGGTACTCGTAGAAGAAGGCGAACGCCAGGGCGAGCACCAGTCCGCCCACGACACCGAGCAGGATGTCGAGCGTCCGGTTCGGCGACACCGGCGTGCGCGGCTGCTCGGCGCGATCGATGATCCGGATGTTGCTCGAGCGCAGCTCGCCCGACACGCCGGTCTCCTTCGCCCGCTGCATCAGGCTGTTGTACACCTGCCGGCTGCTCTCGGCGTCGCGCGCGAGCACGCCGTAGTCGATCGCCTTGCGGTTCATCGAGAGCGCTTCGCGCTTCTGGTCGTCGAGCGCCTTCGTGAGGCTCTGTTCCTGGGTGACGGCGGCCTTGTACTCCGTGTGCAGCGACGACACCACGTTGCCGATCTCGGCCTGCACCTTGGCCTGCGCGGAGGCGATCGCCGAGTTGATCTTCATCATGTCCGGGTGCAGGTCGCCGAGCTTGTCGGCCAGCTGCGCGCGCTGGCGCTGGAGGTCCGCGAGCTCCGCCTTCTGGTGCTGGATGTACGAGCTCTCCAGCACGACGGGGAAGGCATCGAGCGCCGCGGCGTCGTGCTCGATTGCCAGCAGCTGGCGCTCGACCGCCTCCTTCTGCATCCGTTCCGTCTTCGCGCGCGTGAGTGCCGAGTTCAACTCCCCGAGCTTCTGCACGACGATGTTCCCGCCGTCCTCGACCGACACGGCGTCGGTCTCCTCGCGGTAGCGCTGGAGGCGCGTCTCGGCCGCTTCGACGACCTTCCGCTGCCCGGCGAGCTGCTCCGAGAGCCAGGTCGAGGCGTCGCGCGACGCGGTGAACTTGTATTCGAGGCTGTGCTCGATGTAGTGCTTCGCCAGCTGATTGGCGATCTGCGCCGCAAGCTGCGAGTCGGCCGAGCGGAACTTGACGTCGACGAGGCGGCTGTTGCGCAGCGGTTCCACGCTCAGATGGCCGAGGAACCGATCGATGGCGACCGACTGCGTGAACGCCTCGCTGGAGTTGTCGCGCTGCGCCGGCGGCGCCTCGGTCGTGGCCGCCGGCCACACACGGTCCCAGATGCTGACGCGCGGCGCGGTGCCGGCGCTGTCGGAGCTCCAGAGCCGCAGGCTGTCGATCGTCCGGCGTGCAAGCTCGCGGCTCTGCAGAATCCCGTACTGCGTCTGGTAATAGTCAGGATTCGGCTGCCCTTCGCCGACGACCGCCTTGAAGGAGACGACGTTCGGATCGTCGCTCTCGATGAGCAGCCGCGTCCGCGCCTCGTAGACCGGAGTGGCCGTGAAGGCGTGCGCCACGGTCATCAGCACGACGGCGGCGAAGATCGTCGCCATCGCCCAGCGCCGGCGGTACAGAATCCTGATGATCTCGTGCGGATCGAGGTCCTCGGACGACCGCCGCGGCGTGACGGCGACGGCCGTCTTCCTCACGTCGGCGGCCGGCTCGGCGATCACCGCGTCGGCGGCCGGCGAGTCGTCGATGGGATCAATCTGGTCGGACATCAGAAGAACCTCTCAGGAACGACGATCGTGTCGCCGGGATTGACGCCTTCGGTGAGCTTCACCTTGAATTCCTTCTTCGCTCCGTCGACCACGCGAATGACCTGCAGCCGGTTCATCGCGCCGGTCGGCAGCACGCCGCCCGCGAGGGACAGCAGCTGCAGGACACTGGTGTCCGACTGCACCGGGTACGATCCCGGATTCTTGACCTGGCCGAATACGTAGACGACCTGCGCACGCGGCACGTAGACGGTGTCTCCGTCGTTCAGCGCAAGGTTGCGCGCCGCGGCGGCTCCGCCCTGGAGATCTTTCAGGTTCACGTGGACGACATCGTCGGCCGCTCCCGCCTCGGGCAGTGTCGCGGAGGTTCGACCATGTCCGCGAACGAGCATGATCTCGTCGCCGGCGCCGCCGGTCGTGGACCCGGCCTTCGCGAGCACCTCGATGAGCGTCATGTCGCCGGTGAGCGCAAACGTCCCAGGCGCCTTCACCTCACCGACGACGAAGACGCGCTGGCTGCGATACTGCTCGATCGCGACACTGACCTGCGGGTTACGGAAGTAGCCGGCGGCGAGGCGCGTGCGGATGTCGCTCTCGAAGTCCCGAAGCGACAGGCCGGCAGCTTTCACGCGTCCGATTAACGGGAACGCGAGGCTGCCGTCGAGTTCCACGGCGTATTTGCCGCTGAGGCTCGGCTCGTCGAAGACCGAGATGGTCAGCACGTCCTGGGCGCCGATGGCGTAGCCCGAACTCTGCGCGGCGGCGCTTGCACCGATGGCCGTCATCAGACCGGCGACGACCGCGGCGGCGGCGAATCTCGAGAGTGTCATATCAGTCAATCGGATGCGTGAAGGAAACGTCATGGCGTTCTTCGGCCGTTCAGCGGCTTCCGCTGACGTCCTCGTTGACGGAAATCACGGGAGCCACGGTGGCAGCGGCGACTCCGACTGCCGCGATGACCGCCGTGGTGGTCAGCACGGACGATGTCGCGGCGGCGGTGGCGGTCGCTGCGCCGGTTGCTGCGCCACTGGCAGCGGCGGTTGCCGCGGTCGCCGCGGCGGCGACGGCTGCGGCGGTCGCGTTGACGGTGACGGTGGCGAGCATCGCGCCCTCGACGAGCGTCGCCGTCGAGGCGCCAATCACGGCGCCGGCTTCTCCGACCACCTGGATCGTGAACGTGCCGGCCGCCAGGCCGGTGATGCTGAAGCCGCCGGTGGCGGTCGTGACCGCGCTGCCCACGATGGCACCGCCGGCGTCGAGCGCCTGCACCGTCACGGCGGCCAGCGCGCCGTTGGTTCCGTTGACCGTGCCCGTGACGATGCCGACCGCCGCGGCCTGCGCGCCGAGCGGTGACATCTGAGCGACGGCGACGGCCGACATGGCGGTCAGCGCAAAAAGCTGTTTCATTGGCAATTCACCCGTCTACGTGTCTCGCATCGCCGCTTCGGCCGATTTACGACGAAGCTTCGCCCCGTCACTCACAATCCCGATGAAAGTGCGGCCTGGAATCGGGAAGTCGCCGGCTGCACTCTTCGAGTGCGCTTCGCCTTGCGGCGTGTGGCCTGCAACTTTGGTTGTCACGCAGTTGACACTCGGCCTCGGGGCAATTGCAGTACCACGTCCCTACGGCGCCAAAAGTCGCCGGCGCGCGCGCCTTCAGGGGATGGGCAATCCATCCCGGACCCCCGCGGTTGGACCGCGCGGGGTATCCCGTTAAAGCATTGAATTCAAAAGCAATGGTCGCTTCAGGCCGATGCCCGATCGAGCGGCATCCGGCAGGCGGTTGTCAGCTGCCGAACGAGGCGGACCGGGGCGTTGAGGTGTGCATCGAGGGGAGGCGGGGCGCGACATACGGATCAAACCCGCGGTGAATCCGAAGAGAAAAGGCACCCCTCAGGCAGACTAATCCGGCGCCAGGTACTCGTTGCCGGACGGACGGCCGGGTGATCACCCGTAGCCGCCGCGGCACGACTGCACGGAATTGCAAGCCCGCCGTCGATCGGCGGGGTCGCCGGCGCGTCCCGCGCGTTGGCGCGGCAGCCGCCCTTATATATAAGGTTGCGCACGTCGCGGTTGGTGCGGTTCGTTTCGCGACGTTTCGCGACGTTTCGCGACGACGGTCGCCTGAACACGCTTGAGGCCGTTGCGACGGCTCGCGGCACGCGACAACCGTTGTCGTCACGCGCGCAACCGCGGTTGTCGTGTTCTGGCGCCGCAGAAAACGCGTCGATCCTGCGCGTGCGGTAAGTCGCGGCGGCACTGCAACATCCCTCGACACACATCGACGCTCGTGACGGGCAGCACGGTTGCTCTGTGCCGGGGCGTCCCGGCGGGCCTCTCGGCGCTCCCGCGCCCGACCTCATCACGCGGTGCACCGGCCGCCGGACCCCTTCATGTTCACAACCATGTCACGAGGAGGACACGATGATGATCCGCATCCTGATGGCCGCGATCGCCGCGATCGCATTGAGCGCGCCCTCGCTGAGCGCGCAAAGCAAGGTACCGGCTCCGAAGCCGACGGCGACGGCCGCGGCGCCGGTCAATCTGAACACCGCCACCGCCGAACAGCTCGCCACGATCCCCGGCGTGGGGCCGAAGATGGCGGAGCGCATCCTCGACTACCGCCAGAAGAACGGCGGCTTCAAGAAAGTCGAGGACCTGATGAACGTGAGCGGGGTCGGCGAGAAGAGCTTCCTCAAGATGAAGCCGCTCATCACCGTCACCGTGCCGAAGACGGGACAGTAGCCGCCGGCTACACGCTCGTCGAGCTGATGTTCGTCGCCGCGACGGTCGCCATCGTGGCGGCCGCCGCGGTCCCGCAACTGACGGCCGGCGTCGAGCGGACGCGTGCAGCCAGCGCGGCGCGGTACCTGGCGGGCCGGCTCGCGTTCGCCCGCGCGCTGGCGGTGGCACGCTCGGCGAACGTGGCGGTGCTGCTGACGCCCGACGCGGACACGTTCACCTCGGCGCTGTACGTGGACGGCAACGGGAACGGTGTTCGCACGCGCGACATCGACGCGGGCATCGATCCGCTGGTCGCGCCGCCGGTCCGCCTCGCCGACGTGTTTCCCCACGTCGTGCTGTCACTCACCGACCCGTCCGACACGCTGGGGGCCGAGACGAGCGCGCTCCTCTCGTTCACGCCGACGGGCACCGCAACGTCGCGCACGTTGTACCTGCGCGGCCGCGACGGGTCGCAGTACGCGGTGCGCGTGCTGGGCGCGACCGGCCGAACGCGTGTCCTCCGTTACGCACCTGCGACCCGCGCCTGGGTCGAGGTCCTCTGATTCATGGACCGCCGGCGGGCCCCCCGTCGTCTCGTGGCTGCCGACGAGCCACTCTCCCGCGCACGATTGAGAACGGGCGGCCAACTCCTTGTTCTCGACGCGTCGGCATGGGGCGCGCTCGCGGAGTCGACCGAACGGCTTCTTCCGGGCCGGCACCTGGACGTGCACGTCGTGTCCGTGCAGGGACGGGTGCTCGTGCGTTCGCGCGTGGCGCGCGCGTTCGTCTCGCGGCTCGACGCCGACGCCGTGCATTACCGCGCCGCGCTCGCATTCGATCGCGCCATCGAGGTGCGGGCCGACGGGTATGCGATGCCCGTGGCGGCGCTGCCGGCCGAAATCGCGACGGGAAGCCCCTACCCGCATCGAGCACCGCCGGGCGACATCGAATTCGCGGAGCAGCGCTCCGCTTGACGAAATGAACGGTTCTCGCGGTGGCACCGCAATTGGTAATGCCGAGGTTTGGAGGAACGGATGAATGCGGTGGATGACGTGATTGCACAAGTGCTGCGGGCGCTCGGCGACGCGCTGGCCGGGGACCCGGTCGAACGCGACCTGCAGGCGGTCTTCGAACGCGAGGTGCAGCGGGTGGCGGACATGCGGGCCGTGCGGCTGCGGGAAATCCCGGCGCGCTATCACGCGCGGCTCGTCACGCCGACGCGGACATCCCAGTCGATCGTGCTGGGCGTGCCGAGCGCCGATCCGCGCGTGCAGGCGCTTCTCGAAGCCGCGTTCGACCCCGCGTCGCCGCCGGACGATCGGCAGCTCGACGTGCTGGCCGCGGCGGCGCAGCTTGGCGGCGTCGTGCTCGAATCGTGCCGCGCCCGCGTGTCGAGCATGGCTCGGCCCATCGACGGCATGGCGCCGCTCATCGGGTCGAGCAGCATCATGCAGATGCTGCGCGGGCGGGTCGAGCGGGTCGCGCTCACCGACTTCACGGTGCTCGTCGAGGGCGAGAGCGGGACCGGCAAGGAACTCGTCGCCCGGCAGATTCACGAGGTCAGCCGCCGCCGCGGCGGCCCGTTCGTCGCGGTCAACTGCGCGGCACTGGTCGAAACGCTGCTCGAGGCCGAGCTGTTCGGCATCGAGGAACGGACGGCGACCGGCGTGCGCGGCCGGCAGGGGAAGTTCGAACACGCGGAAGGCGGAACGTTGTTTCTCGACGAGATCTCCGACCTGTCGCTCTCGGCGCAGGCCAAGCTGCTGCGCGCCATCCAGGACGTGGCGGTCGAGCGCGTGGGTGGTCACGGCTCGCGCCGCGTCAACACGCGGATCGTCGCCGCGACGAACCGTTCGCTGTCCGACATGGTGGCGCGGGGGCTGTTCCGGACCGATCTCTATTACCGGGTGGGCGGGGTGGAAATTCACGTGCCGCCGCTGCGCGCGCGACGCGAGGACGTCTGCGAGCTCGCCACCTACTTCCTGTCGCGCCACAGCCGGGCGCGCGACCTCGCGCTGTCCGACGCCGCGGCCGATGCGCTGCGGACCTACGAGTGGCCTGGCAACGTGCGCGAGCTGGAACGGTTCATCGAGCGCGCCGTCACCTTGACGGACGCCGACTACATCGAGCTCGACGACCTTCCGCCGCAGTTTCGCGGCGACTACGCGCAGGTGCTCGGGCCGTCCATCGACGCGGGCGAGTCGATGCGGGCGTGGGGCAGCCGCTACGCGCGCCTCGTGTTCGAGCGCTGCGGCCGCAACAAGCGGCGCACCTGCCGGCAGCTCGACATCAGCTATCACACGCTCGAGTCGTATCTGCGCTATTCGCGCCGCGGCGCCGACGCCTCCGGACCGTTGCCGGCGTGGGTGCGCTCGACGAGCGGAGCCGATGCGCTGAAGTCGGTCACCACCGTCCACGAAAGGCGGGAGTCATGACGTTGATCTACGCGGTTCGATACTTCCTCGTCGTGGCCGTCGTGCCGCCGGTCTTCCTCGCCGGCTTTGTCGTGGCCGTCGCCGCGGCCGCCGCGCGCCTGACCACCGATCCGGCCGCGGCCGTCGAGGCGTTGACGCCGCTGCTGCTCCTCCAGCTGTTCGTCGCCTCCTCCGGGTACCAGATACCCGCGCGCCGGGGGCATTTCGACCTGCTGCTCACCTCGACGACGCCGCGCTGGCAGATCGGGCTGGCGCACGGCCTCGTGTCCATTGGACCGGGGGTCATCTGCTGGCTCTGCGTGAGCGTGCTGGAACTTGCCGCGAGCCACGGCGCGCAGTCGAAGTCGCTTGCCGCAGGCACGTGCGCGGCGTTTCTCGGCTCGTCGCTGTTCGCGTGGGGGATAGCGGTGTATTCGTCCCGCGTCGCGTGCGCGATTGGCTGGCTCCTGGTGATGACCATTCCGCCGCTGGCACGGTGGGTATCGCCGTTGCGGCTGCTCGGCGCCACGGCATCGGATCCCGCGAGCGTCGCCATCCTCCTGGCGCTCGCGGCCACGTCCATTCCACTCGCCGCCGGTGTGTTCGGCATCGTTCGCGGTGCGACGCCGCTCGAAGTGTCGCAATGAGCGACGTCGTGCTGTCCGCGCGCGACGTCGGTGCGCGTTATCGGCGCCGCGAGGTCTTCCACGACCTCTGGTTCGAGCTCTGTGCGAACCAGGCGCTCGGCGTCATCGGTCCCAACGGCGCGGGAAAGACCACGTTGTTGCGCGTCATCGCAGGGTTGCTGCCCGCGTCGGCGGGCGAGATGCGGGTGCGCGGTCTCGAACCGGGCCGCGCGGCGGCGCGCGTCGACGTCGCCTATTTCGCCGGCGACTTCACGCTTCCTGGCGCCGTTCGCGCCTGCGACTGGGGCAGCCTGGCGACCGGCGACGTGCTGACGTCGGAACGGCGCCGCATCCGGACGCTGTCCCGCGGGACCAGGCAGCTGCTCGGCCTGCGGACGGTGCTCTCGCGTCCACACCTTGGCCTCGTCGTGCTCGACGAACCGTGGGAAGCGCTCGACGTGGACGGATCACGCTGGCTGTCACGAACGCTCGACGCCAAGCGCGACCGCGGCGCCGCCATCGTGCTGGCCTCGCACGATCCGCAGGACCTGGCGGGCATCTGCGACCTGTATCTCTTCCTGGTCAACCGGTGCGGGACGCTGTTCAAGGCGCACGAGCTGTCGGCGGTCGGTCCCGTCACGCCGGCCCTGCTCGAGGCCATGCTCGAACGCCTTCAGGTCGACCCAACGGCACCGCTGCGCGCGGCTTCGTGAGGCGCGAAGTCCCGTTGAGTGCCTTCCTGCAGGCGAAGTAAACTCGGATCGCCCGCACGTGGCGCGATGACCGAGACGATCGCCTCCGACCTCAGGAAAACGCCGCTCCACGCCCGGCACTGCGCGTCGAACGCCCGCATGGTTCCGTTCGGCGGCTGGGACATGCCGGTCGAGTACTCCGGCATCACGGCGGAGCACATCGCCGTTCGTACGCGCGCCGGCGTCTTCGACGTCAGCCACATGGGCGAAATCGAGATTGCGGGCAAGGGCGCGCTGGCGGCCGTGCAGCGCATCTCGAGCAACGACGCGAGCCGCCTGCAGGTGGGGCAGGCCCACTACTCGGCACTCACGACCTTCGACGGCACGTTCGTGGACGACATGCTCGTCTACCGGATGGCGCCGGGCCATTTCCTGCTCGTCGTCAACGCCTCGAACATCGCGAAGGACTACGCGTGGATCGCCGCGCAGGTGGCCGAGGCGGGTGAGGCGGCCGCGGTCGATTCCAGCAGCCGGTATGCGCTCATCGCGATACAGGGACCGGCGGCGCTCGGCGTGGTGCAGCCGCTCTGCTCGACCGAGCTTGCCGGCGTCAAGTACTACTGGTTCACGCACGGGGAAGTGGCCGGCGCGCGCGCGATGATCTCGCGGACCGGCTACACCGGCGAGGACGGCTTCGAGATCTTCGTGCCGCCGAACATGGCCGATCGCGTGTGGCAGGCGCTGCTCGAGTCGGGGCGCGCCGCGGATGTGATCCCGTGCGGCCTCGGCGCGCGCGACACGCTCCGCCTCGAGGCGGCCATGCGGCTGTACGGCAACGACATCGACGAAACGACGACCCCCCTCGAGGCGGACCTGGGGTGGATCGTCGGCTGGAAGAAGGAGTCGTTCATCGGCCACGAGCGGCTGCGCGAGCAGAAGGAGAACGGGATCACGCGGAAGCTCGTGGGCTTCGAGATGATCGATCGCGGCATCGCGCGCCACGGCTACCCGGTGCTGCGGGACGGCAAGGCGGTGGGCGTCGTGACGAGCGGGACGCAGACCCCGTACCTGAAGAAAGCCATCGGGATGGCGTACGTGCCGATGGATCTCACCGCGGCCGGGTCGGAGATCACGATCGACGTGCGCGGGCGCGCGTCGCGCGCGGCGGTTGTCCCGCTGCCGTTTTACAAACGCGTCACGCCACAGGAGACATGAATGGCGTATCCGGCGGACCGGAAGTACACCAAGGACCACGAGTGGATTCGCATCGCCGGCGACACCGGCGAGATCGGCATCACCGACTACGCGCAGCAGCAGCTGGGCGACGTGGTGTACGTGGACCTGCCTGACGTCGGCCGCAAGGTGAACGCCGGCGAATCCTTCGGATCGATCGAGTCGGTCAAGGCCGTCTCCGAGCTGTTCGCGCCGGTGAGCGGCGAAGTCGTCGCGGTCAACGATCAGCTCAAGGGCCACCCCGAGGTCGTCAACACCGATCCGCACGGCACCTGGATGATCAAGGTCAAGCTCGCGAGCCCGACCGACTCGGGCGCGCTGCTCGATTCCTCGCAGTATCAATCGCACCTGGGATGAACAGACTCGACGCCAGCGACTGGTTTGCCCGCCGCCACATCGGCCCTTCACCCGACGATCGCGACCGCATGCTCGAGACGGTCGGAGCGGCGTCGCTCGACGCGCTCGTGGACGAGGCCATCCCGGCGTCGATCCGTCTCGCGCGGCCGCTGAACCTTCCGCCGGCCGAGAGCGAGCACGGATACCTGCGGCGCCTGACGGCCGTCGCGCGACGGAACAGGACGTTCCGGTCCTACATCGGCCTCGGCTATCACGACACGATCACGCCGAGCGTGATCCTGCGGATGGTCATGGAGAATCCCGGGTGGTACACGCCCTACACGCCGTACCAGGCGGAGATCGCCCAGGGGCGCCTCGAATCGCTGCTGAACTTCCAGACGATGGTGGCGGACCTCACGGGGATGGAGGTCGCGACCGCGTCGCTGCTCGATGAAGCGACCGCCGCGGCCGAGGCGATGACGCTGCTGCATCGCGCGCGGACCAACAGGCCGGGCAATGGCGAGCGGAGCCTGTTCCTCGCCAGCGATCGATGCCTGCCGCAGACGATCGACGTCCTTCGGACCCGTGCCGAACCGCTCGACATCGATCTGCACGTCGGCCCCGTGGAAGCGATGAAGTTCGAGCCGCGCGTGTTCGGCGTGGTGCTCGAGTATCCGGACCAGTACGGCGCGGTGATGGACCTGGAGCCGTTCATCGCGAAGGCCCACGGCGCGGGGGTGCTCGTCGCGGTCGGCGCGGATCTCCTCGCGCTCGCGCTCCTGAAGCCGCCCGGCGAGATGGGCGCCGACGTCGTCTACGGCAACTCGCAGCGGTTCGGCGTACCGCTCGGGTATGGCGGTCCCCACGCGGCGTTCTTCGCGACCCGCCATGCCTTCGTCCGACAGGCGCCCGGCCGCATCATCGGCGTGTCGGTCGATGTGCACGGCCACAAGGCGTACCGGATGGCGCTGGCGACGCGCGAGCAGCACATCCGGCGGGAGAAGGCGACGTCGAACATCTGCACGGCGCAGGCGCTGCTCGCCAACATGGCCGCGATGTACGCGGTGTACCACGGGCCGGAGGGGCTGAAGGCGATTGCCGGCCGCGTCCACGAGCTGACGCGGATGCTCGATCGCGAGCTCACCGCGCTCGGCGCCCGGCAAACCAACGCGTCATATTTCGACACGCTGCGGCTTGACGTGACCTCAGGGGTGGATCCAGTTCGACGGGCGGCGCTCGAGGCGGGCATCAACTTCAGGTACATCGACAGCACGTCGATCGGCATCTCGCTGAACGAGACCGTGACGACGTCCGACGTCCACGACATCGTCAACGTGTTCGCGAAGGCGTTTGGCAGGGCAGGGCGCGTCCTTTCGGACGCGCCGGGTCCAGAAGGACCCGGCCTACACCCCGACCTTCGCCGAACGTCGCCCTTCATGATCCACCCGGTCTTCAACACGCATTGCTCGGAGACGCAGATGATGCGCTACATCCGGGCGCTCGAGCGGAAGGACATCGGCCTCGACACGTCGATGATTCCGCTCGGCTCGTGCACGATGAAGCTGAACGCCGCGACCGAGATGCTGCCGGTGACGTGGGAGCACTTCTCGCGCATCCATCCTTTCGTCCCTGCCGACCAGGCGCAGGGGTACGCGCAGATCATCACGGAGCTGGAGCAGGCGCTGAAGGAGATTACGGGCTTCAGCGCGGTGTCGCTCCAGCCCAATTCCGGCGCGCAGGGCGAGTTCGCGGGCCTGATGGTGATCCGCGCCTACCACCGCGATCGCGGCGACTCGCACCGTGACGTCGTCCTGATCCCCGCCTCGGCGCACGGCACCAACCCGGCGAGCGGCGCGATGGCGGGCATGCGCGTGGTCGTGATCGCGACCGCGGCGAACGGCAACGTCGATGTCGCCGATCTGCGAAAGAAGGCCGAAGAGCATCGCGATCGCCTCTCGTGCCTGATGATTACGTATCCGTCGACGCATGGCGTCTTCGAGGACGAGATCAAGACCATCTGCGGCATCGTGCACGATCATGGCGGCCAGGTGTACATGGACGGCGCGAACATGAACGCGCAGGTGGGGTTGACGAGCCCGTCGTCGATCGGCGCGGACGTGTGCCACCTGAACCTGCACAAGACGTTCGCGATTCCGCACGGCGGGGGCGGTCCGGGCATGGGGCCGATCGGCGTCGGGGCGCACCTCGCGCCGTACCTGCCCGGCCATCCCCTCGCCCGGACTGGAGGCGAGCGGGCGGTTCACGCGGTTGCCGCCG
>Ga0137418_10001496_pt1 | contig 21553 bp, 24 predicted proteins | sample CZODoug3_1_2_16f_FD_122242 | JGI IMG/M metagenome (GOLD analysis project Ga0137418, IMG submission 122242) | Vadose zone soil fungal communities from Angelo Coast Range Reserve, California, USA - CZODoug3_1_2_16fungal (Hybrid Assembly) | ecosystem: Environmental > Terrestrial > Soil > Vadose...
TCTTCCCAGGTTTGCGGCCATTCCGGTCCACGTAAACGTTGACCCCGATCGGGATCAGCCATGTGAGCAATTTTAAGATTGTATTCATAAACCTTGATCGTTTTCAAATTCTTTCATCAGCTTCCGGCGGCTCTCGTCGAAATTCTTCGCCGCCCGGTTCAACATTATGATGTCGTTCAGCAAGTCGTTAAGACGCTGCGTGTTCTCCCTTGTATTCCATTCCTTCAAGTCCAGTAACTTCCAGTATTCGTTGATACGTTGTTCGAGGTCCCAGGAAATAATTTTTGTCAACCCAACCATTGAAGCGTTCGGCGGTATCGGCCCTTCGTGGTTGAATCGGTTGATGAGTAGCGCAAACCTTTCTTGCGATTCTTTTTCCAATATTTTGCGCTGTTCTTCTAAGGCAGCTTTGCAAACCTCTACATGCAACATCCAGCCAACGCAAAGGATGCATCCGATTATTATGAGCCAAAAAAGTGTTGTCACGTCTCATAGGGTGGTTAAAAAATTATGGCCTTGGTACTTCCGGGGCTTTCCATTTCACGCCTATCAGGGCCGCCGCAAAACCCGCCGCGCCAGCGACGAATGTTAACGGACCCCAATCAAACAGCTTTTCAAAAAGAATAATAATTCCGCTATTGACCGTAAACCAGGCAATCCAAATACCAATCGCTAACGCCGTGACATTTCGGCCGTCAGCCCAATGGGTGACCGTGTCCCCATCTTGTACCGATTGTTCCGCGTGGGCTTGTAACTTAGGATTCCGATACAATGCCCGGATAAACAAAATCGTCCCGGTCGCAAACTGAAGGTTTGTAAACCCCCCCATCAAAAGAACAACTTTTTGGTAATCAGTCATAATGCCGAGATTATAGTTGATGCTATCAGATTATGGCCAGCTTGATTGGGATGGACTCCATCACCGTTATCATATGTGGGGCTAATGCCTGTGCCCGCGCCCTTTAAAGGCGTGTATGTGTCTATGACTAAATCGGTGCTACCATAGTTAGAAACCAACCAGGCATTCCAAGCGGTCAAATCTATATTGTTCCGTGGCGTAGCTAACAAGTGCACAACTGATGCACCGCGTGATTTAAGATAATTTATAAAAACTGTGTAATTGCTTTGCACAGTTGATAAAGAGTATCCGAAAAACAAGTCATTCCCACCAGTCATTACAAGGAATCTTCCGGGAGTAAATAGGCCGAAAAAATCCCTGGCTTTAGTATCGTTGTACCCAACTACGTAATCGCTAGGGCCTGCCAGTACTTCAAATGACCAACCTTTATTGAATGCTACCTGATCTGCAAATTTTCCCGTATAGCTAGTCGCAAAGAACCCAGATGTTATTGAGTCACCAATAAATATAGCATTGGGGTTTTTTAAGGTATCCGATTCTATCTTAAAACTGTGAATATTCTGCGTACCGCCCAATATCCAAATCGCAAAATTACCCATGTTATTAATACTCTGCGATGGACCGCTAGGCGGTATTGCAGTGTATGATAAATTCCTGGAATAAGATTGTGTAATGTTTGTAAGGGTTCCCGTATACGTGTTTCCGTTCCTTTCGAAGATAAATACTAATTCATCTCCAGCAACTATAACAGCGGTTGTGCCAGAAGTTACAGCACCAACAAATCCATCGGCCGTAGTATTACCAGCCTGTAACGTGATCTTGCCCTCACTGGCACCAGTGGTGGAAAGAGCAATACCTAAAAATGATCTGCGCAATGACTCCGCAGTGTTTAATGTTTTTGTACCAATGGCAGGGCCAGTACTCGTAGAAGTATTGTCTACTTGTTGATAGGGGAGTGTGATTTTAAATTTAGTAAGACACTGAGCGTACTTATTCCAATTTATTCTATTAGTATATACACCACCAGTGCCACCGCTAACAATTAAATCAGCGCCATCCATACTAATAGTTGGCGTGCCTAGAACTGTATAGTCAGAGCCTAATGATAATCTATCGAACGAATCGTTTAGTAATACCCCGAGTGGTACCGTGGGCAGATCAAGACCGCGAGAAAATATACCAGGAAAAAAACGTCTCATGCGTAACCCTCCTTTCTAATTTTAGTAAAGAAAGCCTGAACATCATCATTAGACGTGGCCTCGCCAGTAACTTTAAATGTTATCGCCCCGCTTAGGTTCTCCGCCGCTGTTGCGTACTGACTTGTTACCGAAAGAACGGCGGATCCACTTGTAAATGTGGCGATACATCTTTGTGTTGATGCCCCGGTACGGTAAACAGAAACACGCACAGCCCAATCAGCTTGTGTGGTGACCGCAATTGATGCAGAGTCAAAAACAACTGTAGCTCCAAATCGAACCCTAACTCTTTTGTTGTTAACTGAAGTTGCAAATCTTCCGGCTGATTCAAAAATAAGAGTCTCCCCATCATTCGACATAGTCCCAGCCGGCACACTAAACGTGTGTAGGTCATCTTCTCCAGTGCCAACATTTCCAACTGTAGTTCCGGTATTGAAAATAATAGATACACCATTAGAAATACCGTACCCAGAAATAGTTGTCGGGCGATTTATGACATCTGTGAAAGAAACATCCCCAGAACCAAAAATATACGCAGTGGTGGCTGATGAAAACCAAATAAAAACCCCTCCTTTGGTTCCGCCTGGAATGGATGAGATTCCCGATAATGTTACTCCTGATCCGGCCACAAAATTAACCTGCCCCGCCCCAATATTTACAACGCATACCCAATAATCAGTACTCATCTGATCTATGGTTATATTAATTACGCTTGCAGAATTAGCAGTTATTTGTGTTTGATTATCGCCAGAAACAATAGGGTAGTTTGCGGTCTTTGTTGCCCTTAAACCATTCTTTACTTGAATCTTCAGGGGCGTAACTATACGCGCATCGTCAGTCCCCGCATTTGTTTCTGCCTGTGTAGCGATTTCAGCAATGCCCTGTGTGGATTCGCTTGCACTCGGAACGCTTGTAGCCGCCAGGCCTATGACTTGGAAATTTGTTCCGTCATAGACGCATTCGTATATACCACCCGTAACCAGATCATTAGCTTCAAGCGCAAGGCTTACGTTCTTCTTCATTGATATTGCTCCAAGTCCGTCAACATTCAATGTAGATGCTCCCGTGTTTGTATTCCCGAATTTTATTTTAAGCGATAGACCTGCCGTGTATGCAGTAATTGCCGGCGTCAAAGAAACTGTGTATGTATTCGTGCCCGATGTTGCCGCGTATACCTTTCCGCCTCTTTGTGTGATGTATTTCGATCCTTCAAGCCCAAACGCGGTGGCAAACTTAGCATCATCTATACCCGTATTTAATTCAGCGGCCGTGGCCTTAACCGGAACCGTTCCGCCAGTAATCGGCGTACGGTCAACCCATAGTATATCTGTCGTATCAAGAACTATAGGCACATTCTCCTGTCTGAATCTTTTACCTCCATTAACCGTCCCGGCGATAATAGTCACCTCAGCAAACTCAAGCCCGTGACCGTCTGTGCCATTTGCCTGCGAATCAAGCGTCCTGCCTAATTGCCATTTGGTTGACGGTGAGCCTTTGGATAGCAAAATCCAGGTCCCATTATACTTAGCATTGGCGCCAACTTCATTCTTAACCAAAACTCTACTAATCGTATGCGTTGCGTCATTTAGGACACTGTCCGTTGAAGGGAAATATCCGTTTACGTCGGCAAATAGTTGTGTTGTTGTACCAACAAAAGCTGTATATGCCGGCAAAGCTGAAGTAGTCGCACAATCCATCGCTTGTTTAACAGGCACATACGATGTAATCTGCTCGGCATATTGTTGGACAAAAGCATCCCCAGCATCAGCATAACCAAGCACATCTGCGATAGTCATGCCGCCGTCCTTGATCAGCTTGCCGGTGGTCAGATCAAAAACCGCAATCCTTTCATCGACCGCTACATTGGGCCCTATCACCACGCCGTCTAGGTTCGAGCGAATGATAATCCATTTGTCCCCAACGGTGGCCTGATCTCCCGATGGCGTGCCGTCTTCGGTACAAATTATCGAGTCTCCACTTTTCACCGCGATACCCGCAGCGCCGCCAATCTTCCCGTCCGCTGTGAACTTGTAGGTCCATCCAGCGTCGGCCGCAGGATAATCCGGTTCGGTCGAAGCATCTATACCGCCCTTGAAAACGAACGCGTCTATGGCGGCCAGCGCCGTGGCAATAGCGGCATCCCTGGCGGCCTTCGTATCGGCATCCTGCGCACCCACCGGGTCCGTCAGGTTCCCCAGGCGGTTGTCAGCGAAGTCAATGAACCCGGCCAGTGATGGCCACGGTCCTGCGTCCACTGCCCAGGAGCCCGGGCCGGTGCGTTTCAAATACCCATTGGTAGAAATCGCAGCAATGGCCGTGAGATTCGTGGAATCATCTTGCTTCGCGTTGACCACCAATTTCACTTCGTTGGCGTCCACGTCTCTCCACTGCCGGTCTGGGGTTCCTTCCGGATCGAATTTGCTTTTGTCTGGGTAGGTTATTGAAGGCATGTGATAAAATTAAGCATTTCGAATGTACAAATATCCCTTGTCGGTCAGATCTAATTTTGCCGAAGTATCGAACCCCTGCGCCACCCGCGGCAACACCGTGCCCGAATTCTCGCGCACCTTTACTGACATCGTTAAACGCCCCATCACTAGGTTGTCCGCATCGCTGTTTTGCGTATCCGGTTGTTTTATTTCCATACTCACGGCCGCGCGCGAGGCAATGAAAGGCATCTCAAATCCCAATGTCTTATACCTCGAATGCATCAGGATATTCCAGCACAACCCCAAAACCTTTTGAAGGCGCAGCATTGCACGGGAATCCCCGCCTATCGCGGCCGTCGTTTTCGCCGACGTAAACACGTCCAGGAAAAACGTATAGGTCCCGTTCTCCTGAACCGAAATACGGCCATCGTAATCGCCGCGCGCCATCACAACATTCACAATGTTCTCTTCTTTATCCACCCGGATAAAGCGTTCTACATAAATCTGAAACTTCAAAATCAAATCCTGATCAGGGCCCGGCGGCATCAACGCAGCCTGGGCGGCAAACTCATCCACCAGGATGGCGCCGATACGATCGCGCACAAATTCAAAGGCGCAGGTTGGTAAAAGTTCCGGAATCACGCTACTCATAATCGCCCAGCATAAAGACATTTAGGCCCACAGTTTCATCGGGATATTGTTCGTTGATTATGTACGTCCAGGCCTGGCCATTAACGTCCACAACCTCCACTTTGTCCCCCTTCATACTTAATTCCCCGGCAGCGTTTCGCGTCGGGTATCCCAGATCCGTCAGGAATTTTTCGGAACACGAACAATGGGCGTTTTTGATGTTGGTCATCAAACCTTCGGTATTGAACCCCATGTGGTGTTTCGTGTACAATCCACGCACTTCGGCCACTTCGCCGCCGACCCTCGCCGTGAACTTCAAAGGCCATCCAAACCCCTGTGGGTCGGATGTTATTTGTTCTATGTCCGTTTTTGCTTGTAGTATCAGGCTCATAAAAAAAAGGCCCATCGTGTTAGACGAATGGGCTTTTTCTCCTCAAAAGAAAATGAAAAATAAATCTATCCCAAAGTTGCTACCCAAAGGTCAAACAGATCGTCTTTGTTGGTCTTCGGATCAAATTCTACATCGGCCGCGGTCAGCGATTCCACCACTTTGGCTTTCGACAATTTATCGAAATCCTTTTGGCGTGATGCCTTCAATTGTTCCGCGAGCTCTTCGGATGTCAATTCCTTACCTCCACCTTCCTGGCCCTGGCTGCCATAATTCGGCAGCGGGGGGACTTGGTTCATAACGCCGGGGGATGACGGGGACTTGCTTGCGTTTTCAGCAATCCGCTTTTCCGCCTCTTCGTCAGAAATCGCCTTTATGCTGCCCTCCTTTTCGATGTCCTCTACCGGACGAGTGAAGCATGTTTGATCAACTACATCGCCGGAATCGTAAATCCGTTTCGGCGCTTTCCCTGATACAGACAGGGCAATGACAAGATACTTTTGCATATGTAAGGTACTTTTAAAAGGTTTTCTAAGCTACCGCCTTGAACGTGTAGATCTGATCGATCGCCACGGGGACGGGAAGGCCTGCCGATTCACAATGATATTCGTGTGCACGCTTGCGCTCATCAATGTAATCACTGAAGATAAACGCACCGGTCACAGGCGGGGTGTTGGGGCTCAAAAGCTGAGGGCATGCCGCGTATGACATCACGAAATCCGGAGACTGTGGCAACATGATGACCTTTTTGGGATCAACATATGGTGTCGATACGCTACTTGCGTTATCGTAAAATTCGGGATACGACCACAACAAGATCGTATAGGTTCCCGCAGTGATCGCGCCGTGGAATGACGAACCAATGGCCTGCCGTTGGGGTGCAATCACATCGTCCAACTTCATGTTGAAACGATTCTGACGATCATTGAATTGAACGTTGGCCAAAAGATCGGTCAACGCCTGGGAACCTAAAATGGCATTGAATACGCCGCCCTGGGATTTACCGACCTGGCGAAGGAAGTTCGCGCCATTCTCGAACAGCGTGAACGGGTTGATGGCGTTGGCGAAATACTGGCCGGCGCCGGGATCCACAAGGGATGCCGCTTTGCGACGAAAATCAATATCCGAAGCCGCGTCCAGCAACACCACGCCGGTGGTCAGGACTTGCGCGCAAAACAGTTCGTAAGCGCGTTCAATCTTGTCCTGCAATTGACCCATCTTAATGGTTGTGTCATTGATCAGCGCAGTGAATGCGGCGTCAGTGATGGACGTGGCACCATAAAGGCGATCATAAAATTGCAAGCTGGTCAGCGGGAAGTATTCCCGGAAATACGGAGGGATGATAATTTTTTCCGTCGAACGATTGAACCCGTTCAAATTACCATCCGATCCGCGCGTGACATCCACGGCAACTTTTTCAAAACCGCGTTGCACTTCAATGGAAATTTCCAAAGAGGGGACCGGGGGCACGTCCTTAAAAAAGGAACGCAAAAAGGCTTTGGGTCTGATTCGCTCTTTGTAAGTCCCCACCAGGGTTTTGGTGTAAAGGGTCTGAGCGTCTACCGTGTTAATATTCATACTGTTTCGTGTTTGGCTAAAAAAGTGTGTTTTAGAAAAAGTTTTCCCCCTTGCGTTTTTCCCCTGTTACGAATTGTCGTAAGCGCTTTGTTCGGCTTCCGACACCAGTTTGATACCCTGCGCGGCCAGGTGATCGCGAAGGCGACGACCCGAAACCACTGTATCCAACGTGTCACCACCTTGCAATTTTATTGCACCTTCCACAATGTCGCCCATGTCGTAAAAGAAAATCGTTCCGTCCGTTCCTTCATCAATGGCGTAATCATCCATTGCGACACCCACCGGCAATTGGCTACCATCCACCGCGGTGGAAACTAGCGCCTTCAGCTTGCCGGTTGCGCTCACACGTCCCAGGAGCGTACCCGCCGGCACCGTGCTGGCGTCATACGTACCGTTATTGTAAATGCCCTTTTGGCTTCTGGGATTCCAGATCGCAATTTTTGACGTGTCCGTGTTCACGATCAACATGTTGGGCGTTTGATACGGAATGTTGTTGGTGCTCATAAGCGGGTTACTTTAAAAAATGAGTTTATAAAAAACGCCGAACCTTAGTTGGCGTATTGTTTCAAATTTGCTTGGATCAACTTTTCAAAAGTGGCAGCCTCTTTGGGGTTTTGATATTCACCCTTTGATGCGACTTTTTTAATTACGGTCGCACCCTGAAGTTTGGCCGCTTTTTCTTCCTCGGTTTCTTCCTCCGTGGTAACCCCTTCGGCGGATTCTTTTTCCAAACCGGCCAATGCCAATTTGCTTGCCTGTTTCAAGACCATTTCATTGATCTGTTTCGGCGTCAATGCTTTACCGGATTCAATGGCCGCCAAACAAACTTTGGGGTCCACTGCAATGAACACCATGATGGCGTCGATTCTTTCTTTTTCGGCGGCGGCGGCTTCCTTGCGAATAGCTTCGTATTCAGCGGGGTGTTTCGCTTTGTATTCTTCGGCTTTCATATAGTCGTTTTTTGGTTCTTCGATGGGAATTTCAGGGTCCGGCACTTCCGCTTTCTTTACTGGCGTCAGCGCGAAAGCGGCTTTTTGACTCCAAACGGCAGACAGGTTTTGTGCAATTTCCGCACGTTTCTGCGGGGTGATGCTAATGATCCGGTCCACCAATTTTATTTTCTTCGCTTCCTTCGCGTTCAATGTAATCTCTATACGCGAATCCATGGAAAAAATGTCCTTCACTTTTGCGCCCTTCAGGTATTCCCGTTCATCCATGATCGTTTGAAGAGCCTGAACATCAATACGCGCCTTCATGGCTTTATCCAAATTGGCGTTCACAGACTCCAAATTTTCACGAATTGCTCCGGTGAAATATACCTCATTTTCTTCCTGATATTCCGACAAGGCTGCGCGGTGGATCATGAAGTTGGAAGTGTCCAGGCATTCAACATCGTCAGCGAACAGCAAAACGCAGGCACCCGCGGAATATGCTTTATCGTCCACCTTCATCCTTTTAATGCCGGCCTCCTGAATTTTGGCCACCAACCCACCGATAGATTCGGGATCACCGCCGGATGTGTTGACTCTTAAAGTGAAATCTTTATCGTCGGAATCAATCATTTGCTGCATTGCAATCTGCGCACTGTAGTCACTGATATAACCGTATAAAAGGATTTCTTTAGCCATTATGGTTGCGAATGTTCTGATAAATCTGAACTATTCCAAATTTCGAATCAAAAAATTTTATGCCTCCACCTTCGCCGGCGCTTTCTCAGCAGGCCCAGCGGGTACGGGCACTTCTATTCCGGCTTCCGTTGTGCGTGCCAATTCGTCTTCGTATTGCTCCAAATTCGCATTAAAATCCCCACCATTCAGGGATTCCGTGGCAGCTTCCGCAGTCGTCAACGGGATCGCCGCGCCGGTTACGCCCAGCTTCATGCGTTCGGCAGTGACCTCTTTTACCGGATCGATGTGGGGAACGCTCGCGCCCACAAATCGACATTTCCGGTATGCTCCCATCACCATGTAATTGCTCGAAAACTTCGCCTGTAAATATCCTGGGGCCACGATGACGCCGATCATAATTTGAATGTCCATCCAAAAGTTGTAAACATTCTGATAGAACTGGCGTTGGAAATTTTTCCGCTTCACCTGCAAAGTGTGCTCCCAATCCTTCAGCGCCGCGCGACTGGCCGAAAAATTGGCATCATATTTTTGCATGGCCACGTTTGGCGGGATCTCTATGGCCGCACAAAAAATGTCAATGTTGGTGCCGTAAAATCCCGGAAAATTGATTTCCTGTTTACTGTCCAATGCCGTCATTTTAGAAGCGATTGGCAGGTTATAAACCGATTTGTTTGTGGTCGCTGCCACTTTATCGGCCAGTCGTTGGCCTTCTATTGTGGCCGGAATATCTTCGTCAGGTGTTCCCCAGGCGGTGGCGATTTGCTTCATCATGGGGTTTTCTCCGGTGGACCCCAAAGCGTGTTCAATTGTCCATGGCACCTTCGCACGCTCTTCGGCACTGCCCACAGTGGCTTCCTTGTAGCGCTCCAATTTCTTCATCGTTTCCAGCATCACGCCGATAAGCGGCAACCCGCGATGGTTGTCCAGGCGATATTTGGAACCGTATATCATGAACGCCGTCACCAGGTTGTCGTTTTTACCCGTGCCCCTGGCGGCGATGCGTACCGTTTCAAAACTCAATTGTTCATTCCCTTCCAGGGCTGATTTTCTGACGTAATACGCAATGTGTTGATTCTTCGGGGAAAGCTCTATCCCGTTTATAATGCGGTTACCATTGGGGAGGACCGGGGCAAAAATATCATTTCCGGGCTGACCCGGTGGTGAAACAACATGGCAACCATCTATCAATTGAAGGGTGATATTTTTACTTTCATAACGCAGCACCACCAGCACGTCCCCGCCAATGATGGCATTTTTCAACGCGTCACTGGCCTGCGTGTTCAGGTCATTCATTCGAGCATAATCCGTTTCCTTTAGATCAGCGAAAACCGAAAAGCGGGATTCTACCGTTTCGGAAAAATCGGTTACGTCCAGCGTTATGCCCTCATCCTTCAGCACCCGTTTTGACGGTTCGGCCTGTAGCTTTAATCCACTACCAACCACCCACGTCAGGTAACGGCCCATAACTATCTGCGCCAATTCGCTTTCCATCATGGCTTGCCAGGAGCGCAGGCGCAAGAAATCATAAAGCGGAAAATATGATTTTATCGGGCCTAGTTCACCCAAATTTTTCTCCCCATCGAATCCGGTGGCAAACATGAAACGCGACATCCCCGTGGACCCCCAAAAGAAGTTCGCACTTTTCGGCTGGGCCATGTTCCCGTTCTCGCGGACCGGTTCCGCTTCTGCCACAATGGTCGGAACGATTGATTTTTCCGGCATGCCGCCGAAAGATCCCGCGCGCGTGTGCGCGTGGAGACGATCGTTAAAGCTTGCCTGTTTTTGGGCTTTTGTCTGATACTTATTTTCCATTGTAATATCCAGGGCCAGGGAAGTTTTTACTATCCACCAATCGCGTCATCCGTCCATTTAACCGGTTCAGGTACAATTGCTTTAATGCCTCCATATCCATGATAGATTTGGTGATGCCGGCAACTCCACGATAAGACGTGTTTATAATGGTCTGCCCATCATTAAGCGAATATTGCGATATGTTGTCGTTCGTCGCCGCGAGTAACGCGGTTGTCATTAACGCGGCAATGATCGCATCGATGGCAATTATCTTATCCCGTAGGGTTTTGCAGCTTTCGATATACGCCGCGGCTGAACTGTATACGACCATAATCCAAATCTAACCTTTTTTTATAAAGTTTTCAGTTCGTCTATTTTTGCCCCGTCCACGCTGGCGGTCGAAGCTGTGGATGTTGAAGCCGTTGGCGGGGTTCCCGGTGAAGACGGTCCCCCAGGCACGTAAGCTGCCGCGAACAGATTCCATTTTTGGACGTGATCATTGAAGTTGTTTTTCAGTTCATCAAATCCGGATTTCAATTCCTGAAACCTGGCCAGGTTTTTAGCGGCACCCCCTATTTCCATTGTCCCGTCGGCTTTCATCCAAATGTAAATGGCCACCGTGCCGTCGGCCTTTACTGAATAAACCCGGTGCTCCCCAGGTTCCGCCAACTGGTTTTTGTTGAGATACCCAACAATCACGGTTTGCCCTTTCTCATTGGTCGGCCCATAAATGGCAACCATGCCTTTCGGAGGATTCGAGTCTATGCCGAACGGGCCGGCCTCCAATGCTGTTTGTACATCCGATAAGCCGAACCGGAGTATTTTAACGACACGCCTTTTAAGATTGTCTATTTCCGCTGAAATTACTTTCGTGATCGATAGCATTTTAGTGCATGTTTATTCCTTTGAAAAGATAGGTGGGCTCGGCTGCTGAATACACTTCCGGCAAACAACATGTCATTGTCAGGGTTTGGTTTTTCTCGTCCCCTTTATAGTCCACTTGCTCAATAAACCAGGTGGCCTTTTTGTAAAGATATATCCGTGGGTTTTTCACGGTTATCAGGTTATTGGGCTTTACAATCACGCCATTCACGTCCCAGCGATCCGAGGTGATGGTTAATTTTAACCCGCGAAGTTCATCCGCCAGGATGTTTTTTGCGACCTCCAAGGTGTCGTTGTCATCCCCCGAACTTTGCGTGGCCACGCGCGGGCGCCTGACAAAGGGCACGAAAGGATTTGTTACCGTTGCCTCGCCGGCATTGCCTCCTTTAGAATCAGCTTGTTTTATCACCGTGATGGTCGAGTGCATATCCTGGCCACCAAAGTCCAACGCCATGTTGGTGAACGGTATTTCCCCGTTGTAATCCAAAATTGGTTTCCGGTTGGTCTTTGCCTTTGTGTATACCAGGTGTCCTTTTTCATTGTGGGTTATCACAATGTTCCGTTGACCGGCCAGCGACGCCAGGTATTCTTTTATTGTTTGCGTAGGTTCGGCCGTGGTCTTTTCATAGGCCTTGTCCATTTCAGCCGACACGCTGGGATCCACAACCATGGTGATCCGGAAATAAGAAAGCAACTTTTGGGAAATCTCGCGCAGCGTCAGCCCATCATATTGAAGCGGGTAGAGCTCCACCGGAATTTGGCAGTCTTCCAGGATTCCCGGGAAAGAATAACCCGAAATACCCACTAATTCGGTTTCCTTCGAATCATTAAATCCCTGGCTCATTATGTACCCGGTCAAAAGTAATTGCCCCTCATGTTCAAGGGTTGCTATGTGATCGTGACCGATGCACAACATTTCCTTATGTTCCAGGTTGTCCGGATCGAAGTACATTTTGAAACCAAAGCCTGACGCAACCGCGTCGTAACGTAGCGTTAAATCGAAGTCACTGAAAAATTTCACCGTCCGGGTGCGGATGCGGTCATTGATTTTTAAAATCATACGTAGTAAATCAGAATTGTGCCCTTCGGTATTTCCAACAACCGGTTCAATCCTATCTTATTGCTTTCGATAAACGAATCCAAAGTGGTATCCGTCGGGTCTGGCCCATACAGGCGATGCGTTAAAAGAATCGCATTCGAATCATATTCCAAAATTAAAGTCCTTTCCTGGCGCGCGTCAAGGGCAATGTTAAAGAGATTGGACAATGTGAATTTCACGATCTCATCCAACCCACGCATCGAATCGGCATCCGGAATATAGCTTTCCGTCGTGCCACCATTGTCGGTTTGCATGCCGTCCAGGTCATTCAGATAAAGACGGTACGAACCGGAAAGCGTGTTCATGACCTGCGCCACATCGGTGCGGTTCTTATAATCACCGGCCTGCGGGGTGGAGGTGGCCAACGCCATCGAAGAAATGAGCGTGCCGGCATTGTTTTCATAGATCCTTTTTCCCGATGGACTTAAAATAGTGGTCAGCCCCAGGCGAAGGGTGTTGAATTGTTGCACCAGCGTGGTCAGTCTGTTTTGTACGCTGTCAGCAAAAAGCCCGGGGTATGTTATGACCGCCTGCAATTCCCGGATCGCGGCCAGCGGTTCGGACGTTGCGTTGATAATGGCGGAATCTGCTTTGTTGAACCTATCAAAATACTCCTGCGCGTCAAAGGTCAATTTAACCTTCTTTACGCCGACTTTGTAAAGGCTGGTGTTGTTGTTGCCCAGGCTCACAACATCGGCCGTATCGGGCTCCACGTTTGTGGCAAAGGCTGCCGCCATCGTTTCATCCAGGTCAGCTTTATCGAGCCCGATTTTGTTCACCGGGTCCACGGTCATTTTCGGGGAATCTTCCGTCAAGGTTTCCAGCATCATGCCGGTGATTCTCGATACGTTGAATTCATTGTTATCGATACTTAGGCCGGTGGGCTGAACGATCAGGGTGCCGTAAAGGGGGTGTGATATGGTCCATGCCCTTTTGTCGTTTGCAGATATGCGGAACGCTTCAGCTTCATCCAAATGATCTTCCCCCACAAAGTAAATTTCCAAAGGGATCTCGCTACCCCTGGCCTCGCGCCGATCCACCAGGGTGCCAGGCTGATCTACAAAGTCGAACGATGTGGTATTGAAGTCCTGGGACCGGCTGGAATTTTTCCAAAGGGGGCGATATTCTTTCCCATCGCCTGTTCTGATTATGTAAGGACGTTCAATGTTCTGTATCCAACTCATTTGTTTAACCGGTCGATTTGTCGGGCGGCCTCCTTTGCGTAAATGTCATCCATTTTATTCGCACTTTCAAGGCTTGCCGTTTGCATGAAATGAGTGGCCCCAACCCGCACCGTGCGCCCCTTCCGAAATGAATACATGGCCGTTTTTTTAATCCCACTACGGCCTATTGAATCGATCCGCCATACCGTCCCGCGGGCAGTATTGCCCAAAACAAAGCCCCCCTTTCCTGCCTTTTTAGCCGCTGCAATAAATTGCGCTTTGGCAGTTCCGGGGAATTTCTTTGAATCTATCAGGTTTTGTATTCTGGAAAGCCTGTTCCCTGGGCGGACCGGCTTCGCGCCCGCGCCCCCGCGTGCGGCATCCATGGCAATAAATCCACGGCCACCAATGCTTCCCCCGTATTCCTGCTGTTCCAATTCGCCCACGGCTTTATCGACCGCCCGGCCGCTGCCCGGTGTAAACCCCACCACAGATTGCATATTGTTCACGTCCCAGCCATCAGCTTTTGACACTTTGCTATTCGCTCGAAAGAAATTTGGGGCCCTGTTTGTGAAGTCCTGGCGGGCCTGCTGGGGCATTGTGTTTTGTTTCACATCAAAAGCGGCACTGTTCAGGGTGGCCCGGATTGCCGACGGAAGGGCTGAACGGTGCATCTTTTCCAGGGTGTTGGTGAATTTTACAGCCGCGTCCGTGTTGATGTTGAATTTCATTGTATTAGATTTTTAAAAATATAATACTTACCTTTATCCTGTCAATCAGATATATGTCCATGAAAACCATCGCATTCCTTTTCCTCGCCACCTGTCTTTTAGGCTGTTCAGATTTTGCTGATCAGGAACACTTTTATGTTGATCCCCGCCTTTCGGAAGCCGTAACAGCCTTTTTTAAAGAAGCTGAAAACCGCGGAATTCCGGTTCAAAAGGATATGCTTTCCGTTGTCATTGGCCCCTGCTCTACTTCCGGCCGTTGTGAGAAAACCAACAACACCGCAAAAATCACAATCAACGAGTCGTTTTTTAGAAGCGGGTCGCCTGATCCTATCGCCCTTCAGTATATGGTTTACCACGAATTTGGCCACTATATGGGCCGTGAGCACAACGATAGTTTTTCAATCATGAACCCCAACACATATGCCGGGGTCTATCACAATGATGCAGCCCAGCGCGAAGCCCTCATTGATGAACTGTTTAAATTTCAATAACATCCGCAACAATCCGACATTTGTAAACGGACCCGCTGCCCGCCTGGGCTGTCACCAATAGATTCGATCCGCTCACAGAAAAGGAAAGAACAGCGGCGGCGGCGGCCGATATGTCGCTATCAACCGTAGTAATCGCTCCAATAATGGTTCCGGTCCCAGCTACATCTTTATATTTTGCCGTCAAATATGCCGAAGATCCTGAACCCGCCGGATCACCCCCGGATACAACTACCGACACTAATTTTGCGTCGATGCGCATGGTCTTATTCGCTGTCCTGGGGATAGTGATAATGGTAGTTGCCGTTCCCCCGCTGTTCGTATTGGCCGTAACGTCGAAATGGCGGATGGCCGCCAATGCTGTATTGATGTCGTTTATTTGAGTTTGCAAACCAGCATCCGCAGCCACTCGGTTCCCTGTCTCCACGGCTATTGCCGCGTTTCTGGCGGCAATCTCCACGTTTATAAAAATGGTGATCAGGTTGTTTAAAGCCGTGACATACTGGAAAGTGTTGGTGGCATTTTCCGGCAGTCCATTCGCCGCCACACCACCGACGTCCAAAAGCTTCGCGAAGAATTGATGGAAGTCAGCATAAACCAGGGCGTTCACCGGCGTGCCGTTACCGGACCCATCATTGTCGCGGATGTTACCGTAAGGATAAGCCCCACCAGGTGCGACGGTATTGGGCTTTGCTGTAATTGGGATAGCCATGATTATACGTAGTTTATAAACAAGATCGCCACGGTTTGAACGGGCTTCGTTTTCAAAATTATTTGTCTGAATTCATCCCGCCGCTGGGCGTCTACGTCGGCAAATGTACCCAAAGGATCACCGCCAATAAAGAACGTGCTTCGCAAATTTGTGCCGATGTTGAACACGGCATCCAATGCCGGATCGATATAATTTACCACAAGTTCAAAATTTCCACCACCATGTTGCGCATCCCCATGTTGAATATCCCCATGCTGAACGCTCACCGGCGAGGTGCCGCTAACGTCTTCCGCCGTCATCGTGATGTATCCACCCATCCCGTCAGGGAATCTATTTTCATAGACGAACACAGCAAACCCCGCATCCTGCAATTGCTTTTCCAGAAACCGAAAGTTCTCGCGCGCGGGCACCGTGCCCGGGTGATTCATCTTTCTAAGGATGGCCAATTTACGGTCCGCCAGGGGCACCAACGGATTGGTGATCAACCCCAACCTATGTTCCCAATCGGTGGCATCGTCCACCGTGAAATTGTTGTTATCCGGCAAAATGCTGTAAAGTATCGCGGTGGCATCCTGATAGGCGCGTTCCTCCGATGCGGCCAGGCCGTTATGCATCTTTTCAAATTCACTGTCTTCGGGCATTTTAAAGGCCCGCCCGCTGGGATACATCTGGCGAGTGATCGCTAAAATTTTGTCCTTTATGCTCATGTGTACGTGACAGAATTCAGAAAAGGAATGTCCCCATTGATAAACGTAAACGTCAGAACCGGCACGGAATCAATCAAAAGAATAGGCGTTCCGAAGGTGCTGCCCGGACGCACCACCAGGATTGTGGAAGCAATCCGGTTCGTGTCCAGGATGTCATTTTTGCTTTCCAGAACATCCGCACCAGCTACAAACGGTCGTATCCCATTTACCAGCGAAGTGATTGCCGCCAGGATCGCATTTTGAATCGCAGGCGTGAGCCCAACAAATCCGGGAATCTCTATGTCCACTTGCCTGATTGTCACCGGAAGGTAATGCACTTGGAAGATGCCCAGCGGCCGGCGGCCGCGTTCATTTATTGGCTTCGTGGTGTCCGGGTCGAGCTCCACCACGGCTTCCACATCGGTCAACATCGATGCCGAAGGCGTGCCCATGCCATCAATTGAATCCGCAATGGTCGCTTCGATGAATAAATTTATCTCATTTGCCGCACCGGTTTTCGCATACGGATAAGCCTGTTTTACTCCCTGAACATCGGCGGCCCATAATCTATAATCTGAAGCTGCGCCACCATTCGGTTCCAAACGATAAGCGTCAATGGTCTTTTGGCGATAGGCTTCAATGTCTTCAGCATCCAAAGGTTCAATTAACTGAACCGTTACCGTCGCCAATCTATTCGCGTTTTCGATCGGTGATGTTGCCGTAAGCTGATCGGCCACCAACAATTTACTGCCAATCCCGGCATCCAGCGCGCGCAGCGTTATGGAATCCGTTGTACTTACCATCGTGTGGGCCTGATCCAGGATAAACAATTTCCCAGGGCTTAAAGAATCGTCGTTGCTTTTAAAGGTGGTGGATGCTTTAATGATGGCACCAACCGTCCCGTTTACCGTTACTGTGTATTGTCCAACGAGCGCAGTAAAAGGATAACGTCCCAGCTTCACAAAGCCGAATCTTTCAAGTGTGCCACCCCTACTTTGCGGGTCGGCGGTGTCCACAAAAATGTTCTTTTGTAGCAATCCTATGGCCAGATAATAAAGTTTAAGCTTTGCAGCTTGAACCGCGGCCAATACCCGCAAAAAATTCTTCCCGAAAGTTGGTATAGCTGTTCCGTATTCCGCCTGAAGGTCCGCCAAAATGTCGTTGTAAAGTTGGGTTATCGTCGGAATCGTGATCATATAAAATTGAAGTCTAAATTGTAATCAAAACCCGTATTTCCTGGGGGCACGCCCGGAGCGTTTCCGGCGCTATACGGTAAAGTTAATTCCTTTAACGTCGCATCCCAGATGTAAATAAAATCCCTCTGTTCCAGGTTGTCGGGCTTTTGCAGACGTACGCCAATCACCAATTTATCAGTGGCCACAATTGAAACAGCCACCGCCACTTGCGCAAAGGCTTTCATGAACTTCAGGTCAGCGGCTACCGCTTGTTCGATCAATGCCCGACCTGAACTTGTTAGGGCGATGGTGTTTAATGCCCTTTCAGTCTGGGAATTGAATTGCAAACTTTGGTCGTTCGGCATTAACAAACCGTTTCCCCACCAATCAAAATTCTGTTGTGTGGCAATGCGCCGCGTGGGGGTATCTTCCCGAACATTGCCGCCAAACATGGCCAAATACGGCATGTTCTGAAACCCTTCAATGGTTAACAGATCTTTCGTTTTTTTAACCAGGTCCCCACCGTTTCCGGTTTCTACTATTTGCAAGTCCATTTTAGAACTGTTTCATTGTCGAAGTTATTCGCGGCTTTGTGACCGGATCGCCGGATGTTTTCATTGAAGCCCGACCAGTATTATCGTTTATGTCGATCGCTACATTTTGTTGTTGCGTGCTTTCGGTCCGTTGAATTAAGGCGTCCTGTTCAGCCTTCTTAGGATTCAATACCGGTGCAGTTGGCGCCAGCGGATTGCCGCTTTCATCGGTGGTTACGTTAACCCCCAAATCTTTACGGAACGCCTCTATCCCTTTCGCAGCATTTTCCGCCCACTGCGCGCCGGTGATCTTCGCGATAAGGGAAACAACTTGCTGTATCGGCATCAACACGGCATCCAGCAATACTTTTCCGATTGCCTTTAGGGCCCCCAGAATTCCGCCATTGTTGAACGCCTCCACAATCATGTCCCAATTTCTTCGGAAAGATTGAATTAAGGAAATCACTAAACCCAAAGGTCCAAGCAAGATGGATAAAGCCGCACCCCATTCATTCCACTTCCGAACAATAACCACCACCAGGGCGATCAGGGCAGCAATTCCCACAATGATAAGCCCGATTGGATTGGCCGTCATTGCGGCATTCCACAACCATTGCGCTGCGGTGACCACTGCCAGCACTATTTTATAGGCCCCCAGGGCTACCGCGCTTTGACCGACGGCTATACTTACCGAACCTTGAAAGGCTGCGCTAATCCCCAACACCAGGTTATACGCGATCATTGCCACGCGCGCGGCGATCAGCGCCACCTTTATAACCCCCAGAACGAATAAAAATTTAAGCGCCACCGCTACTATTGTACCCAAATTGTCGCTTAAAAATCTCACCGCATCTTTCGCGAAGGTCAACGATTGCCCGGCCTTATCGCTGCCGGTGATCAGGTTCACCCATGTATTTTTCAGTTCGTCCAGGCGCACGCGCAGGGTGTTGGAATTTATTTCCGCGGCCTGCTGGGCGGCTCCTGTCTTCTGAACGCCTAGCGTAAATTCTTTGTACAGATCAATATTTGAAAGCAAGGTGCGGCCGGTGGATATATTTTCTGCCCCAAACAATTTGTTCAAATAGGCATCTTTTGCCTTTGCCGTGCTGAGTTTATCCAGTTTCGCTTTTGCTTCGGCCAACGCATCGTTGATATTGAACAATCCGCTTTTATAACCGATGCCGGCTTTTTGAATCCGCAGAATAGATCCCTTCAATTTGTTACCAGCTTCCGAACCGAAGATGGAATATTTGGCCAGGGTTTGCACCAGGGCCGTGGACTCTTCCAAGGTGATGTTTGCCGATGACGCCACAGAACCGAAATTCACGAACGCATCCGCGGTTTGCGTTATGGAAGATGCTCCCACCGCGGTGCCCGCTGCCAATACGTCGATAGTTCTGTTGGCCTGATCCGCCGCCAAACTAAATTGGTTCATGATCCCCACCAGGCTTTCCGCCGATGGGCCCAATTCATCACCTGAAGCCTTCGAAAGAATTATGGCAGCCTGCGCCACCTGGCCAATGCCATCGGCTGTTTCGGCAAACTTCGCATTCAATCCGGCAATTTTCTCAAAAGCGGCGGCCGTGTCCACCGAACTTTTCCGGGTGGCGTTGGCGACTTCATTTATCTTGTCCTGATATTTAGCAAAATCCTTATCACTCAGATCTGAAACGATAGTACGAAATGATTGTACCGCCGTCTCATAATCCATTAAGGCATCCACGGAAAACGTGATCCCTCCAATGATCGCGCCCGCTATGGCTGCGGCTTTTGCCGCTGATAAAAGTTGCTTTTGTGTTTCCCCCAGGACCGGGGTAAGTTTTCTGAAAAGGCGCTCACCTCGCGCAATGCCGGCTTCAGCCTTCGAGGCAAAAGCCTGAACAACCATACCCATCTTTTTCACCGGCGCGCTGAACTTGTCGATAGCCGTGAAAATGGTAGGTATTTTGAAGGTTGTCCCCATTTACTTTTTCTTCGTTTTCAAATCTTCGTGGGATTCTTTTATGTCATCAATCCAAAAAACCAACCCATAGTGGTCTTCCCTATCAAAATAAAGGGCACCCAATATTTCAGGTGCCCAATGGAATTCCCTTGCGATGCTTCTGAACATATTTAGTATGCTCAATTCGTCCGTTCCGGGCGAGAATCCGAAGCCGCCCACAGTACCTTCGGGGTGGTCTATAGAAAAAAAATGGCTATCGACATCCCTATTTTTTTGTCTATGCTATCCAGCGCTGAAATAATCCCTTTGGGTGTGCTCGTGAGCGCGGCGAGTATCGCCGTCAATCTCGCATCCCCATCTTTTGAATCCACCCCTTTAAGGTAGGGACGTAAAATATTGTCGTTCAACCGGCTCCGGTATCTCAATTGAAGTACCGGGGTATTTGCTTCCGCATTGGGAACGAGAATGTTTTGCGTCCATTCGTTTTCATCCGCGTGGTATTCCAATGTGCCGTTCATCACAGCTTCCACCAGGATGTCCACAGATTCTTTTTGCGAATCCCGTGATGACTCAAAAATTTTCTTTTTGTCCAACCACGCGGTGACCTCACCTAACGCGGTTTCTTCATTTACTTTCCCCATAAAATTTATTTAAAAATTGACGTGTTAACCCACGATTTTGGACAATTCCCCGCCGCCCGATAGCTTAATGTCTACCGTGGCCGCGTTCGTATTACCTTCAAGATCACCGACTACCGAACCCGTTCCGCCCCATACGGTTCCGTTAATCCATGAAATGGTATAATCGGCATTGATCGGGCTGGCCGCCAGCTTTTGAAGCTGCGCCAACTCGTTTGCAATATTGGCATCCCATGAAACCGGGCCGGCAAAAGACCACAATACGCGGTTCATTTGTTTGATCTGACGGCCGGCACCATCGGCCATATTCTTGTCGTCAGTCGTTCGAATGCCACCCGGATCGAGCGTACAATCTTCTGCCGACTTCGGGAAAAGTTTGCCTGTTCCAATTATAGGGTGGTTGTAGGTGATCTCTAAAACATCACCGCCCGTTGCTTGTGCCATGTATTTTTAATTTAAAGTACCAAAATTAAAACCGGCCTGCGCTGTCGTGCTGGCTATTCTGGTGAACCCGCTGCGCTTGTATTTGAAAAATGTTTCCAGCCTGTCGGGGTTCACTGTGCTGATATTGACGACGATGGAATTTTTCATGAACGTGGGATCCACAACCAGCGACCGGCCGGCCAGGCCATCAGCGTAAGTATTCAAAATTTGCTTCCACTGTTTCGGCTTAACCACCTTGTCAACCAACACAATATCGTTGTCGTTGGCAATCGAATGATCGACCACATTGATTTGTTCCAAAAGGAAATAGCCGTACCGAACATTCATATCCAACATGATGTTGCGGCAATATCTGAACTGTGGCGGTGTTTCTCCAACCGGGTGGTAAGTGGTCACGAAATCCTGAACAATATATCGGTCCGTTACCTTGTCAACCGTTGAACACCCCTTTTTCACAAAGGCATCACGGTTGTTGTATTGGGCCATTGAGCCAATCGATTTTGGCGTGGGCATGTCAGGGTAAAATTGGCCAGCAACATCCAGGTGGGGCGAGTTTTGTTC
>Ga0137418_10001497_pt1 | contig 21548 bp, 20 predicted proteins | sample CZODoug3_1_2_16f_FD_122242 | JGI IMG/M metagenome (GOLD analysis project Ga0137418, IMG submission 122242) | Vadose zone soil fungal communities from Angelo Coast Range Reserve, California, USA - CZODoug3_1_2_16fungal (Hybrid Assembly) | ecosystem: Environmental > Terrestrial > Soil > Vadose...
CCGGAGGTGTTCGCGCACTATCTGCAACGTGGCAGGGTGGACGTGGGCTTCCTGAGCGCCGCGCAGATCGACCGCCATGGCAATCTCAACACCACGGTGATCGGTAGCTACGCGCGGCCGTCGGTGCGGCTGCCCGGCTCCGGCGGCGCTCCCGAGATCGCGGCGCACGCCCGCGAGGTGCTGGTGATCATGAAACAATCGCCGCGCAGTTTTGTGCCGCGTCTGGACTTTCTGACGAGCTGCGGGTACCTCGGCGGCGCCGGCGAGCGCAGCCGCGCGGGCTTCCCGGGAGGCGGCCCGCGGGCCGTGATCACCGACTTCGGCATCCTGCGCCCGCACCCGCAGACCGAGGAGCTGCAGCTGTGCGCGATCTATCCCGGCGTTACGCTGGACGCCGTGCGCGCCGCCACCGGCTGGCCGCTGCGCGTAGCGCACGATCTGCAGGTCTTGCCGGCGCCGCAGCCGGCTGATCTCGACACGCTGCGCGCGCTGCACGCAGCGACCCGCCAGGCGCACGCCGCTGCCGTGCGCATCAACCTGAGGACTGCCGATGCCCCCGCCTCACATCCGCACTGAGCTGCCGGGACCCAAGGCCCGGGCACTGATGGCACGCGATCGTGCCGTGAGTTCTCCCTCCTACCCTCGCGACTATCCGTTCGTCATGGCCAGGGGACGCGGCGCGGAGGTCTGGGATGTCGACGGCAATCGATTTCTGGATTTCGCCGCCGGCATCGCGGTGTGCAGCACCGGTCATGCTCACCCGGCGGTGGTGCAGGCGATCAAGAGCGCCGCCGACGATTTTCTGCACATCTCGAGCGATTACTGGCACGAGCGCATGACGCGTCTGGCGGAACGCATCAATGAGCTCGATCCGATGCGCCAGGCGGTGCAGGTATTCATGTGCCAGAGCGGCACCGAGTCGGTCGAGGGCGCCCTGAAGCTGGCGCGCTACGTCACCGGCCGGCCGCGCTTCATCGCCTTTCTGGGCGGCTTTCACGGCCGTTCCATGGGATCCCTCGCGCTCACTGCCAGCAAGTACACGCAGCAGGCGGGCTTCTTTCCGACCATGCCGGGCGTGACTCACGTACCGTACCCCAATGTGTACCGTCCACTGTTCGCCGGATCCGATCAGGGCCGCGCCACACTCGACTACATCGAGAACGTCCTGTTCCAGAGCAACCTGCCGGCTGCCGAAGTCGCGGCGATCGTGGTCGAGCCCATCCAGGGTGAGGGCGGGTACCTGGTGCCGCCGGACGGATTCCTGCAGGGCCTGCGTGCGCTGTGCGATCGCCACGGGATCCTGCTGGTCTTCGACGAAGTGCAGAGCGGGGTCGGACGCACCGGCAAGATGTTCGCCAGCGAGCATTGGGGCGTGTCGCCCGACATCATGACGCTCGCGAAGGGCCTGGGCTCGGGGTTGCCGATCGGACTGGTGATCGCGAGAAAGGCGCACATGGAGAAATGGAAGCGTGGTGCTCACGGCAACACCTTCGGCGGTAACCCCATCTGCTGCGCCGCGGCGCTGGCCACGCTCGATCTGGTGCAGGCTGAATATGCAGCCAACGCCGCCCAGGTCGGCGATCACTTCCTCGCACGCCTGCGCGAGCTGCAGCAACGTTTCGACTGCATCGGCGACGTGCGCGGCAAGGGACTCATGATCGGCGCGGAACTGGTCACCGACCGCAGCAGCCGCAAACCCGCCGGCGCCCTGTGTCAGAAGGTCCTGACGCGCGCCTTCCACAACGGTCTGCTGCTGCTGTCCTGCGGCGTCAGCACGCTGCGGTTCATCCCACCGCTCATGGTCAACCGTGCGCAGGTGGATGAGGCGCTCTCGCTGCTGCAGGTGGCGCTCACCGAAGCACTGGCGCAGCCGTGAGGCGCACCGCCGACGCCGCAGCCGCAGAGGGAAAGCGTAGTCTCGGTTTCTGGATGTGTACGGCGCTGGTCGTCGGCAACATCATCGGGGTCGGGATCTTCGCCATGCCTGCGACGCTGGCCCCATACGGCCTCAATGCGATCAGCGGCTGGCTGGTTACGGTAATCGGCTGTGCGTTCCTGGCGATCTCCTTCGCGGGTCTGAGCCGCGCCTTTCCCGAAGACGACGGTCCCTCCGCCTACACCGAGCGCGCCTTCGGCAAGGGGGCCGCGTTCATCGTGATGTGGTGCTACTGGGTCTCGATTTGGGTGGCGAACGCCGCGATCGCCATCGCACTGGTGGGCTATCTCACGATCTTCTTCCCCGGGCTCACTCACACTGCCGGGCTGCCGGGCCTGGTCGCACTATCGCTGCTGTGGATGTTTGTCGGCATCAATTTGCTCGGCGCACGCACGGCGGGCTGGGTTCAGGTCCTCACCACGGTGCTGAAGCTGGTGCCACAAGTCGGGGTAATCGTTCTCGGTCTGTGGCTGCTCCTCGCCCATCCGGCAATCTACGCCGCGCACGTGCCACCCAACCCGCCGTCGTGGCGGGAAATCAGCAGTGTCTCGAGCCTCGCTCTGTTCGCCATGCTCGGCATCGAATGCGCGATGATCCCGGCGAGCCGCGTGCGCGACCCGCAGCGCACCATTCCTCGTGCCACGCTCACCGGCACCCTCGTGGCCGCGGCAATCTACATCGCCATTTCGGCCGTGCCGATGTTCGTGATACCGCAGGCGGAGCTGGCGGTCTCCAATTCCCCGTATGCGGATCTCTTTGCCCGCGTGCTGGGCGGGCACTATGGCCAGGCGGTGGCCGCCTTTGTGCTCGTGAGCGGCCTCGGAGTCTTGAACGGCTGGACGTTGCTCTCCGGCGAGGTCGTGCAGTGCATGAGCCGGCACGGCGGCTTTCCGGCGGCGTTCATGCACGAGAACAGCCGCGGCGCACCGGCGCGCGCCTTGCTCCTCAGCGGAGTCGTGGCCAGCGTCATGCTGCTCACCAACTTCACGGACTCGATCAGCAAGGTCTTTTCCCTGCTCATCGTGATAGCGACCGGGGCGACCCTGCCTTTGTATCTGGCGAGTGCGCTCGGGCTCATCGTGCTGCGCCGGCGGGGCCAGCTGCCGGCGCGGGCGCGCCGGCCGCGGTGGTTGCAGGCGGCGGCGCTCGCGGCCGTGATCTACTGCGCGTGGGTTTCGATCGGCATGGGCACCGAGCCGCTGTTGTGGACGATCGCCCTCGGGGGCGCCGGGGTGCCGCTGTATCTGTGGTGGCTGCACGCGCAGCGCCGCGCCGCGCCGGGCGTCGCCAGCGAGGCGAGCTGAGTTCAGGGGCGTTGATAGCGGGTCGGATCCGGCAGTCCGGCCGCCGCGAACCCGGCGCGCCGCAGCCGGCACGCGTCACAGCGAGCGCAGGCCCGTCCTTCGGCGTCCGCCTGATAGCACGACACCGTCTGGCTGTAATCGACACCAAGTCGGGTACCTTCGCGTACGATCTCACCCTTGGTGAGGGTGATCAGCGGGGTGTGCACGCGGCACGGGCTGCCTTCGACGCCCGCCCGGGTGGCGAGCGCCGCTAGCGCGCCGAAGGCGGCGATGAATTCGGGCCTGCAGTCCGGATAGCCGCTCGAATCCAGGACGTTGACGCCGATGAACACATCGCGCGCCCCGAGCACCTCGGCCCAGGCGAGCGCCAGCGACAGCATGATGGTGTTGCGCGCCGGAACATAAGTGATCGGTATGCCGGTCGTGGGTGTTTCCGGAACCGTAAGACGTAAGTCGGTGAGCGCCGAGCCGCCGATGCCGGCGAGATCGACGCCCATGACCCGGTGCTCGCGGGCGCCGCCGGCGCGCGCCACGCGCCGCGCCGCGTCCAGCTCGGCGGCATGGCGCTGCCCGTAATCGACCGACAGCGCGTGACAGATGAATCCCTGTTCGCGCGCAATCGCCAGCGCCGTGGCCGAGTCGAGGCCCCCGGACAACAGCACCACGGCCCGAGATTCGTCCACTACTTCCCCGGCACGTTGCCCCAGAGGTATTTGTGCAGCTGGATCTGCAGGCGCACCGGCAGCCGGTCCTCGAGTATCCAGTCGGCGAGCTCGCGCGCCGCGAGCTGCTCATGACTCGGCGAAAACAACACCGTGCAGCCGGCCGGGAGGGTGAGCTCGCGCACTTTGGCGCGACTCCATTCGTAGTCGCCGCGGCCGCAGATCACGAACTTCACCAGGTCCCGCGAGCACAGCCGCGCCAGCTCCTCATAGCGGTTGCGGCGCTCCTCGCCGGAACCGGGCGTCTTGACGTCGACGACTTTGGACACACGCGCATCGACGCCCGCGAGCGGCATCGCGCCGCTGGTTTCCAGCGACACCCGCAGGCCGGCATCGCACAGCATGGTCAGCAGCGGCGTGCAGCCCTTCTGCGCCAGAGGCTCGCCTCCGGTCACGCATGTGTACGGGGTGCCGAACTCGCGTACCCGCGCGACGATCGCGTCCGCTTCCCACCACTCCCCGCCGTGGAAGGCATAGGCAGTGTCGCAATACTGGCAGCGCAGCGGGCAGCCCGTGAGGCGCACGAACACAGTTGGCCAGCCTGCGGTGTCCGCCTCGCCCTGCAGGGAGTGGAAGATCTCGGTGATCTTGAGGCGCGTCACTGCATGCGCCCTGGCCGCGCGGGATGCCTTACTGGGAGGGTGAGGCGGGAACGCGGCGCAGCCGGTCGCCCGCGAGCTTGGCGGACTCGCTCCCCGGGTATTTCTGCATGACCTCGTTCAGCGTGGCCCGGGCCGCGGAATATTGCTTCAGGGCATACTGCGTGTAACCGAGCTTCAGCAGCGCATCGGGCGCCTTGCGTGAGTCCGGCCATTTCTTGAGCACCGCGCGGAACGCTGCGGCCGCCGCCTCGTAATCGTGGTTCACGTAGTAGGCTTCTCCCAGCCAGTACTGGGCATTCTCCGCCAGCGCGCTGGCGGGATAGGTGCCCAGGAAGTCCTTGAAGCCCGTGATCGCGACCGAGTAACTGCCGGCCTTCAGGGCATCAAACGCCTGCGTATACACCGCCTGCTCGACCGAGGAGGGTACGTTGCCCGCAGCGGCTCCGGGCGCAGTGCCCTGGCTCGTGGCGCCGCCCGGCGCGGCAGTCTCCCCGGTGGCGCTGCCGCTCGCCGCCCCACCCGCCGCTGCCGCTGCCCCAGCGCCCGCCGCTCCGCTCGCTGCCGCCAGGCGCTTGTCCAGATCGGCGTATAGATCGCGCTGCTGCTTGGCCAACGCCTCATTGCCGTGCTCGAGCTCCTCCAGGCGGCCGCGCAGCTGGCGCACGGCGCCCTGCACTTCGTCAAAGCGCTGGGCGACTTCGATCTGGTTCGCAACGATGCGCTCGATGCGCGTGATGCGCGCATCGAGGTCGTTCAATTTCAGCTGCACCGGGTCCGCCTCCGGCGGGGTGCTGGCACAGCCGCCAGCGAACACCGCAACCGACAGAGCAAGCAGGGTCAGGCGCATGGAATGCTCCTTGCGATACTCACTCACTTGGGCGGCAGTGGCTGCGTCAGGTACACGATCTCGACGCGCCGGTTCTTCGCCCAGGCCGCCTCATCGTGTCCGGGTGCCGCGGGGCGTTCCTCGCCGTAACTCACCGTGGAGATCTGCGCGTCCGCGGCGCCCTGCAGCAACAGCGCGCGGCGCACCGACTGCGCGCGGCGCTCGCCGAGCCCGATGTTGTACTCGCGCGAGCCGCGCTCGTCGGTGTGCCCCTCGAGCCGTACGCGCGTGCCCGGATGTCCGGCGAGATACTTCGCGTGTGCCGCCACCACGTCGGTGCCGGTGCCCTTGATCTCGCTGTTGTCGAAGTCGAAGTACACCACCTTCGTCGCAAGCAGCCCCGCCTGCGGTCCCGCCGCCTCCTCGTCCGCAGCCGCGGCGGCGTTGGCACTGGTGGCGCCGGATCCCTGCATACCCTCGTTGGCGCTGGGCGCGGCGGGCGCTTCGGCTTTCGGCCGCTTGGCAGCGCAGGCGCCGAGCGCCACCGATGCCGCAACCAGCAGTACTACCATCACTCGATGCATAGACACTTTCTCCGTCATTCCTCTTCTCCCGAATCTCAAAACAACCGCGCAGGCTCAGGGGCTGAACGGTCCCCACGCAGGTTCACGGACCTCGCCCTGAGGAGCCTTGAGGCGCAGGCCCGTCAGGCCATCGGTCGACACCGTCGCCAGCGCCCCGCGCTCACCGTCACGCTCCGAATAGATAAGTGTAGCCCCATTGGGCGCGAAACTCGGCGATTCGTCCAGCCGCCCGTGCGACAGCACGCGCAGCGTCCCGCTGGCGAGATCCTGGACCGCAATCCGGTACGCGCCGTTGTCGAGCGTTACCATCGCCAACTGCGAGCCGTCCGGCGATACGCGCGGGCGGGCGTTGTAACTGCCGCCGAAGGTGATGCGCTTCGGATGTGCGCCCGGCTGTGCGGCGATCTGGTAGATCTGCGCCGAGCCGGCGCGGTCGGACGTGAAGTACAGCGAGTGTCCATCCGGTGCCCACACCGGCTCGGTGTCGATCGCCGGATCGTCGGTGACGCGTGTCAGGTCCTGGGAGCTGAGATCGAGGATGTAGATGTCAGGATTGCCAGAGCTCCCTCCCAGGGTGAGCGCCAGCTTGCGGCCGTCCGGCGACCACTCGGGGGCGCCGTTGACACCGGCGCGCGCCGACACCTGCCGGCGCTCGCCGCTGCGCACCAGCTGCACGTACACCCCGGAGTGCTTGGTCTCGAACGACACATACGCGAGCCATTGCCCGTCCGGCGACCACGAGGGCGACATGAGGGGAAAGCGCGACTCGAGAACCAGGTGCTGGTTCACTCCGTCGGCATCAGCGACGATGAGCTGGTGGCGCTGCGCCGGCGGGCTGCCGTCGACCGCCACGTAGGCGATGCGGGTTGCGAACGCACCGCGCACGCCGAGGATCTTCTGGTAGATGACGTCGCTCACCCTGTGGGCAGCGTTGCGCAGCGCACTCGGCGCCCCCACGAAGCGCTGCGCGGCGAGCCGTGCTCCGGTCAGCGAGTTCACCAGGTCAAAGTCGATCGCCAGCTGGCCGTTCTCCACCGGGGTCACACGACCGACCACCACGTAGTCGCTGCCGGTGCCCTTCCAGAGAGCCGCCGCGATCTCATCAGCGCGCGTCGGCGTGGCCGGCATGCGCTCGCGCGGCAGTGCCCGAAAGCGCCCGCTGCCTTCCAGGTCGTGCTGCACGACCTCGGCCACGTCCAGGCCGCCGTCCGCAGGTACGGCACGCGCGAACGGCACGATCGCGATCGGCACCGGATCGCGTACCCCGGAGGTGATCTCGATCTGGAGTGCGGCGCGGGCGTTGTGCGTGGCGCACAGGCCGACGAGGATCAGCGCGGGCGCTGCTGCGATGCCCAGCGGCCCTAACATGAGTAGCTTGGCCGGTATCGGTCGCATGCGCATCAGTCCGGCTTGAAGTTGATCTTGAGGTTGCGGTCGAAGAGTGCCGGATCGGGCGGCGGGGGCAAGGGCGATGCGCGGTACACCGCGGCTTCAATCGATTCACGCACCGCCTGATCCCCGTTGCATTCGCCAATACTTACCTGCATCACTTCCCCTCCCGGGACCTGGGTCACATTCAACACGCATTGTATCCCCGGCCGCGCCGTCGGCGGTCGCAGCCACGCGCGCGTGATCTTCGCGGCGATCTGCGACTCCCAGCTTGCCAGCGCCGCGCCCGAGCGTGCCACCTTGGCACGCTCCTCGGCCGCGAGACTGCGCTGCAGTTCCGCCACGCTGTCACTGCTCTCCTGAGCGTCCGCCTGTCTCTGCCGCTCCGCCGCGGCCCGCTTCTGCACCGCGGCGCGCTCTTCGGCCTTGCGCTGCTCCTCGGCCTGCTTCGCCTGCGCGGCCTGCAGCTCCGCCGCCTTCTGCTCGGCGGCGCGGCGCTCTTCGGCCGCCGCCGCTTCCGCCTGTTGCCGCTCCTGCTCGCGGTGCGCCCGTTCCTCGGGCGTCGGTGGCGGTGGTCCGACCGGCTCCTGCGGCTGCTCGGTCGGCGCCGGGGCCGCGGGCGGTGCGGGTTGCGGCGGCGGCTGCACCGCGCCTTTCACGGCGCGCGCCTCGACCACGGTGGCCTCGATCGCCAGCGTCGGCGCCGGCCGCGGCGGCTGGCGGAACATCAACCATCCGTACACCAGCGCGGCCAACAGCGCTCCGTGCAGCAGCACCGACAGCGCAATCGAAACCCATCGATCACTCTCTCGCTGCATTGTCTCAGGCGCATCAGCTCCCGCGCCGGGCACGTTCCGGCAGCGGCTCGGTGATGAAGCCGAGCTTGCGCGCCCCGGCGTGCTGCAGGATGACCATCGCCTGTACCACCCGGCCGTAGGCCACCGCGCTGTCGGCCTTCACCAGCACCTGCACGTCCGGGTTGCGGCGCAGCGCCGCGGTGGCGCGCGCCGCCACCGTGTCCTCATCGACAGCCACCTGCGGATTGCCGCCGATGTTGAGATACAGGCGTCCGTCACGATCCACCGACAACACCAGCGGTTGGAGCCGTTGCGCCTCCAGAGGTTCCGCGCCGGCCTTGGGCAGGTCCACCTTCACGCCCTGTGTGAGCAGCGGCGCGGTGATCATGAAAATGATCAACAGCACCAACATCACGTCGATGTACGGCACGACGTTGATCTCGCCCATCAGCCGCCGCCCGCGCGAGGTTTGTGCCATGACTAGCGCTCCTGACCCGGGGGCGGGCCCGTGACGCGTGACGCGTGCCGCTGCAGAATGGTGGAGAACTCCTCGATGAAGGCATCGAAGCGCATTTCCAGGCGCGTCACCTGGTCGGCGAAGCGGTTGTAGGCCACCACCGCGGGGATCGCCGCGAACAGCCCGATGGCGGTTGCCACCAGGGCTTCGGAAATTCCCGGCGCCACCATGGCGAGGGTGGCCTGCTGGACGTTACCGAGCGATGAGAACGCACTCATGATTCCCCACACCGTGCCGAACAGCCCGACGTACGGACTGGTGCTGCCGACGGTGGCGAGCGTGGCGAGACTCTGTTCGAGCCGGTCGATCTCCTTGAGCTGCGCGACGCGCATCGCGCGCCGCGAGCCCTCGAGCAGCTGCTCGCCACCGCTGGCGCTCTGACGCTGGCGCGCAAACTCGCGGAAGCCGAACTCGAAAATGCCCGCCATGCCGGTCGCGCCGCCGCGCGACTCGATCGCCCGGTACAGCTGCGCCAGGTCATCGCCCGACCAGAAGCGGCCCTCGAACCGGTCGGCTTCGCGGCGTGCGCGCCCGATGACCCGGCGTTTGCGGAAAATGATCGCCCAGGAGCCGAGCGACGCCAGCAGCAATATGCCAATGACGATCTGCACCGGCACGCTCGCCTGGGCGATGAGCCGCAGGATGGACAGCTGCTCACCCACGGCCGGAGGCCTCCGCGGCCACCGCATCCGCCAGGAACTCCGGCAGACGCTGCGGCCGCATGGTGCGCGCATCGACGCACGCCACCCGCACGTTCGCTTCCAGCAGCAGGTCCGGCGCGCGCCCGGCGGCATGTGCGCGATAGATGCGTTGCGCGAAGCGCAGCGACGCCGCCCCTTCGGACTGCGGCGCACAGGTGATCTGCAGCTCGTCATCCAGCCGTGCCGGGGCGCGATAGTCCACCGACAGACTCACCACCGTGAACACGATGCCGCGATCACGCGCGAGCTGCAGCTGCGAGTGTCCCCGTGCACGCAGCCACTCGGTGCGTGCGCGCTCGAGGAAGCGCAGGTAGTTGGCGTAATAGACGATGCCGCCGCCATCGGTGTCCTCCCAGTAGACGCGCGCCGGCCAGCAAAAGACGCTCACCGCGGATCCTCGAACAGCGGCAGCGTGGCGGCGCCGCGCTCGGGGGGCTTGAGGCCCAAATGCAGGTAGGAAGCGCGCGTGACCATGCGCCCGCGCGCGGTGCGCACCAGGAATCCCTGCTGGATCAGGAACGGCTCGGTGACGTCCTCGAGCGTGCCGCGCTCCTCGCCGAGCGCCGCCGCCAGACTATCGATACCGACCGGGCCGCCGTCGAAGCGCTCGATGATCGCCGTGAGGAGCTTGCGGTCCAGGGTGTCGAATCCCTGACGGTCCACCTCGAGCAGATCGAGCGCGGCGTCGGCGACCGCTTCATCGATGCGCCCGTCGGCGCGCACCTGCGCATAGTCGCGCACGCGCCGCAGCAGGCGATTGGTGATGCGCGGCGTGCCGCGCGAGCGCTGCGCGATGCGCCGTGCGCCCCCTTCATCGATGGCTACACCCAGGATCGCGGCGGAGCGCTTCACGATGCGCTCCAGGTCTCCGACCTCGTAGAACTCGAGTCGCTGCACGATGCCGAAGCGGTCGCGCAGCGGCGAGGTGAGCAGCCCCGCGCGCGTGGTGGCCCCCACCAGCGTGAACGGCGGAATGTTCAGCTTGATGGAGCGCGCCGCCGGCCCCTCGCCGATCATGAGGTCGAGCTGGTAGTCCTCCATCGCCGGATAGAGCACCTCTTCGACCACCGGCGTGAGGCGGTGGATTTCATCGACGAACAGCACATCGCGGGCCTGCAGGTTGGTGAGCAGCGCCGCGAGATCTCCCGGGCGCTCCAGCACCGGGCCGGAGGTCTGGCGCAGATTCACGCCCAGCTCGGCCGCGATGATGTGCGCCAGCGTGGTCTTGCCGAGACCGGGGGGACCGAAAATCAGCACGTGATCGAGCGCTTCGCCGCGCTGCCCGGCGGCGCGGATGAAGATCTCGAGCTGCGTTTTCACCGGCGCCTGGCCGACGTACTCCGCGAGCCGGCGCGGCCGGATGGCCCGCTCGACCGCCTCCTCTTCGGCGGCCACCGTGCCACTTATGATGCGTTCGGCTGTCACGGGTAAGAGATCTACTCCCGCGCCGCGCCCTGCAAGGCGCGACGGATCAGTTCCTCAGTGGAGTGTGTACCGGGACCGACCGCTTTGAGCAAGCGCGCAGCCTCCGCCGGGCGGTAGCCGAGCGCCACCAGGGCGCCGTACGCCTCACCCTCGGCGCGCGCAGGCGCCGCCAGCGGCGCGCCCGGCGTCGCCTGGGGCGCCGCCAGGCGATCGCGCATTTCCACGATCAAGCGCTCGGCGGTCTTGCGACCCACCCCCGGCACGCGCGTCAGCGCGCTGATGTCCTCATTCAGCACGCACTGGGCAAAGGCGCTGACGCTGATGCCCGACAGCAGCGCGAGCGCGATCCTCGGTCCGACGCCTGACACCTTGATGAGGCTGCGGAACAGGCGCCGCTCCTCCTCGGTGGCAAAGCCGTACAGCACGTGCGCATCCTCGCGCACCACCAGGTGCGTAAGCAGACGCACCTCCTCGCCCACCGCCGGCAGGTGGAAGAACGTCGACATGGGCGCTTCCAGCTCGTAACCGAGCCCGCCGACGTCGACCGTGAGTTGCGGGGGTGTCTTGGAGGCGATTCTGCCGCGCAGCGAGCCGATCATCGCCAGGCGGGCCTCAGGCGCGCGCCGCTTGGCTGCGCGAGCGTGCCGAGCCGGCGCGCGTGCGCGTGGCACACGGCGACCGCGAGCGCATCCGCCGCGTCCGCACCCAGGCGTTCGTGCAGTGCCAGCAGGGTGCGGATCATGTGCGCTACCTGAAACTTCTCCGCTGCTCCGGAGCCCACCACCGCCAGCTTGATGGCGCGGGGCGCATATTCAAACACCGGCACGCCCGCCGGGACGGCGCACAGCGCGGCGCCGCGTGCCTGCCCCAGTTTCAATGCGCTGTCGGCGTTGCGGCTGACGAACACGCGCTCCACCGCCACCTCCGCCGGTTGGTGTTGGGACATCAATCCCTGCAGACCCTCGAATATCATGCGCAGGCGTGTCGCGGGCGCCGCGGCGGAGAGGTTCAGGCAGCCGTGTGCGACCGCAACCAGCTGGCTGCCGCGGCATTCGATCACGCCAAAGCCGGTGCGGCGCGAACCCGGGTCGAGCCCCAGGACCCGCACACTGACCGCCGCGTTGAACTGCGCGGCGGCGGGCTCAAATGCGCGCCAGGACCTCGTCCGATATCTCGACATTCGAATAAACGTCCCGTACCTCGTCCAGTTCTTCGAGCGCCTCGAGCAGATGCACCATCAACACCGCGGTCTCGCCCGACAACTCCAGGGTCGTCGCGGCGCGCTGCGTGACTTCCGCGGTCGCGGGCGCGAAGCCGTGATGCTTGAGCACTGCGCACACCGTGTCGAACTCCAGCGGATCGGCCAGTACTTCGACGGAGCTGTCGGCGTTGGGTATGACGTCTTCGGCGCCGGCTTCCAGCGCCACCTGCATCAGCCGCTCCTCATCCGTCCCCGGCGGGTAGGTCATGAGGCCCACGGTGTTGAACAGATAGCTCACCGAGCCGTCAGCCCCGAGTCTGCCCCCGTGTTGCACGAATGCGCGGCGCACCTTCGCGCCCACCAGGCCGCGATCGTCGGTCACGCACTCGACCATGACTGCAGCGCCACCGGGGCCGTAGCCTTCGTAGCGCACGGTTTCCCATCCCGCCGGGGCAGCGCGTGCGAGCCGCTTGTCACGGCGCAGTGCCTGGGCGCTCTCGCGGCGCCGGATGTTAGCCCACTTGCTGTGCCCTGCCATGCGTAACGCTTACCCGCGCGGCGGCGCCCCAGCGCGCCGCCTGGAAAAACAGGCGCGTATGATAGCGGTAAACCTCGTGGACGACACGCTGGCGCGTTCAGCGCTGCCGCTCGCTTAGAACCGTTATCCGTGGAAACCAGTCAACTGTGCCCGCCTCAGGTCCGCGACGCCATCAGCGGCGCACGCGCGGCACTCGAGCAGGCCAACGCACGCGCGCCGGCCGATCTGGCGTTGGCCGTGGAAGCTGCCGAGATCATGGGCGGCCTCACCGAAAGCACCGAGCTCGCGCACGCGCTGCTCGCGCGACCGCTGCTCGCGCGGGCAGCGCTCACGCCCGAGCAGACCGCCAGCATCGTCGGCCGCCCCGCAACCGAGATCGCCGCGGCACTGCTGCGCCTGGGCACGCTGGGACTGCCCCGTGACTGGTCGCCGGCGCACGGCCTGGACACGCGTCAGGCCGAAACGCTGCGCAAGATGCTGCTCGCGGTCGTGAGCGACCCGCGGTTGGTGCTGGCGCGGCTCGCCGAGGAACTGGTCGCGCTGCGCCACGCGCGCGAGCTGCCGGGCCCGGAGCGCGAGCGGCGCGCGCTCGAGGCGCGCGCCATCTACGCGCCGCTCGCCAACCGCCTGGGCGTGTGGCAGTTGAAATGGGAGCTCGAGGACCTCGCCTTCCGCTACCTCGAGGCGCAGGAGTACCGCCGCGTCGCCGCCGCGCTCAACGAGCGCCGCGCCGACCGCGAGCGTTATATCGAGGCGTTGTGCGCCGAGCTGCTCGCTCGCTTGCGCGCCGCGGGCATCGAGGCCGAGGTCTACGGGCGTCCGAAGCACATCTACAGCATCTATCGCAAGATGCAGCGCAAGCAGCTGGCGTTCGAGCAACTGTTCGACGTGCGCGCGGTGCGCGTGGTGGTCGCTTCAATCCCCGAGTGCTACGGCGCGCTCGGCATCGTCCACGGTCAGTGGCCGTACATTCCGGGTGAGTTCGACGACTACATCGCCACTCCCAAGGGCAACGGCTACCGCTCCATCCACACCGCCGTGATCGGTCCGCAGGGACGCAGCGTCGAAGTGCAGATCCGCACCCCGCAGATGCACGAGCACGCCGAGCTGGGGGTCGCGGCGCACTGGACCTACAAGGAGGGCGGTCTGCGTGATGCGCACTACCAGCGCAAGATCGAGTGGGTGCGGCGCCTGCTGGAGCCGCAGGACGGCCGCGAGGGCGGCGCACAGGCGGACCGCGACCTGATCGAGGGGATGCGCACCGAGCTGTTTGCGGACCGGGTCTACGTGCTCACGCCCAAGGGTGAGGTGATCGACCTGCCGCGCGGCGCGACGCCGCTCGATTTCGCCTACAGCGTGCACACCTCGCTCGGCCACCGCTGCCGCGGCGCCAAGGCGAACGGGCGCATCGTGCCCCTCACACACGCGCTCGCCAACGGGGAGATTGTCGAGGTCATCACCGGCAAGCACGACGCACCGAGTCGCGACTGGCTCGCACCCGAGCAGGGCTACCTGATTTCGGCGCGCAATCGCGGCAAGGTGCGCGCCTGGTTCCGCAAGCAGGACGTCGGCGACAACCGCAGCGCCGGCCTACGGATCGCCGAACGGGAGCTGGCGCGCATCGGCGCGCGCCCCGAACAGCTCAGCGCCCTGGTGCAGGAGCTCAAGGCACGCGACACCGATCACCTGCATCAGCTGCTTGGCGAGGGCGAGATCACCGTGACGCAGCTGATGCAGGCCGCGACCCGGCTGTTCGAGCCGCCTCGGCCGGTGGCGCGCCCGCCGCGTCCCGGCGCGACGCGGCGCCGGGCCGCGCCGGTCCAGATCGAGGGCGTGGGCGATCTGCCGACCACGCTGGCGCGCTGCTGTGCGCCGCTGCGTCCGCAGCCGATCACCGGCTATGTCACCCTCGGCCGGGGCGTCACGGTCCATCGCAGCGATTGTGCGAGCCTGCGGCGCATGAGCGCGCTCAAGCCCGAACGCGTGCTGAAGGTCGAGTGGAGCAGCGCGGAGAGCGGTGCGCTCAACGTGGAACTGTCCGTCAGCGCCTACGATCGGCGCGGGCTGCTGCGTGATCTGACTGACGTGCTGGCGCTCGAGCGCCTGAGCATCGATGCGGTGACTTCGCGGACCGACCACGACACCGGCATTGCATATTTCGCTCTCAGCGTCGCGGTCAATGACCTCGAGCAGTTCGCCCGCGTTCTGCGCCGGCTCGCGGGCGTGCCGAATGTCATCGAGGCGCGACGCCGGCTCTAGGGCCGACCGGCACTAAGGCTGTCAGCGGTTAATTGCGTCGATGGAGCGCTTGTCGACGGCCAGCGCCGCCTCGTGCAACGCCTCCGCGAGCGTCGGATGCGCGTGGATGGTGCGCTGCAGATCCTCGCTGCTGGCCGAGTACTCCATAGCCAGTACCGCTTCCGCGATCAACTCCCCGGCCATGGGACCGATGATGTGCACGCCGAGGATCTCGTCGTCATCGCGTGCGGCCACGACCTTCGCGAAGCCGGCGGGCTGCTCCAGGGCGCGCGCGCGGCCGCTGGCGAGGAACGGGAACACGCCGCTCTTGTATTCGCGGCCGCTCGCCTTGACCTGCTCCTCGGTGAGGCCGACCCAGGCGATCTCCGGTGCGGTATAGATGACCGATGGAATCACCTTGTAATTGACTTCGCCGAAGCGGCCGGCGATCAGGTCCGCGACCATCGCGCCCTCCTCCTTGCCCTTGTGGGCCAGCATCGGGCCCCGTACGCAATCCCCGATCGCCCACACGCCCTCCACGCCCGTGCGGCAGGCGTGATCGACGCTGATGAAGCCGCGTTCGTCCAGCTGCACCCCGGTATCGGGCCCGAGCAGATCCCTGGTATAGGGTCGGCGACCGATCGCCACCACCAGCCGCTCGACACTCAGGTGCTGGGCGCCCTTCGCATCCTCGTACGAGACATCCACCGTCGCGCCCGACACCGCAGCGCCCGTGACCTTGGCGCCCAGGCGAATGTCGAGGCCGAGTTTCCTGAAGTGCCGCAGCGCCTCCTTGGCGAGAGCTTGGTCGGCGAATGCCAGGAAATCCGGCAGCGCTTCCAGCACCACCACCTCGGCTCCGAGGCGGCGCCACACGCTCCCCAATTCCAGTCCGATCACACCGGCGCCGATGACGCCGAGGCGCTTCGGCACGGCGTCAAGGTCGAGCGCTCCCCAGGAATCCACGATGTGCGGGGCCGCGAACGGCGCCGAGCGCAACTCGATCGGGGTGGACCCCGAAGCGAGCACCACGTGTCTGGCGGAAAGTTCGCGGCGGGTACCGTCATGCGCGGTGAATTCGATGCGGCGACCGGCGAGGAGTCTGCCATGCCCCTGCAGCGGGGTGACGCCCGCCGCCTTGAACAGCGCGAGGATCCCCTGGGTCATGCCGCGCACGATGCCGCCCTTGCGCTTCTGCATCTGCGCCAGATCGAGCGTCGCGCCCGCTACCTTGATGCCGTGCACGGCGAACTCCTCGTGCACGCGATGGTAGAGCTCGGTGGACTCCAGCAGCGCCTTGGACGGGATGCAGCCCGCGTTCAGGCACGTGCCGCCGAAAGCGGCGCTGCCGTCGCGGTTCTTCCATTCATCGATACAGGCGACGCTCAGCTTGTTCTGCGCGGCGCGGATCGCAGCCGGATAGCCCGCCGGGCCGCCGCCGATGACGACGACGTCGAAAGCATCAGCGCCGTTGGATGGTTGTTTGTCGTCGTTCTTCATATGCGCATCAGATCCCCAGCAGCATCCGTCCCGGATCTTCCAGAGCTTCCTTGATCGCGACCAGGAACTGCACCGCTTCGCGGCCGTCGATGATGCGGTGATCGTAGGTCACCGCCAGATACATCATCGGCCGCGCCGCGATCTGCCCGCCGAGCACCATCGGCCGCTCCTGGATCTTGTGCATGCCGAGGATCGCGCTCTGCGGCGTGTTGACGATCGGTGTCGACATGAGCGAACCGAACACGCCGCCGTTGGTAATCGTGAAGGTGCCACCGGTCAGATCCTCGATGGCGAGCGAGCCCTCGCGCGCCTTGCGTGCGTAGTCGGCCACCTCCTTCTCGATCACCGCGAAGCTCTTGGCGTCGGCGTCGCGCACGATCGGCACGATCAGGCCGCGGTCGGTGGACACGGCGACGCCAATGTCGTAGTACTCGTGATAGATAATGTCGCCGCCGTCGACCGAGGCGTTCAGCACCGGAAACTTCTTCAGCGCTTCGATCGAGGCCTTCACGAAGAACGACATGAAGCCCAGCTTCACGCCGTGCTCCTTCTCGAAGCGCTCCTTGTAGCGCGCGCGCAGTTCCTGGGTGGCGGTCAGATCCACCTCGTTGAACGTCGTCAGCAGAGCCTGGGTCGATTGCGCCTCGAGGAGACGCTGCGCGATGCGGGCACGCAGCCGCGTCATGGGGACCCGCTGCTCGGCGCGCGCGCCCGCCGGTGCGGCGGGCCGGGGCGTGGGTGCACGGGCCGCCGGTGCCGGCGCGGCGGGGGCGGCGGGCGGCGGTGCGCCGCCAGTCCGCGGCGAGGCCTCCGCCGGCTTTTTGCCGAGAAAACCCACCACGTCGGACTTGGTCAGCCTGCCATCCCGTCCCGAGGCCGGGATCGCGGACGGATCGAGGTGGTTCTCCTCGACCAGCCGCCGTACCGAAGGACTCAACTTGCCGGCGTCCTTGCCGCCGTCGCTGTCCGCGGCCGCTGGCGTCTTCGCAGCCGCTGCCGCTGCCGCAGTGCCGGCCGCCTTCGGCGCCGCGGCCGCCGTGGCGCCCTCCTCGATGAGCGCGAGAACCTGGCCGCTGGTCACCACCGCGCCGCTCGGCACCCGGATCTCGCGCACCACGCCGTTGGCCGGCGCGGGAACTTCCAGCACCACCTTGTCGGTCTCGAGATCGGCGAGATTCTCGTCGCGGCGGATGGCATCACCGGGTTGCTTGTGCCACGCCACGAGCGTGGCGTCGGCGATGGACTCCGGCAGCTGTGGAACCCGGATTTCGGTGGTCATGAACGCCTTCTTATGGGGGTGGCCGGCACGGGCGCGGCAGGCGGCGCAGACGCCGCGGTCGGCGCCGGCACCACGGGAGCGGCCGTCAGACGCGTGGTCTCGCGCGCAGATTCCTCGGTGGTGGTCGCATGCAGCGCGGCGGCGACCAGGGTCTGCTGCTCGATTTCGTGGATCTTGGTGATACCCGTCGCCGGCGCCGCGGACGGCCCACGGCCGGCGTATAACACCGGTCGGCGTCCCATCACCAGTTCCTGCAGACGATGACGGATCTGGTACCAGGCGCCCTGATTCTGCGGCTCCTCCTGGCACCACACGACCTCGCGCGCGTTGGGGTAGCGGTTGAGCATCGCCTGATACTCGTCGCTCGGGAAGGGATAGAGCTGCTCGATGCGCACCAGCGCCACGTCGCGCAGCGCCTCCTTGCGGCGCGCCTGCAGTAGATCGAAATACACCTTGCCGCTGCAAAACACGATCCGCTGCACCTGCTGGGCGGGTACATCGTCGATCTCGCCGATCACGCGTGCGAAGCCGCCACCGCTGAGATCCTCGAGCGAGGACACCGACAGCTCGTGCCTCAGCAGACTCTTGGGCGTCATGACGATGAGCGGCTTGCGGAACGACTGGCGCATCTGCCGCCGCAGCATGTGGAACATCTGCGCCGGCGTCGACGGCACGCACACCTGCATGTTGTTTTCCGCGCACAGTTGCAGGAAACGCTCGAGGCGCGCCGAGGAGTGTTCCGGCCCCGCCCCTTCGTAGCCATGCGGCAGCAGCAACACCAGCCCGCAGAAGCGCTCCCACTTGGCCTCGCCCGAGCTGATGAACTGGTCGATGATGACCTGTGCGCCATTGGCGAAGTCGCCGTACTGCGCCTCCCACAGCACCAGCGAATTCGGCTCGGTGGTGGCGTAACCGTACTCGAAGCCCATCACCGCTTCTTCGGACAGCACTGAATCGATCACCTGCACGCGCGGCTGCGAGTCGGCGATGTGCTGCAGCGGAATCCACGTGGCATCGGTGTTCTGATCGTGCAGCACCGCGTGCCGATGGAAGAAGGTTCCCCGCCCGCTGTCCTGCCCGGTGAGGCGCACGCCGAAGCCGTCCTCGACCAGCGCCGCGTAGGCGAGCGTCTCGGCGCATCCCCAGTCGAGCGGCTGCTCGCCCTGCAGCATCTTCCTGCGGTTGTCGATCAGGCGCGCGACGCGCGGATGCAGGCTGAAGCCCTGCGGATAGCTCGTGATGCGCTCACCGAGCGCGCGCAGTCGCGCCGGCTCCACCCCCGTGGGCACCCGCTCGGTCCAGTCAACCTGCCCGTAGGCGCTCCAGTCCACCGTGTACTTGTTGCCGATCATGCCGAGCGAGGCACGCGCCTGGGGGCGGCCTTCGTCGAGTCCGCTGCGGTATTGCTCCAGCATCGCCTGCGCGTCGGCGTCCGTGAGCACGCCCGCGGCGATGAGCCGGTCGGCGTACAGGCGGCGCGCGGTGGGATGCTGGCGGATCACGCGGTACATGCCTGGTTGCGTGGCCGCCGGCTCGTCGGCCTCGTTGTGGCCGTGCCGCCGGTAGCACACCAGGTCGATCACCACATCCTTGCGGAAGCGCATGCGGTACCTGAGCGCCAGGCGGGCGACAAACACCAGCGCTTCCGGGTCGTCGGCGTTGACGTGGAAGATCGGCACTTCCAGCATCTTGGCCACGTCGCTGCAGTAAATGGTGGAACGCAGGTCGGCGGGCTCCGAAGTCGTGAAACCCACCTGGTTGTTGATGATCACGTGCGCGGTGCCGCCGGTGAAAAAGCCGCGCGCCTGCGACAGCTGCAGCGTCTCCATCACCACACCCTGGCCCGCGAACGCCGCGTCGCCGTGCACCAGCAGCGGCATTACGCGCGCGGCGCGCTCATCACCGCGCCGCTCCTGGCGCGCGCGCACCGAGCCCTCCACCACCGGATCCACGACCTCCAGATGCGAGGGATTGAATGCCAGCACGGTGTGCACGTTGCCCTGCGCGGTGCGCAGGTCCGCCGAGAAGCCTTTGTGGTACTTCACGTCTCCGGAGCCCTTCAGCCGACCCGGGTCGTCCGCACCCTCGAATTCCGAGAACAGCGCCGCGGGCGACTTGCCCAGCAGGTTCACCAGCACGTTCAGCCGGCCGCGGTGCGCCATGCCGATGACCACCTCCTCGATGCCGGCGGCGCCGCAGTTCTGGATGAGGTCATCGAGTAAGGGAATGAACGCGTCCGCGCCTTCGAGCGAGAAGCGCTTCTGGCCGACGTACTTGGTGTGCAGGTAGCGCTCGAGGCCCTCGGCGGCCGTGAGTTGCCAGAGGATGTTGCGCTGCTCCTCGGTGCTGAAGCGATGCTTGAGGCGCCCCTCCTGGAACTCGTCCTGCAGCCACAGCCGCTCCTCGGAGTCGGACATGTGCGCGAACTCCGCGCCGACAGTGCCGGCGTAGATGTACTGCAGTTGCGCGAGGATGTCCCTCAGCTTCATGCGCTTCGGCACCGCGTCCGTGCGGCTGCCGGTGAAGAACTCGGTATCGAGATCCGCCGGCGTGAGGCCGAAGTAATCCAGGTCGAGCACCCGTGGCCTGGGGCGCCGGGACAGGCCCAGGGGGTCGATGCTCGCCACCAGGTGCCCGCGGTTGATCCACACCTGAATCAGCCGCGAAACGGCCGCCTGTTGGGCATTCGCCCCGGAGGCGGGCGCGGTAATGCCCGCTCCCCGTCCCTGCGCCGCGCGCCGCGCGATGTCCGCCCGGATCGGTCCGTGCGCGCGCTCCGCGCCCGCGGGCCCGAGCTGGGCGAAATACTTCCGCCAGCGCTCCTCTACGCTCGCCGGATCGAGAAGATATTGCTCGTAGAGGGCGTCGAGAAAGGCGGCGTTGCCGCCGTAGAGGGGCGTTGGTTCGAGCATGCGGGGAAAAGGACCGGCAGGCCAATAGTTTAGCGTAAAAGCCGGCCGGCGAGGGAAACGCGCCCTGCGGCACGTCCTACAGGGCGTTCAGAAGCCCGAATTCGTAGGCAATCAGCGCCCCGTAAATCCCCAGCACCGTGTACAGCAGCACGCCCACGGGGATGCGGCCGAAGGCCCGCATGCGCGCCAGCTGTGTCAGCAGCACGACCCCGCCCCCCGTGAGCCCGATCTTCACCAGTGTGAAGGCGACTGCCGAGCCTCCGACCAGCGGTGCCATCATCGGGTTGGCTTCGTAGGCGCCGCGCTCGACCAGCATCAGCGTCAGCAGCGCATCAATACCGGAAAACATCACGATCAGCATCGCGATCGCGAGCCATTGCGGATGATGCCAATCCACGGCGCTGAGTGCGCGCTCATCGGCGCGCCGCGGCGCGCGCCGCCGCGGGTTGAAGCTGCCGTGCAGCAGCGCGTGCAGCACGTGCCTGCGGCGATCAGTGGCGCGGCGTTCCTGCGAACCCGGCTCGCTGGCGGAGCACCGCCGGTCTTTCACATCCCTGGTCACGGTTGTTCTTGTTGTGGCGTGCCGAAGCGGTCGCTGCGGACATTGTAGCGACGCGCCGGGGGTACCGGGTCCCGGCAGAGCGTGACACCGCTCACATCCCGCAGCGACTGCGGTGCGGCGAGGCGCGCGCCACATCTCGGGCGCCACGTTATGACACCTCACCCGCACACCTCTATATGATCACGCCGGATGTCCGCTCCGAGCGTCAGCCTCCCGAGTCCCGGCCCGGCAACGGACGGCCTGCCGCTGCCGCGCCGCTACTGGGCAATCGCGGCCATCGCGCTCGCGATTGCGATGTCGGTGCTCGACAGCACCATCGTCAACATCGCGCTGCCCTCGATCGCGCGCGACTTCGGCGCCACGCCCGCCGCATCGATCTGGGTCGTCAATGCCTACCAGCTGGCGATCCTGGTGGTGCTGCTGCCGCTCGCCTCGCTCGGGGAAGTCGTCGGCTACCGGCGCGTCTCCCAGGCCGGGCTTGCAGTATTCACGCTCGCCTCGCTCGCCTGCGCGTG
>Ga0137418_10001499_pt1 | contig 21515 bp, 21 predicted proteins | sample CZODoug3_1_2_16f_FD_122242 | JGI IMG/M metagenome (GOLD analysis project Ga0137418, IMG submission 122242) | Vadose zone soil fungal communities from Angelo Coast Range Reserve, California, USA - CZODoug3_1_2_16fungal (Hybrid Assembly) | ecosystem: Environmental > Terrestrial > Soil > Vadose...
GTGCGCTACTACGGCACGCGCTACATGAATCACCCCGACCATCGCGTGGCCGCCGACGTCGCGCTCGACGCGATCTTCCCGTCGGCGGAGACGCGCTTCATCTTCCCCGAGCTGCTCGACGAGGGGCTCGCGCCGCATCACGTCGGCGCCGTCTGGCTGTTCGGCTCGGAGCGCGCGGAGACGTTCGTCGACATCTCCGCCACCCTCGATGCGAAGGTGCGGGCGCTCCGTGAGCACCGCAGCCAGATGGGCGACTGGGATCCGGCGCCGATGGTGCGCGACTGGGCGCGCGAGCAGGGCGCGCGCCGGCGCCTGCGCGCCGCCGAGTCATTTCTGAGGATGGTGCTGGAGGGCTAGCGCCCTCGAGGCCCTCCTCCGCATCGCCTGCCGCCACTCCGGCTCGCGCAGCGCCGGTCCATCGTAGAAGTACCTAGGTCTTTGGTCCCGGGTGTCGCGATCGAAAGAGCGCCGATAGACTGGATGCGCCTTCCACGGGTCCCTCCAACGATCCCCGTGGCATCTGGCTCGGCCTTTTGTTCAGACGTTCGAGGACAGCCAGATGGAAGAAGAGACTCTTCGCGAGAAGGCGCGCGCGGTGATTGAGAGCGGCAAGCTCCCGAGCCGCACCCCAGACCGCACGTGGGGTGGTCCGGGCGTCGGCGCGCCATGCGCGATCTGCGACCTGCCGGTGCGAGCGACCGAGATGGAGTTCGAGATCCAGTTCCAGCGCAACGGCGACAACCCCGGCCTGGACAAGTACCACGTCCATATCCGGTGCTTCGCCGCATGGGAGTTCGAGCGCCACGCAGTCTGACTATCGCGGCGGAGCTCAGGACGATTGTGGCGCGCCTCCTCGAGCCTGGCGCCGCTCCGTGTGATGCGTGCCTGGCCTTCGCCGCCGCCGCACCGCTGATCGAGACGCGTCGCGTGGTCGAGGCGCTCGTGAGCATGAGGCCAACGTTGAAGCGCAGTCTGAATCACTGCGAGAGCTGCCGGCGCGCAACCATGGTGACGCTGTTCCGGCCGGGACCCGATGGCGACGGGAGACGGGGATCCAAGTGACGGCGAAACGCCGGGGCGAGGCTGAACTCGAAGTTTTCGGCATCCTACTTGCCTGCGAACTCCGGGTGCCCATGTTGGCCAAAGGTCCAATGGCGGCCAAAGGTGGCTCCAGCGCAACCTATCGATCATGGCCGGCACCACGCGACTTCTTTGGGTCCAGGTCAGGCGGCTGTGACTCGGGGAGAACGACGCTCGACCACCGCAGCACGGATCGCCATCGGTCGCCTTCCGCAGCCGAGATGGGTCACCGTGACGCAAGGGACTCGAGTCACGGGTTCCTGCGATGGCTGTGGTGAGGTAATGGTCCCGAGCGACCGTGCGTTCAAGGTCGTGCTCCACCGCGCAATCAGTCTACAGTTCCACGACGAGTGCTTCGACGTCTACAACGGTGTCCCGGACGATGGTCATGGTGGCCTGCCTTCGTGAGACCACAGCGTTCGGTTGCGCCGACCTAAAGGAACACCGCTTTCATCTGCGGCTCCGGGTAGCGCAGCCCCGAGGCGGCGCCCGTCGGGACGGCGTCGGAGATGCGCGTGACCTCGTCCGCGCTCAGCCGCACGGCGGACGCGCCGACGTTCTCCTCGAGCCGCTCGCGGCGCTTGGTGCCGGGGATCGGCACGATCTCGCGGCCCTGCGCGAGCAGCCACGCGAGCACCAGCTGGCCGGGCGTGCAGCCCTTCTCGCGCGCGAACTGCTCCACCTTCTTCACGAACTCGACGTTGCGCTGCAGGTTCTGCTCCTCGAAGCGGGGGTGGGCGCGGCGCCGGTCGTCTTCCGGGATGTCGGCGAGCTTGTGGACCTGACCGGTGAGCAGGCTCCGCCCCAGCGGCGAGTAGGCCACCAGCGAGATCCCCAGCTCCCGCAGCGTCGGGAGCGTCTGCTCGGCCTCCACCCGGTACAGCAGCGAGTACTCCATCTGCACGGCGGCGATCGGATGGACCTTCTGCGCGCGCCGGATCGTCGCCGGAGCGGCCTCCGAGAGGCCGAGGAAGCGAACCTTGCCGGCCTCGACGAGTCGCGACATCGCCCCCACGGTGTCCTCGATCGGCACCTTGGGATCGACACGATGCTGATAGTAGAGGTCGATCACGTCGACGCCGAGGCGCTTCAGGCTCGCGTCGCACGCCTGCGGCACGTACTCCGGCCGGCCGTCGACGCCCGGCGTGCCGTCCGGCTTGCGCATGTTGCCGAACTTCGTGGCGAGCACCGCACGCTCGCGCCGGCCGCGCAGCGCCTGCCCCAGCAGCGTCTCGTTGTGCCCCCAGCCGTACATGTCGGACGAATCCAGAAAATTGACGCCGAGGTCGAGCGCGCGATGGACGACGACGACGGACTGCGCGTCGTCGCCGGGGCCGTAGGCGCCCGACATCGACATGCATCCGAGCCCGATCGCGCTGACCTCGAGCGTGCTGCCGCCGAGCCGCCGTCGCTCGATCATCGTTGTCGCCTCCATGGGGCTGCGGGTCCGGGGGATGGTAGCACGGCCGCGAGCACCGTATAGTGGGCGCCATGCTCGAGCTCCGGCCGGATCGCCAGGCGCGCTGATGGCCGCGCACACGCGGCACGGCAACCCACCCGACCTCCGCCGCCTCATGCGCCGCCAGCTCGCGAAGACGCGCGCGGGCTGGCAGCGGCCGGACCGCGTGCTGCAGGCCCTGCGCGTGCGCCGCGGCGCCGTCGTCGCCGACGTCGGCTCCGGCCCCGGCTATTTCACGACGCGGCTGGCGCGCGCCGTCGGCCCCCGCGGACGCGTGTACGCCGTCGATCCGGAGCCGGAGGTGTTGAAGGTGCTCGTGAAGCGGCTCGACGGCGGGACGAACGTGACGCCGGTGCTGAGCCGTGACGACGATCCGATGCTGCCGCCGTCATCGTGCGATCTCGCGGTGTTCGTCAACGCCTACCACCACGTGGCCGACGGTCCGGCGTTCGTGAGACGGCTCGCGCGCTGTCTCAAGCCGGGCGGACGGCTGGCGGCGATCGACTGGGCGTATCGCGAGACGCCGATGGGCCCGCCGATGCGCCGCCGGATCCCGCCCGAGCAATTCGTGCGTATCGGGCGGCGCGCGGGGCTGAGGCCGGTGGCGCGGCACGAGTTCCTGAAGTACCAGTACTTCGTCGTGCTCGCCCGGCCGCGCCCGAGGTAGTCTCCCGGCACGGAGGATCCCATGGCCCGCAAGTCGTCGCCCCCCATCGCCAGAGCCGTCAGCGCCGAGGACGTCGATCCACGCCACCGCTGGGATCGTCCGCTGCAGGCGCCCGGCCACACGCAGGTGGACTTCGAGGAGCGCGTGGACTTCAGGCGCCTGCACGCCTATCGCCTCGGCCGAGCGCGCCAGGCGCTCGCGAAATCCGGGCTCGGCGCCGTGCTCGTGTTCGACCAGTACAACATCCGGTATCTGTCCGGGACCGTCATCGGCGAGTGGGCGCGCGACAAGCTCACGCGCTGGTGCCTGCTGAGCGGCACCGGCGAGCCATGGGTATGGGACTTCGGCTCGGCCGCGCGGCACCACCGCCTCTATGCGCCGCAGATCCCCGAGCGCCAGTCGCTCGCCGGCATGGTGGGCATGCGCGGGGCGGTGTCGCCGAAGGCCGGGCTCTTCAGGCGCGCGGCGGAGGAGATCCGCGACATTCTGAAGGCCGAGGGGGTGGCGGGCATGCCACTCGGCATCGACCTCGTCGAGCCGCCGTTCCTCTTCGCGCTGCAAGCGCTGGGGGTGGAGATCCGCGACGGGCAGCAGGTGATGCTGGAGGCGCGCATGCTCAAGAGCCAGGACGAGCTGACGCTCCTGAACATGGCGGCGGCGATGGTGGACGGCGTCTACCAGGACATCTTCGAGGCGCTCAAGCCGGGGGCGCGCGAGAACGAGATCGTGGCGCTGGCCAACAAGCGTCTCTACGAGATGGGCAGCGACAACGTCGAGGCCATCAACGCCATCTCCGGCGAGCGCTGCAGCCCGCACCCGCACAACTTCACCGACCGCATCATCCGGCCCGGCGACCAGGCGTTCTTCGACATCATCATGTCGTTCATCGGCTATCGCACCTGCTACTACCGCACGTTCAGCGTCGGCAAGGCGACGAAGCCGCAGCAGGTGGCCTACAAGAAGGCGCGCGAGTGGATGGACGAGGCCATCGCGCTCATCAAGCCCGGCGTGACGACGGACAAGATCGCGCGGGCCTTCCCCAAGGCGCCGGAGATCGGCTTCGAGAGCGAGATGGCCGCGTTCGGGCTGAACTTCTGCCACGGCATCGGCCTGGGCCTGCACGAGCGGCCGATCATCAGCCGACTGAACTCGTTCGACGATCCCATGGAGCTGCAGGCGGGCATGATGTTCGCGGTCGAGACGTACTGCCCCGCCACCGACGGCACCTCGGCCGCGCGCATCGAGGAGGAAGTGATCGTCACTCCGGGCGGGGCGCAGATCATCACGCTGTTCCCGGCCGACGAGCTGCCGATCGCCAACAAGTACTGAGGGGCCGTCGTGAGCGGCGCGGCCCGCCTGGAGTACGACAAGCGCGTCAACCGCGTCATCGACCAGATCCGTGAGCGTCTCGCCGAGCCGCTGACGCTTGCCGACCTCGCGCGGGTGGCGGCGTTCTCCCCCTTCCACTTCCACCGTGTCTTCAGGGCCATCACCGGCGAGACGCTGTTCGGCTTCATCCAGCGGCTGCGCGTCGAGCGGGCGGCGGCCGCGCTGCTGGGCCAGCGCGAGGTGAGCGTGCTGGAGATCGCGCTCGATCACGGGTTCGGCTCGGCGGCGACCTTTGCGCGGGCGTTCCGCGCGCACTTCGGCATGACCGCCACCCGCTGGCGGGCCGGCGGCGCCGGGCGCTGGCGCGCGCGGCTGGCGCGCAAGCCGCGCAAACAACTCCGCAACGCCGGCAAAGCACGAGGACGTTCTCTGTCGCATCGTGGGCGCAAGGAGGCCGCCATGAGCATCCGTGTCCAGCCGCAACCCGCCTACCACGTCGCCTACATGCGTTACGTCGGACCGTTCGGCCCGCACGGGATTCCCGAGCTGTGGACGAAGCTCGATCGCTGGATGCAGGCGCACGGTCTGGCCGGTGACGGGCGCCTCACGCTCGGCGTCGCCTACGACGACCCCGGGATCACCTCACCCGACAAGTTGCGCTACGACGCCTGCGTCGTCGTCCCGCTGGATTTCAAGCCCGACCGCCTCGTCGACGTGATGGGCGTTCCCGGCGGCACCTACGCCGTCGCCGAGTTCGTCGGCACCGCACGCGATATCGTCGACGCCTGGCAGAGCGTCTTCGCCTCCTGGCTGCCCGGCAGCGGCTACCAGCCCGACGATCGCCCCTGCTACGAGCTCTATCGCGGCGACCCGATGGTGGACCCGAAGGCGCGCATGTTCCGATGCGACCTGTGCCTGCCCGTGCGGCCGCTCTGACGGCTGCGGCGGCGCCGGCCTCGCGGTAGAGTCACGGCATGTCCGACTGCATGCTGTGCCGGGCGGAGCGCGTCACCCCGTGGTTCCACGAGGACGAGATCTGCTGGGTCGCCGAGTGCGAGATCTGCGAGACCCCGATGGTGGTCTGGCGGGAGCACGGTGTGGACCCGCCCCCCGAGCATCTCCTGCACATGCTCGCGCATCTCAAGGACGTGGCGCACAAGCAGATCGGCGAGCACTGGGTGGATCAGCACATGCGGAACATTCCCGACCACTGGCACGCCCACGCGCGGCCGGCCGGCGGGTTTTTCGGGCGGTAGGCGGTAGAATCGAGCCATGGCAGACCTTCAGAAAGCGCTGACCGAGGATCTGAGCGGCGTCCCGTTCCGCACGGTGCTGTCGTTGAAGCCGCTGATCGATTTCTGGACGCGCCTGGCCGAGCGCCAGGACTCCGCCAAGGGCGCCGTCGCGCGCGTCATCGCCGCGGAGGTCGCCAAGGTTCCCGAGCTGCTGGAGCCGCTCACGGATTGCTCACTGACCGAGCGTCACGAGGACCTGCTCGACCTGCTGATGGCCGCGGCGTTTCCGCCCGCGCTCTCGCAGCACGGCTACGGCGCGGCGATGGTGCCGATGCAGCTGCACGGCTTCTACGCGACACCGCCGATGGAGCGCCTCCTCATGACGGAGGACTGGCACCTCAAGGGCCGCCTCAACCTCGAGGGGCCGATGATCGCCGCCATGCGGCGCGCCTACGCCTACGGCATGGTGCTGGAGAAGGTGTACGGCCTCGAGCTCGAGCTCAACGTGCCGCTGATCCTCACCGTGCCGGACCCGGACACGGGGCTCGACCGTCACTTCCGCCTCCTCTTCGACTGGACGTTCGTCGACGTCGAAGTGCAGGGCGAGAAACCCGCGTTGCCGGCCGACATGCGCCACCGCGTGCAGATCAGCCTGCTCGACGCCGCGGAGATGGCCGATGCGCTGCCATCCGACCGCTTCGTCCTGCGCGGCTTCACGATCCTCAAGGCCCTCGAGGTGACAGAGCAGGAAGTCCTCTCCGCGCTCAAGCGCGACCTCATCGACCGCGAGTCGATCGTCTCCAAGGAGCGCTTCACGGGGCTGGAGGCGCGGCTGCGCACGCTCTTCCGCCGCCCGCAGCTCCAGCTGGGACTCGGCGCCATCGACGGCGATCGCGTGCTGGTCCTCAACGACTTCTCGGAGCACGAGCACTCGTGCATCTTCGCCGACTCCGCGCACCACACCGTCGCGGAGTTCGCGGGCACCATCTACGCACGCGCCGTGCAGAAGGGTCAGCCGATCGTCATCGACGATCTCGCGACGATGCCGAACCGCACGCCGGTCGAGGACGCGATCCTCGCCTCCGGCGTCCGCACGCTCGTCGTCGCGCCGCTGCACTACCAGGACCGCGTGATCGGCACCCTGGAGCTCGGCTCGCCGCAGCCGGGCGACTTCGACTCCTCACACCTGCCGGCGCTGCACGAGGTGTTGCCGCTGTTCGCGATGGCCGTGCGGCGCAGCATGGAGGAGTTCAACGCGCGCATCCAGACGGCGATCAAGGAGCGCTTCACGGCCATCCACCCGGTGGTCGAGTGGCGCTTCCGCAAAGCGGTGATGGACGGGCTGGAGCGCACCGGCGATTCGGCCGCAGCCGAGCTGGAGCCGATCGTCTTCGAGAACGTGTACCCGCTGTACGCGCTCTCCGACATCCGCGGCTCGTCCGTGCAGCGCGAGCGCGCGATCCAGACCGATCTGCTCACCCAGCTGGCGCTCGCGCGTGAGGTCGTGGACGTCGCCTACAAGGCGCGCCGGCTGCCCGCGCTGGACCAGCTGCGCTACCGGGTGGAACGGCACGCCGAGCAGATCCGCAAGGGCGTGGCCGCCGGCGACGAGACGGGCATCGTCGCCTTCCTGCGCGCGGAGGTGGAATCGCTGTTCGAGCATCTCGGGACGTTCGGCGAGGCGGTGCGCGGCGCCATCGAGGCCTACCGCGGAGCGCTCGACCCGCGGCTCGGCGCCGTCTACGGCCAGCGCCGTGTCTTCGAGGACAGCGTGACGCGTGTCGCCGACATGATCTCGTCCTACCTGGACCTCGAGGAGCAGGCGGCGCAGGACATCTTCCCGCACTACTTCGAGAAGCAGAAGACCGACGGCGTCGACCACCAGATCTACGTGGGCGCCTCGCTGGTCGAAGACGGGCGCTTCGATCCGCTCTATCTCAAGAGCCTGCGCATCTGGCAGCTCATGGTCGCCTGCGGTATCGCCGCGCGCGCCGACCGCCTGACCGCCGAGCTGCCGGTGCCGCTGCACACGACGCACCTCGTCCTCGTGCAGCACGCGCCGATGTCGATCCGCTTCCGCTTCGACGAGAAGCGCTTCGACGTGGACGGCGCCTACGACATCCGCTACGAGATCGTGAAGAAGCGGATCGACAAGGCGCTGGTCAAGGGCAGTCCCGAGCGCGTGACCCAGCCCGGCAAGCTCGCCATCGTCTATGGCCAGCCCGGCGAGGCCGCCGAGTATCGCGGCTACCTCGAGTACCTGCGCCACCTCGGCTACGTCAGCGGCGAGGTCGAGGACCTCGAGCTGGAGGAGCTGCAGGGCGTCCACGGCCTGCGCGCGCTGCGGGCGACGGTGGCCCTGCGGGATGTGCCCGCCGAGCCGTTCGCGGCCCAGGCGGTTCGCGCCGTCGCCCGCTGAGGCCGGTGGCCCGCGTCGCCGGCGTCCTCTTCGACATCGGCGGCGTCGTCCAGGATTCGCCGCTGCACGCCATCGCCCGTTACGAGCGCGACCACGGCCTGCCCGTCAACGCGATCAACCGCGCCGTCGTCGGCTCGGGAGAGGCCGGCGCGTGGTCGCGGCTGGAGCGTGGCGAGCTCACGCTGGAGGCCTGGTGCTCGCCGTTCGAGGCGGATTGCCTGGCGCACGGCGTGGCCGTCGACGCCAGGCGTCTGATGACCTACATCGCCGAGGCGGGACGCGAGCGCCCCCGGATGCTGCGCGCCATCGCGCGGCTGCGCGAGCGCGGGCTGCGCGTCGGCGCCCTCACCAACAACTGGGCGCGCGAGGAGACGGAGCCCGGCCCGCATCGGCTCCGCCCGCACTTCGACGTCGTGATCGAGTCGCAGGCCGTCGGCATGCGCAAGCCCGATCCGCGCATCTATCAGCTCGCCTGCCGCGAGCTCGGCGTGACGCCGCCCGAGACGGCCTTCCTCGACGACATCGGGATGAACCTCAAGTCGGCGCGCACGCTCGGGATGCACACGATCAAGGTGGACGATCCCGACGCCGCGTTGCGCGAGCTGTCGGCGCTCGTCGGCTTCGACCTGCCCGGCTGAGCCTTCATCGCAGGCTTATCATGTCCGCATGGCCAACGAGCGCGGACGGCTGCCCAAGGTACCTCGCGAGGAGCTGAACGAGCACCTGCAGCGGATGCTCGACCGCTGGTTCAAGAACGCGTACGAGGACGACAACCTCTTCCTCACCATGGCGCGCCGGCCCGGGCTGCTGGACGCCACGTGGGGGTTCATCCGCTACATCTACGGTGGCGGCTCGTCGGTCGAGCCGGAGCTGTTCGAGCTGGTGCGCGTGAAGCTCGCGTGGAACAACCGCTGCGTGCACTGAAGCCTCGCGCGATCCTCCTCGGCCGTGAGCCGGGGCGCATCCGAAGACCTGGTGGCCAAGCTCGGTGACTACGAGCGCTCGGACCTGCCCGAGCGAACGAAGGCAGCGCTGCGGCTGGCCGATCGGCTCACCGGCGCCGAGCCAAGGGTCGACGAGACGTTCTACGAGGCGCTCCGCCGCCACTTCAGCGACGACGAGATCCTCGACCTCGGCATGACGATCACCTTCGCCAGCGGCTGGCAGCGCTTCATCGAGGCCTTCGGGATCGTGCCCGACCGCTGGCGCGACGGAGCCGCGGCGCCCTTCCACGCGCTGTAGCGGCGCAGAATCGAGGAGCGCCACGGGTTCCCCGGGGCGCTCCGAGCGTTGGGGGGTTTGGGGGGCCATTTCGGGGCCCCCCATTTACATGGTCCGCGTGACCTTGGCGGCGACCAGCGCGTCGATGGCCGGGGCGTCGAAGCCGAGCTCGGCCAGGATCGCGCGTGTCTGGGACGCGAAGGCCGGCGTCGGCGCGCCGGGCTGAAAGCCGCCGCCGTCCAGCTTCACCGGCGGCGCCAGCACGCGCACGGGGCCGAGCGCGGGATGCGGCAGGTCGTGGAAGAAACCGTTCGCGCGCGCCTGCTCGTCGTCGAACAGCTCGGCGGAGAACCGGACGGCGGCGCCGGGCACGCCGCGCTTGTCGAAGATCGGCTTCCACTCGGCGGCGGTGCGCGACGCCAGCACCTTCTCACATCGCTCGGCGAGGCCGGCGTAGTGCCGCTCGAGGCTGACGCGATCCGCGCCCCGCGCGGCATCGTCCACGAGCCCGAGGACCTCCATGAACGCGCGCTGCAGGCCGGGACTCACGCACGCGACGCCCACCACGTCGTCCTTCGTCGCATAGGTGCGGTAGTAGACGTTGACCATGCCGGGCGTGCGCGCGGACGGCACGATCTCGTCCTGCTCGGCGAACGGCCGGCCCGCCGCGCGCATCTCGGCGAGCCGCGCGCGCACCGTCGCGTGCTCGGGCCCGTCCACCGACTCGACGCGCACCATGGAGTTGTTCTGCGCGACCAGCGCCGCCATCATCAGCGCCGCCTCCACCTCGCCGCCGCGCCCGGTGCGCTCGCGGCGAAGCAGTGCGGACGCGATGCCGAACGCGAGCGACAGCGCGCAGACGTAGTCGGCGACGGGCGCCTCGCCGGTGGCGGGCACGCCGTCCTCCACCTTGCCGAGCGAGGCCATGAGGCCCGTGCGCGCCTGCACGACGAGGTCCATGCCGGCCAGCAGCGCGTCGGGACCGCGGCGGCCGAAGGCGCTGACGCTGCCGACGATGAGCCGCGGAAAGCGGGGCGCGAGTGAGGCGTAGTCCAGCCCGAACTCCTCGGCGAGGCCGGGGCGGAAGTTCGTGAGGATCACGTCGGCGCGCCCGAGCAAGCGCTCGATGACGTCCTTCGCGCGCCGGTGGCGCAGGTCCAGCGGGAGCGAGCGCTTACCGCGGTTGCGCGACAGGAAGTGGCGCGTCTCGCCCGGGACGAGCGGCGAGAGCTGCCGCACGGGATCACCCTCGAGCGCCTCGATCTTGATCACGCGCGCGCCGCCCTCCGCGAGCAATTGCGCGCAGAACGGAACGGCGATGAACTGGCCGAATTCGACGACCTCGATGCCGGCGAACGGTCGCGACGACGCCTCGGAGCTCGACGTGGGGCTCATAGGGGCGCTAGCGTAGCACGCGGGTCGTTCTGCTATTCTCTGGGGCCATGAGCTCAGGACTCGAAGACCGCTTCCAGACGCTGCACGAGATCGTCCGCGCCGCGAAGAACCGCCTGCCCGCCGGGGAGTGGGACTACCTGATGGGCGGCACCGAGACCGAGACGACGCTCCGCCGCAACCGGCTGGCCCTCGACTCGATCGCCTTCCGGCCGCGCGTGCTGCGCAACGTCTCCAGGCTCGACGCCTCGTCCACCTTCCTCGGGCGCCCCGTGCGCATCCCGGTGATGTTCGCGCCCATCGGCTCGGTCGAGTCGTTCACGCCGGGCGGCGGCGCCACCGCCGCGCAGGCCTCGGCCGAGTTCGGCGTGCCGCAGATGCTCTCGAGCGCGTGCAACCCCGGGCTGGAGGCGACGGCGAAGGCGGCCGACAACTTCCGCATCTTCCAGCTCTACGTCCGCGGTGACGACGCCTTCGTGGACGACCACGTCAAGCGCGCCCTCGAGCACGGCTACGCGGCGTTCTGCATGACCGTGGACACCGCGATGTACAGCCGGCGCGAGCGCGACCTGGCGCGGCGTTTCGTGAAGCCCTGGCGTGTGCGCGCCACCGGCCAGGATTTTCAGTCCGCGCTCTCCTGGGATCAGGTCAAGCGCTTCAAGGACACGCACACGGTGCCGCTGATCCTCAAGGGCATCGCCACCGCCGAGGACGCGGCGATCGCGTGCGAGCACGGCGTGGACGTCGTCTACGTCTCCAACCACGGCGGCCGCCAGCTCGACCACGGCCGCGGCTCGACCGACGTGCTGCCGGAGGTCGTCAAGGCGGTGGCGGGACGCGCGCGCATCATCGTGGACGGCGCCTTCCAGCGCGGCACCGACGTCGTGAAGGCGCTGGCGCTGGGCGCCGACCTCGTCGGCCTGGGGCGGATGCCGTGCATCGGCCTGGCCGCCGCCGGCGTGCCGGGCTGCGTGCGCGTGATGGAGCTGCTCGAGGACGAGATCCGCATCGCGCTCGGCCTGCTCGGCGTCACCCGCTGGAAGGAGCTGGACGCGTCGTACGTCCACCCCGGCGCGCCGGTGGTGGCGGTGCCGCGTGCGACGAGCGCATTTCCCCTGCTGGAGGAGCCGGGCTACTGAGCGGCTACCAGGCCAGGATCTGCGGCCGGAAGTCGTCGATCCGCTCCTTGACGACGAGCACCGGCTCGATGCCGTAGAGCCGTCGCGCGTTCTCCCCCAGCAGCTTTTTCTGCACCGGCTCCGGCACCCCGAACTTCGCCATCAGCTCGAGCGCCTCCCAGACGTCCTCGGCGTCGTGGTGCGGATAGTCGGACGACCAGATCCCCACGTTCTCGTAGAGGTCCCACATGCGGTAGACCGGCTCCTCGTCGCTCTCGAACGCGATGAAGCAGCGGCGATAGAACGTCTCGTAGGGATCGGCGATCGTCCGTGCCTGGCCGCGCTGGAACGCGTGGAGATCGAGGAAGTTCCGGCTGCGGCCCAGCACCATGGGCAGCCACGTCGCGTTGGACTCGAGCACCGTGCACTTGAGGCGCGGGAATTTCTCCAGCCAGCCCGTCATGAGCACCGTGGTGAGCCACGTCATCGCCTCCATGATGAAGCCGAGCGCCTCGCTGGCGTCGATGGTCGGCTCCATGGCGAACACGATGTTGCTCACGAACTGGCCCGGTGAGTAGACGACGGCCTCGTCGGTGAAGAGCAGGCCGGTGCCGGCGCCGCGCGTCTGCGCGATGCGCTGTCCCCACTCCGGCGTGAGCGCCTCGCGCGACGGAAACGTGTGCATCGCGAGCACGACGCCGAGCTCCTCGAATTCGCGCCAGAGCGGATCGAACTCCGGCAGCGTGGGATAGCGGCCGTTCCAGAAGCACGGGCGGACGGCGGCGGCCCGGAACCCCTTCTTCGCCACGCGCCGCAGCTCGGCGATCGAGTGCTCGACGCTCTGGATCGGCAGCACGGCGCACGGGAAGAGACGGCGGCGATCGGCGGCGGCGTAGTCGTCGACCCAGTCGTTGTATGCCGTCGCCAGCACGCGGGCCGCCTCCGCGTCGCGGACGAGGGCGAGGCGCACGAACCACGTGGGAAACAGCATCACCTGATCGGTCCCCAGCGCGTCCATGTCGCGCAGGCGGGCGCGCGGGTCACGACTGCCCTTCAAGCGTCCGAAGCGCGCCTTCCACTCCTCGGTGCCCGGCGTCAGCCGGCCGACGTCCTTCTTGTTCCAGCGCGGCCAGCCGACCTCCGCCGCGTTGGCGCGCTCGCGCGAGGCGGGCACGGCGCGGCCGTTGATCAGCAGCGTGTCGGTGTCGGTGTGGAAATGGAACTGGCTCTTCACCCAGGCGCGCACGCCGGCGGGCACGTACTCGTCCCAGACCGCCGGCGGCTCGACGATGTGGCTGTCGCAATCGAAGACGGGGAAGGATTTCGTCGCCATCGGCGCCTCCTGTCGGAGCCCTACGGTACACTTGCGGGGCGGAGGCTATCATGAGCACGAACCCAGCGCCCCGGGGCCACGCCGTCGTCGTCCAACCCGATGAAGGCCCGTCGTACTGGCAGCCGGTGCCCGCCGGCGGCCACGCCGATCCGAAGCTCACGCCGGCGCTCACGCGCTTCCCCGCGCTGTCGATGGGCTACCAGACGATCGCGCCCGGCGGCCGGGTGCGCGAGCACTCGCACGGCGACCAGATCGAGCTGCAGATCTGCTTCCGCGGGCGCGGCCACGTGGTGGTGGACGGCACGAAGCATCCGCTCGTCCCCGGCACCGCGTGCTTCCTCGGTTACGAGGTCAAGCACGAGATCGTCAACGACGGCGCCGAGGAGCTCGTGATGATGTGGCTGATCACACCGCACGGGCTCGAGGAGTTCTTCAAGGCCATCGGCCGTCCGCGCACGCCGGGCCAGCCCGCTCCCGCGCCCTTCGCGCGGCCGGAGGACATCGTCGCCGTCGAGCGGGCGATGGGCATGAACGACACGCGTGCGTAGTGCCCCCTGAGAGAGGAGCCGCTTCGATGCAGATCCCCGACGCCGTGCGCACGGTGGTCGACACCGCGCCCTTCGCCCACCTCACCACCCTGAACACCGACGGCGGCCCCCAGGTCACCATCGTCTGGGTGGACATCGAGGGCGACGAGTTCGTGATCGGCCACATGGGCGACCGGCGAAAGACGAGGAACGTCCGCCACGATCCGCGCGTGGCGCTGTCGATGCTGGCCACGACGCTGAGCGCCATCGGGCTGCGCGAGTACGTGGTGGTGTACGGCCGCGCGCGCGTGACCGAGGGCGGGGCCGCCTCCCTCCTGCAAAAACTCGCGCATCGTTACCTCGGCCCGAGCGTGGAGTTCCCGCCGGCCGCGTATCGCCACCAGCCCGGCTACATCACGCGGATCGCGCCGGAGCGCTTCGGCGGCGTCGGCGTCTGGAACGTGCCCCGGGGCTGACGCGCGCTCAGGCCAGCGCCGCGAACACGCGCCGCGCGAGACCGGGCAGCTCCGGGTCGCGCGCGCCCATCAGCAGCACCGTGTCGCCGGGCCGCGCCTCGCCGGCCACCCACCGCACGACGGCCGCGTGGTCTTCCGCGTACGCGCAGCCGATATCACCGGCGAGATCACGGCTCGAGAGATCGCGCGTGACGGTGCCGCCCGCGTAGAAGATCTCCGCGTAGCAGAACCGGTCGGCGGGACGCAGCAGGCCGACGAGCAGCTCGCGCAGCTCGCCCCGCAGGAAGCGCGCGGGGCCGAAGCCGTGCGGCTGGAACATGGCGACGACGCGCGGCGCGCCCGCCTGGGCCGTCGTCAGCGCCGCGCGGATCTTCTCACCGTTGTGCGCGAAGTCGTCGATGACCCGGATGCCCGCGCGCGTGACACCGACCGTCTCGAAGCGGCGCGCGACGCCCGGAAAGCGCGCCAGCAGGCGCTCGATGTCGGCGGGCCGGATGCCCAGCTCGAGCGCGACGAGCGCGGCGGCCGCGGCGTTCTCGAGATTGTGCAGCCCGGGCTGGGGCACGTCGAGGGTCACGTCACGGCCGCGCCAGCGCAGCACGCCGGTCGCGCGCGCCGGCCCCAGCGAGTGCTCCGTCAGGGGCGCGTCGGCGCGCTCGGCAACGCCGTAGGAGCTGGCGCCGGCGCTTCGGCCGAGCGCGGACGCCTCGGGACAGCGCGCGTTGACGAAGAGGCGCCCGCACTGGGCGGCGAACGTCGCGAATTGCTTGCGCAGCGGGTCGAGCTCCGTGTGATCGCGGCTGATGTTGTGGATCAGCCCCAGCGCCGGGCGATACCCCACGAGCGTGCCGTCGGACTCGTCGGCCTCGGCCGCCACCGCGCCGCCGTCGGGCCCCGGCACGAGGCAGCCGCCGCCGCCCTCACCGACGAGCGCCGCGCCCCCGATCACCGCCGCCGCCGTCCCGGACTCGCGCGCGAGCCACGCCACCATGCCGGTGACGGTGCTCTTGCCGCTGGTGCCGCTGACCGCGACGCCGGGGCGTCCCGCGTTCACCAGCTCCGCGAGCAGCGCGGGGCGCGCGACCATCGCCAGGCCGAGCGCGCGCGCCGCGCGCATCTCCGGCGTCTCGGCCTCCACGGCGGTGGAGAAGACGAAGCGCTCGATGGCGGCAGTGATCCCGCGGCCGTCGTGCGGCACGAGCTCGACGCCGGCGGCGCGCAGCGCGTCGGCCGCTTCGCGGTTACGGCCCGTGTCGAACGCGCGATCCGAGCCCTGCACGGCGTGGCCGCGCGCCCGCATGAGGCGCGCCAGCGGGCTCATGCCCGCGCCGCCGACGCCCGAGAAGTGGTAGCGCGCTCGACTCACTGTAACGACGGCGCTACGCTCGGCTCGAAACGCAGGTGGCCTGCTCGAGACGCGCCTGGCTTCATTCCGTCATGGTACCCGAGGCGGTCGCGCTACAATCCAGCCTCACATGAGGCCCCCCGCGCGGCGGTGGCTCCGCGAGCAGGAGCGCTTCATGCTGCTCCTCATCACCCCGGCGGCGGCGATCCTCCTGCTCTTTCAGGTCGTGCCCATCGTCATCGGCGCCAATGCGTCATTCCGCGACTGGACGCTCTACGACCCGAAGAAGACCTGGGTGGGGCTCGCGCACTACGGCGCCGTGCTGACCGACCGCGCGTTCCTCACCATCGTGCTGCCCAACACCTTCGTGTTCATGGCGGTCAGCGTCGGCGCCTCGCTCGTCCTCGGGCTCGCGCTGGCCCTGCTGCTCAACCGGCCCTTTCGCGGCCAGAAGGTCGTGCAGACGGTCCTGCTCATGCCGCTCATGGTGGCGCCGGTGATCGCGGCCATCATGCTGCGCTGGATGTTCAACGACCAGTTCGGGATCGTCAACGTCGTCCTCGAGGGGCTCGGCTTCGAGGGCCAGCCGTGGCTGGCGCAGCGCTGGACGGCGTTCTCGGTGATCGTGCTGACCGATGTGTGGCTGTGGACGCCGTGGTTCACCCTGCTGCTGCTGGCCGGGTTGCAGTCCCTGCCGCGCGAGCCCTTCGAGGCGGCCGCCATCGACGGCGCCGGCCGCTGGAACACGTTCCGCTTCGTGACGGTGCCGCTGCTGCGGTCGATCATCGTCGTGTGCGCCGTGATCCGCGCCATCGACGCCTTCCGCACGTTCGACATCGTGTGGACGCTGACGGGCGGCGGCCCCGGACGCTCGACGGAGCTGTTCAGCCTCTACGCGTACGTCTACGCGTTCCTCAACCTCGACTTCGGCAAGGGCTCGGCGGCGGCCATGATCGGCGCCGCCATCATCCTGGTGGTCGGCCTCGGGCTGTTCCGTGCTCTCGATCGCCTGGTGGAGGTGTCGCGGTGAGGCTCCTGCGCCGCGGGCTCTTCGTCGTCACCGTCGGCGTCGCGTGTTTCCTCTTCGCCTTTCCCGTGCTCTGGCTCGGGCTGACCTCGCTGCGGCCGCAGTCGGGCGTCTACTACGTGCACCGCGGCACCGAGTTCACGCTGGCCAACTTCGCCCACGTGCTGCGCGACGAGCGCATCGTGCAGGCCTTCGTCAACAGCGCGCTGATCTCGACGCTGGCCACGCTGCTCTCGCTGATGGTGACGGTGACGAGCGGCTACATGCTCTCGCGCTTTCGCGGCGCCCTCTCGCGCGCGTGGTTCGGGACGATCTACGTCTTCCGCTGTGTGCCGTACATCTCGTGGGTGCTGCCGCTCTACTTCGTGACGCAGGCGTGGGGCATCTACGACTCCTACCCCGGGCTGCTCCTGCCCCACATCGCCGTGCACATCTGCTTCTTCTCCTGGCTCATGAAGGGCTTCTTCGACGCCATCGACCCGTCGATGGAGCACGCCGCCCTGCTCGACGGCTGCACGCGCTGGGGCGCGTTCCTGCGCGTCGCGCTGCCGGCGGCGGTGCCGGCCATCGCCGCCCTGGCCGTCCTCTGCTGGCTCTTCACGTGGAACGAGTTCCTCTTCGCGCTGATCCTGACCGGCCAGAGGACGCCGGTCATCACCGTGGTCATGGCGCAGTTCGTCCACGAGATGGGCATCGAGTGGCACCTGATGAGCGCGACGGCGATCCTCGCGCTGGTGCCCGCGTTCATCCTGACCCTGTTCGGGCAGAAATACGTGATCCGGGGACTCCGGATCTGAGCGTGCGCCGCGAGCGCGCACCGGGAGGTCGAGCATGGCGACACCACTGAAGCTGGTCCTGGCCTGCACGGCGGTCGTGCTGCTGTGCGCGGGCACGTCCGTGGCGCAGGCGCCGAAGGAGATCCGGGTCGGCTACCAGCCGAACCCGATCCAGGACGCGTCGGTCGCGATGATGGAGAAGTGGGGGGCCCAGCACGGCGTGAAGATCGTCAAGGTCCCGAACTCGTACGGCGTCTACGTCGAGAAGATGACGGCGTCGCTGACCTCGAACTCCGACCAGTACGACGTCATCTGGCACAACGATGACTGGGGCCAGCTCTGGAAGAAGCTGCTGGAGCCCATGAACGACATCCCCGGCCTCAAGTTCGCCGACACATGGGGCATGGACCCCATCATCTTCAACAACGACGAGGGCAAGACGACGGTGGTGCCGCTCGGCCACACCTTCGGCGTCTTCTTCTACCGCACCGATCTGCTGAGCGAGAGCGAGCTGCCGAAGACGCACGAGGAGCTCGTCAGCGTGAGCAAGCGGCTCCAGGACGCCAAGAAGGTCAAGTTCGGCTACGTCGGCGCCATGGCCATGAACCACACGTGGTTCTCGTGGTTCTGGACGATGTGGACCAACGAGTGCGACGTGCTGCTGCCCGTCTACAACCGCGACAACGCCACCCTGGCGAAGCACGGCTGGAAGTCCGGGATGACCGAGCCGTGCATGCGCGAGATCGTCGAGTACTGGTGGGACGCGATCAACACGCACAAGATCAGCCCCAAGGGCATGCCCGCCTACGACCGCAACGAGGCCAACGCCGTCTTCATGGCCGGCGACGCCGCGTTCACCGTGGCCGACTCGGTCTACTGGGCGACCTTCAACGATCCGGCGAAGTCGAAGATCGCCGGCAAGGTCGGGATCACGTACTTCCCGCTCGGCCATCGCCGCAAGGACCACTTCGCGTGGAACGACATCTGGGGCTGGGCGGTGCCGAAATCCATCTCGGCCGGGCGCAAGAAGCTGGCGAAGCAGATGCTGTCGGACATGATGACGGACGAGGCGGGCCAGATGGAGCTGTGGAAGCGCACGGGGGCGCCGCCGCCGAACGTGCGCTTCTGGGACAAGATCGCCAAGGACGACCCGTTCATGGGCCAGCTCAAGAAGTTCGCGCTCGACGTGAAGCGCAAGGCGCACTCGGCGTACTACTTCGAGAAATGGCCCGCCGTACACAAGGCGTTCAACGACGCCGCCACCAAGGCCGTGACCGGCGACCGCAAGGACATCCCGAAAGCGCTCGAGGAGGGCGCCGTCGCCGTCCACAGCGCGGCCAAGTAAGCGGCGCGACGCGAGCGCACGGGGCCCGGCCAACCAGCGACCCCGTGCGCGCGTCGGTCGACGCCTCAGGCGCCGCCGACCACACCTCCGAGCAGGCCGAGGAGCGTGTTGAGTAGATTTGTGACCAGGCCGACGACGTTCCCGGCGGTGTTCAGGAGCGTGCAGATCTGGCCGACCACGTTCCCCAGCGGCCCGGACCCGGTGACGAGATCGATCATGACCGGACTCAGCGTCACGTCGACGCCGAGCAGATTGAGCGTGAGGCCGCCGAACGACACATGGATCTCGCAGGGCACCGCCTGGGCGACGGCCAGCGCGCTTTGCGTGGCCAGCGGCTGGTCGGATGTCACCGTCACCGGCAGCGCCAGGGGCCCGCTGATCCCGCTACGCGCGTTCGGACCGATCACGACACCCGAGACCGTCCCGACCGCGTGGATCGTGCCCCCGCGGTTCTCAAACCTCGAGATGCTGAAGGAGCCGGTGAAGGTCCCGCCGCTCACAACGGTGCCCGTCAACGGAACGACGAGCCTAGCGGCCTGGGCGTTCGGGCCCTTACCGTTGTTCGACTTCGAGTCGTCGTCGGCGATCACCGGTGAGACGCCCACCGCGGCGACCAGGACCGCGACGCTGAGCAGGGTCGACAAGATCCGCATTCTGCACCTACCTTTATGTGTGAGACAGGACGTGGAGTCAGTCGGACGAACGACGCCGACGAAGGGTGTGCAACGAGGATGCCTCGAAGAAATCCGCACTTTCCGGCGTCGGGTGAGAACATTCCTGCCGGAATTGGGCAACGCAGTGTTCAGCGCTCGGTCGCGATTCGCGTATCATGGTTTGCCGTGAGCGACCCACGCGGCCTGGCCCGGGGGCTGACGAATTACGGCGACGCCGACTTCTCGCTGTACCTGCGCCGTTCCTTCGCGACGTCCATGGGCTACTCGCGCGAAATGCTCGCGCGCCCCGTCGTCGGCATCGCCCAGTCGGCGAGCGGCTTCAACAACTGCCACCGCCACTTCCCCGAGCTGATCGACGCCGTCAAGCGCGGTGTGGTGGCGGCGGGCGGCCTGCCGCTCGACTTCCCGACCATCTCGCTCGGCGAGGTGTTCCTGTCGCCGACCAGCATGATGTTCCGCAACCTCATGTCCATCGACGTCGAGGAGATGATCCGGGCCCAGCCGATGGACGCGGTGGTGCTCGTCGGCGGCTGCGACAAGACGGTGCCGGCGCAGCTGATGGGCGCAGCCTCCGCCGATGTGCCGGCCGTGCAGCTGCTCGCGGGGCCGATGATGCCGATGGCGTACCACGGCGAGCGGCTCGGCGCCTGCACCGACTGCCGGCGCTTCTGGGCGAAGTACCGCGCCGGTGGGCTGAGCGCGGCCGAGATCCAGGAGATCGAGGGCAACCTCGCGACGACGGCAGGCACGTGCGCCGTCATGGGCACCGCGTCGACGATGGCCGCGCTCGCCGAGACGCTCGGCATGGCGCTGCCCGGCACGGCGGCCATCCCGGCCGTGCACGCGGACCGGCTGCGCGCGGCGGAGGCCAGCGGCCGTCAGGCCGTCGCGCTGGCGACGGCCGGGCTGCGTCCCTCGCGCATCATGACGGCGAAGGCCATCGAGAACGCGCTGCGCGTGCTGCTCGCCATCGGCGGCTCGACCAACGCCATCATCCACCTCACCGCGATCGCCGGCCGCGTCGGCGTGCCGATCTCGCTCACGCGTCTGAACGAGCTCTCCGACTCGACGCCGGTGCTCGTCGACCTCAAGCCGACGGGCCAGCACTACATGTCCGACCTGCACGCGGCGGGCGGCGTCGGCGCCGTGCTGCGCGAGCTGAAGCCGCTGCTGCATCTCGACTGCCTGACGGTCACCGGCGACACGCTCGGCCGGCGCCTCGCGGCCGAGCCGGGCTGGGTGGATCGCGCCGTCGTCCGGCCCCTCGATGATCCCTACCAGAAGCAGGGCGGGCTCGTCGCGCTGTTCGGCTCGCTGGCGCCGGGCGGCGCCATCCTCAAGCGCTCGGCGGCCGATCCCGCGCTGTTCGAGCGCGAGGGCCGCGCGGTCGTCTTCTCGTCGCTCGACGATCTCGCCGCCCGCATCGACGCCGCCGATCTCGACGTCGCGCCCGACGACTTCCTCGTGCTGCAGAACGCCGGGCCCAAGAGCGGCTACGCGATGCCCGAGGCCGGCTACCTGCCGATTCCCGCCAGGCTCGCGAAGGCGGGCGTCAAGGACATGGTGCGGATCTCCGACGCGCGGATGAGCGGCACGGCGTACGGCACCATCGTGCTGCACGTCTCGCCTGAGGCGGCCGTCGGCGGGCCGCTGGCGCTCGTGAAGAGCGGCGACCGCATCCGCCTCAGCGTGGCCCGGCGCTCGATCGATCTGGTGGTCGACGAAGCCGAGCTCGGCCGGCGGCGCGCCACGTGGCGCGCGCCGACGACGCCGCCCGGGCGCGGCTATGCGAAGCTGTACATGCAGTCGGTGCTGCAGGCCGAGCACGGCTGCGACTTCGACTTCCTCAGAAAACAGGAGCCGACAGCGTGAACCCCAAACGCATCACCGGCGTGCTCGCTCCCGTCGTCACCCCGTTCAAGCCCGACCTCTCGCCCGACGCCGACAAGTTCGTGAGGCAGTGCCGCTGGCTGCTCTCGCAGAACGTCGGGCTCGCCGTGTTCGGGACGAACTCCGAGGCCAATTCGCTGTCGACGGAGGAGAAGATCGAGCTGCTGGACCGGCTGATCGCGGCGGGTGTCGATCCCGCGCG
>Ga0137418_10001500_pt1 | contig 21508 bp, 17 predicted proteins | sample CZODoug3_1_2_16f_FD_122242 | JGI IMG/M metagenome (GOLD analysis project Ga0137418, IMG submission 122242) | Vadose zone soil fungal communities from Angelo Coast Range Reserve, California, USA - CZODoug3_1_2_16fungal (Hybrid Assembly) | ecosystem: Environmental > Terrestrial > Soil > Vadose...
CTGGAATCGTCTCCGGCAATTTCGTTCCCGGCGAATTCATATAGACCCAAACGTAGCCGTCGCGCTCCTCGCAGGGATAATGCCCGGCAAAAATCCGCTCCACCTTCAACTTATCCTGGCTCGAAAGCGAAGGAATCTCCAAGCACTGTCCCGAGCAAGCATCGAACCGCCATCCGTGATAGCAGCACTCCACCACTTTCCCATCCAGCCGCCCATACGAAAGCGGTATCCCCCGGTGCGGGCAAGAGTCCCGCATCGCAAACACTTTCCCTTCGGAGGTTCGGCCAAGCACCAGCGGCACTTCCAAGAGCATCGCCGTAACAAGTTTCTGTCCGGAGATCTCCGCGCTCCGCACCGCCGGATACCAAAAATCCCACAAGAATCCCGCATCCGCCTGCGTCGCACTCTCCTGCGCCGCCTCAGCATCCATCCGCATCATCGTTCGTACCGCTTCGCTCATCGTCGTAGACGCATCGTAGTATACCGCTTCGCACCACAGCAACCGCGGCAAGGTCACAATGCTAGGTCCAATAGACGGCTCACAGTACGATTGCATTCTTCCACTAATGGAGTTATAATGCTCCATAGTTGGAGACATAGGGAGGGTCATGTGGCAACACTCAATCGACTGCCCGCCGGCATTGCCTGGGAAAAACCGGCGGATCTTTCCGACAAGGACGTTTTGAAACGGCTGAGTCCGCCGGCAGTCAAAGCCTTTTTGAAGATCCGCGAGCTTTGGGAACTGCGAGATGAAGACGCCAGACGTGTGCTGGGCGGCATGTCCAATGGCGCATTTTACGAATGGAAACGCAAAGTGCGCGCCCCGCTTGACCAGGACCGCTTGACGAGGATTTCCGCGCTGACTGGGATTTTTAAGGCCTTAAACATCCTTTACAGTAAAAAACTCGCGGACCGCTGGGTGCAATTGCCAAATGAAAACCCCATGTTTGAAGGGGAAACGCCCCTGACCTACATGATGAAAGGCGGCTTGCCCGCCATGCTTCGAGTCAGGCAGCTTCTGGATTCACGCCGCGGAGGGTAATCGGTGCTTCCACACCTTTCCATCGTGTCCCGCGATGACACGCACCGCTTGATCCCTTCTCGCTACAGCGACAAAGACGACAGTGTTCTTGCGAGGCTAACCGATGATCTCGATGACCTGAGCGCTTTATTCGAGCTGGAAGGAGCCACCAACGACCGCCTCCTCGGCGAAGCTGGACTTCTTCCCGGCATTTCCGTTCGAGAGCTCGTTTTTGGTCTCTCTTACTCACATATTGTCAACGCTGCGTTCACGCATACCCGGCCCCTCGGAAACCGTTTCAGCGGGCCGGAGCGGGGTGCTTGGTATGCGGGGTTCTCCCGTCAAACCTCGGAGATCGAAGTCGCCTACCACAAGACCAAGGAATTGCAGGAAATCAAGTGGGAGCAGGAGGAGATCTTTACCTATGTCGATTTCCTCGCTGACTTCCGCGGGAAGTTTCACGACATTCGCGATGATCGCTCATTTGAAAATTGCTTGGACCCAGTCAGCTATACCGCCTCACAACGGTTGGCCAGGGAGCTTCTTGAAGCTGGCTCAGGCGGCGTCGTTTATCCCAGCGTCCGCCACAAAGCTGGCACCTGCATCGCGTGTTTCAGGCCAGCCTTGGTAAGTAATGTTCGTAAGGGTCCACGCGTCTCCATCACATTCAAAAACGCCCTGGCCCCACCTGCCATAAAGCGGTCGGAGTAGTACTCGCGAATCAGATAACCGCGACTCCTGTTCTACTTGTGTCCCGATGGGCCCGAAGTAAGGCGGCGGACCAGCCAGCCTAGCGTGAAGAGAACGGCACCGGTCAGAAAGACGGGAAGGCGCGGCGGATTAATCCAAGTGTAGTCGATATCCTTGCCGACATTCAGAAGAGGCCAGAGAAGCAGTGAGCCTGCCCCGAAATCCTGAACAATCTGAGCAGCTTGGTTGGGAATCGACGGTAGGCGCTTGCGATTGGAAGGGTGGGAAAGATCATCAAGTTCTGACTGGGTAAGGCCAAGTCCTTCGGATGACTTCCGGAGAAGAAAAATACCTTTCAGCATGAGCATAAGGCTGCCGAGGACGAATACCAGTGGGAGAGTAATGAATTTGGCCTCCGGCGGAGAGAATATCCAAAAACACAGGGCAGCCACCGAAAGGGTTAGATATAGCACTGCGCGGCGCGGATGGTATTCCAGATCGCCGGCAAAGTTCTCCAAGAAAAATTCGCGTGGCGTCACGGCCTGCAGTTTACCTCAAGACGGAAGCATTGGAGGCACGAGAAATGGCCAATTCCGAACTGAAATTTGCATGGATTTGAAATCGGCGCTATCCTTAGTGCAGAGCAAATCGATGTACGCCGCGTTTTATTAGCTAACTTCTCCAACCGCTCTAACACCAGAGCACCGCAATTCTTTTCATTTTCGATTTTCCAACTTCGATTTTCGCATTTCGTCCAAAGAGGATTTGCCATGGCCACATTAACGTTATCGGAAAAATTGGATCAGCTAGGCACTCGGTACGACGAGCTCACTCAGGAACTTTCCTCGGCGGAGATTGTCTCGGACTCCTCGCGCTTCCAGAAGGTCGCCAAGCAGCAGTCCGAACTCGGCGAAATCGTCGCCAAGCACCGCGAGTTCAAGCAGAATGAAAAAGATATCGCTGGGGCTCACCAGATGTTCGTCGAAGCGGAAGACGCCGAGATGAAGCAGATGGCGCAAGACGAAGAAAAGGAACTCACCGCGCGCAAGGAAATTATCGAGCGCGAACTGAAACTCCTGCTGCTCCCGAAAGATCCTCTCGACGAAAAGAGCGTCATCTTGGAAATTCGCGCCGGCACCGGCGGCGATGAAGCCGCTCTCTTTGCCGCGGAACTTTTCCGTATGTATTCGCGCTACGCGGAAACGCTGGGCTGGAAAGTGGAAATCCTCGAAAGCTCGCCGTCTTCGCTCGGCGGCTTGAAAGAAGTCGTTGCCGCCATCCAAGGCCAGAAGGTTTATTCAAAACTGAAATATGAAAGCGGCGTGCACCGCGTGCAGCGTGTTCCCGCCACGGAAACGCAAGGCCGCATCCATACTTCCGCCGCCACCGTCGCGGTTCTCCCCGAAGCCGACGAAATCGACATCAAGATTGAAGCCAAAGATTTGCGCATCGATACCTTCTGCTCTTCCGGTCCCGGCGGCCAGTCCGTCAACACCACCTACTCCGCAGTGCGCATCACGCACATTCCCAGCGGCCTGGTTGTTTCCCAGCAGGATGAAAAATCCCAAATTAAAAATCGCGCCAAGGCTATGCGCGTTCTCCGCGCGCGCCTCTACGAACAGGAACAGGAGAAGCGCCAAGCAGCGCTCTCCCTCGAACGCCGCGGACAAATTAAAACCGGCGACCGCTCCGAAAAAATCCGCACCTACAACTTCCCGCAGAACCGCGTCACCGATCACCGCATCGGCTTGACGCTCCATCAATTGACCGATGTCATGGACGGCAAGCTCGCCCCGCTCGTCGACGGCCTCGTCGAGCACTTTGAATCCGAGCGCCTCCAGCAAGAACTCGGCAGCGCGTGATGTCAGATGTTGACGTTCGCTCCGCACTGAAGCAAGGCCTCGCACAATTGCGTGCCGCGCAAGTCCCCTCTTTCACGCTCGCAGCGGAGTTGCTTCTTCTGCATGTGTTGGACCGCGACCGCACTTGGCTTTACGCCCATCCCGAAGAGCAACTCTCCGCCGCCGAATCCGAGCGTTTCTTCGCATTGATCGCGCGGCGTGCGAATGGCGAGCCAACACAGCACCTCACCGGCAAGCAGGAATTCTGGGGCCTCGAATTTGAAGTCACTTCCGATGTGCTAATCCCCCGCCCTGAAACCGAACACCTCATCGAAGTCGCGCTCGACCGCCTCGCCCTCCGCGAACTCCGCGCCGGCCGCAAGCCAATCTTCGGCGGCGAAGGCCTCCAAATTGCCGATATCGGCACAGGCTCAGGCTGCATCGCCATCGCCCTAGCAAGAGATCTCCCCGCCGCTACCATTTATGCCACCGACATTTCTTCCGCGGCTCTGGCCGTGGCGAAACGCAACGCTGACCGCCATTCCGTCTCCGGTCACATCCATTTTGTCGAATGCAATCTACTGGACATTACAACGCCGGAATTCGACCTAATCGTGAGCAATCCACCGTACGTCGGACGACGGGAAGCGGAAACGCTCGCGCGCGAAGTCCGAGATCACGAACCAGAAATCGCTCTCTACGGCGGCGAAGAAGGCTACGAACTCTACGCCGATCTAATCACGCAAGCCGCCGCGCATCTCAAAACCGGCGGCCTCCTCGTCCTCGAACTCGGCCACAACAGCCTCCCCGCCGTCCAACCGCTGCTCGACGCTCCCACTTGGACCAATGTAGCGGTGACCAATGACCTCGCCGGAATTCCCCGCGTCCTCGCCGCCGAACGGTTGTAGCAAACAAGGCCGCAGCGTAGGCTATTCGGCATGCCGGATCTCGCGCGATTTCGGGCTAAGCATGGGCCGCTCGAAGAGCAGTCGGTCCTCGCACAATCGTCGATTCTTCACGTGGACATGGACGCGTTTTTCGTGTCGGTGGAATTGCTCGACCGGCCGGAGCTTCGCGGCAAGCCTGTGGTGGTTGGCGGGAGGCCGGATCAACGCGGCGTCGTTTCTGCGGCAAGCTACGAAGCGCGGAAATACGGCATTCATTCCGCGATGCCGCTGCGAACCGCGAGCCGGCTGTGTCCGCACGCGATATTTCTGGATGGACACCACGAAAAATACGGGGAGTGGAGCGACCGCGTCGCGACGATTCTTGCGAAATTCTCTCCCATCGTGGAAATGGTTTCGATTGATGAAGCTTATCTCGATCTCACTGGAACCGAGCGATTGCACGGCCCGCCGCTTGCGGCTGCCGACAAATTGCTTCGAACAATCACGCGAACGACATCGCTTCCGTGTTCCGGCGGCCTGGCCGCGACGCGCCTGGTGGCCAAAGTCGCCTCTGACCAGGCCAAGCCGCGTGGGTTCGTGTGGGTGCCTGCGGGCAGCGAGCAACGATTTCTCGCCACCCTGCCGGTAAGAAAAATTCCCGGCATCGGCGAAGTTACGGAACGCGCGCTCCGAGCCCTCGGCATTGAGACTGTCGATCAGATCGCCGCCATGCCACAGGAAAAACTGGAAAGCATATTCGGCCAGTGGGGCACGGCGCTGTATCGCAAGTCGCGCGGCGGCGATTCTTACGAATTCGTGATTGATGCGGAGCCAAAATCGATTTCGCACAATCACACTTTTGGCGAAGACACCGGCGACATGGAAGTTTTGTCCGCGATGCTCAGCCATCTTTCGCAGAAAGCCTGCAAGCGGCTGCGCGAGGCGGGCTTAGCCACCCGAACGCTTACACTGACAATTCGCTATGCCGGATTCGAAACTCATACGCGCTCCAAGACGCTTGGAGAACCCACGCGGCTCGATTCCGATATTTTCGCCGTGTTCCAGGAACTTTTTCGCATCCATCGCGATGCAAAACGAAAAATACGGCTGCTCGGCGTGGCCCTCAGCGGCCTCACGCACGGCAACGAACAGCTCGATTTGCTGGACGCCGAACGCCGCGCCAAACTGGAAAACCTCACTAACGCCGCGGACCGCCTCCGCGACCGTTTCGGTTTTGGCAAAGTGCAATTTGGCGGCTCCCTTCGCCGCGACGATTCCGGACCCGATCGCGGCGATTCGTGACTTCCAGCGAAACTTCTACGGAATGTCCTATACTTTATCTCCCGTGAGCGACCAACCATGAGCGCCCCTACCATTCCTGGTCCTCCTCCACTCCCTCGGCTTCATGGCGTGGATCGCGTGCGCCATTTCTGGCAGCGCATCAGTGAAGGCCGCCAGATTGATGAATTGTGGTCGCACTTCACCGCCGACGCGCGCGCCAGCTACGGCTTCTACATGAAGGAGTCGGACGCGGAGGAGTTGCAAGGCAGTCGCGGCGTCCGGCGATGGTTCCGGATCGCCAAGATTCTTTTCTGGTCGATGTTGATGAAGTTGACTGCGGCTCGCCGAGTCCTGCTGCTTGTGTCACTGGTAATGCTCGTGATGTCGGGACCCAAGGTTCACTTCTCCAATAATTTTACCTTTGACATAAACCTCGAAACTGTGGCGGCCCTGTCCCTTCTGTTTCTGCTCTCGCTGGAATTGGCGGACAAAGTCACGATGAAGCGCGACCTGGAAATTGCGCGGGAGATTCAAACGTGGCTGGTTCCATCGCAACCGCCGGAAGTCGCAGGAGCGAACATTGCGTTCGCGACACGACCGCAGAATTCCGTCGCGGGCGATTACTACGATGCGTTTTATCCCAATCCTGCAGATCGCGAGAAATTGATGGTCGTCATCGCCGATGTCGCCGGCAAGAGCGTTCCGGCGGCGTTGCTCATGGCAACTCTGCAAGCCAGCCTGCGTACCATCGCCGGAGAAAATGCGCCGCTTGCGGATCTCGTGGCGCGGCTGAACCGCTATGCCAGCGCGCACAGCCTAAACGGACTGCGCTTCACCACCGCGGTTCTCGGCGAATACAATCCGGTTTCCCGAAAGCTCACCTATGTGAATGCGGGTCACAATGCTCCGATTTTGCGACGCGCGAATGGTTCCTTTGAAATTCTAGACGTCGGCGGCTTGCCCCTGGGAATCCAATCTGACGAGACGTATGAAACCGCTTCGCTCGAACTCAAACCGGGCGATGCGCTGATTTTTTTCACCGATGGAGTCGTCGAGGCGTTCAATGCCGCGGGAGAAGAATTCGGAAACGAACGGTGGATCAGCGCCATTCGCAATTTGCCGGATTGGGATGCGCAGCAGACTCTTCAATACCTGATGAAACAGGTGGATGAATTTGTCGGCGCCACGCGGCAGTCGGATGACATTACTTGTCTGGTTTTCCGCAGCAAATAGAAGCAAACGCATGATTCCTGTGAGAGAAGAACGGTCCGCCCGCCCCGGCGGGCGGACCCTACACTTTCGGAAATTCCAACCTCCCTTCACGGCTCCTTCTGTCGCATAATCACACCGTGACGGCGCGGGAAATGGCCAATTCGATTTGCGAGACGCTCCTCGGCAGAGGGTATCAGGCGCTGCTGGTAGGTGGATGTGTGCGCGACTTGCTGCTCGGGCGCGAGCCGGCCGATTACGATGTGTCAACCGATGCGACTCCCGAGCAGGTGATGGCGCTCTTTTCGGAAAGTGTGGCCGTGGGTGCGCAATTTGGCGTGATTCTGATTCCTCGCGATGGACTAAAGGTGGAGGTCGCCACATTTCGGTCGGATGTGGGCTACGGCGATGGGCGTCATCCGGTCAGCGTGGTTTATTCGAAAACAGCGCAAGAAGATGTGCAGCGCCGCGACTTGACCATTAATGGTTTGCTGATGCGCCACGACAGCGGCGAAGTGCTCGATTACGTTGGCGGACAAGCCGACCTCCAAGCAAAAGTAATTCGAGCCATTGGCGAACCTGACCGCCGTTTTAAGGAAGATAAGCTCCGCATGATGCGTGCGGTGCGATTTGCCGCGCGATTCGGTTTCAAAATCGAAGAGGAAACCTTTCGGGCCATTCGCCGCCACGTAGCGGAGGTCCATCAAGTTTCCCCGGAGCGCTTGCGCGAGGAACTCACGAAAATGCTCACCGAGGGCGGGGCGAGGCAAGCGTTCGAACTGCTGGATGAAACCTGGCTGCTCCAGCAAGTCCTTCCCGAAATCGGAGCGATGAAAGGCGTCGAGCAGCCGGCGCAATTTCATCCCGAAGGCGACGTGTGGATTCATACGCTCATGATGCTCGAGGGCCTTCCTTTGGGCTCTCCAGCAACACTGGCCTGGGGCGTTCTACTCCACGATGTTGGCAAGCCACCGACGTTCCAATCCGCCGCGGAGACCGGCGACCGCATTCGCTTCAACAATCACGTCGAAGTCGGCGTGCGCATGGCCGAGGCCATCTGCCAGCGGTTGCGCTTTTCCAACGAGGACACCGAGCAGATTCTTGCGCTGGTGGACAACCACATGAAGTTCGGAGCCGTCGAAGGGATGCGCGCCTCTACGCTGAAGAAGTTTGTTCGGCAACCGCGCTTTGAAGAACATCTAGCGCTGCACCGGCTCGATTGTCTCTCGAGCCACCGAAACTTGGAATCTTACGAGTTCGTCCGGCGCTTCATGGAGGTGACACCTCCCGAGCAAGTCCGTCCGGAGCGCCTGCTGACAGGGGATGACCTCCAGGAGATGGGGTTTCGGCCCAGCCCCCTTTTTAGGCAAATCCTGCAGGCTCTTGAGGACGCTCAGCTGGAGGGCCAGATCCGGACCCGCGAGGAGGCAAAACAGTACGTTTTGCGGGAATATGGCGCGAAAAAGGAGAGAAGCATCAAGTAGATGAGCATCCGGCCGATAGGAGGAATGGGGTGTCCGGACCAGACGCTGACCGCTTGCCTTGCGATTAAAATATTGATTATAAATGACTTAACTTGCAATTTGCAAGTCGGATGGATTCATTATAAGATATGAGCGTTGGATGCTAAGATTTTGTGCTAGCAACTTTAATACTTTTGTGCACCCTTTTCCTGATGTTTGCATCTAAAATCGTATCGCGCAGCTTTTTTTGGCTGCGCCGGTAACCAGGGGGCATCATGGCTGAGAAAAAATTTGTCGTGCCAGAGATTCTTCCCATCCTGCCGGTTCGTGACACCGTCCTGTTTCCGGGCGCTGTCCTGCCTTTGACCGTGGGACGCGAGAGTTCTCTGGCCTTAGTAAATAGTCTGCAAGGCGACGAGAAGTATCTAGGAGTGGTCGCGCAGCTCGATCCGCGAGTCGAGGATCCCGCCGCCGCTGATCTCCACAAACTCGGAACGCTCGCCAAAGTACATAAGACCGTAAAAATGCCGAACGGCAACGTGGTCATCTTTCTGGAAGGGCTACAGCGCATCCAGGTGCTTGAACTGATCGGCTTGCGGCCATTTCTGCAGGCTCGCGTGCAGGCGGAGCCGGACATCATCGGCGAAGCGGATACGGAGCTCGAAGCGCTGCAGCGCAATGCGCAGGATCTTTTCCGCGACGTGGTCAGCCACTCGCCGCAGCTTTCCGACGATCTGCAGACCGCGGCAATGAACATCGACCATCCGGGACGCTTGACGGATTTCATCGCTGGGACGCTGCCATCGCTTTCGACGCTGCTGCGCCAGGAATTGATCGAAACCGCCAGCGTCCGCAAGCGGCTGGAAACACTGATCCGCGAACTCTCGAAGGAGCTCGAGGTCCTGGAGCTGCGCTCGAAAATTCACGAGCAAGTGCAGGAGCAGGTGAGCCAGAACCAGCGCGAATACCTGCTGCGCGAACAGATGAAGGCCATCCAGAAGGAACTCGGCGAATCCGACGACACGATGCAGGAGATCGACGAGCTTCGCAAAAAAGTGGAAGAAGCGGCCATGTCCGCCGAAGCCAAGAAGGAATGCGACCGCGAATTGAAGCGGCTGTCGAAGATGACGCCGGCTTCCGCGGAGTACATGGTTTCGCGGACGTATCTCGAATGGATGACTTCCCTGCCGTGGAGCAAGTCTTCGGGCAGCTCGGAAATCAACATCGCGAAAGCGCACGAGATCCTGGACGAAGACCACTACGATCTGCAGAAAGTAAAAGAGCGCATCCTCGATTACCTCGCAGTGAAGAAGCTTCAGCCAGGGATGAAGGGGCCGATCCTTTGCTTCGTCGGGCCTCCAGGGGTGGGCAAGACTTCGCTTGGAAAATCCATTGCGCGCTCGCTGGGGCGCAAGTTTGTGCGCATCGCCCTAGGCGGCATGCACGATGAAGCGGAAATCCGCGGCCACCGGCGCACGTACATCGGCGCGCTGCCCGGACAGATTATCCAAGGACTGAAGCGCGGAGAAACCAACGATCCGGTGATGATGCTGGACGAAGTGGACAAGCTCGGGCGCGATTTCCGAGGCGACCCTTCATCGGCGCTGATGGAAGTTCTCGACCCGGAGCAAAACAACGCGTTCCGCGATCACTATCTGGATGTGCCGTTCGATCTCTCGAAAGTGCTGTTTATCGCCACGGCCAACTGGATGGATCCCATCCCGGAGCCGCTGCGTGACCGCATGGAGATCATCGAGCTCCCGGGGTACACCGGCGAAGAAAAACTGCACATCGCGCATAAGTATTTGATCCCGAAGCAGGCCAAGGAGCACGGCCTGAAGGTGGGAGAGCAAATCGACTTCACCGACGAAGGGCTGCGAGAAATCATCCACAGCTTCACGCGGGAAGCCGGTGTGCGCAACCTGGAACGCGAGATTGCGACGATCACCCGCAAACAGGCGCGGCGCATCGCCGAAGACAAAATCGAAAAGATGACCGTGACGCCGGAAGTGGTCCGCGAATTCCTGGGCGTGCCGAAGTTCCGCACGGAAAAGGAAGTCGAGGAACGCGTCAAGAGGCCTGGCGTGGCTGTCGGACTGGTCTGGACACCGGTGGGCGGCGACATCATCTTCATCGAAGCCACCCGCATGCGCGGCGGCAAGCAGTTCACCATGACCGGGCATCTCGGCGAAGTCATGCAAGAGTCGATGACCGCCGCGTTGACGTGGACACGCGCGAATGGCGAGCGCTACGGCATCGATCCGGACTTCTTCCGCAAGCAGGACATTCACATTCACGTGCCATCGGGCGCGGTGCCGAAGGACGGCCCGTCCGCGGGTGCGGCGATGGTGACGGCGCTGGTGAGCTTGCTCAGCGGGCGCCCGATCAAAGACCGCTTGGCGATGACCGGAGAAATGACGCTGTCGGGAGTGGTTCTGCCCATCGGCGGCGTTAAGGAAAAAGTGCTGGGAGCGAAGCGGGCAGGCATCACTCACGTTCTGCTGCCGGCGGACAATGAGCCGAATGTCGTGGCGGATCTCACACCGGAGATTCTCGGCGACATCAAAATCACTTACGTGCGCACGCTGGATGAAGTGCTGGAGCACGCGCTGCAGAAGGAGGCGGTGACGCCGCCAATCGTTCCGCAACCCGAGCCGAAGCCCAAGCGCGCCGGTCCGGACAGCCCGCGGGCGATTCACTAAAATAAGGAAAGAACGGAAGAGAAGGCCCGGCGAAGCTTGCCGGGCTTTTTCATTTTCAAAGGCGTTCGGCGGCCCGGAAACAAACTCCTGCTACCATGATTGTCGGATTATGCCGCGCGAAAAACCAAATGAGCTAGATGCTGCAGGGGATCTCGCAAAACGGATTTCCGAAGCGCTGCTGCGCGAGCGTATAGTTCCGCGCTTTGTGGATTCCTACGTGGTCGAAAACGGCCGCCACGCATTGCAAGTTCACGCGTCGCTTTACCGCGATCTTCTAGCGCTGTTGCAACGTGAGGCGCTGCTGGCTTTGACGGTGCGGACCCTGGCGATCACCTGCGACGAGCCACAGCCGGCGGGCAAATCCAAGCTGCGTCCGATGTCACGCCGAGACGCGACGGCGTTTCGCAGAAAATTTCTGGCAGCGCTGACGCGGCAGCAGGGCTGGACAGCGGGCGACGCGCTCGATTTCCAACGCGATCTGCGAATGTATGAAGAGCTGCTGGCACGTGCCGCCGCCACGCACCGCAGGCGCAAGCCCTTTGAAGCAGCCGACCATCCTTTCGTCGACCGCTGCGCCTTCCTGCTGGATTCGTCGTTCATGGAAAAGGCTCGCCTGGCGGCGAGCCGCGCACTGACTGGAATCGAGGAATTAGCAACGGTAGTAGCGGCGCAAGTTCACGGCGGTCGAGTCCATTAAGCAAGCAACGAACTCTGGCTATTCGAAGAGGTCATCCTTCCAGAGGCGCTGGCCGCCGAGCGAAGTATAGAAGCCCCAGGCAGCAACTACCACAAATCCGAGCACCACGCTCAGGGAGCGTGCGGCATACCAATTGGAAAAGTCCAGGGTAATGGGAACGTTGAGCAGAACGTCTACGGTAAGAACGCCCATCGCCAGAACGATTAATCCGAAGCGCACGACAGTGAAAGCGGCGATGCCATAGATGGCCAGCCAAATCGGTGTTTCTATGTAAGGGTGATCGCTGCCCAGCACTTTCGGCACCGTAAAGATCAGGGTAAATATTGCCGCGGCCAACCAGCGGTTTCTCACCAATACGCGCAACAGAACAATAAGAAAGAAGAAGATCAAAGTCGACTGGATAGAACTGACAATATTGAGAAGGCCGACGGCTACCGACTCGCGAAACCCTTCCAGGATGTCTGTGTTTGCAAGCAGGGGACGATCACCCGCCCGAATCAAAAAGAAACTGCCAACGGCAAAAACAAACACCCAAATGATGCCGAGAAGAATGCCAAAGAGTAGGTCGCGCCCGACCAGCGGGTCGCGCAAGCGCCCACTGATGAAGCGCGTCCAGGAAATGATCATCTGCGGCCAATTGCGGCGCACGTAGGGTTCCAGTGCGAGATAGAGCACCCATATGAAACCGGAAACGAACAGGCCGGTGCTCACGGCAAAGGTCAATATTGCGATGGTGTCCATGGTCAGTACGAAGTGAGAACGGAACAAACAAATGGCCAGTTCGAGTGCAAACACGAGAGCGGCCAGGCGCAGCGCGCCCTGCCGGTCGCTCTTGCCGCGCGAATGATTGCGATAGGCAAGGAACAAGCCCGCACCGATGACGACCAGTGCGACGCTGAGACCAATGATCTGCCTGATCTTGTCCGCGCGCGTCTTTTCGGCCTGATTCATGCGCGAGGGTTTTGTCCACGAACCACTTAGGGAAAAAGCCACCAGCTTGCCATGCAAGGCAGAGGCCTCGACATGCAGAGGACGGCCGCTGCCGGGCATGATGCCGTCCCAGGCCGCGCGCGAATCCGCGGCGGCAAGCGAGTTCCAGACAGGCTCGGCTGGGCGAAACTGCGTGAGCTCGAGTCCCGCAGCGGTGAAAAACGGATGCCAATCGGCAGGTCGCGGAGGCAGCGGGGTGTCTTCCTTCTCAGGCGGCATGGCCAGGAAGTCGAGCAAGCGGCCATCCGGATCGAGTTGAACAGCAATCATGCCAGAGTGGGTGACAGGCGGATCCGTAAACGTCACGACACCCGGCGTAAAGGAAAGATTCCAGAAGCCGTCCGGGCTAAGTTCAATAGGGCTTTGCCGATACCAGTAGCGAAGAAGTGAGGGCCGTTCAGAAAGCACGCGATCCCATTGGGGATGCGGTGAATTGCTCTTGCCGAGGAAACTGAGAAAATCGTAGTCGTACGAAAAGCCGCCGGCCCAGTCAACCGGCTGGCCGGGGTAGCCGAGGCTCGAAATAATTTCGCGGGATTTTTTAGCGAGTACTTCGGGTGAATTCTCCGGATGGATGAGCGCGAGCCCGTTTTCCTTGATCCCCAAGGCCACATAAAGAATCACTCCGAGGATTACGGCAGCGAAGCACGCGAGGGCGATGCGCGGCGCGAGACCTGTGTTTTCTCCTGCGGCAGCGACCATTTGCGGAGAAGGCGTTTCTCCCGCAGCTAGCGCGGCGGCCAAAGGGTCACCGCCCGGCAGCGCAGCAGCCACTTGCAGGGCCAAAGCTGGACGCTTCTCCGGGTCAGTCTCAAGACAACGCAGAATCACGCGCTCAATCAGGGGATCGAGGTCGCGGACCAGCGTGGAGGGATTGGTGATTGCTCCCGATTCACGCTGCTTCATCAACTCCGGAAGCGTGGAGGCCTCGAAGGCGCGCTTGCCGGTGAGGATTTCGTAAAGGATGAGTCCGAGCGAATAGATATCGCTCCTGGTACTGACATCGCGGCCGGCGAGTTGCTCCGGTGCCATGTAGGCGGGTGTCCCCGCTCGAACATCCGCTCCCTTGATGCTCGCGGCAATGCCCGCCAGGCCAAAATCCGTGAGGCGAATCTTGCCGGCGCCGTCAAGCATCACGTTTGCCGGTTTCAAGTCGCGGTGAATCACGCCGCGTTCGTGAGCTGCTGCCAGACCGGCGCAGATTTGCCGCGCAATTTCCGTAGCTTTGTCCGGCGAGAGCCTGCCAATGCGCCGTACGACGGAAGCGAGGTCCTCTCCGTCCACGTACTCCATCGTGAGAAAGAGAATTCCGTCGGCTTCGCCGATGTCGAACATGCGGCAGACGTTGGGATGAGAAACTTGCCGGGCAGTACGCACTTCGGCATGAAATCGCGCTAGTGCAGCCGCATCCTGGGAGAGCGTTTCGGGAAGAAACTTCAGAGCCACAACCTGCCCGAGCGTCAAATCTTCCGCGCGATAGACTTCACCCATTCCCCCTCGGCCTGCTAGCGCCACCACCCGATAGCGCTGCGCGATGATTTGTCCTGGCGTGAAGCGGCCGCCGCCGATGGGATCGGAGCTCGTCAGGGGATTCGTGGGAGTGCGAGGAGTGGGAGTGGAGGGCCGCGTTGAGGGAGTTCTTCGCGGGGAGGGAATCTCCGGCGCGATTGTTGCACCTTCGAGGCTGGGTTCATCTCCAAGCAGGGTTGTGCCCGTGTCCGGCTCGAGCGCTTGGCCGCACGAACTGCAGAACCTTCCGTTCGGAGATACCTGTGCACCGCATTTCGAGCAGAACATGGGAGGCGGGGATTCTACCATTGCTTCAAATCCCCGGGAATGCTGTTAATCCTGGCTAGGAAATGAGTTCCGGCGGACGTTTACCGCTGCGATTCTAACCGCTGAGAAGGCGGGCGGCGACCTTTGTTCCTCTGCTATCCTCAGGAAAGCGTGGAAACACTTTTCTATATCCTTGCATTTCTGCAAATTCTTCTTGGGTCGTACCTCCTCTGGCATGTTTTGCAGTGGCTCGGCTACGTGCGGCGGCAGTTGCACACGGATCCGGGTTTCTACGCCCCAAAGGTTGCCGTGCTCTGCCCCTGCAAGGGCATCGAGCCGGGCCTCGAGCGCAACCTCATTTCGCTTACGGAATTCGAGCGGCAGAATTACGAAATCTTTTTCATACTCGCCTCCAGCTCGGATCCCGCGCGCGGCATCGTCGAACGTGTAGCAAAAACTTCGCGGGTGAAAGCCCACGTTATCATCGCCGGCAGTCCAACCAATTGCAGCGAGAAAGTGAACAACTTGCGCGTGGCAGTGGAGCAACTGCCACCCGAATTGGAAGTTCTGGTCTTCACCGATTCCGACGGGCGCCCCGGTAAAGCATGGCTGCATCACCTGGTAGCGCCGCTGGGAGACGTGCGCATCGGCGCGACAACCACCATGCGCTGGTTAGTTCCCAATCGAAGTAATCTGCCGACCATTCTGCTTGCCGCGTGGAACGCGCCGATAGTCACCATGCTCAACGAAAAAGGGAGAAATTTCTGCTGGGGCGGCGGCACCGCCATCCGCCGCGGCACCTTTGAGCAATCGGGCGTCCTGGACGAATGGAAAAACTCCGTCAGCGATGACTATTCCCTAACGCGCGCGCTGGAGCGCACCAATCGCTCCATCGTTTTCATTCCGGACTGCTTGACACTTTCCTACGTCGAAACCGATTTCACAGGGTTGCTGGAATTCACGAACCGTCAAATCCTCATCACCCGCGTATACGCCGATAAAGTGTGGGCGCCCGCAGCCGTCACGCATCTTCTCTACTGCCTGACGCTTTTGTTCGGCGCGATTCTCATTCTGTCCGACGTCTTCGAGCAACGCCCCGCTTTCCACATCGTGATGCTCACTTTTCTTCCCGTATTGCTTTCGGCAATCCGCAGTTCGATCCGCCTCATCGGCGTGACGGAAGCCGTACCCGCGGGCCGATCCCAGATCATGGGACAAGGCTGGATTTACATTCTGTTAACAGTTTTCATCCCATTCCTTTACGTCGCCAATTTTGTGAACTCTCTCATCACACGCAAAATTCGCTGGCGGGGTATGGCATACGAATTGATCGGGCCAGAGCAAACGCGAATCGTTTCATTTTGAAACTCTCTTTTTGTTTCAAGCCGCCCCAGGGAACTTTTCCACAGGACATTGAGTAACTTCCAGCTATTGCGGATTCACCCATGGGGTAAAGACCTTAGTACAGCATCAGGGAAAAACTTCGTGCCCTGTGCAATTCCTACCCGTCAAATGGGCACGAATTCGTCTGGACATGGGCGTAAGTCCCCAATTCTTGAGCAAGTTGCATATTCGTCCCTTCGGAAGAATATTTGCAGGGAAAGAAGGGTTCGGTAAAACTGTCTCGGGCTGCCTTTCAGGGAGTGGTTTCAGCGGCCTGCTCGTTTCCGGTTAGTAGGCAAGAAACGCCATTCTGTCAGCCCTCTTTCTGGCTTCTTGCCTCGCTGTCTACTCCATCTGGGGAATATGCCTCGTCGAGGGGCGAAGATTAGAAAACCTAAAGGCTTCGGTTCCGTCACGAGGCTGCATTCTGAGGGGGTGCACGTGAAGGTTATCCGCAGAAGTGAACATCCACAGCATTTGAGGAGTTCCCGCCCGGCGTTTACCCGCGATGTTTTCTTTTTCTATGAGAAGAGTACTGGAGTAGCCCATTTTCATGTGGACGCCGGACCAGATGGAAGGTTCCCCGTGGACCAGGCCGCCGGGCTGCTGGCCATGCATTGCATGGTGCGGGGCCAATCAACGAGCGATTACGTTGTGATGGTCCAGGCCGATGACGAGCTACTTGAGGGCCTCAACGAGAAAGCGGACAAGCTCCTGGAAGCGGGCAAGTCAGTGCGCAGCCAGGTGAAATTGACGCGCCGGGAAGAAGAAGTTCTCTCCGGGCTGATGAAGAGCCTCGCCAACAAGGAAATCGCCTGCAACTTGAATCTCTCGGAACGCACCGTAAAATTCCATGTCTCATCGCTGCTCGCGAAGTTCCACGTCCGCGGCCGGATGGAATTGGTTCGTGAAGCTACGCGGCAATCCACCGGCGGCATGCCTATGCCCCTCCCCGCGGCGACGCGCGAAGCTCAAACGCAGACTCTCGCGCCTGTTGTGCGGCACTATCCCGCTCCGCAGCGTTCCGTGGCCGTCGTTCCCTTGGCAAAACGGCAATTGATGGCCTGATCCAGATTTCGTTCGTGTTTAGCAAAAAAAAGGCCCCCGTCGGATCGGATGGGGGCCTTTTTTTTGGAATACGGAAGCGAAAAAGCTACTTCTTAGCTGTGCTGTACAGTTCGGCGGCCTTGTCCCAATTGACGACATTCCACCAGGCCTTGATGTAGTCAGCGCGCACGTTTTGATACTTCAGGTAGTACGCATGTTCCCAGACGTCCAGCCCAAGCACGGCTTTGCCCCCGCCTGCGAGCAGATAGGGGGTGTCCTGATTTGGCGTGGAGTCGATGACCAGTTTTCCATCGCGCACTAGCAACCATGCCCAGCCGGAACCGAAGCGACCCAGTCCGGCAGCCGCGAATTTTTCCTGGAGTCCGGCAAACGACCCGAATGTCGAACTAATCGCCGCCCCAAGATCTCCCTTGGGCTCTCCACCGCCGCCCTTCTTCATGAGCGTCCAGAAAAGGGAGTGGTTCCAGTGGCCGCCGGCATTGTTGCGGACAGCGTTGCGAATGCCCTCGGGCACGGCATCGAGACCCTTGAGCAAATCGTCGACCGATTTGGCTTGCAGGTCGGCATGTCCTTCCAGGGCCTTGTTCGCGTTGGTCACGTAGGCGCCATGATGTTTGTCGTGGTGAATCTCCATCGTCTTGGCGTCAATGTAAGGCTCGAGAGCGTCAAACGAGTACGGCAGCGGGGGCACAGTAAAAGCCACAGGTTTTTCCTCCAGAGTGAGATTTGAATCCGAATGGGTCACGGTGCCGGCGCGCAAAAGACCAGCTGCAGAATTTCCTGCCCCAAGCAATCCTGCGCCGACGATACCCGTATTCCGCAAGAAATTACGGCGATTCATGAACACCTCAGTAACGCGTAGGGCGAATCGGCCTGCGGGTGGGATTATACCGCTAGTGCCCACAGTATGGTAACGCCGGCGGCGTAGAGCACGGCCCCGCGTGTCACCTTGCGCTGTTGGCAAGGTGGCTGCGGCCAGCCCCCAGGAAGAGTTCCCTCACGCACTTATTGGATGCGCGAGAGCGCCCAATGGGCAGATTCAGAGATCACCTGATCCTCTGAGGCCGCGAGCCGCTCGACGGATTTGCGGATGCGATCATAGTCCGTCATTCCTCGCCGCAAACTGGAATTCCCTAGTGCGATGCAGGCATTGCGCATCAGCCCACGCCATTTGGTGCGTTTGACGGGGCTTCCGCGGAACAGTTCGCGAAACGTTGTTTCGGAAAGTCCGAGAAGCCATTCCAGTCTTGGAAGGTAGAGCGATTCTTCTTGAAGCGGCACTTCCGTCTCGGGGCCGTTTTCTTCTCCTGAGGGAAACACTCTCGGCTGGAACTGCGGAATCGTTGAAATCGGCGCGCGCCGGTTCCACGGACAAACGTCCTGGCAGATGTCGCAGCCGAAAACATGATTTCCCATCGGCTCGCGAAGCTCCTCAGAGATGGAGCCGCGTAGTTCGATGGTCAAATAGGAGATGCACTTTCGGGCGTCCATGACATAGGGTTCAACGAAAGCTTGCGTCGGGCAAGCGTCGAGACATCGCCGGCAGCTTCCGCACAGATCCGGGGGCGGCAGCTCGTCGGCCCCGAGCGTCGGTTCAAGATCGAGAGTTGTAAGAATGACGCCGAGAAAAAAGAATGAGCCCAGCATCTGGTTGAGTAGCAGCGTATTTTTCCCGAGCCACCCCAGGCCGGCATATTTCGCCAGCACCCGCTCCTGCACCGGCCCCGTATCCACATAAGCGCGCGCTTCAAATTCTTCGGTGAAGCGTTCGCGCAATGATCCAGCGAGAGTGTCCAATCGCACCCGCAAGACATCGTGATAGTCATCGCCCCACGCATAACGGGAAATCCACCCGCTCGGTTTATGTTCATCGCTGGGCACTGCTGGATCAGTTGAGAGCGGTTTTTCGGTGCTGTAGTTGAGCAAGCCGACGATGACGCTTCGAATCTCCGGCATGGCCGTTCGCGGATCGCCTCGCCGGGGATCGGCAAGGTACCTCATTTCCCCGGCGTAACCGCGGGCCAGCCATTCCGGCGTCCGCGCCAGCTCCGGAAATTTCTCCGCGCGGACCACGCCGGCGAGGTCGAGTCCCAAAGACTTCGCCTGGTCCACAATCCACACGGTATCGGCGCGCAGCTTCATCCAGAAGATTGTGCCGCAGTCGGGCGTCTCAAGCGAGCCGCAGGAAAGTCCGAGGGTGTCCTGAGATGTGGCTATAGGGGAGATCAGCTAAAACTTCGAACCGCGGTGCCTTCGTCGGTAAACACATCAAACACCGTATACAGCTTGGTGATCTGCAGCAGATCCTTGACTTTCTTCGTCAGGTGAAGCAACTTCAGATCGCCGCTCTGATTCTTCACCGCCGTAAACCCGCTGACCAGCTCGCCTATTCCCGAGCTGTCGATGTAGTCCACGTCCGCCAGATTCAGCAAAATCAGTTTTCTTTGGTCGTCCAGAAGCCCGCGGATCGTCTTTCGCAATAGAGCGCTGCCGTCACCAAGCACGATGCGCCCGCTCAAATCTACGACGGTGACAATCCCAGCGTCTCGATGTGTCGCGTGCAAGGCCATCTGTGTCCTTAAGCTTCTTGTTGCGGCGTGGCGTTGTGTCCGCCCTGGCCATTCGGGGAGTTGCTTCCCGGGGCGGGCAACTTCTTCGACATCACGATTTCCGCGCCGCCCGTTTTGCCGGAAACCACATCGAACTCATCCATGAACGCGCGCATCAGAAAAATTCCGCGGCCCGAAGTACTCAGCAGATTTTCCTCGGCAAGCGGGTCCGGTACATCGGAAAGCTTGAAACCCACGCCTTCATCCAGCACATGAATGATCATCTTGTCGGGAGTCAGGTCCACGGCAAGGTGGATTTTCTTCTCGGGGCGTTCCTGGTTTCCGTAGTGAAAAGCGTTGATCACGCCTTCGCGCACGCTCATCCCAATGCGGTAGCAGTCGTCCTCGCCGAACCCCGCCGCTTCGGCAACGCGCAGACACATCTCCTCGGCAAGATTGACGCTTTCGACTTGCGTCTCCAGCGTCATTTCCAGGTGCTTGATGTCGGAGGCCATCTTTTGTGCTGCTGCTGCCCCTGAAGCCCCTAATATGAGCGCTTTATGGGTAACATAGCCGAGGAAACGGAGTCAATGGAGCAACGCAGTCCTCCCATAAGTACTTAGATGCTATGCACGGTAACAAGGGAACTGCGGATGGATACCTGGAGCTTGAGTCAAGCCCAGTACGACCGGTCCAGCGTCCTGTACTGAATTGCCTCGCCCAGATGGCTTGGCTCGATGTCTCCTCCACCACCGAGGTCCGCGATCGTGCGCGCTACCTTCAGGATGCGGTCGTGCGCCCTCGCGGAGAGGCCGAGCCGGGTGATTGCGTTTTCCAGCAACTTCTCGCCTTCGGGTGTAATCGCGCAATGTTTGCGGATCATTTTCGGCATCATCTGCGCGTTCGCGTATGTCGTCTTTTCTTTTTGAAACCGCTCGAGCTGTTTATTTCGCGCGGCGATCACCCTCTGCCGCACGCACGCGGAGTCCTCCGCCGAAGACGGCGCTCGCAGCTCCTTGTATTTCACGGCGGGAACCTCGATATGAATGTCGATGCGATCCAGCAGCGGCCCCGAAATCTTCGAAACGTAGCGCTGAATCATCGGAGGCGTGCAGTGGCACTCCCGCGTGGGATCGCCAAAATAACCACACGGGCAAGGATTCATCGCCGCCGCTAGCATGAACCGCGACGGAAACGTCACTGAGACGGCCGCGCGCGAAATGGTCACCGCCCCGTCCTCCAGCGGCTGCCGCATCACCTCCAGCACATTGCGCGGAAACTCCGGCAATTCGTCCAGAAACAGCAGTCCATTGTGCGCCAGCGAAACCTCCCCCGGCCGCGGCATCATCCCTCCGCCAATCAACCCCGCATCCGAGATCGTATGGTGCGGCGACCGGAACGGCCGATGCGCCACCAGTCCCTGCTCCGCATCGAGCACCCCCGCCACCGAATGGATCTTCGTCGTCTCCAGCGCCTCTTCAAACCGCAGCGGAGCCAGAATCGACGGCAGCCTCTTCGCCAGCATCGTCTTGCCCGACCCCGGCGGCCCGATCATCAATATATTGTGTCCCCCCGCAGCCGCCACCTCCAGCGCCCGCTTCGCCACCTGCTGCCCGCGAACGTCCTTGAAGTCGAACGGAAAGTGCTGCATCTCATTCAGCAGATCGTTCGTCTCCACCCTCAACGGCGTCGCCGTAATCCCGCCAAGCACAGCAGAGTTCAGCAGCTCCCGCACCTCCAGCAGCGACTTCACCGGATAGACATTCACGCCCTCCACCACCGCCGCCTCCCGCGCATTGCTCGCCGGAATAATCAGGTTTCTTATCCCCTTCGCCCGAGCCGCAACCGCAATGGGCAGCATCCCCTGTACCGCCCGCAGACTGCCATCCAGCCCTAACTCCCCCACCAACAGGTAGTCGCTCACATCCTTGATATGCAGCCCGCCATAAGC